>WNFY01000827.1_pt1 | contig 28978 bp, 27 predicted proteins | sample 5400091 | NCBI WGS metagenome assembly WNFY01 (sample SAMN13153364, study PRJNA577476) | soil metagenome | isolation source: 60 cm soil or saprolite under grassland replicate 1 | place: USA:California | collected 2016-06-15 | reverse complement strand
CGACGGCCGCGGCGGCGAGGGCGCGCCCTCGGGCGGGCTCGCGCCGAAGGCCCGGAAGCGCGCGCCGGCGTCGAGCGAGACCGGAGCGTACCGGACCGAGCCAAGCGCAAAGGTCTCGGAGAGCCGCCCGCCCGCCGCGTCCACGTCCTGGCCGAGCGTGAGGTCCAGGAGCGGGCCGCCCGGCAGGACCAGCCGGTTGCGCACCGAGAGCTGGAGCTGCGAGAACGGGCCGGGGATGGCCGAGAGGGTCCGCTGCGGCGCCACCACGCCCGCCGCCGTGAAGACGCGCGGCGGCAGCGCCACGTCGAGCTCGTCGTAAGCGTAGCCGGGGAGGCCGCGGCCGGCCTCGCCCGTGCCGGCGCGCCAGGCCACGCTCGGCTCGATCGAGTGGCGGATCCGGGCGGCGCCCTGCCCGAAGGTGCGGGCGATCTCGGTCGAGAGCGTGAGGCCGCCCGCGGCGCGCACGTCCGCTTGCCCCGCGCCAGCCCGCGGGTGGCGGCGAGCCGCTCGCCGCGTTGCCACCGGCCATCACCCTCCGTCACGTCATCGAACAGGGCGGCGTCGGGGCTGAGCGCGCGCCGGCCGGGGCCCGACGATCCCGGCCACCCGCGCTCGCCGGGGCCGATCCCGTCCGCGCCCTCGTCGCCGGTCGGCCCCCGCAGCGGCGCGAAGCGCGCGACGCCGGCGGTCGCGGAGAGGCGGAGCGGCCCCGCCAGCGTCACCGGCAGGAGCGTCGCCGAGGCCGCCGGCAGGCGGTGGAACGTGTGGAGGTCGCCGCCGAACGTGCCGAAGGGCGCGCGGACGCACCTGGTCGGATCCGTACACCCGTCGAGATACGCGAGCGGCAGGTGGTAGGCCGCGTCCGCCTCCAGGACGAGCTGATCCGTCCGGTGCGTCAGGGCCACCGCGCTGCGCCGATACTCGAGGCCGCGCAGGAGCGCGTCGCCGGTGAAATCCTGCAGGTACAGCGGGTCGTCGATGAGCCCGACCTCGGCCTTGAAGTACGTCCGGTCCGAGAGTCGCTGGTCGTGGACGAGCGAGAGCGCGATACGGTCCATGTCCGGCGGCCGCGCCACGCCGTCCGGCCAGTCGGGGATCACGCTGTGCTGGAGCGCGAGGCGGGCGAAGCCGCGCGCGCCCTCCGCCGGCGCCCAGCGCAGCTCGAGGCCGAGGCCGGGCCCCTTCACGCCACGGTGGAGGTCCGACACCTGCTTGGCGCTCGGGCCGAAGGCCCAGCCCGGCGTGACCGTCGCGTCCCAGCTCGGGCCGAGCGTGAGGAAGAGCGGCTGCGTGACGCCCCAGCCCGCGATGCCGCCCGTCGTCAACTCGGGGAAGAGGAGGCCGGTCTGCCTGCTCGAGAGCGGAAGGTACGCGGCCGGCAGCACGAGCACGGGGATGGGCTTCTGGATGAAGAGGAAGCGCGGCGTCACGTACACGACGGGCCACGTGAGCAGCGCCGCCTTCCCGGGCAGGACCGAGGCATGGCGGGCGCGGATCTCCCACGACGGCGGCGCGCCGCCGCAGTCGCACAGCGTGAGGCGCGCGCGCTCGACCTCGAAGCGGGCGGAGGTCGAGGCGCCGTGCGCCACGGCCCCGCCCACCTCCACCTTGTTGCGGCCGGTGCGGCGCGCGTCGTCGAGGGTGCGGCAGCGCGAGAGGTCGAGCGGCGCGTCCTTGAGGAACGCCACCACGTCGTGCGCCTCGAAGGGCCCGTCGAGGACCGCGTGCATCCTGCTCGCCGCGATCGCCCGCCCGGGCTCGGTGAGGAGCACCCCGCCCGTCGCGTCCACCTCGCCGGTGCGCGCGTCGTAGGTGGCCGCGCCCGCGACGAGGGTCACCGCGCCCCGGCGGAGCGTGACGCCCCCCGTGACGACGCCGCGCTCGCGCGCGACGTCGTACTCGGCGCGGCCCGCCTCGACGACCTCGAGGGGCGGCGCACCGGCGGCGGTCGCGCTGAGGGCCGCGGCGAGGGCCAGGGCGAGAGTCGCGGCGGTCACGGAGCGCGCGAGCCTACTACGAACGCGAAGCGCCGCGGGCGGAACCCGCGGCGCTCGTGCGCGACCCTCCGCCTCGCGTCAGCGCGCCGGCTGCTCCGCCGGCTCTGCGGGAGCCGCGGCGCGCGGCTTCAGCGCCGCCGGGCGCTCGAAGTCGATGGAGAGCGTGTCGCCCTCCACGCGCTGCTGGTACGCGACCTTCTCCTTGAGCGCGATCTCGAGGACGGTGCTCGTGCCCTGGCGCCGCGGCGTGACCATCGCCACCGCGCCGGGGAAGAACGAGGTGTCGAGGAAGCGCGCGTCGTTCTTGCGCACCACGCGCGTGTTGGGAAGCTCGACGCGGATGAGCCGCTCGCCGGCCTCGACGATGGTGAAGCGGGGCGTCTCCGAGACGCGCACGAAGACGCGCGACACGTCGGCGAGCTGCCGGAATCCGACCTCGCGGATCTGGCGCGGCCGCTCCGACGCGGCGAGGGCGCGCGCCTCAGCGTCCACGCCCGCGGCTGGTTCCACGCCCTCGGCCGCCTCGCGCTCGCCCGCCGCCTGCGCCTTCTCCTCGCGCGCCGCGGCGAGCTTCGCGGTCTTCTCCGCCCTGGCGCGCTCGGCCGCCTCGCGCCTCGCCGCGAGCTTCGCCTCCTTCTCCGCCCTGGCGCGCTCGGCCGCCTCACGCCTCGCCGCGAGCTTCGCCTCCTTCTCTGCCCTGGCGCGCTCCGCCGCCTCGCGCCTCGCCGCGAGCTTCGCCTCCTTCTCCGCCTTGGCGCGCTCCGCCGCCTCGCGCCTCGCGGCGAGCTTCGCCTCCTTCGCGGCCTGGGCGCGTTCCGCCGCCTCGCGGCGGGCGAGCTCCTTCTTCTCCTTCGCCGTGAGTGGGCGCGGCTTCGACTCCTCCGCTGCCTTGGCCTGCGCCTGCTCCCCCGCGCGCGCCTTCGTCCGCGCGTCCTGCGCCGCCTTGGCGTCCTCGGCCGCCTTCAGCTCGGCCTTGGCCTTGTCGAGCGCGCGCGTGACCGCCTCGTTGCGCTCCTGCTCCTCGCGCTCCGCCTGCGCCTTCGCGTCGGCCGACGCCAGGGCCTCGCTCTCCGCGCGCGCCTTGGCCTTCTCGGCCTCGATCCGCTCCAGCTCCTCGCGCTCGGCCTTCGCCTTCTCGGCCTCCGCGCGCACCTGCAGCTCGGCCTGGGTGCGGGCCTTCGCCTCGGCGTCGCGCTTGCGGGCGGCCGCCTCGACCCGGTTCTGCGTGTCGATGACGGCCTGCTCCGCCTCGGCGAGGGCTTTCACGTCCGCCGGCGAGAACGGCTCGTTCGCCTCCTTCGCGCGCGCCTCCTTGGCGCGGAGGACGCGCACGCGCGCCTCGGCCGCGGCGCGGTCGCGCTCCTCGACCTCGGCCTGCTTGCGCGCCTCCTCCTCCGCCCTCGCGGCCGCGGACAGGCGCGTCACCTTCGCCTTGCCCTCGTCGCCGCGCGCGGCCTCCTCGGCGCGCCGCGCCTCCTTCCAGGCCCCGACTTCATCGTTCTCCTTGTCCTGGCGCGCCTGCTCCTCGGCGCGGGCGCGCTTCGCCTCCTCCGTCATCGGCAGGACGTTGGCGGCGGCGGCCGCCTCGGCGCGCGCCTGCACCGCGGCCTCGCGCGCCTCGCGCTCGGCCTTCGCCTTCGCGACCGCCTTCGTCTTCGCCTCGGCCTCGGCCTGCTCCCGGGCGTAGGCCTCGATCTTGGCTCGCGCCTCGGCGGCCTCCGCCACGGCGCGCGCCTCCGGGTCGAGCTTCGCGAGCGCCGCCTCGTGTGCAGCCGCCTCGGCCGCGGCCTTCGCGTCCGCCTCGGCCTTCGCCCTGGCGCGCGCCTCGGCGCGCGCGTTCGCCTCCCCGACGGCGTCGCGGACGGGCGGCGTCGCGGCCGGAGGCGGAGCGGGCGCGGCGGCCACCGGAGCGGGCTCGACCCGGGGTGGCGCCGCGGCGACGCGTGCGGGCGCGGCGGCGGGCGCGCGCTGCTCGGCAGGCGGAGCCGCGGCGACGGCCCCCGCCCCCGAAGGCTTCGCGATCTTCACGACGAGCGTCGTCCCCGCCGCCTGCACGTCCGGCGGATCGACGTCGCGCAGGAACGCGATCATGACGCGCGCGATGGAGGCGACGTCGCTGCCGTAGGAGAGGTTCTTGACGACGTTGATGACCCCGTCTCCGGGGTCGATGTCCTCGGGCACGCCCTTGAACGCGCTCTCCGACAGGTCGATGACGAAGCGCGGCGGGTCGACCATCGAGAAGGTCGTGAAGTTCGGCGGCTTGGATCCCTCGATCGTGACGACGATCGCGCCGCCCTGGCTCCTCACCTCCACCTTCGAGACGAGGTTCAGGTCCGCGGGCTGTGCGCGGGCGGTGCCGGAAGCGGCGAGCAGCGTGGCGACGAAGAAGGTGGACTTGCGCATCGTACGCTCCGGTCGGAGGTCGGCGAGCGCTTCGCGCCGACCTTCGGGATGACCTGGCGGTCGCACGATAGCACGCGGTCAGACGGCACCCAAAAAAGGCGTCATGTTCCGCGGATGTGGGTGTTTTCCTCCGCTCGCGCGCTCTGCTCGGCCGGATACTTCCGCGCGAACTCGACGAGGTTCTTCACGTCGAAGCAGACCTGGCGGATGTCGCGCCCCATCGTCAGCTCGAGGTGGCTGTTCCCCTTCACCGGGCGCCACAGGAGGTACTCGCTGCCCGCGCTGCGGTAGACCTCCTTCGTCGAGGCGATGCTCGCCAGCGGATCGAGGTCGCCGAAGATGATCGCCATCGGAATCCGGATGTCCTTGAAGTGCGCCCGGAAGTCATACCCCGTCCGGTAGCAGCGCAGCTCGCCGTCGCGGATCCAGCGCGACAGCTGCGCGACCACCTTGCGCGGCTCGCGGTCGCCCCCCTCGCGCAACAGCCAGCGCACCTCGTGGAGCGTGATCTGTGCCGGGTTCGCGAGGAACGCGTGGTGGCGCGCCAGGCGCTCCCACGCGTCGAACGTGCGCGGGTTCGCGAGGGCGCGCTCGATGCGGCGCAGCAGGAGATCGAACGGGTAGTACTGGAAACGCCGGCGCTCGGGCCGCGTGCGCGCCCCGAGCAGCGCCACCAGCCGGGAGGCGAGCGCGGGCGTCCGCTCGAGGCGCCGGCGCAGCCCCTCGCGCACCTGCCAGCCGGCCCAGGTGCGCCCCCACCGCGCGAGGAGCGCAGCGTCCACCGCGAGCTCGAGCGCGGGCCCGAGGTGTGCGAGCAGGCGCAGGGGCAGGAAGCCCTTCCCGGGATCGCCCGGCGCGCCGATCGTGACGAGCCCGGCGAGATCGCTCGCGAGGGAGGCGTAGCCATACCCGAGCATCCCCCCGAGCGAGTGGCCGCAGTAGAAGATCGTCGGCCGCCGCGTGACGCGCTTCACCGCGGCGACGGCGGCGGGGAGGTCCTCGAGGAAGTAGCTGTCGATGTCCCAGTCGTAGTCGATGTCGGCCGGGAGGGGCGAGCCCGCCGCGGCAGCTCGCTCGCGCTGCAGCGCGACGGACGAGAGGCCGTGGCCGCGCAGCTCCAGGATGTGGATGTCGGCGCCGTAGAAGAGGAGGTGCTTCACGAACTGGCCGCTCGTCCAGGCGTGGCGGTTCTGCGAGAACCCGTGCACGAGGAGGAGCGGCTCCCCCCGAATCGGCTGCAAGAACGCCTGCGGCAGCGGCTGGTAGCGCGTGACGACGAGCGTCCAACCGTCGCGCGTACGGACGTCGTACCTCGATTTCCGGTAGAGCTGCTTCCAGTCCACGTCCTCCATGCGAGGAGCGAGGCGAGGAGCGAGCGGGCCGTCAGAGTCGTGGAGATCGAGGTGACGCACCGCTCCCAAGGTGCGCACTCGTGTGCCCGCGGGACAAGCAAGCGCGCCGTGCGTGGGCGGAAGCGTGCGGCGGCGAGGCGGCGGGCCCGGCGATCGCCGGCGAGCGGGCGAGCGCCCGCGAGCTCGCGTCAACCCGCGAGGAGCGCCCGCGCGTCACCGACCAGGTAGAGCGATCCCGCGACGCACACGACCCCGGCCGAGCCCGCCGCGCGACGCGCGCAGGCGATCGCCTCCATGACGGTGCCGTGCACGTCCGTGCGGGGGCACGCCGCGCGCGCGAGCTCGAGGTACGTCTCCGGCGCTCGAGCGCGCGGCGAGCGCGGCGCGACGAGGTGGAGGCCGTGGACCCCCGGGCCGAGCGCGGCGAGCATGCCCGCGTGGTCCTTGTCGGCGAGGACGCCGAAGACGAGCTCGACGCGCCGGCCCGGGTGGAGCGCCGGGAGCGCCACCGCCAGCGCCGCCGCGCCGTCCGGGTTGTGCGCGCCGTCGAGCAGGACGCCGTCCACCGTCTCGAGCCGGCCGGGCCAGCGCGCGCCGGCGATGCCTCGAGCCACCGCCTCCTCGGGCACGCGCACCCCCGCCGCGTCGAGGAGGTGCAGCGCCGACGCGGCGAGCGCCGCGTTCCCCCGCTGGTGCGGGCCCTCGAGCGCGATCGCGCCCGGATAGGCGGCGGAAGCGACCGTGAGCGGCGTGCGCCGGCGCCGCGCCTCGTCGCGCAGCGCGGCCATCGCCTCGGGCGGCTGAGCGTGCGCGACGACCGCCGGCACCCCCGGCTTGAAGATGCCCGCCTTCTCGCGCGCGATGGCGTCGAGGGTGCCGCCGAGCAGCTCGGTGTGATCGAGCCCGATCCGGCTCACCGCGCACGCGACGGGCCGGACCGCGTTCGTCGCGTCGAAGCGGCCGCCGAGGCCCACCTCGAGCACGACCGCGCCCGCGCCCGCCTCGGCGAACTGGAGGAGCGCGAGGAGCGTCGCGAACTCGAAGTAGGTGAGCCGCTCGCCCTCCGCCCCGGCGTCGTGCCACGGGCAGGCGCGGCGCACCTCACCCGAGAGCCGCGAGAGCGCGGCGTCGCCCACGGGCTCGCCGTCCAGCGCGATGCGCTCGTTGAAGCGGACGAGGTGGGGCGAGGTGTAGAGCCCGGTGCGGTGCCCCGCCTCGCGCAGCGCCTGGGCCGCCATCGCGCAGGTCGAGCCCTTGCCGTTCGTCCCGGCGACGTGCAGCACGCGGAGCCCGCGCTCGGGGCGCCCGAGCGCGTCGAGCGCGCGCTCCATGCGCTCGAGCCCGAGCCGGACGGTGAGCGGCTGGAGGGAGGCGAGGTAGGCGTGCGGATCGGTCACGCGAGCAGCGTGAGCAGCTGCGACAGCTTCTGCCGCATCTCGGGCCGCTTCACGATCGCGTCGATCATGCCGTGCTCGAGCAGGAACTCGGAGCGCTGGAAGCCCTCGGGCAGCTTCTCGCGGATGGTCTGCTCGATGACGCGCGGGCCGGCGAAGCCGATGAGCGCCTTCGGCTCGGCGATGATGACGTCGCCGAGCCAAGCGAAGCTCGCCGCGACGCCGCCCGTGGTCGGGTGGAGCATGACCGAGACGTAGGGCTTGCGCACCGCGCGGAAGCGGTTCAGCGCGGCGGCGGTCTTCGCCATCTGCATGAGGGAGAAGATCCCCTCCTGCATGCGCGCCCCGCCGGTGGAGCTGAAGACGATGGCGGGCACGCGCCGCTCGTAGGCGCGGTCGAAGACGCGGGCGACCTTCTCGCCCACGACCGAGCCCATCGACCCGCCCATGAACTCGAACGCGAAGCTGCCGATCGAGACCGGGCGCCCGTCGATGGCGCCGGCGCCGGAGACGAAGGCGTCCTTCATCCCCGTGTTCTTGGCGGTGCTCTTCAGGCGGTCGCGGTACTTCTTCGCGTCCACGAAGCCCAGCGGATCCTGGGGGGCGAGCTCGGCGTCGAGCTCCTCGAACGTGCCGGGGTCGAGCACCATCTCGAGCCGGCGGCGCACCGGCAGCGCGTCGTGGTGGGCGCACAGGGGGCAGACGTTCCAGTTCCGCTCCCAGTCCTGCGTGTAGACGACCTGGCCGCAGGCGGCGCACTTCTGCCAGAGCGCCTCGCCCTTGGCGGCGGCCTGCGGCGCGCCCTTGAGGGCGCCGTCCTGCGGCTTCAGCTTCTTCGTCTTCGAGAACCAGGCCATGGCGGTGGTCACCTAGAAGTGAATCTCGTCCCCCCTCGCGAGGACGCGGACGTGCTGCAGCTTCATCGAGGCCAGCTCGCGGCGCAGCTCCGCCGCGAAGGCGGGTTTCAGGTGGTACAGGTAGATGGGGAAGCCGTTGCGCTCGAGCTTCGAGAGCTCGATCGCCAGCGTCGCCGGCGTGAGGTGCCCCGAAGCGTCGGCGAGCCCCTGCAGCCGCGTGGGGAAGCTCGTCTCGACGAGGAGCGCGCGCAGGTTCTCGGCCGCGTTCACCGCTCCCCAGAAGGCGGTCGTCGGCCCCGTGTCACCCGAGATCGCGATGGCGCCAGCGCCGCCGGAGAGCACGAACCCCACCGACTCGACGGGGTGGGCGACGGGCACCGGCCGCAGCGTGTAGCGCCCGACCTTGAAGCTGCGCCGCGGGTCGAAGGCCTTGATGGTGAGGACCGGGCGACGCGCGTCGGGGAGGCGGGTGAAGTCGGGCCAGAGCCGGTCGTTGAAGATGCTCCCGCGGAGGGTGCGCGCGCAGTCCGTCGACGCGTGCACGACGACCGGCTTCCGCCTCCGCCCGATGAGGAGGTCCGCCAGGAGTGGGACGTCCTTCACGTGGTCGAGGTGCGCGTGGGTGAGGACGATGTCGTCGATGTCGAGGAGCTCGTCGAGCGAGAGCGTGGCGGTGAGCGCGCCCGCGTCGATGGCGAGGCTCCGGTCCACGAGGAAGCACGTCGTCCTGTGGCGGGGGAGCTCGCCGCCGGAGCAGCCCAGGACGCGCAGCCTCACGCCGCGTCTCCCAGCTGCGCCCTCATCTGCAGGAACTCGAGGAAGTGGCGCAGCTTCGCCACCTCGGGGACCACGACCGCGTCCGGCTCGAGGGAGACGATCCGGGCGCGCAGGAGCTTCGAGAGCGCCTCCTCGACCTGCGACGGCGCGAGGCCGACGAGCGCCGGCAGCTGCTCGCGTGTCACCGGGAGTCGCACCGGGCCCGGCGAGCGCGCGACACGCTCCGCCGCCGTCGCGAGGTAGTGCACGACGCGACTCGAGCCGTCGCGGAAGAGGAGGTTCGAGATCTGATCGTCCGCCGCCTGCAGCCGCTCGGCGAGCTTCTTGATCATCCTGAGCGCGATCTCGCCGCTCGACCTGATCATCGCCTCGAAGGTCCGCGAGTCGATGACGAGGATCTTGGCGTCCTCCGCGACCGTCGCGGTGGCGGAGCGCGGGCGGTCGCCCAGGATCGACATCTCGCCGAAGAACTCGCCGTGGCCGAGGGTGGAAAGGATCGTCTCCACCTCGCCCACCCTCTTCGAGATGGTCACGCGGCCGCTCTGGAGGACGAACATCTCGCGGCCCGGATCGCCCTCGCGAAAGAGCACCGTGCCGCGCGGGAACTCCCGCCCGAAGCGCTGCAGAAGCTGATCGTCGCCCATCGTGAGATTGGACGCTTAGCGTGTGCGCGGGAGACCTGTCAACGAATGGCGCCGCGGCGGCTGTCGTGGTCCAGCACGCAGGCACCCGCCGCGAGGCGGGCCGGGATCCGCGCGCGTCGCGGCCGGGCTCCGGGTCGGGACCAGGGCTCGCGCGCACCGGTCCGCGGGCGACCCCCGCCGGGTGGCCAAGAACTCCCACCCGGGTGCATTCTCCGATAGAGTGAAAACCCGGAAGGGTCTCATGCGCCTCATCACGTACTTCTTCGCGGCAGCGCTCCTCTGGGCCATCGCCACCTCAGGGCCCGCCACCCCGAACGCCTCCAGCGAGGCGCCGCCCCGCGCCGGCGCGGACGGCCCGTCCGCGGTCCCTCGCGCTGCCGACGCGACGTACCGCCGGTAAATCACGACGACCGCCGCCGCCGCGCCGCTTGCAGTCCACGCATCGCCGCGGTAAGCGGGGGCGCCATGACCCTCACCTACCGCGACGCCGGCGTGGACATCGACGAGGGCGATCGCCTCGTCGAGCTCATCAAGCCGCTCGCGAAGCCGACGCTCCGGCCGGAGGTGCTGGCGGGCATCGGCGGGTTCGGCGGCCTGTTCGCCCTCGACCTCACCAGGTGGAAGCAGCCGGTCCTCGTCTCCGGGACGGACGGCGTCGGCACGAAGCTCAAGGTCGCGTTCGCCGCCGATCGGCACGCGACGGTGGGCATCGACCTGGTGGCGATGTGCGTCAACGACGTCGCGGTCGTGGGCGCCGAGCCGCTCTTCTTCCTCGACTACTTCGCGACCGGGAAGCTCAGCGCCGAGCAGGGCGCGGAGGTGGTGAAGGGCATCGCCGAGGGGTGCCGGCAGGCGGGCTGCGCGCTGATCGGCGGTGAGACGGCCGAGCTGCCCGGGTTCTACCTCCGCGGCGAGTACGACCTGGCCGGCTTCGCGGTGGGCTGCGTCGAGCGGTCGCGCATTCTCGACGGCCGCTCGGTCGCGCCCGGCGACGCGGTCCTCGGCATCGCCTCCTCGGGCCTCCACTCGAACGGCTACTCGCTGGCGCGGAAGGCCCTCCTCGACGCGCACCCGCTCGACTGGCGCCCACCCGAGCTCGACGGGAAGACGATCGGCGACGCCCTGCTCGAGCCGACGCGGATCTACGCGAAGGACGTCCTCGCCCTCCTCGACCAGGTGAAGGTGAAGTCGCTCGCGCACGTCACGGGCGGCGGTCTCCCCGGCAACGTGCCGCGCACGCTGCCCGACGGAACGCGCGCCGTCCTCGACGAGCGCCGCTGGCCGCGGCCGGCCATCTTCGAGCTCGTGCAGCGCGAGGGCGGCGTCCCGCGCGACGACATGTTCCTCACCTTCAACATGGGGCTCGGCCTCGTCGCGGTGCTCGCGCCCCCGGACGTCGCGGCGGCGCAGGCGCTCCTCGCGTCGCGCGGCCTCGCGAGCTGGGTGGTGGGCGGCATCGAGAAGGGCGCTGGCGAGGCGACGTGCGAGGTCGTGCGGTGATCCGGATCGCGGTGCTCGCCTCGGGGACGGGGACGAACCTGGGCGCGATCCTGAAGGCGTGCGCCGACGGCGCCGTCGACGGGCGCGTCGAGGTCGTCCTGTCGAACGTGCCCGGCGCGCCCGCGCTCGACCGCGCCCGCCAGGCCGGGGCGGCCGTCGAGGTCGTCCCGTCCAAGGGTGTGTCCGACCGCGCCGCGTACGACGCCGAGGTGGTGGAGCGGCTGTCGCGCCACGCGCCCGACCTCGTCTGCCTCGCCGGCTACATGCGCCTCCTCACGCCGGTGTTCCTGCGCGCCTTCGGGCCGGCGCCGGCGACGCACGGCTGCCCGCGCATCATGAACGTGCACCCGGGGCTCCTGCCGAGCTTCCCGGGCCTCCACTCGCAGCGCCAGGCGCTCGCGTACGGCGCCCGCTTCGCCGGCTGCACGGTCCACTTCGTGGACGAGGGCACCGACACGGGCCCCATCATCGCGCAGGCGGTGGTGCCGGTCCTCCCATCCGACACCGAGGAGGTCCTGGCGGCGCGCATCCTCGCGGAGGAGCACCGCCTCTACCCGCGCGCGGTGCGGTGGTTCGCCGAGGGCCGCCTCGCGCTCGAGGGACGCCGCGTGACCGTGCGCGGCGCGCGCACGCCCGAGCCCTTCGCGCTGCGCGCGCCGTGGGACGAGTGAGGGGAGCGACCGTGGCGCAGACCTTCAAGCCGCCGGCGACGCAGCGCATCTACGACGTCTGCGTCATCGGCTCGCAGCTCGGCGGCACGCTGGCCGGCGCGCTCCTCGCGCGGCGCGGTTACCGCGTGCTCCACGTCGACCACGACGGCGTGGGCGGCGCCTACGAGGACGGAGGGTACGTCCTGCCGTACGCGCCGGTGCTCCTGCCGTCGCCGCGGCTCCTCCCCGCCGCCGAGCTCGCGCTCGGCGAGCTCGGGCTCACCACCGACACGGTGCGCGCGCTCGAGCCGTGCTCGCCCGACCTCCAGCTCCTCCTGCCGCGCCACCGCGTGGACCTCGGGCACGACGCTCCGCGGAGGCTCGCCGAGCTGAAGCGCGAGTGGCCGCGCGACGCGGAGCTGCTCGAGGCGGCGTTCGGGAAGCTCGCGCGTCTCTTCGACGGCGCGGGCCCGTTCATGCGGTCGCTCCCGCCGATGCCGCCGGCGGGCTTCGGCGAGCGCCGCGCCGTCTCGAAGGCGATCAAGTTCGCGGCGTCCGCCCCGGGGGCGCCGCGCGAGAGCGTGGACGGGGCGAACGCGTTCGAGGACGTCCGGGGCCATCCGCTCGTGTCGGCGCTCGCGACGGCGCAGCGCTTCCTCGGTTACCTCGACGGCGAGCCGGCGCCGCTCGCCACCACCCGGCTCCTCGGCGGGATCCTCCGCGGCAGCCACCGCCTCGCCGGCGGGCACCACGGCCTGCGCGAGGCCATCCGGCGCAAGATCGCGGAGTCGCGGGGCGAGATCCTGGGCGGCGACGACGGCGCCGCCATCGCGGAGCGGCTCGAGGTCGACGGGGGCAAGGTGGCGGCGGTGCGCCTCGCCGGGTCGCCCAACGCGTGGGTGGCGCGCGTCTTCATCGCAGCCACCGACGCGCCCGCGCTGCGGCGGCTCCTCCCCGCCGACGAGAGCGGCGGCAAGATGGCGCGCCTGCTCGACGGCGTGCGCCCTCGGCGCCAGCTGCTCGCGGTGAACCTGGTGGTGAAGACCGCCGCGCTCCCGCCCGCGCTCGGCGACAGCGTGCTCGCGCTGCGCGACGCCGAGGGGCCCGACGCCGTCGAGAACGCGGTCATGGTGCAGGTGCTCCCGGCGCGGCGCGACAAGGGGAAGGGCGCGACCGAGCTCATCCCCGACGAGCGCGTCCTGTGCGCCGCGGGGTTCGTCTCGGCCGACGCGCGCGACCAGGGCGACGAGCACCTCGCCGCGCTCGGCCGCCAGATCCGCGAGGCGGTCGCCGACGCGGTGCCCTTCTTCGAGCGCCACCTCCTGCGCGAGTCGCTGCCGGTGCTGGCGGCGCCGAAGGAGCGCCGGGGATCGCGGCTGCTCCCGCACCCGCTCTACGAGGTGACCGTCGAGCAGGCGCTCGGCGTCACCGGCCTCCCCTGCCGATCCCCGTACAAGAACCTGGTGTTCGCGGGGCGCGAGGTGATCCCCGGCCTCGGCCTGGAGGGCGAGTTCCACGCGGGCATCCAGGCGGCCGCCGCAGCACAGGAGCTCCTCGGAAAGAAGGAGCTCCTGAAGTAGTCACTTGCTTTTTTCCGAGAGTTGCCTAATATCCGCCGCTCTTTTCAGGGGTTTCCAACGCCATGGCACGCCGCTGCGAACTGTGTGGGAAGGGGCCGCTCGTCGGCAACAACGTCTCCCACGCGAACAACAAGACCAAGACACGCTCGCTCCCCAACCTGCGCTCGGTGCGCGCCGTGGTGAACGGCTCCGTCCACCACATCCGCGTCTGCACCCGCTGCCTCAAGGCCGGCCGGGTCGTGAAGGCGGGGCGCGGCAAGTCGACCGCCGGCGCGCAGGCCTGACGCCGTCCTCGGCCGCGCGCGGGCACCCGATGCCCCGGCTCCCGGCGACCGAGCGGCTCCACCCCAGGTCGAAGGGTCTCGAGGCGCTGCCGCTCGGCCGCGCGCTGGCGGTGCTGCACGAGGGCGACCTCGAGGCGGCGCGCGCCGTCGGCAGGGCCCTGCCGTCGCTGGCGCGCCTGGCCGAGCTCGCGGCGCGGGCGCTCGGCGCGGGCGGCAGGATCGTCTACCTTGGCGCCGGCACCTCCGGCCGCCTCGGCGCGCTCGACGCGGCCGAGTGCCCTCCCACCTTCGGAGTCGCGCCCTCGCGCGTCGTCGCCCTCGTGGCGGGCGGAGCGCGCGCGCTGCGGCGCGCGGTGGAGGGCGCCGAGGACGACGCGCCCGCCGGCCGCGCCGCCGTCAGGCGGGCGCGCGTGGGGGAGCGAGATCTCGCGGTCGGGATCACGGCCTCCGGCACGACGCCCTTCGTCCTGGCGGCGCTCGACGAGGCGCGGCGCCGCGGCGCCGCGGTGGGCCTCGTCACGTGCAACCCCGCCGCCCGCGTCCCGGGGGCGGTCCGGGTCGTGCTCGGCACGGGCGCGGAGCTCGTCGCGGGCTCGACGCGGATGAAGGCCGGGTCGGCCACCAAGATGGCGCTCTCGCTGCTCTCGACGGGCGCCATGCTGCGCCTGGGCAAGGTGAAGGACGGGCGCATGATCGACCTCCTCCCGGGGAGCGCGAAGCTGAGGCGCCGCGCGCTGCGGATCGTGATGGACCTGTCCGGTGCCGGGGAGCGCGAGGCCGAGGCCGCGCTCGTCGCGAGCCGCTGGCGCGTGCGCGGCGCGCTCGCGAAGCTCATGGGAACGTGATGGCAAGAAACGAAGAGAAGGCTCTCGACGCCGCGGCGCTGGCGCGCGCCCGCGCCGGCCTCGCGTCCGCGCGCGGCAAGGCGCGCCTCGACCTGATCCTCGACCAGCCGAACCCGGGCGCGCTCGTGCGCGCCCTCCCGGCGGACGAGCTCTACCTCACCATCTGCGACATCGGGCTCGGCGACGCCGTCGAGCTCGCGCAGCTCGCGAGCGCGGCGCAGTTCCGCACGTTCCTCGACCTCGCCTGCTGGGAGGGCGACCGGATCGAGCCGCGCAAGGCGCTGCCGTGGCTGCGCGCGGGGCGCTCGGGCGCGCTCGACAGCCCGCGCGCCGCGGCGCGGTGGAAGGCGAAGCTCTCCGCGCTCGATCCGGAGCTGCTCCACCTGCTCCTCCGCGACCTGCTCGTCGTCCACGACCTCGAGCGGGACCCCGATCCGGACTTCGAGAGCGACCGGTTCATGCGGACGCCGGAGGGGAAGTACATCGTCGAGTTCCGGGCCGATGGCGCCGAGTACGTGGCCGTGCGCGGCATCATCGACGACCTCTATGCCGAGAATCCCTTCATGGCGACGCGTCTGCTCTCGGCCATCCAGTGGGAGCTGCCGAGCGAGCTCGAGGAGAGCGCGCTCCGCTGGCGCAGCGGGCGGCTGGCGGACCTCGGCTACCCGTCCCGCGAGGAGGCGCTGTCATGGTTCGCGCGGCCCGGCGCGCGGGGGAGCGCGCCCGCCGGCGCGCCGGCCCGGGCGCCCGGCTTCATGCTGGAGCGCCTCGGGACGAGCTCGCTCCTCGCCCGCGCCGCCGCGCGCCTCGCGGCGGGCGAGCGCGACCACCTCGAGCTCGAGCTGGTCACGGGTGCGAACGCGGTGATCGTGGCCGACGCGGTCGATCCGGGTGACCTCGACGCCGTCCGGCGCGCGGTCGAGGTCGGCCGCGCCTTCGTCGAGATGGGCCTCCGCGAGCTGGCCGGTGCCGACGAGGCGCGCGCGGCGGAGATCCTCGCCACCACCGCGGTGAAGGCGCTCTTCCAGCGCGGCTTCGGGCGGGTGCTCGAGCTCGGGTGGAGGGCCGAGCGCCTCCTGGCGTCCGGCGCCGCGGGGAGCCGCGAGGCGCCCCTCCTCGACCCGCCCCTCGGCGAGATGGTGGTCGCGCTCCTCGGCCGCCGGCCGCGGTACTTCCCGGGCCTCGAGGCGCCGCGCGAGGAGTGGGGGCCGATCGCGGCGGGCGCGTTCGAGCCGCGCGGCTTCCTCTCGCCGGTCGAGGTGGCGCGCACGGCCGAGGCGCTCACGCTCTCGGAGGGGCTCGTCGCGCTCGCGGCGCGGCTCGGCCTGGCGCCGGCGCGCGCCGAAGGGCCGCTCACCCCACGGCTCGCGACGCTCTACCTCACCGCCCTTGCGAACGAGCGCCTCGGCCGCGCCTTTGCGGCCGATCCGCTCCCCGCAGCGGAGCTGCCAGCCGCCGCCAGCGCCCTCGAGCGCCTCGACGACCCGCGGCTCGCCGCGGAGGGCGAGCCAGGCCAGCTCCTCGCGCAGCTGGCGCGCAACAAGGCAGAGGAGCTGGCGCCGATCCGGGATGGAGCGAACGCCCGGCCCGAGCACGTGTCGGCGCTGCTGGTACGGGGGTAGACCGGATCCCGAGCGTTTCGTTCCCCTCTCCCCGACCCTCCCCCCGCAAGCGGGGGGAGGGGGCACCTCTCCACCGTCCTCACTTCGTCGCGGGCGCCGCCGGTGCGGGCGCGGCGCTGGTCGAAGCCGGAGCCTCGGCCTTCGCCTTCGCGCTCTTCTTGTGCTTCTTCGCCGTCGCCTTGGTGTCCGCCTTCTTCGCGTCCGCCTTGGTGTCCGCCGACGCGACCTTCTTGTGCGCGCGGCGGTGGACCTGCGCCGTCTTCCCGGACTGCGCGGGCGCGGGCTCCGTCGCCGTTCCGGCGGCGAAGGCCGGGGCCGCGAGGCCCAGGATGGCGATGCCGGTGGCGATCTTCGAGACGAGCTTCGTCATGGTGTTTCTCCCTTGCGTGGTGCTTGCCGGCGGCTCGCCGTCGAGCCGTCCGTTCACGCGTGAGAGACGTGGCCGCCAGCCGCGGTATTCACGGACGTGCCTCGGGCTTGCGTCCACTGCAAGTGAGCAGGCGTGCCCAGGCCCGGACGTGCGCGCCCCCGAGACCTGCGCCCCCGAGACGCGCGTCAGGTCGACGCGCATCAGTCGACGAAGGTTGCGGCCCGCGCCCAGCGGAAGGTCTGCTCGATCTGCTCGTCCGCGAGCACGAGGTGCTCCCGCAGCAGATCGACCTCCCGCCGCATGTTCGTGTCGAGCAGGTAAGGGCCGTCCGTGTTGATCGTGAAGCGCACGCCGCGCCGCCAGAAGCGCTGCAGGATCTCGCCCAGCTCCTCGATGCTCGCGACGGCGCGCGTGGCGAGGTTCGAGCTGGGGCAGATCTCGAGCACGATGCCCCGCTCGCGCAGGAGGTCCATCACGCCCTCGTCCTTCGCAGCGCAGAGGCCGTGGCCGATGCGGTGCGGCTGGAGCGCCTCCACCACGGCGCGCACGCCCTCGACGCCCGTCCCCGCCGTCTCGCCCGTGTGCACGGTGCACTTGAGCCCGCCGGCCCGCGCGCGCGAGAAGAGGTCGCGATACAGCGCGAGGTCGCTCCCGAGCTCGACGGCGTGCCGCTCCGGGCCGGCGAGGTCGATCCCGACGACGCCCCGCCGTCGGTAGCGGATCGCCTTCTCGACGATGATCTCGTTGAGGCGCGGCTCGAACTCGCGGGCGAGGCAGAAGAGCAGCCCCGCTCGCACGCCGTACTCGAGCACCGCGCGGTCCATCCCGCGCAGGGCCGCGTGGATGATGTGGTCGAGATCGCGCTCGCCGCCCTCGTTTCGCTTCATCGGGTTGAAGCGCAGCTCGATGAGGTCCACGCGCGAAGAGCGGTACTCCTTCCCGATGATCTCGTAGACGCTCCGCTCCATCGCCTGCGGCGACGACTGGATGCGCTCGGTCCACTGGTGCATCACCGCCAGGTACTCGTCGAGCGACTTCACCTTCCCTGGCCGCGCCGAGACGAGCTCCTTGAACTCCCAGTAGCTCGACACGGGGAGCTTGAACCCCTGGTCGTGCGCGATCGACCAGAGGACGTGGGGCGCGACGGCGCCGCCGACGTGGATGTGGAGGTCCGTGAGCTCGCGCGGCATCGGTGGCTACTTCTGCTCGGCCTCGTCCGGCGCCGCCTCGGAGGGCGCGCCCAGCGCGAGCCCGCAGTCCGGGCACTCCTGCTGCGAGGCGGTGATGACGAAGCGGTGCCCGCAGGCGGGGCACTCGATCTCGCCGCCCGCGTCCAGGTCGACGCCCCGCAGGCCGCGCTCGGCGGCGCGGGCGGCGGCGGCGTCGCCGAGCAGCTCCGCCCAGTCGCGCTGCAGGAACGCGGCCGCGCGCGGCACGTCCTTCTCCGGGACGTAGATGTTCCACAGCGGGTGCGCGTGCTCCTCGGGGCGGCGCGGGGGGACCTGCTCGATCTCGGGCGCGACGCCCTGCTCCTCCAGCAGCTCCATCATCTCTCGCACCGACGCGTAGCCCGAGCGCGACAGCAGCGTGAGCCCCTGCCCTGCCGCGTGGCAGGTGACGCACGCGCCGCGCTCGTCGAGCGGCGTGTTGCACTTCTCGCAGGTGCGGACGTCGTTCATGGCGCCTTCCTCTCGCCGCCATCTTACCGCCGCGCCCGCCTCCGCGAGCGGTGGCGAGCCAGCGGTGCACCCAGCCGTGACGACCGTCCGGGTCGTCGCTATACTGCGCCGCCCTATGGCCCAGATCATCGACGGCAAGGCGGTGGCGGCGCAGGTCCGCGCGGAGGTCGCGAAGGCGGTCCAGGAGCTGAAGGCGACCGGGCTCGTCCCCGGCCTCACGGTGGTGCGGGTCGGCGACGACCCGGCGTCCGCGATCTACGTCCGGGGCAAGCGCAAGGACAGCGAGGAGGTCGGCTTCCGATCGGTGGAGCACCACCTGCCCGCGACGGCGACGCAGGCGGAGATCCTCGCGCTCGTCGCGAAGCTCGACGCCGACCCCACCGTGCACGGCATCCTCGTCCAGCTGCCGCTGCCGAAAGGGGTGGACGAGCGCGCCGTCCTGGAGGCGATCGACCCCCGCAAGGACGCGGACGGGTTCCACCCCTACAACGTCGGCGCGCTCTCGATCGGCATCCCCGGCCCCCGCCCCTGCACGCCCGCAGGCGTGATGCGGCTCCTGCGCGAGGCGGGCTGCGATCCGAAGGGGAAGCGCGCCCTCGTCGTCGGCCGCTCGAACATCGTGGGCAAGCCCATGGCGCTGATGCTCCTCGAGGCGCACGCCACGGTGACGCTCGCTCACTCGCGTACGGCGGAGCTCCCGGCCGAGGTCGGGCGCGCCGACATCCTCGTCGCCGCCATCGGCAAGCCGGAGCTGGTGAAGGGCGCCTGGGTGAAGGAGGGCGCGGTCGTGATCGACGTCGGCATGAACCGGCTCGAGAGCGGCAAGCTCGTGGGCGACGTCGAGTACGCCGTCGCCGCGCTGCGCGCGCGCGCCATCACGCCCGTGCCCGGCGGCGTCGGCCCGATGACGCGCGCCATGCTGCTCGTGAACACGGTCGAGCTGGCGCGCGCCTCGCGGCGATGAGGCGCGCCCGGGCCGCGATCGCGCCCTGGCTCGCGGCGGTCGCCGCCACGGCGGGCGGGTGCTGCTGGTGCGGGCCGTCCGCCGCCTTCACGGTGAGGAGAGCGCTCTCACCGGCGGCCGAGCAGGGGCCGCCGCCCTCACCGCCCCCCGCGCTGCGGGTCCTCCTGGTGGCGGACTTCGGCGACACGACCTGCCAGCAGCGCGCCGTCGCCGACGCCATCGCGGCCGCGCACGCCCGCGCGCCGTACGACCTCGCCTTCTCGCCCGGCGACAACCTGTACGAGTGCGGGCCCGACCCGCGCCTCCCGGGCGCCGATCGCTGCGAGCTCTCGGCGGACGGCGCGACCGTCGCGCCCGGCTACGTGCCTCCCCGCGATCCGCGCTTCGAGGAGCGCTTCGAGCGGCCGTTCCCGGCGCTCCTCCGGCGCGGCGAGCCGGTGCCCGTCTACCTCGCGCTCGGGAACCACGACGTCGCCGAGGTCGGTTGCCGCGAGGGTCCGCTCCCTCCCGAGCGGCTCTCGCGCGTCAGGGCCTGCCTCGAGGTGGCGCACCGGGGTCCGCGCTGGAGCATGCCGGGGCGCCACTACGTCGTGGAGCGCGGCCCGGCGCGCTTCATCGTCCTCGACTCGAACCTGCTGCTCGGCGACTACGGCGGGTTCACGCTCGACGCGGAGGTCGCGTTCCTGCGCGGCGCGGCGGAGGGGTGCGAGCGGCGGCCCTGCTTCGTCGTCGCGCACCACCCGCCCGCGACGGCCGGCGAGCACCACGGCGAAGCGACGCCGGCGTATGTCGAGCGCGTGCGCCGCCTCCAGGAGGCCGCCGGCGGGCGCATCGCGGCGTGGCTCGCCGGCCACGATCACGACTTGCAGCACCTGAGGTCGGCCGCGGGCTACGACGTGGTCATCTCCGGCAACGGGTCGCGCGGCCGGAGCCAGGAGCGCTTCGAGCGGATCTCCACGCCCGGCGCTCAGCTCTTCTTCGCCTCGACCGCGTGGGGGTTCGCGAGCCTCGAGGTGTCGGAGCGCGCCTGGGTCGTGCGCTTCGAGAGCACCGAGGGCGAGCCGCTGCACTGCTGCCGGGCGGTCTTCCCGGGCGCCTGCCAGCCCGTGGCGTGCCCCGCCCCTGCCGCATCGCCCTGACAGCCTCTCGGAACCCGCATGGGGATCGGCTATGCTCCGCGGTCCCCTGCGCCCCAGGAGCTCCACGTGCGCCATCCCCTCCGCGTCCTGCTCGCCGCGCTCGCCTTCGCCGCACCCGCCGCCGTCCGCGCAGACGAGGCGATCAAGGTCGGCGCCCTCCTCGCCATGACCGGGCCCGCGTCCTTCCTCGGCGCGCCCGAGGCGCGGACGCTCCAGCTCCTCGCCGACGATCTCAACGCGAAGGGCGGCGTCGGCGGCCGGAAGATCCAGCTCGTCCTGAAGGACACCGGCGGCAGCCCGGAGAAGGCGATCTCGTTCGCGAAGCAGCTCATCGAGGAGGAGAAGGTCTTCGCCATCATCGGGCCCGCGACGAGCGGCGAGACGATGGCGGTGAAGAACCTCGCGGAGGAGGGGAAGACGATCCTCCTCTCCTGCGCGGCGGCCGAGGTGATCGTGAGCCCGGTCGCGCGGTACGTCTTCAAGACGCCGCAGAAGGACAGCCACGCCGTCGCGAAGATCTTCCAGCAGATGAAGCGGATGGGGATCTCGAAGATCGGCGTCCTCTCCAGCAACACCGGCTTCGGGAAGGCGGGCAAGGAGCAGATCGAGAGGCTCGCGCCGGAGCACGGGATCCAGCTCCTGGTGGACGAGGTCTACGACAAGGCGGCGACGGACCTCACCGCGGAGGTCACGAAGCTCAAGGCCGCGCGCGTCGAGGCGGTGCTGAACTGGTCGATCGAGCCGGCGCAGTCGATCCTGGTGAAGAACGTGCGGCAGATCGGCCTGGCGGTCCCCATCTTCCAGAGCCACGGCTTCGGAAACGTCCAGTACGTCAAGGCCGCGGGGTCCGCGGCGGAGGGCGTGGTCCTGCCACACGGCCGGATCCTGGTCGCGGACGCGCTGCCGGACGCCCACCCGCAGAAGGCGGTGCTCGTCGCCTACAAGCGCGCCTACGAGGCGCGCTTCAAGGAGGACGTGAGCGGCTTCGGCGGCTATGCGCACGACGCGTTCGCCCTGCTCGTCAAGGCCATCCAGGCGGCCGGGCCAGACCGCGAGATGGTCCGCAGCGCCATCGAGGGGATGAGGGGGTTCGTGGGGGCGAGCGGCACGTTCAACTTCTCGGCCGCCGACCACAACGGGCTCGACGCGGACTCGTTCGAGATGCTCACCGTGAAGGACGGGCGATTCGTCGTCCTCGCCAGGTAGCGTCCGGGTGAGCGCCATGACCACGAGGAGCCTCGCCGCGGCCGTCGCGTCCGCCGTCGCCGTCCTGGCCTGGGCCGCGCCGGCCCCTGCCAGGGAGACCATCCGGGTGGGCGCGATCCTGGCCGTCACCGGTCCGGCCTCGTTCCTCGGGGCGCCCGAGGCGCGCACGCTCGAGATGCTCGTCGCGGCGCTGAACGCGCAGGGCGGCGCCGACGGACGCAGCGTCGAGCTCGTCCTCAAGGACTCGGGCGGCAGCCCGGAGAAGGCCATCTCGTTCGCGCGGCAGCTCATCGAGGAGCAGAAGGTGCTCGCCATCATCGGGCCCTCGACGAGCGGCGAGAGCATCGCCGTCAAGCCCATCGCCGAGGAGGGCGCGTTCGAGATGCTGACGGTGAGGAACGGCGCCTTCGCGGTGCTCGGGAGGTAGCCCCTCGCCGTGGTCGGCCTCTTCTTCCAGTACCTCGTCGCGGGCCTGACCTACGGGACCATCTACGCGGTCGTCGGCATCGGGTTCAACATCATCTACAACACCACCGGCATCATCAACTTCGCCCAGGGCGAGTTCGTGATGCTCGGCGGCATGACCGCCGTCGCGCTGCACCGGGCCGTCCCCATGCCGCTCGCCATCCTGGGCGCCGTCGCGGTGACGATGGCGGTCGGCGCGGTCGTCGAGGTGACCTTCATCCGCTGGCTCCGGAAGGCCTCCGTGCTGCGGATGATCGTCATCACGGTGGGCATCTCGATCCTCCTCCGCGAGGCGGCGCTCGCCCTCTGGGGCGAGGGGGTGCGGTCGCTCCCCTACTTCTCGGGCGACGAGGTCACGTCCGTGTCGCTCGGCGGCGTCCACCTGTCGCCGCAGGTCCTGTGGAGCCTCGGGACGTGCGCGCTGGTCGTGGTGCTCCTGAGCCTGTTCTTCCGGTTCACGATGCTCGGCCGCGAGATGCGCGCCTGCGCCTCGAACCGCGACGCCGCCGCGCTGTGCGGGCTCCCCACCAGGAACCTCGTGACGCTCTCCTTCGTGCTCAGCGCCGGCATCGGCGCGCTCGCCGGCTGCGTCGTCTCGCCGATCACCTCGACCCACTACGCCATCGGCGGGGGGCTCGCGCTGAAGGGGTTCGCGGTCGCGATCCTGGGCGGGCTCGGGAACAGCATGGCCGCGGTCGCCGCCGGGTTCATCGTGGGGACGCTCGAGTCGTTCAGCGTCTGGGTCCTGCCGGCCGCATACAAGGACGCCGTCGCAGTGTCGATCTTCCTCGCCATCCTCTTCGTCCGGCCGAGCGGGCTCTTCGGCTCGAGCGAGGCCTCGCGCCTCAAGGACTTCTGACTCGTGTATCTCCGATCCGGTCGATTCGAGGTGGGGGGTGTGGGGGGAGCGTCGCTCGCTCCCCCCACCTCGAGGGCTTGCGAAGCAAAGCGTAGCAAGCCCGGAAATCCCTCAGACTCGCCTGTGAACCGCCCGGCGAGCACGAAGAACGGCGAAAGGCGAGTCTGAGGCGATGGTACGCTCGCGCTACGGCCAGATCGGGCTCCTCCTCGCCGCGGCGGTCGCGGTCCAGCTCGCGACGCGGGCGGCGGGGATGGAGTACCTCCTGACCCAGCTCACCATGGCGGCCTACTACACGCTGGTCGCGGTCGGGCTGTCGCTGGTGATGGGCTACGCAGGGCAGATCTCGCTCGGGCACGCCGGCTTCTTCGCCATCGGCGGGTACACCTCCGCCGTGCTGACGACGCTGGACCTCGGCGCCGCGCGCGGCCACCCGCTCGTCTCGGCGCTCTCGCGCGCGCACCTCGTCGCGCCCCGCGCCGACCTGTACGGCGGGGAGATCCTGTCCGTCGAGCCCTGGGCCGCGTTCGCCTGCGCGCTCCTCCTGACGCTCGCCGTCGCGTTCGCGATCGGCGTGCCGGTCCTGAAGCTCAAGGGCCACTACCTCGCGATGGCGACGCTCGGGTTCGGCACCATCGTCTACAGCGTCATCCTCGGGACGCAGCGCTTCGGCGCCGCGGACGGCGTCTCGGGCGTGCCGCCGTTCCAGCTCCTCCCCGGCCTCGCCGTCCACGGGAAGGCGTCGGCGCGCGTCGCGAACTTCTACGTCGCCTGGGGCCTCGTCGCGGCGTGCATGCTCGTCCTCCTCAACCTGATCCGCTCGCGGGTGGGCCGCGCGCTGCGAGCCATCCACGGCGCCGAGGACGCCGCGCGCGCGATGGGCGTCGATGCCGCGCGCTACAAGCTGCGGACGTTCATCCTGTCGGCGCTGCTGGCCGCGACGGGAGGCGTCTTCCTCGCCCACTACAACGGCGGCATCGGCCCGTCCGAGGCGACGGTGCTGAAGTCGATCCGCTACCTGGCCGTGGTGGCCGTGGGGGGCATGGGGAGCCTCTGGGGGACGCTCACCATGAGCGCTGTCCTGAGCTTCCTGTCGCTGCGCGGCTCCTTCGGCACGTACGACGACGCCGTGTTCGGCCTCATCCTCATCGGGGTCATGCTCTTCTCGCCGGACGGGCTCCTGCGCCTCGACCTGCCGCCGGCGGTGCGGGGCGCGCTCCGGCGGCTGCGGCCGCCGCCCCCGGAGGTGCGGCCGTGAGCGCGCTCCTCGAGGTGAGCGGCGTCGGGAAGCGGTTCGGCGGCGTGCAGGCGGTGAAGGACGTCTCGTTCCAGGTCGCGCCCGGCGCCATCAAGGCCGTCATCGGCCCGAACGGCGCGGGCAAGACCACGCTCTTCAACCTCGTCTCCGGCTTCCTCGCGCCCGACGCGGGCGAGATCCTCTTCAAGGGCGAACGCGTCGGCGGCCGGCGGCCGCACGAGATCGCGGCGCGCGGGATCTCGCGCACCTTCCAGCACATCCGGCTCTTCGCAGGCATGACGGCGATCGAGAACGTGATGGTCGGGGTCCACGTGCGGAGCCGCGCCGGGTTCCTCGCGGGCATGCTGCACCTCCCGTGGACCTGGCGCGAGGAGCGCGACATCCGGCGGCGCGCGCTCGACGCGATGCGGCTCCTCGACATCGAGGGGCTCGCCGGCGCGGACGCGACGAGCCTCTCGTACGGCCAGCAGCGCTCCGTGGAGCTGGCGCGCGCCCTCGCCGCCGAGCCCGAGCTGCTCCTCCTCGACGAGCCCGCCGCCGGCCTCAACATGCGCGAGACGGCGGAGCTGGCGGCCCTCGTCTGCCGCATCCGCGACCGCGGCGTGACGGTGCTCATCGTGGAGCACGACGTGTCGCTCGTGATGAGCGTCTCGGACGAGATCGTCGTGCTGTCGTACGGGGAGAAGATCGCGGACGCCGACCCGGAGACGGTGCAGCGCGATCCAGGCGTGGTCCGGGTCTACCTGGGCGAGGACGAGGATGCTCAGGGTTCGTAACCTCGACGCCGGCTACGGGCCGCTGGCGGTGCTGCGCCGGGTCTCGCTCCACGTGAGCGCGGGCGAGATCGTCACGCTCATCGGGGCGAACGGCGCGGGCAAGACCACCCTCCTCAAGACCGTCACCGGCCTCGTCCGCGCGCGCGGCGGCGAGATCGCGTTCCGGGGCGAGGACGTGCGCCGCCTGCCCGTGGAGCGCATCGTCGCGGCCGGCTGCTCGCTCGTGCCCGAGGGGCGCCAGGTGTTCGCGGCGATGCCGGTGCGGGAGAACCTGCTCCTGGGCGCCTACGTGCAGCTCCGCCGCGGGCGGCGCGACGAGGTGAAGCGCGACCTCGAGCACGTCCACGAGCTCTTCCCGGTGCTGCGGCGCCGCGAGCACCAGCTGGCGGGGACCCTCTCCGGCGGCGAGCAGCAGATGCTCGCCATGGCGCGGGCGCTCATGGCGCGCCCCGCGCTGCTCATGCTCGACGAGCCGTCGATGGGGCTCGCCCCGCTCGTCGTGAAGGACCTCTTCGGGATCGTGAGGCGCATCGCCGCGGAGGGGACGACGGTGCTGCTCGTCGAGCAGAACGCGCGCAGCGCGCTCCGGATCGCGAGCCGCGGCTACGTGCTCGAGCTGGGACGCATCGTCCTGCAGGGGACGAGCGAGGAGCTGCTCGCGAACCGCGACGTGCAGCGGGCGTACCTCGGGAGCGAGGTGAAGGTGGAGGTCCGGAAGGCGCGGGGACGCTGAGCCCGGGTACGCTAAAACGGAGGTCGCGATGGTCTGGCAGCCCGACAGCGAGTGCATGGACCGCGGCGAGATCGAGCAGCTCCAGCTCGAGCGCCTCGAGGCGACGCTCACGCGCGTCGCGCTGAACGTGCCCTTCTACCGCAAGCGCTACGCCGAGCTCCGCTTCGAGCCCGACGACCTCCGCTCGGTCGAGGACCTCCGGAAGCTGCCCTTCACCACGAAGGCCGACCTGCGGGACAACCACCCCTACGGCCTGTTCGCGGTGCCGCTGCGCGACGTCGTCCGCGTGCACGCCAGCGCGGGGACGACCGGGACGTCCACCGCCGTCGGCTACACCCGCAACGACCTCACCACCTGGTCGAACCTGGTCGCCCGCGTCCTCGTCGCCGGCGGGGTGACGAAGGGGGACGTCGTCCAGGTGGCGTTCGACTACGGCCTGTTCACGGGCGCGTTCGGGTTCCACCAGGGCGCCGAGCGCATCGGGGCCTCGGTCATCCCGGTCTCGAGCGCGAACGTGAAGCGCCACATCGCCATCCTGCAGGACTACCGATCGACGGCGCTGGTGGGGACGCCGAGCTACGCGCTCCAGCTCGCCGACGCGCTCGCGGAGATGGGGGTGAACCCGAGCACGCTCTCGCTCGAGTACGGCCTCTTCGGCGCCGAGCCGTGGTCGGAGTCGATGCGGAAGGAGATCGAGCAGCGCCTCGCGCTCACCGCCACCGACAACTACGGCCTCTCCGAGGTGATGGGGCCGGGCGTCGCCGGCGAGTGCCTCGAGCGGAGCGGGCTCCACGTCGCGGAGGACCACTTCCTGGTGGAGGTGATCGACCCGGACACGCTCGCGCCCGCGGCGCCCGGCGCCGTGGGCGAGCTCGTGGTGACGACGCTCACGCGCGAGGCGCAGCCCGTCATCCGCTTCCGGACGCGCGACCTCGCGTCCATCGACCCGGCGCCGTGCCCGTGCGGGCGGACCTTCGTCCGCATGAGCCGGGTCAAGGGCCGGACCGACGACCTCCTCATCGTGAAGGGCGTGAGGGTGTTCCCGTCCGAGATCGAGCGCGTCCTCTTCGAGGCGCAGGGCGGCGCGTCGCACTACCAGATCGTCCTCGACCGCGCGGGCGGCGCCGAGCGGGCCGCGCTGCTCGTCGAGGTCTCGGAGTCGACGTCCTCCGACGAGATCAAGTCGCTCACGGCGGTGACCGACCGCATCCAGCGGCAGGTGGCGGCGGAGCTCGGCGTCGCGATGGACGTGAAGCTCGTCGGCAGGAAGACGCTGGAGCGATCGCACGGCAAGGCGAGGCGCGTGCTGGACCGCCGGAACGAGTAGGGTCTCGAGGCGGGCGGCGCGCGGCCGCGGCGCCCCACCGGCTTCCCTTGATTCCGGGGTCGTCCCCGCTATGATGCGCCCGCACCCGAGGCGGGATCCCACCATGGCCCAGCGTACGCCGCTTTACGACGTCCACGTCCGCGCCGGAGCGCGGATCGTCGAGTTCGCCGGCTGGGACATGCCGGTGCAGTACGAAGGCATCCTGGCCGAGCACGAGGCGGTCCGCGAGCGCGTCGGGCTCTTCGACGTTTCGCACATGGGCGAGGTCGTCTTCCGCGGCCCGAAGGCCCTCGCGTCCCTGCAGCGGCTCTTCACCAACGACCTCGCGCACTGCGCGGATGGGCAGGCGCAGTACGGCTGCGTCTGCCGCGAGTCGGGCGGCATCGTCGACGACATCGTCGTCTACCGGCGCGCCGCCGACGACCTGCTCGTCTGCGTGAACGCCGCGAACCGCCAGAAGGACTTCGAGTGGCTGCACGGGCACGCCTTCGGGGCCGACGTCGCGAACGAGTCGGACGCGTGGGCGCAGCTCGCGCTCCAGGGGCCGCTCGCGGCCGACGTCCTCCAGCGGCTGACGAGCGTGCGGCTCTCCTCCGTCGGGACCTATCGTTTCACCTTGGGCGAGGTGGCCGGGATCGCCTGCCTCCTCGCGCGGACCGGCTACACCGGCGAGGACGGCTTCGAGCTCTTCTGCGATCCGGCCCACGCGGCCCGGCTCTGGGCGGCGCTCATGGAGTCGGGGCAGTCCGAGGGCATCCGCCCCTGCGGCCTCGGCGCGCGCGACTCGCTCCGGCTCGAGATGGCGTACCGGCTCTACGGCTCGGACATGGACGACACCACGACCCCGCTCGAGGCGGGGCTGTCGTGGGTGGTGAAGCTCGACAAGGGCGACTTCGTCGGCAGGCAGGCGCTCCAGAAGCAGAAGGAGGCGGGCCTCTCGAGGAAGCTCGTCGGCTTCACGCTCACGGAGCCCGGCATCCCGCGCCACGGCTACGCCGTGCTCCAGGACGGGAAGCAGGTCGGCGTCGTCACGAGCGGCACGAAGTCACCCACCCTCGGCACGTCGATCGGCCTCGCCTACGTCCCGCCCGCCGCCGCCGCCGAGGGCTCGACGTTCGCGGTCGACATCCGCGGCCGCGCGGCCGCCGCCAAGGTCGTGAAGACCCCGTTCTACGCGAAGAAGAAGTGAGCCCCCGCTCTGGAGACGCCATGAACTTCCCCGACGACCTCAAGTACACGAAGGAGCACGAGTGGTGCCGGCTGAAGGGCAACCGCGCCGTGGTGGGCATCACCGACCACGCGCAGGACCAGCTCGGCGACATCGTGTACGTCGAGCTGCCCGAGGTGGGCGACCCCGTGAAGAAGGGCGAGTCGTTCGGGGTCGTCGAGTCGACGAAGGCCGTCTCCGAGCTCTTCTCGCCCGTCACCGGCAAGGTGGTCGAGGTGAACGACCCGCTCTCCGACGCCCCCGAGACGATCAACGAGGATCCGTACGAGGAGGGCTGGATGATCCAGGTCGAGATGGCCGACCCGAAGGAGCTCGACGCCCTGCTCGACGGCCCGGCCTACCAGAAGTTCATCCAGGACGAGGCCGAGTAGCGAGAAGGAGCAGCGGCCGTCGCCGGCCACCCCCTGCCCACCGCGGAGCCCACGTGCGCTATCACCCCCACACGCCCGACGAGATCCGGGAGATGCTCGCGGTCGCCGGGGCGAAGAGCCTCGACGACCTGTTCCGATCGATCCCGGAGAAGCTGCGGCTCCGCCGGCCGCTCGACGTCCCGCCGGCGCTCGACGAGATCGCGCTCTTCGCCGAGATGCGCCGCCTCGCCGCGCGCAACGAGACGGACCACCCGCCGTTCGTCGGCGCGGGCGCCTATCCGCACCACGTCCCGCCGGTGGTCGATCAGCTGCTCCTGCGCGGCGAGTTCTTCACCGCCTACACGCCGTACCAGCCCGAGGTCTCGCAGGGCACGCTGCAGGCGCTCTTCGAGTGGCAGACGTTCGTCGCCCTCCTCACCGGGCTCGACGTGGCGAACGCCTCCATGTACGACGGCGCCTCTGCCACCGCCGAGGCGGCGCTCATGGCGGCGCGGGTCACCGACCGGAAGAAGATCGTGGTCTCGGCGGGCGTGCACCCCGAGTACCGCCGCGTCCTCCGCACGTACCTCGCCTCCACGCACGACGAGATCGTGACCGTCCCGTACGGCGACGACGGGCGCACCGACCTCGCCGCCCTGGCGAAGGCGGTCGACGGACAGACGGCCGCCGTCATCGTCGGTTACCCCAACTTCTTCGGG
>WNFY01001978.1_pt1 | contig 28996 bp, 21 predicted proteins | sample 5400091 | NCBI WGS metagenome assembly WNFY01 (sample SAMN13153364, study PRJNA577476) | soil metagenome | isolation source: 60 cm soil or saprolite under grassland replicate 1 | place: USA:California | collected 2016-06-15 | reverse complement strand
TAGATCGCCTCGGTAGAAGCATCCGATATCGGATCGTTATTCCATGGCGTCAACCGGTTCGACTGGCTGTTGCCGTACCAGCAGCAACCCGAGCCCGATTCGCTGACGAGGGCTCCAAACGCCGGATTCGCGATCACATTGATCCAAGGCAACGGCGTCGAAACATTCGGCCCGAGGTAGATGGCATACTCGCGACCGTCGGCCGTAAATCCACCGAGACCGTTGAAGTACGGAAGCTCGAGGAACGGCAATGGCGCCGAGGGTTGTTCTTCAGGGTTCTTGACTTGCAGTGGCGGCGGCAGCGGCTGCGGAATTTCCCTTGAAGGATAGCTGAGTTGGCTGGAGAGCGATCCGCGCACCGTGCCCAACGTTATCCTGGCAACGGTAAGAATCAGATTCAAGTCTTCCTCGGGCATCTGATCCGCTTTGCGGAGGAACACCCCACCCGGTTGATCCGTCCCGGTGTGCGATGAGTGCGCTTCCACAAGACGGAGCAACTGGTGATGGAGGGGCTGTTCGTAACTGGCCGGCTCGCGGTTCAGAATCACCAGGTCAGCTTTGAGTCCGCGTAGCCGCCAATAGGTGTGGGCAGCCAGTACTTCGCGGACCAGACTGATACCCTGCGAATCGGCGACCGCAACGGCCGCGATTGGCAAATCGCCCGAGATGCCATAGGCCCAAAGCTTCGACTGGCCGAGCGTATTCTGGCGCAGGCGCTCCACTGGTGCCCGCAACCGGATGTTCGGATACAGTAGGTGACTGGCGAGTTCGCCGAAGCGAGACGCCGCATCGCTCTGAATGCCGAGGTATCGGTATTCGAGCTGCGCGTGCGACCAAGCCAGTTCGAAGGCGCGGCTACAGTTATTGGGATCACGATATTTGGCGATCAGGAACAAGAGTTCCTCGCGCGACCGCGCCGCGATCGTAATAAACGTGATCTGCCTCTGTTCCCTCGGTTCGAGCGAAAAGCTCCGCTGGATGACGAACATGGGATCCAGAACGTAGCCGCCAGTTTCTTGCACCGACATCGCCGGATGCCGGTAATTCTGCCCCCGCCCAAGGAAGCGCGCGCGGTCGGTTTCATACTCGAACGATCCGTCGCCAGCGGGGCTTTCCGTTATCAATTGTGCTGCCCAAATCGGTGGATCATCGGTAGACCGGAGCCGACGCCATGCGATTAGTGCCTGCAGATCGGGCCGGGCCTCCGTCTGGATGAACAGCTTGTTGAAAGCTGGATGGACACGGTCTGTGTCATGGGGGGCAAGGCTCAACTCAGCGGCGCTGGTCAACTCCAGTTTCCGATCGCGCGAACCGTGGTTGATCAGCGTGATGCGGCGAATTTCGGCATCGTCTTCCGGGGACACCGTCACTTCCACATGAGATTCGATGCCAAGTTGGCGGCGCCGGAACTCGGCGCGATCTGGGCTGAAGATCACCGTGTAACCCGGGTCTTTCACATTCAGGGGCTGATGAGTCGCCGACCAGAGCTTGTTACTCTCTTTGTCGCGCAGGTAAAAGAACATTCCCCAGTTGTCGCAGGTGGAGTCTGAACGCCAGCGCGTGATATCGAAGCCGCCCCAGCGGCTGTAACCCGCGCCCGCGTTGGTGATCATGAGCGCATACTGCCCGTTGCCGAGCAGAAGCACACGCGGGATCCGAGTGTCCTCATCGAACACATGGTACGCAGGCTCGGACGGCCCGGATACCAGACGCATCGCAACGTGATCCGAGGGGCTGTGAGCCTGCATCGAAGGCGTCGGCGGTATGCGCTCGAACAGCAACGGCTCCACGGCCTTAACTCGATGATCGGCATGGAATCGCTGCCTCATGATGCCGCGGTTGAACACGTTGTTTATGGCCATCAGACTCATCCCCTGGTGATGAGCCATGTATGTGTAAACGATCACCCCTTTCCCTCCATGCCGTTCCTGCTGGCGCGTGTAGTCCAGCGACTCATAAAAGCCCATCCGTCCATACATGCCAGCCTTCTCCAGACGCCTGAGATTCTGGATTGATTCCACCGGGTCCACCAGCAAAGCGAGCGCGGTGGCATAAGGCGCTACGACCAGATCTTCCTCCAGCCCCCGCTTCAAGCCCAGGGACGGAACACCAAACGCCCGATACTGATAGATCTTGTGAATATCGAGCGCGCTGTAGGCACATTCGGAAATTCCCCAGGGCACTCCCCGGTCTCGTGCGTATTCCACCTGGCATTTGACCGCTGCGGCGCACGCATTATCGAGAAGAGAGTTCCGAAAGCTGCGAGTAAACAAGAGCGGCATAAGATACTCAAACATCGTCCCGCCCCAGGAAAGCAAAGCATGGCCATTCGAGGACGTGTACGGGCGTCTCAATGCCAGCCAGTGGTTCACCGGCACGTCGTCTTTGGCAATCGCCACTAAACTGCTTAGACGTGCCTCGCTCGCGAGCAAGTCGTAATGAGCAGCGAAGTTCAGAGGTCCGCCCGACTGATATCCGATCGCGAAGAGACTCCGATCGGAGTCGTAGAGAAACCGCATATCCATGGTGGCGGCGAAATCTTCGCTCCTTTCGCTGAGCCGCTTGGTGCGCCCGAGTAAAGCTTTCGACGCTTCGCGCACTTTTTCGTACTCAGCTCTTAGATCCGCCATCCAGGCGATAAGGTCAGCCGGTAGCCCGTCCTCAATGCCGCTGTCTCGTAAGATATCCCAAAGGATGCCAGTTTCCCCTCCGGCCAGCTCGCTCCAAGAAGGGAAATGGCTTAGCACGTCGCTACGCGCCAGTATCGCGCCAATTCCCAAGGGTTGCAAAAACTCGTCTGGTGGAGCCGATAGAACGTCCACCCACCGCAAATAACGATCAAAATATTGGATCCAGCTCTCTACTTGCTGCTCCAGCCGAGTAAACCAGTAGGCGCGCTCGTCGATGTCCGAGACGCTCCATTGCAACGACTTGGTTAGTTTGCTTGCTGGCTCGGCAGCCAGCCGGATTCGTTCCATGATTTCGATGCCGGCCGATTTTCCTTGGAATAGCTCTCGTAACGTCTCCAGGGAAATAGCGGTCGTGTGGTCCGGCGGGAAACGCTTCTGTACATCTGTCAACCATCTGCTCCGGAGTCAGAAACCCGAGATCGAGCGCCGAGACCGCCGACATCAGCCACATTCCAATATCGGTTGGCGAGGTGCGATCGGCAACCTCGACGCACAACGCTTCCTGAGAGTTATCGGGAGGGAGCCAGTTGTGCTGCGGTCCTACAAGATCATCGAAGTAGCGCCAGGTTTCTCGCGCGACGCGCCGCAGATAGCGTTGATCATCAACCTCGATACGCTCCAACACCCTCAGCCCGCGCCGTTGCCAACCGATCCAATGCTGAACTGCTGGGGCGGCAACCCAGAGCAAAAGAAACGGCGTCCATGCCGGCTCCCAAAAAATGCCGCGGGTAGTCAGGGCCAACAGAAACGCGGCTGCCAGAGCGGAGATGAGGAAGAACTGCACTCGAAAAGCATCCAGGTGCGAACGGGACGACAGGCGCGACATTTCTACAGTCTGCCACTCCAGCAGGTGGCGCTTGCTGACCCGGAGCCTGTAGCAGGCGCGAATAATGGCATCCGACACGAGATATGCCTGGTGGGGCAGGAAGGCAGCCATTACGACCGCTCGATTCAAATCGCTGCTGGCTTCGCGCCAGGCCCCCGCATCGCCTCGCCATCGTTGTACCAACCGCCGCAGCAACTGCAAGAACAGAGGAACCAGTAGTACCAGTGCCACGAGTGCGCTGGCGGCCATGGGAGCAGCGTGAAAGCTCCAACTGGAAAGTAAGAGCATCAATGACGCCGCAGGTAACAGGCTGCGGCGAAGATTGTCGAAGATCTTCCAGCGATTGATCAGCGTGAGGGGATTCGGTGCGAGTCCCGGACGCTCTCCAGCCGGGACTCGCGGGAAGATCCATGAAGCGATCTGCCAATCTCCCCGGATCCAACGGTGCTCCCGCTTGCTGTAGCCCATATAGTCGTACGGGAAATCTTCGAAGAGTTCCACGTCCGTGGCCAATCCGACGCCTACATGCGCTCCTTCGATGAGGTCGTGACTGAGCAAGCGTTGCTGTGGGAAACGTCCGCTAAGTATTTTGTGGAACGCCCGAACATCGTAGATGGCCTTTCCGTGATAGATCGCTTCACCAAATAGGTCTTGATAGACGTCGGAAACCGCTTGACAGTAGGGGTCGCTCCCGCGCGCTTCCGTGAATAACCTTGCGAAACGCGTTGCCGTTGCCGATGGGAGCGTAATACTTACGCGTGGCTGAATGATCGTGTAACCACGGACACGCTTGCGTTCATTGTCCGTGAGTTCCACTCGGTTCAAGGGGTGTGAGATCGTTTCGATGAGTCTCCGTGCAGTGCCGTGAGGGAGTTGAGTGTCGGCATCGAGCGTGATCAGGTAGCGGATTCCCCCCGGCAGCGACCCGGCATGCACAAAGATGCCGCATTCTTCGCCATTCAGAAAACGGTTGAGTTCCTCCAGTTTGCCGCGTTTCCTCTCCCATCCGATCCAGCGGCGCTCGGTCTCGCACCATACCCGCGGTCTGTGGAAGAGAATGAAGGTGCCCTTGCCGTAACGTGCGTTGAGATGTTCTATGCCTTTCGCCGCCAACCCAAGTAGATTGTCATCTTCCGGCATCTCAGGTTCTTCTGCATCGGTGAAATCCGACAGCAGCGAGAAATGAAGGTTGGCGCCGGGGTTGGCCAAGTATCTTACTTCGAGCTTCTCGATCTCCCCGCGGATCGAGTCCGGTGTCAGCAGCATCATCGGGACGACGACAAGAGTGCGGCAGTCGTCCGGTAGGCCCTCCTCAAACGACATTTTTGACAGCACGCGCGGAGGCAAAACCCAGGTCAGCCACATCTGCAACAGGTAAATCGCAAGTTCGCTGGCCGGGAAGAGCGCAAGTATTCCCAAAAGCAGGAGCATCGCCGGTGAAACTGCCCCCCCAGTGTATGCCGCGGACAGGAAGGCGCTTGCAATTCCTGTGGTGAGTCCGGCGACACCCCCCAGGTATGACAGCGTTGGATGCCGGTAGAGGGATCGCAACTGCCGTTCCCGCCAGGGAACACGGCGCTTCACACATCTTTCAAGCTCCGATAGTCCTTCATCAAGCAGGTAGTATGCTGCACATTGATGAGGGCTACCGCGCGGCGCGCGCCCCGCCAACTCCACCACGAGGCGCGCTACGGCCCACTCGGGAGTCTTCGACTGGCGCGCCGTTTCTTCCACGACGCGTCGGCAACGGTCGCGAGTGTTGAAATCGCTGCGCGCATGAATACCCGCCGGATCTTCGCGTAGGACCGCCTCCACCCGGCTCACTGCCTCGACGATCTTCGCGTACCGCAGTTCAGAGAGTTGGCGCAGACTTCCAATCGCACTCGAGATTGACATTAGATCATTTGCTTCTTCGGTATGCTCGCTCCGGACGATATCGGCTAAGTGGGCCTCCGTCTTCTCTTCAATCCATTTCTGGATCGGGGCAAGCGCGGCCTCTTCCTTATTCAGGTGTTCGCCGAGACGCGCAATGAAATGGGGTGTCAGCTCGTCGCTGTCGCGGTCCAGTTCCGTGATGATTCCCTCGAACTGTTCCGGACCATGATAGGCGGCGTTCATGAGACGGTCGGCCCAAAAATCAGCTAGTTCCTTTTGGTGCTGGCGCAGGCTCGCCACCTCTGATAACCGCCGCAGCCTCTCCAGAAGCACCAGGCGCAACATCAGCGGGAACACCCACAACTCGGCGATGGTCAGAGGCGAATGATGCTGATAGGCGTCGAGAAAACTGACGATACCCTCGGGTGCCAGCCTATGGCCAGTGCAATCGACCAACTCAGCGGCGAGATGATACACGCGTAGCCGGACGGGACAGTTCGTATCCACAAGAACCGGTAGAATTTTGTTGTGATTGTCCGGCAGATTGTGCCGGATTTCGGCAATGTGAGAGCGAATCAGGTAGGCATTGTCCAGAAGCCACTCGGCTGCATTGGTGATTCCGTATTCCAGCCGTGCGGCTTCCGCCAGGCCGGCCCGCGCACGCTCGATTGCAACTTCGCACTCCCGTAGGATTGGCAGCAGCGGCCGGGATCTCGTGGATGACTCTAATTCGTGTGAAGCACCCAACTCGGCCGCCCAATCCGGCAAGCGGGCCATAGTGACGGGTTCGCGCAACTTCCCATCCATCTGGGTGGAAGAAATGAATCGAAGCCCTGGGCGGATCGCGAACACGGATGGATGCGCGATGTGCCCCAAAACTGCAATGACATCGGGCGTGTGCTCTTCCGTCGCCTGGACAACTACAAGGCTCTCTCCCAGAAGTACGAAACGGCTATAGTGGCGAAGAAATCCCCTCTTGATTCCGAATCCCAACCAGAGCGTACCGAACCACGTAATCAGAAAGCCGGACAATGCCAAGAGGACTAGAGCCCACAGAGGCGTCCTGAGAATCTCGGACAGCAGGGCAACGACTAGCGCCACGACGATTCCGAATGCTGCCCGGTCGCGAGGTGCAAGTCCGGCATGGAAGAACTTCAGACGACCGTCTTCTGCTCGATGGACTGCCGCCGAGCGCCGGAAATGATTCTTCCTGGCCGCGTGAAGTGCTTCCTCGGCATGTTCCGCGCTACGGTAAAACCCGAGCACCGATCTAAATACTCGAGATTCCACTGATATTCGATGCGACGGTATCACGGATTCATTATAGTTCCGAGTGTAGGACATCGGGCCAAGCCCTCAAGACGAGTCTTCATAGGCTGACGGACGGCAACGTCCGTTGGGCGTCGCAGCGCTGGAGGACAAAATCGTTCAACAGGCCGTGGTGACGATCCTCAACCAGATCTATGAGGTCGACTTCAAGGGCCGGTCAAGAATCTGGTGCAATGAACAAGAAGAGCCTCACAGAGCGGGACATCTTTCGACATTTTGAGAAGATCAGCGAGGCACCGGATGCGGTGGAGCGGCTGCGGAAATTATTCTGGATTTAGCCATACGAGGGAAGCTTGTAGAACAAGACCCGACTGACGAATCAGCCTATCGCAAGGCGGTTGAGCAGGGCTTTTATTTGGCACAGAATAATCTTTGGCTGTCTTTTCTCCGCGGTGGTGGCTTACCGCAGGACGATGTTCAAGCTGCTATTTGGTTTAGAAGGGCGGCCGAGCAGCCTTCCGCGACAAGGTTGGTGCCGCGCTTTTCGTGGGTGATGAGAACCCAATTCGCGAAGACGCCCATTGGCGCGACGTTCTCGCCGAAAAACTCCTGTATCCCTTACTTCACCCTTCACCGTCGATGCCAATGTCGTCGGCCCCAGCATCTCCCGGTCCATAAGCGGGGATCGAGGAAGTTAGAAGCTGCGATGGCGCTTGCGTCGGGTTCCGGGTGGATGACAGGCAATCCGGAAGCTATCCCGGTCACCCTGCGATCTATACCGGTAAACGCCCTAGCAGGATGCTGAAAAACGGGCCGAAGCAATAAGCGAGGTACAAGGAAATGTGGATCTCTTGACCGGGACCGCAAGCGCTTGGACGCGCGATCCGCTCGGAATCTGTTTAAGCAGCGTGCTAGGCTGTTGGCTCATAAAATCGGAGCCAAAATCGCCTCCGGCAAACCCGGGAGAACGAATATGAGGAAGATCATCGCGAGTGCGCATCTGTCGCTCGATGGCGTCATGCAGGGCCCTGGCGGTGCCAACGAAGATTTAAGGGATGGGTTCGATCTCGGCGGGTGGATCTGGCAGTTTTCGGACGATACGTCAGGGGCGGCCATGATGGGCATGGTTGGCTCATTGGACACGCCGAATGACCTGCTCCTCGGCCGCCAGACCTATGAGATTTTCGCGGGTTATTGGCCCATGCCCCAGCCAACAGCCCCTTCGGCCCTGCTTTTACCAAAGCAAATAAATATGTGCTTACCCGCGGCAATCCAAAGCTCGATTGGGCCAACAGCCACAAGCTGGGTAGCGTCGACGAGCTGAAAAAGGTAACGGCGGGCGAAGGCCCGGACATAGCGAAGACAGACCCGGATTCGCGCTTGGCGCGCAAGGGCCGTGGCAAGGAGGCTCTGCTGAGCTACAGCGGCAATCTGCTGGTGGAGAATCGCAACGGGCTGATCGTGAATGCGATGGTGTGGCCGGCCACCGGCGATGCCGAGCGCACCACGGCGCTGTTGATGCTGAAGCAGGTTCCGGGCGACGGGCGGATCACGGTGTCGGGCGACAAGGGCTTCGACACGCGGGACTTTGTTGCCGAGTGCCGCGAGATGAACGCCACGCCGCATGTGGCGCAGAACCACAATCGCAGCGGCGGCAGCGCGATCGATGGACGCACGACGCGGCACGCGGGGTATCGCATCAGCCAGCGAAGGCGAATGCGCATCGAAGAATGCTTTGGCTGGTGAAGACTGTGGCGCTGCTGCGCAAGCTGCGCCATCGCGGCGGAGACAAGTTGGAGTGGGTGTTCACCTTCGCCTGTGCCGCCTACAACCTGGTCCGGCTGAGCACGCTGCCCAGCATGTACTCATACAGATCGCCCTTGGTGTCCCGGTCCTGCATCGGGACGTGGTCGATCAGATCCACTACGCGGGCGAGTAGCGCCGGGGTGGGGATGGTGAAACGCGCATCCTTCATGTGCCGGGCATAGCTGGTGCCGTTGCCGTTCAGAGCGCGAAGGAAGGGGAAGACGTGCTCACTGACGATCTCATACATCTCCCTGGGCTCGCAGTTCTTGAACTTCGACCAGCGGAGCTTTTCGTAGGTGGTGCCCTTTGAATCTTTGCCTTTAGGGAAGATTACGCGCTCGACAGCCTTGCACGTGCGTGCGGCCTTGAGCTCCTCTAACGTCTGAATCTCATCCAGACGGCGCATGAAGAGCAGGTAGGTGATCTGTTCGATCACCTCAATCGGATTGGAGATGCCGCCGGACCAGAACTGGTCCCAGATACGATCGATTTGATTGCGAACTTCGCCTGTTAACACTTGTCCCTTCTCTGAATGATTGGGGTTGTTGGACTACGCCCGTCGTCTGCGAGGCGCCGCGACGGGTCCACGAGCTCCCTTACTGCTATTGCACCGCTTGTGCATCGGTTGCGCGTTCTTTAGTGTGGACTTTCCTCCCTTTGAGTACGCAATGATGTGGTCCACCGTATAGTCACTCCAGGACAGCGGCTTCTTACATTTCGCACAGACCTGCTTATCATCAGTGCCAAAGATGATCCGCCTTTGCTCTGGCGTGAACCCGCGCTTGTCGTCCTTACGCTCGTAGAGGGACCAAAGGAGGCTCTTCAACAGCGCGCGGCGGCGCTCTCGGTTGGCGCTGCTGTCGGTGTCACCCTGCACAGTCAGAAGGTAGTCGGAGTAAAGCCTCTGCGGCGACTTGGGCGGCTTCAGTTTTCGGATTCCTTCGCGAAGTTCGTCGACTCCACTGGACAGTTTCCTAAGCAGGGTAGAGGCTATCTTATTTCGTTTAGCGTCACCTAGGACAAACGCCTCCTGGTTCATCTCCCATACCAACAAAAATAAGCTATAGAACTCCGCGCTGTTGTGAAATCGCGTCTGCTTCAAGGCTTCAAGTCGGGGAACATCTTCTTCAGTCGGTTCAGCGTCGCCACAAATTCGCGGCTAATCTTGCCGAGTGTATTGCCATTAACGGAATCATTGCCGATTGCCCGGTCCAAAGCGGTCTTCTTTTTAATCGGTCCACCGTTATTAATAGACATCAGCAGTTCCGAAAAGCTCCGTCCCCTTCATTCTTTCGATCTGCGCGGGAGTGAGTATCTTCTCCTGAAGCAAGAACGGCTGGAATTTCCGGACCAGACTCTCTGCTTCCCGAAGGAACCTGCTGGTGTAGAACTTGGCATTGCGCTTCTCGCCAGACGTGAGGCGCTTTCCCGTCGAGTTGATCCTCACGAAAAGGTCGATGATCTGCCCAAGTTCACCGGTCACCTCAACGTGGACGATGTACGGATGGGCTCTGCCGCGTCTCGACCGATACGGCTAAGATGCAAAGTACCGGATGGAGATCGGTCGAAGTATGCGCAGATTATGTCGCAGCTTGCCCGCCCGCTGCAGAGATTGCCATAAGCAGCCGAGCGTTGTTGATGACGATGGCGACGAACTACCGCTCACAGCACATTTCCACAGCGGGGACTAGATGCGTCTAGTACCGATGGGACGGTTCGCAGAAGTAGGATTCGTGAGAAGCTGGAACTCGAGCCACCTCTGAAGCACTCGGAGGGCTCATTCCGTACAGAATTTTTCAAACAAGGAGCTTTGAATGGAAGAAACGTCGAAGAAAGTTGTTAAATCACGTCCGTGCCGGTTGCCCGCAAGGGGAAACCGGGATCAGGAAGAAATGACACTCACCGCCAACCTAGTGGACCGGATTGCCAGGCGGAAGTCCGCTTTGACCGCGGCAGAAGTAGCAGTTCTCCTGGCGTGTTCATACGCCCATGTCTGTAAAATGGCGAAGCAAGGACGCATTCCCTCCTACCGCATTGGAGGCATGGTTCGCTTCGACCCGGTTGCCCTTTCGAGTTGGCTGCAATCGAGGTCAATGGGCCATTAGCAGGAAGTAACCATTGACAATTGAAATTGGGCGGCTATCTAGCCGCCCTTTCTCTCTTTAGTTGAAAATCGCATCGATCTGCGCCTTCACGTTTTCGCCGCTTGCTGGGGTAAGGTAACGCATGGTGCTCGCCAGATCCGAATGTCCCATCAGTGCCTGCACGGTCCGAAGATCGACCCCGCCTCGTAGTACCGAGGTGCAGTAAGTTCTCCGGAAACGATGAAGAGTGGCGTTTGCAACCCCTGCTCGCTTTGCTATCACCTTGAGAGCAGGCAAGTACTTGAAATTCCGCGTGTCGTTCTTAGTTCCCAGCACCAGCTTCTTCTTGGGGTTCACTTCCCGCCAGGCCTTCAGACTGCGGAGCAAATCAGTTGGTATTGGGATTTCGCGCTGTTCGTAGTCTTTGATCTTCCAGTCATAGACTGGTTTGCCGGTCACGCGAAGCACGCGTCTGTTGAAGCTGATGTCGCTCCACCATAGATGAATCAGTTCTTGGTCGCGTAGGCCGGTCTTCCAGAGGATGAGGATTAATAGCCGGTTGTACTCACGCTTACAAGCTGCCAAAAGGCTTTCGATCTCCTCAGTGTCGTAGACATCGGGGAGCTTCTTCTCATACTTCGGCGCACGCAGGTTCCATGATCTGTAATCGACGCCAGAGAATTTCAGGAATCCCGTCAGGCGCATGTGGCGGTTGTATACCGTCCGGTCAGACAGGCCATGCTTCCTCAACCACGTCCAGTATTTCTTCGCGGCGTCGGGTCCGATCTCATCGAGGTAAACCAGCGCCGGGTTTGCCCTCTGAAAGTCCAGCAGCGCGGTCTCATTAACCTCCGCCGCCTCCGTCGCGCCGCGCTCATCTGTATCCTTGACCCAGCCCGCGACGACAGTCTTGATCGTCTTCCGGGCCTCCGGCTCGTTCACAGTGACCCCGGCTGAAGCGGCCGACGTTTTAGCATCCAGTAAGCTCTGGAATCGATCACAGGCATTCACGGCCTCCGTAGCGTCGGTCCCGACGTTCTTATATTTGGCCTTCCTGCCCTCGTAGTACCGCAGTTCGAAATGGCCATCGGAGTACGTGCGCTCCTTGCCGTCAACCAGGACGGCGCCCTTCTTGATTCGGCCGTTGCGGCCCATGACGACCGGGAAGCGCTTCCAGCCGGATTCCGTCTTTGCTAGCCAGATGAGCGAAACTGCGTTCATCCTACCCCCGAAATGCATTACAAAAGCATTACAACGTGAGTAGAATAACAGGCATGCTCATACTTATCAATGCGATATATGCAGCAGGAGTAGACTCCCACTCTCTCCGCCATAGATCTTCCCCCATGTCGCGCCCGCCGCACGATCCCGCCAAAGTGGTTTATAGTTTCACGTTTCGTACAAAGACCGTGAAAGTTGAGCGATAGTGAGGGTAGAGGACGACACCACTCCTGTTTTGCGCGCCGTGGCGCTGTCTGCATTGACCGCGCTGGCGATTTATCTCTGCTGGAAGATGCTCGCCCCCTTTGTGCCGGCATTCACCTGGGCCGCCGCGTTGGCCGTTGCCTGTGCCCCTCTGCGAAGGTGGCTCTTCGCCCGAATGCCCAGAGCTTTGGCGTCTGTTCTGATTATCCTCTTGATCCTCGCCGTGATCGCTGTGCCAATGACCTTTGTCGTGCGTCAGCTTTTCGAGGAATCGCTCAAGGCGCAATCCCTGCTTCAAAGTTCGATACAAGCCGATGGCTGGCGCGGCGCAATCTCGGGGAACCGCTGGCTCGGGCCGCTGTGGAACTGGGCAGACCGGCAGTTCGACCTTGAGCAGGTGGCGCAACAGACTGCCTCGAAGATTGCCGGCTGGCTCGCACCTGCCGTTGCCAAGTCGTTCAGCATCCTCTCGCAAACCGGCGCGATGTTGCTGGCGCTGTTCTTCTTTCTGCGCGACGGAGAAAGCATCCTGGCCGGTGTGGGGCGCGTCCTGCCGCTCTCCGACGCAGAAATGGACCGGCTCCTGGCGCGAGTGACGATGACCATGCGTATCGCGGTCTATGGCCGGGTCTTCATCGGATTTGTGCAGGGTGCACTGGGGGGCGTGATCTTTGCCCTGGTAGGCTTGCCGGCCGCAGTCTTTTGGGGGGCGATCATGAGCTTCCTCTCGATTCTGCCCATGCTGGGATCTTTCATCGTCTGGATACCCGCCTGTATTTATCTGCTGCTGACAGGCCACTGGGTCTCCGCTGTGATCGTTGCGGTCTGGGGAGTGGCGGTGATCAATCCGGTGGACAACATCCTGTACCCCGTACTGGTTGGCTCTCGGGTGGGCCTGCACTCGCTGGTCCTTTTTGTCGCCTTTGTCGGCGGGCTCATCGCCTTCGGCCCTGCGGGACTGGTCCTTGGGCCCGCCGTGGTCGCCGTCGCCTTTGGGCTAGCGGACGTCTGGCGGGAGCGGCAACTGGCCGAAGCCGCGGGAAGCGGTGCTTGAGATGCGCCGCCATAGAAGTGTTCGAAACAACGGCAACTGAGCATCTTAGGGAGGAGTTGGATGTCAAGAAGCAGTGCTGTGTGCGGCATTATTTTCGTTTCAGTGTTGGGCTTTTATCCTTCGTTGCGGGCGCAGCAGGCAAGCCATACGCCCGCAGCTCCTGAGCCTGCAAAGGGGGCAGCGGCGACATCGGAAGAGTGCGGCGCTTGCCATCAGGCAATCTATCGCGAGTTTCAATACGGATTTGGCGGCGACATTCGCTTCTCGGGCATGGTCACCGGCGCGGCATCAGAGGAGCGGCTCCTGATGCCTGCCAACGTCAGCGCCGACGCTTCAGCCCATGCCACCGCGGGACTCGATCCGTATCCGATCCACGCGCGCGATATCGAAGAGGAAGGCCGTTCCTGTAACGTGTGCCACTTCCCGCAGTCGTTTGCCATTCCGTCCCTCGATGCTCCGCAAGTCGCCAAGCCTGTAGGCAGGCCCAAAGAGCAGGAGAGCGGAGGCCTGACCTGTACCAGTTGCCATCTCACGCCGGACGGCAAGATCCGGGCTCGGCACAAGGTAGATGCGCCTCATGAGACGGTGCTCGAACCGGCGATTCAGAGCTCGGCGATGTGCGCCTACTGCCACGCGGTCGGCAAGCGGATTGAGGGCAGGCAGACGCAGACATTCCTCGAATGGCGGGATGATTTCAATAAAGCCGGCCTTGGAATGCAGCAGTGCCAGGATTGCCACATGCCGCGCACCACAAGGAAGTCGGCGGAGGAGTTTGACGTGCCGCTTCGCCCAGTTGCAAGGCATTTGTGGACGGGAGGACATTCTCCGCAGCGGCTAGGCAACGCGCTCAGTCTGACGCTCGTCCAGCCTGAAGCGAACTCGACCAAGGTTGAATTTCACATCATCAACATTGGCGCTGGCCATTCAGTTCCAACCGGGTCGAACCGGCGGGGGATGTATTTGCGGGCTGAGGCAGTGGCCGCGGATGGCGGCGTGCTGGACAAGCATGAATGGCTCTTCGCTCCGTTCTATGGCATGCGGCCTGACGACAAGAACTTCTTGGAAGACGACAAGAAACTTCCGGACGCTAAGGCTGCAACGCAGGCCGATGCTCAGGGGCCGCACGAGGCCATCATCCGCGCCGGCGAAGAAAGAATCCTGACTTGGGCTCCGGAGCTCAAGCCCGGCAGCTACACTGTTCGCGCTAAATTAATCTATGACCTGAACCGCTACAATGATCTGGCCTTTACGGAAGACCAGACGACATTGAACCAGAGTTCATTATCGTTAAAGGTTGGTGGTCGCAGTCGATGATTCCGAGGTGGTTTCTCGCCATCGCCCTGCTCTCATCGATCACAACAGTGTGCGCAGCGCAGGGCAGTCCTCCGATGCGTACGGACGATCCCGGCACGCCGGGTCCGGGAAACTGGGAGATTAACCTCGCGGCCACCGCCGACCGCCGTCCCGGCGAGCGCGTCTACGAAGCGCCGCTGTTGGACATCAATTACGGCGTGGGCGCCCGCCTTCAACTGAAACTTGAGATTCCCTGGATCTTTCTGGCAACCGATGCTGCGCCAACCAAGAACGGGCTGGGCAACTCGCTGGTGGGAGTGAAATGGCGATTCTACGAGAACGAGAAACATAAGTTTGAGATCTCGACCTATCCCGAGTTTGAGTTCAACAATCCCAATTCTTCCGCGGACAGAGGGCTTGTGGATCAAGGGGTGCGGTTCCTGCTCCCGCTTGAGGCGGCAAAGACGATTGGCCCGGCGAACTTCAATGCCGACGTAGGATATTGGATCACACAGTACGGCCCGAACGAATGGCAAGCTGGCTTGGCCAGCGGCCACCAGGTGCTCCGGCGTCTGGAATTGCTGGCAGAGATCTACGGCAGCGGAACGACGGACGGGTCGGAGTATGACCTAAGCTTCGGCTTCGGTGGGCGATTCAAGATGCGGCCGCGTTGGCTCCTGCTGTTTATGGCAGGGCACAGCATTCACGAGGGTGGAATCGGAGAGCCGCACCTGGTCGGATACATCGGTATGCAGATCCAAATCCCCAAGCATCGGCACAGGGGCACTCCCATCCCTGTTGGAATTCCGGAGCCGAAGTGATGTGCGGACGTGATACCCTGTCGCACTCAGAATTCACACCTCCGGGCCACGCACCCAATTGAGAAGGAGTGAGAGCTGCCATGAGCTTCTACACGGACGTCATCGCCAAAGATGCGCGCTTCAACGCGATCGCCAGGGTAGCCGACATGAAGTTACTGGAGCCGCTCACGCGGGCCGCTGTAGAGTCGATCATCGGCGAAGCCAAGCTGCTCGGCATCGAGCTGATGGCGTTCGAGACCTACAGAAGCCAGTTGCGACAACAGCAGCTCTTCGATCAGAAGGCCTCAAAGCTGCGCACCGTCGGCGTGCACCACTATGGGTTGGCCTGCGATCTGGTGAAGGTCATCGGCGGTGAGCCCTCGTGGAAAGGCGACTTCACGTTTCTTGGGCGCCTGGCGCTAAAGTATGGGCTGGTTTGGGGTGGAGACTGGGGAAGCCCCGAACAACGTCACACGTTCATCGATGCCGTTCACGTGCAGCGATGCGCCGTCTCGCAGCAAGCCCGGCTGTTCAGTGGAGACTGGTATCCGGCGGACAACTACGATCCATTCCAAACGCTTGCTCGCGGCATAGACGCATAAACTCACCTCAACTGCCGGACCTCAGATGACGATGAGACCTTCGCGGTAGCCGCGGCTCACGGCCTCGGTGCGAGTGGAGGCGCCGAGTTTGGCGAGCACCGAGCTGACGTGAAATTTCACGGTGTGTTCGGAGATGCCGAGCCGCGCGGCGATCTCCTTGTTGCCTGCGCCGCCGGCCAATAGCGCGAGGACCTCGCTTTCTCGCGCGGTGAGCGCCTCGCCCAGGCGCAGATCGTCCGCTGTGGCGAGCTCGGAGGGCGCCGGCAGGAGCGAGTCGAGCACCTCCGGTGAGACGACCGCGAGTCCCGCCGCTGCCGACTCGAGCGCGCCCAGAATTTCGCGGGGGGTTGCGTCGCGCAGCAGAATGGCGCGCACGCCTGCCTGCAAGGCGCGACGGACTTCCACCCGAACCGGACTTGCGATGAGCAGCACGGTCGCCGGGCCGCCCGGTTGATGCAGGATGGGCTCAACCCCAGCAAGCCAGTAGCGGGTTTGCTGCGGGCCCCGCCGGCTTGCCGGTACGGAGGGCGCGTCGAGCAGCAGAAGCTCGGGAGCATGCTTGCGTATGCTGTGCAGCAAGTCTCCATCGCGAAGGCCTTCGCCGACGAGCACAAAGCGGTCATCGCCGTGCACGACGGCTTCCAGGCCTGCGCGCGCAATCGCCGGCTTCGCCTCGACCATGACCCGAATCGCCCGAATCAAACCGCCTCCTCACCCCAGCACGCCAACATCATGCGTGTTGGGGACCGCGGTCGCCAGATGAACGCGTTGCAGAAAGGCCTCGACCGCGTCGCTGGTGACCGCGCAGCCGAAGCCTCCGACAATCATGCTGTTGACGCCGATCACGTTGCCCTCCGCATCCGCCAGCGGCCCGCCCGAGTTTCCCGGAGCAAGCCGGATGTCCGCGATCAGCCAAGGGCTGTTGCCTGCCGCGTGATGCACGATTCCGGCGCTTACCGCGCGGGCGCCGTCCCACGGATTGCCGATGGCGATCACCAGTTCTCCGGGGCGCAGCGTGCGCGCGCTGCGAATGCATGGGGCAGGAAGAGCACTGGAGTTCACGGCCAGGGCGGCGAGGTCTCTCTTCGGGTCGCGTGCCACGAGCCATCCCTCGAGGGTTCGCCCGTCTGCCAGTTCGACCTCGTGCACCTGGGAGCCGGCGACGTGCGCGTTGGTCACGATCAGCCCCTCAGGCCGCCAGATGATCCCGGAACCCTGCGAATAGTTTGGGCCGCGAACGCGCACCGTGATCCGCTGCAGCCATTCGGCCACCGCGCCCACCGCGCTACCGATACTGATGCCCGTGCTCGGGCTTAGATTCACGGCGGGGCCCCCGATCGGCCCGCCTTTGGCAGCCTGGGGATGAGCGGTGGCCACGGCTAACTCTCCTGCTTTTCGCCGACGGTCAGCGGCAGCTTGAGCAACTTGCCGCCGCGAATGATCTCGACGGTGACGGACTTGCCCACGTTCTCGGAATCGAGATAGGCCTGCAGACTGCGCATTCCATGCAGAGGCGAGCCCTCGATGGCGACGACGATGTCGCCGAGCAGCAGGCCGGCCTTTTCGGCAGGGCTGCCGGGCGCAATGGTGACGATGAGCAGCCCGCGGTCGCTGGCGGTGCCGAGCGACTGGCGCGCCACTTCAGGAAACGAACCGGGGGGGAAGGCCACAGGCTGCACTCCGATGCCAAAGTAGCCGCGCGAGACGCGCCCGTGCTGCAGGACCTGGTTCACGACGCCTTCCACGGTTGAGACGGGCAGCGTCACCACCGAGCGCCGCGGGCCCGAGGTGGCAATACCGAGCACCTCGCCGCGGGCGTTGACGATGGGGCCGCCGGAAAATCCGGTGAAGGGATTCAGGTCGAGCCGCAGCCAGCGGTCGATGCGCGCTCCCTGCCAGGTGCGCCACGGGCCTCCGATGGCGCTGATGATCCCGTAGGTCGCCGCCAGCCCTTCCGTGCCACGCCGGCCAATGGCGAGCACAATTTCGCCGATGCGCGGCTGTGCACCATTGCCCAGCGAAGCCGAGCCGGTCTGCTGCGCCAGCTTCAGGACGGCGACGTCCGTGCCATTGTCGCGGCCCGCAACCGCGGCCTTGGACTTTTCGCCGGAGGGCAGCACGACCGTCACTTCGTCATAGCCGCGAATGGTGTGTGCGGCCGTGACCGCGATGCCGTCGCGCCAAAGCGTACCGCTCACGCCTTCGCGGCCGCCCTCCGGAACGCCGATGACGAAGCTGCCGACCTGCGCTACGGCGTCCGCAAGATTGTTGGAGAACTCAACCAAAGAACTTTGCATTGGATACCTCTCCCGGCCTTTGCCGGTGACGCTACATTGCGCCCCATGGACGGCCCGGCGCATCCGCCGGTTGGCTAGGCCGCACCTGGCCAAATTACGAGGAGCTTCACGCCCTTGTCCGTATGCGGAACGTGTCAAAGCCTCACAACGTGTCCGGCGGGACACGCCCATTCGCACAGAAGTCATGACTAACCCATTCATTTTCAATGAAGTTCCTTCTGGGCACCGGCGTGCACTCTGCTTTGGCGCAGCAGCGTGAGGTGCACGATGAAAAGCAGGATTGAAGCCCGTAAGCAGGTCAGCAGAATCGGATTCCTTCTCACTGCTTTTTTGGTCTCCATTGCCCGCGCGCAGCAGGCGCGCACGATCGGCGTCGAAGCGGCGAGTGAGCCGCCGGCGCGGCAGGTCATCGTCAGCATTCCGGACCGCAAGCTGGCGCTGATCGAGAACGGCGAAGTGACCCGGATCTTTGCGGTAGCCGTGGGCAAAGCAAGCACGCCGAGCCCCGCGGGCAGCTTCCGCATTGTCAGCCGCGTCTCGAACCCGACCTACTACCACGAGGGAAAGATCGTTCCTCCCGGCCCGGCGAACCCGGTCGGCACGCGCTGGATGGGGCTGAGCGAGCAGGGCTACGGCATCCACGGGACCAACGCTCCGAGCTCGATCGGCAAGGCGGCTTCGCATGGATGCATCCGCATGGCGCGCGCCGACCTGGAGCAGCTCTTCGCCATGGTGCAGGTAGGCGATGTGGTCGAGATCCGTGCCGAGCGCGATGCGCAGACCGCTGCGATCTTCAGTTTGGCGGAGAAGACCGTGGCTGCCGAGCGGACGGAGATTGCAGATGCCGGCCTCTCGCCCCAGCAAGCCAACTACGGGCTTGCCGGGGACCCCAATGGCGCGAAGAGCGCTGTGCAGGCGCAGTAGACGCCACTTCGCCCCAGCAAGCCAAAAACGAGCTCGCTGGGGACCGGGGTTGCTGAGTGGAGTGATGCACGAAGGAAATTTGTATGGAATGCGCATTGACCTTGATGACGATTTCAGCCGGGCTGCTGCTGTCCATCGCCTGCGCCACGCTGATCGAAGAACTGTTTATTGGCGGACTCTTCCGGATCTTCTTCGCTCCGCGACCGGCAAGACCGCCGCAACAGAAACAAGCTAAGCCGGGACACATCGTCCCCGACGGAATGCCCCAGCACGCCAAAGGGTTCCCCAACAAGCCGGTAGTTGGCTTGCTGGGGCGGAACAGCAGGCGAGCTGGGGAGCCCGGAGGCCGTTAAGGGACACAACAACCGAATCACAGGAGGCACACCATGCTCGCGTTCAAGTATCTATTGTTTGCCATCGCAGTCGCTCTGTTTGTCTCTGCCGCGGGAGTCACGCTCTACGACCTGAAGCAGAGCTATCTGGCTCGTCGCCGCGCAACGCAGGCCGGCGAGAGCTACACCCCGATTCCCTTACGCTGGAGAACCACCATTGCACTGGCGCTGCTGGCCTGGATCCCGCTGCTGGCGGCCTTCGCTATCGCCGTCATCCCCAGTGGCCACGCCGGTGTGCGCGTCAGCCAGTTGAGCGGCACGCGCCCGGGGACGCTCTATGCGGGCACGCATTTCGTAACTCCGCTGGTGGACCACGTCGAGCTCTTCGACCTGCGTGACCGGCTATTCACCGCCGGAGTGGAGCAAGAGACTCCGCGTGCGAAAGGCTGGGATTCGGCGAAGGGCCCGGACGCCCTCAAAGCCCAGGACGCTCTCAAAGTCCAGGCCAAGGAAGGGCTCACGCTGGGCATGGCCATCACCGTCCGCTATCAGCTCGATGCGCGGCGGCTGGATTACATCCAGGCGCACCTGCCGCAGCCAATCGAGAGCGAACTGGTTCCGCCGGTGATCGCCAGCGCATGGCGCGAGCTGGCGCCCAACTACACGGTGCGCGAGATCTTCAGCTCCAAACGCGAAGAGGTGCGCCGGCAGGCGGCGCAGGTGATTACGCGCAAGCTCGGCGCCGACGGCATTGTGGTGAAGGAGGTCATGCTGCGCGACATTCAGCTGCCGCCGGAGTATGCCAAAGGTCTGGAGAAGCTTCTGCTGAAGGAGCAGGAGAACGACCAGATGGGCGTCGAGACCGAGATCCAGGCGAAGCAGGTGCGCATCGCCGAGCTGCAGGCCGAAGCGATGAAGGTACAGCAGGTGAAGCAGGCCGAGGCGGCGGCGAGCAGCAAGGTGATCGGCGCAAAGAGCGAGGCCGATGCCATGCAGTACACGCTCCCGCTGAAGGAGAAGCAGATCCAGCAGTCGCGGCTTGAGGCCGTGGCGCGCAAGGAATCGACGATCCAAAACGCCGAGGCCGCCGCGCAGGCCAAGATCATCGACAGCAAGGCTGAGACCGAACGGCGCAAGCTGCTGGCCGACGCCGAGGCGAACCGCATCCGCGTGACCGCGCTGGCGGATGCCGAGCGCATGAAGAGCGAGGCCGCGGTGCTGAAGGGAAATCCGCTGCTCATCAACAAGATCGTCGCCGAGCGCCTCAGCGACAAGATCCAACTGATGATGGTGCCCTCCGATGGCAAGTACTTCTTCGCCAATGACGTCTTCAAGGGCATGTCGGCAAGCCCCCAGGTGCAGGAGCAGATGGAAGAAGAGGATGATCCCAAGGACCATCAGGCCATGAATGGTCTGCATCGCTAGATTTACCAGGGCCCCGTGTGCTGGGTTCCTGCAAGCCCGCAGTTAGCTTGCTGGGGGCGGAAAGCACGGGGCCTTTTTCCATAGAGTCGAGCCAGTGCTCACCAAAGTAACCGCCGGCGCGAGCAACGCGGCAGCGGAGGCAGAGATGACGGAATATAATTTGCCGCAAGCCATGTCACCTCAAAGGACAATGCTGCGCTTGCGACAATCGCTGATTGCGCTGCTGTTTTTCTTCGCGCTGGCGGCAGTGGCGCGTGCATCCGAGCGCTGGGATTCCCAAGTTTCGACATTTGCGAAGAAGATTGTGGCGGTCTCCGGGCCCTGCACGGCAACGCTGGAGCTCCGCAACCTTTCGTTGCTTCCGGCAGAGCAGGTGGCCGCGATTCGACGTCCGCTGGAACTCGAGTTGCGCGCCGCCGGAGTCCAGCTTCGTCCGAAGCACGAGGCCTCGGTCGGCATCCGCGTGACGCTCTCGGAGAACCGGCGCGGCTGGCTGTGGATCGCCGAAGTTCAGCAGGGATCCGAGACGCGCGTCACGATGCTCGAGGTGGCTGAAGATCGTGCCGCGGCCGCCGCCGCAAGTTCGTTACCCATGACGTTGCACAGCTCGCTGCTGTTGAGCACCAGCGATCTCCTGCTGGACGCACAGCTGATCGAGAAACCACGCGGAACTCTAATTGCGCTGACAGTGCGCTCGGCCCTGCTCTATCAGCAGCAGAACGGACGTTGGCAGCAGGTGCGCGAACTTCCGCTTCCACAGCAAGTCACATTGCCGCGCGATCCTCGCGGGCGAATCGTGCCTGCGGCAGATCATCCGTTCGATCTCTACTACCCGGGGGGAAACTGCGCGGCCGCAGGAGACCAGGCCGACACGATCGCGCTGAGCTGCCTCGCCAGCGACGATCCGTGGCCGCTCGGCGGACAGGGCGCGGTTTACAATCCTGCGCGCAATTACTTTACAGGCCTGCTGGTTCACCCAAGCACGCCAACAGCAGGCGCCCCGGGGACCCCGGTGCCGGGAGTGGGACGCGCGATGGCGCCGTTCTACAGCGCCGTACCGCTCCCGCAGGCCAAGTCCACGTTGTGGGTCTTTGCCGGCGTGGATGGCCGTGTCAGCTCATTGGATGGTACGAATGAGCGGCATTTGGGCGGCGCCGCCCGCGATTGGGGTTCGGATCTGGCTGCGGTGCACAGCGGCTGCGGTGCGGGCAACCAGCTGCTGGCCACCGGCAGTGCAGCCGATGCGGACTCGGATTCGCTGCAAGCCTTTGAGATCGCGGACCGCGAGCCGCTGGCTGTGAGTGCGCCGCTGAAATTCAACGGAAGCATCACCGCGCTCTGGAGCGCGCCCGGCGCCGGCACGGGAACGGCAGTGGTACACACGGCACAAGGAGGCTACGATGCGTACACCGTCTCGCTGGCTTGCAGTCAGTAGCCTGGTGCTGTTGTTCGTCTTTGCGCTGCCGGCGCGCACCCGCCCGCATTACGGTGGCACTCTGCGCATCGAGGTGCGCGAGTCAAACTGGCAGGAGAGCGACGCAGTGCTCCCGCTGGTGTTCGAGTGCCTGACATCGGCCGGCCCGAGCGGAGAGGCACTGCCTGCGCTCGCGATGCGTTGGCAGGCGGAGAACGGCGAGCGCCGCTGGATCTTCGGGCTGCGCGCAGGAGTGTTGTGGCACGATGGCACACCGTTGACGGCCGAGGCCGTGGCCGCTTCGCTGGAGAGGCAGATCAAGGGAACGGCGCTGGAGGGAAGCACAATCCGCGCTGCCGGCGAGATCGTGCGCGACCTGCCTCAGCCGGCCAATGTGGGCCCGGCGATTGGCAGCGGAGCATTTCGCGTGGTGAACGCAGCTGGAAATCGCGTGGTGCTCGCCGCCAATGACGCGTATTGGGGCGGACGTCCTTACCTTGACACGATTGAGGTTGGGACAGGACGGGCGATTCGCGAGCAGTGGATGGACGCCGGAGTACATCGCATCGATGTCGCCACGGTTCCGGCCGAGATGTTGCGGCGCGCGCAGCAGGAAGGGCTGCGGCCCGTGATCTTGGCGAACTCCGAGCTGATTGCGCTGGTCACAACTCGGAGTGGCGCGGCGATGGATGTGCGAGTGCGGCAGGCTCTGGCTGCGACTGTCGACCGTGTGGCGCTGTTGAATTTCGCCTTTCAGAAGCAGGGGGAAGTTGCGCTGGGTCTGCTGCCCAACCGGCTCACCGGTTACGCCGCGCTTCTTGCGCCCGGTGACGCGGCGCGCCTGGGCCCGCCACCTGCGGCATCCAACCCCAGCACGCCAAATACGGGCGCGCTCGGGACCCCGGCGCGCCCGCTCGTGATCATCGGCTACGACCCGGCAGACAGCACAATGCAGCTCGTTGCCGAGCGCATCGCGCTGAATGCGCGCGAGCACGCGGTGCTGGCCACAGCCTCTGCAAGCGGCCGGGCTGATTTCATGGTGGTGCGCACGCCCCTGCCTTCGGCGAACCTGTCGAACGCGCTGAACGAATTTGCTGCGGCCGTTCCACCCCAGCAAGCCAAAAACGGGCTTACCGGGGACCCCGTGCAGACGCCCGTTTCCATCGGCTCCGGCGAGATCGAAGAAGTGTATCGCGCCGAACACGAGTTGCTGCTGCAGGCGAATTGGATTCCTCTGCTCTGTGTTCCGCGGGCCTACAGCGTCGCAGACCGGGTCAGCGGCGCGGCTGTGGATGCATCCGGCCGGCTCGACCTGAGCGGGGCATGGATCGAGGAGCCGCGATGACTCTGCGGCAGAAGCTTCTATTGACCATTGCGGGGTTAGTGGTGCTGGTCGTCGCCGCGGTTGCGTTGATGGTTTCGCTGCGCACCCGCCAGGCGCTGGCGCAGATCGAGCAGCACCGCTCGGATGCGCTGCTGGCACAGGTGCGCGGCGAATTTCAGCGCCAGGCAGACGGCATTGCGCACGCCCTCGAGCGCATGGCCGCCAGCGAGCAGGTGCAGCGCATCGCGTTCGACGCAACGCACGGCGGCGAGACCACGCTCTACGTCGCCGAGGCTGCCACGCTGGCGCAGGCATACCAGCTCGATTTCCTGGAGTTGGTGACGAGCGACGGATCGATCCTCTCCTCCGCGCAGGCCCCGGCGCGCTTCGGCTATCGCGAACAGATTGCCGAAGGGCCCGGTCCGTTTCTGCAGAGCGTTGAGGCCAATAGCGGCACCACGCTTGGAATGATCTGCCAGCAGGAAATTCCAGTGGGAAGCAGCACCTTTTATCTGGTTGGCGGGCGCAAGCTTGATGCGGACTTTATTCGCTCGCTGCCGCTTCCCGGCGGAATGTATGTGTGGTTCTACGCCGGAAAGCAGTACAGCGGGAATTCGCAGCTGGACGCGGCGAAGCTGTTGAGCTCCACGCCCATGCCGGTGGAGAACCTTGGCGGCATTCTCTCCGCGGCGCTCACCTCCGGCAATGAGGTCCACCAGATGGTGAACATCTCGCAGGCGCGCTTCGATCACGCAGACGTGCAGGCGGTGCCGATGAAGGACCAGTCCGGCGCGATCTCGGCGGTGCTGCTGGTGGGGGCATCGCGGCGGCCTACGCTGGAACTTATGCAACACATCCGCGCCATCGCGTATGCAGTGGCCGGCATTGGAATTCTGTTGGCTATTCTCTCCAGCCTTTGGGTTGCGGGGGTATTCAGCCGTCCCGTCGAACGACTGGCGGCTGCGTCGCGCGAGGTAGCCGCGGGAAACTGGAATGTGCACGTGGCAGCCAGCTCGCGCGATGAGCTCGGCCAGCTTGCCGAGGCGTTCAATGCAATGACGCGGGAGCTGCTGCAGCAGCGCGAGCGCCTGCTGCAGGCCGAGCGCGTTGCAGCCTGGCGCGAGCTGGCCCGGCGTTTGGCGCACGAACTGAAGAATCCGCTGTTTCCGCTGCAGATCACGGTGGAAAACCTGCTGCGCGCGCGAAGCCTGCCGGCGCAAGAGTTCGATGAGGTCTTCGAGGAGTCGGCGCGCACGTTGCGGGATGAGATCGCACACCTGAAGGCGATCGTTGCGCGCTTCAGCGACTTTTCCAAGATGCCGCAGCCGGAGCTGCAGACCGTGGATGTGAACGCGCTGGTTGAGAAGGCGGCGGCGTTGCACCGTCCGCAACTGCAACAGTCTGCGAAACCGGTTTCACTGGAACTGGATCTGGACGCCGCAAAACCGCAGGCGCTGCTTGATCCGGATCTGATGCACCGCGTGCTCTCGAACCTGCTGCTGAACGCGCTGGATGCCATGCCCCAACCCCAGAAAGCTAAGGGCGAGGTTTCTGGGGACCCCGGGGAGGGCGGCCGGATAAAAATCGCAACGCGCGCGACGCCGGAGTCGACTGAGATTTCGGTGAGCGACAGCGGCGTGGGGCTAACGCCTGAGGAGCGCGACCGGCTTTTCACGCCCTACTACACCAGCAAGCAGCATGGTACAGGGCTGGGGCTGGCGATTGTGCAGTCGGTGGTGAGCGATCACGGCGGCAGTATCACGGTGAGCAGCGAGCCCGGTCGCGGCACGACGTTTACCATACGCATTCCGCATCGTGCGGAAGGGGTTGTCGCAGAGATTCGCGCGGAGGCCAAGACATGAGTCATGCGATGAAGGCCGAAATTTTGATTGTCGACGACGAGCCGAATACGCTGGCCTCGCTGGCGCGCGCTTTCCGGCTTGCAGGGCACGAAGCCACGGTCTGCGACAACGCTGCTCGCGCACTGGAGCTGGCCAAGTCGCGGAGCTATGACCTAGTCCTCTCCGACGTGGTGATGCCGGGACGCGATGGCCTCGCGCTGCTGGAGGACCTGAAAAATACCGGGGTTGCTGCGCCGGTGGTGATGATGTCCGGACAGGCGCATGTGGAGATGGCGGTGCGCGCCACCAAACTCGGCGCGCTCGATTTTCTGGAGAAGCCCATCTCCACCGACCGGCTATTGCTCACGGTTGAGCACGCGCTGCGGCTCAAGCGGCTGGAGAGCGAGAACAGCGAGCTGCGGCAGAAGGTCGGCCGGCACACGATTGTCTGGTCCGGCCCGCGCATGCAGCAGGTGATGGCGCAGATCGAGCGGGTCGCAGCCAGCGAGACGCGGGTTTGCATCCAGGGCGAGACCGGCACGGGCAAGGAGCTTGCTGCGCGCACACTGCACGAGAAGAGCCCGCGCCGCAATGGGCCGTTTATCACGTTGAACTGCGCAGCCGTGCCGGCCGAGCTGATCGAGAGCGAGCTCTTCGGCCACGAGAAGGGATCGTTTACGGGTGCCGCCACACGGCACACCGGCAAGTTCGAACAGGCGCACCACGGCACGCTGTTTCTCGACGAGATCGGCGACATGCCGCTCGGGATGCAGGCCAAGCTGCTTCGCGTGCTGGAAGAAGGCGAGGTGGAACGTGTGGGTGGGGACCGCCCGATCGCCGTAGATGCGCGCGTGATCGTGGCCACGCACCAGGACCTGGAGGCACAGGTGCGCGAAGGAAAGTTCCGGCAGGACCTCTTCCACCGCGTGTATGTGTTTCCTCTGCACATGCCGCCGCTGCGCGAGCGGAAGGAAGAGATTCCGCTGCTGGTGGAGCATCTCGCGCGGCAGGTCTGCGTACAGAACGGATGGAAGCCCGCCACGTTTGGCGAGGAGACCATCTGCGCGCTGCGGCAGTATCACTGGCCGGGCAATGTGCGCGAGCTGCGCAATGTGGTTGAGCGGTTGTTGCTGCTGGCGCCAAACGGCGCGGTGGACCTCGACTGTGTAAAGCTGGCACTCCCGGAAACCGGCAGGGCGGTGGGACCGCCAACGACTTCGCTAATGCCGCAGCGCGGCGGCAGCGCGCAGGACCCGGGCGCGCCGCTTGCAGTCCGCGTGGCCCAGTTCGAGCGCGAAAGCATCCTCGCGGAGCTCGAACGCCAGCATCGCCACATCACCAACACGGCCAAGGCGCTTGGGATCGAGCGCAGCCATCTGTACAAGAAATGCCAGGCGCTTGGAATTAGCCTGCACGATCGCGAGCCGTAGCAGACGGGAAATGCGTTGCGGCCTTTATGTGCCGGCTGTCTTCCGAAGATTGGTGAGCGCGGATGTGACTGTCCCGGGTTGGGTCTCGGCGACCATGTGCGAGGGCAGGAAGATGGAAAAGATAGTCCCTGTGCGGCCTGGGCCGCTGTGCGAGCGGACGCGAATCGAGCCGTGGTGTTTCTTTACCACCTCTTGCGAGACCCACAGCCCGAGGCCATTGCCGGTCTCCTTGGTGGTCTGGAAGGGCTCGAACAGATGTGCCCGGCGCTCGGGGCTAATGCCGCAGCCATTGTCGGCCACGGTCACGCGGACACCTGGGGTGCCCTCACCGCCTCTGGGATAGCGAATCACGCGCACTTTGATCCCGCCGCCCTGCGGCACCGCGTCCAGGCTGTTGGTCAGCAGGTTCCAGAAGACCTGGCGGATCTCGCTCTCGATGCCCTGGATGCGCTCGTTCGGCGGGAAATCAGTTTCGCAGCGGACCTGCTTTTTGCGCAGCTTGGGGGCCAGCAGCGCCAGCACGCTCTCCAGCGTCTTCGCGGGGTTGAATTGGGTGACGTTTTCGCCGCCGCGGGAGAAGCCCAGCGTCTGCTTGGCGATCTCTACGGCGCGTTCGACTTCCTCGGTGGCCTGCTGGATGTGCTCGCGCATGGCGGAATCCGCAGGGGCTTCGCGTTCTGCGAGGTAAAGCAGGTTCGTCACCGCATCGAGCGGGTTGTTGATCTCGTGCGCGACGGTGGCTGCGAAGCGTCCCAGGCTGGCGAGCTTTTCGCTGTGCACCAGTGCCGCCTCGGTCTGCCTGCGCTGGGTCACATCGCGCAGGATCACCGTAAACAGCTTGCTGCCGCGGATGGTCGCCTGCGAGATGGTGGCCTCGATGGGGAAGAGCCGTCCATCTCTTCTCCGGCCTTGCAGCGTCATGGGCGATTGCATCGAGCGGCTGGTGGAGCCACTCTGGCCAAACTCCTGGATGTGCCGGCGGTGGGCCTCGCGCATCTCCTCGGGGATGAACTGGTCGAGCCGCTGGCCCATGGCCTCGGATGCCGGGCAGCCAAAGGCGGCCTCGGCGGCCGCATTGAAGACGACGATCCGCTGGTTCTCGTTGACGGTGATGATGGCGTCCATTGCCGAGCCAATGATGGCGGCCAGGCGGGCTTCCTGGGCCTGGAGCTGTTCGGCGGAGTGCCGCCGGTCGGCGATCAGCCGGTCCACTCTGGCCAGCACCTCCTCGGGATCGAACGGCTTCTGCAGATAGTCCTGGACGCCTTCGCGCAGCAGCTTTACCCGGAGCTGTTCGTCGGCAACCGCGGTGAGCAGCACGATGGGGGTCTCAGCGAACTCGCGGCGCTCGCGCAGCCGATGCACCACCTGGTCGCCGCTCAGGCGCGGCAGCATCATGTCGCACAGGATCAGGTCCGGATGGAACAGCAGCGCCTTGTCGAATCCCTCCTGACCATCGTAGGCGCAGATGACGCGGTAGCGGCTGGAGATCACCCCGGCGAGGAAGGCGTTCATGTCGCGATTGTCCTCGATCAGCAGCACGGAGGGCGCCATCGGCTGGACCTTGGTATCGTGACGTGCCTTGTCCCAGGGAATCGATTCTTCCACCACCTGCTTGATCGCGTCGCCGTCCAACTGCTTCGAGCTGCTCTGGACGCAGGCTCCGTCGGGTGCCGTCAACGGCAGCTCCACATGGAAGAGCGAGCCTTGGCCCGATGGCGGGCTTGAGACCTCGACACTGCCGCCATGCAGTCCGACGAATTCCTTCACGATCGACAGTCCCAGGCCGGTGCCTCCAAAGTTGCGTGTGGAGCCGCCGTCGGCCTGATGGAAGCGTTCGAAGATGATCTCGCGCTGCTCGGGCCGGATCCCCGGACCGGTGTCTTCCACCTCGATGAGAGCACGGTCATCGGAACGGCGCAGCCGCAACTGCACCTGGCCGCCGGCCGGAGTGAAGCGAAAGGCATTGGAGAGCAGGTTGATCAGTATGCGTTCGAACTTGGCGGGATCGACCTGGCCAGGAATGGAATCGACGGCCTGCACGGCAAAGCTGATCTTGCGCTCGGTGGCCAGCGAATCGAAGTTCGAGGCGATCAGCCGCACCAGGTGTGCCAGGTCGGCCTCGACGTATTCCGCCTGCATGTGGCCGGAGTCGAGCTTGGACAAGTCGAGCAGGTCGTTCACATGACGCAGCAGCAGGCGGGCGTTGCGCTCCACCATCTGCAGGTCTTGCGCGTTGTCGCCTTCTACTGCGATGCGCTGCCGGATTGGCCCGAGGATGAGCG
>WNFY01001941.1_pt1 | contig 29024 bp, 36 predicted proteins | sample 5400091 | NCBI WGS metagenome assembly WNFY01 (sample SAMN13153364, study PRJNA577476) | soil metagenome | isolation source: 60 cm soil or saprolite under grassland replicate 1 | place: USA:California | collected 2016-06-15 | reverse complement strand
TCTTCGACTTCCTGGAACGATCGGCTGACCGCGATGCCGCAGTCCAGGTCAGTTTCGACCCCCGCTGGCACTTTCCCACGTACGTCTACACCCGCGCCTTGCCAGGCCCAGACATGTGGGCGGTTATCGAGGCGCGAGGGTTGCGGCCGATCTGACGTCGCAATTCACCAAACGCGAATCACCAACAATGAAGCGGTGCGGCGAGAAGCGAAGTCCTCCGTCAGTGATGCCGCCTAACATGCGCTTGAACCTGCCGGGCCTCGCCAGTAGGGAACTCTTGCGTTAGCTCGCCGGCCGCGGTCCCCGCGGGGCTCGCCCTCCTTGCGCTCGTCGGCACGTCGCCCGCAGCTTAAGCGCGATCCGTTAGGCGGCGGTAGCCGACATATCGCGCACGCCGTCCACGTGGTTCCGATCCCAACTCAATCCATTCCTAAGCAAATGGCAAAAGGCTATTGGATTACGTTCTATCATTCGGTGCGGGATCCGGCCCGCCTGGCAGAGTACGGCGCCCTAGCCGTGCCAGCGATCGAGGCTGGAGGCGGCCGCTTCGTGTCACGGGGACCCGCGGCTAGGACCTTCGAGGGCGTGGAGAAACAGCGTACAGTGTTAATCGAGTTCGACAGTGTTGCACGTGCCGTCCAGACGTATCAGAGCCCGCAGTACCAGGCGGCGCTGGTACTCCTAAAGGGCGCTGTGGAGCGCGACGTGCGCATTGTTGAGGGGGTTGGCTGAGCAGGTGCCGCCGCCTAACAAGCGCTTGAAGGTGCCCGCAGCTTAAGCGCGATCCGTTAGGCAGCGAGATCTGGGATATCGCTGATCGGCTTTCGACCGTATTACCGTTCGGATTCAGTGGTCGAAGAGCTGACCGTGCCCGGATACAGGCTCCCGGATCTCTGCTCCCAAGGAGAGCGTACATGCGCCTTCAAGCTTTGGTCCTTGGTCTTCTCGCGGCGTGTGCCTCTACCCGAGCGGAAGGGCAGGCGGTCGCACCAAACGCTGCTCCCCCCGGGCTCGCGCCGGGGCTCCATAACGTTGTCCTGAATGGCGTCCGTTTTTTTTACAGCGTCGGAGGCACCGCCGCGGACGCGCCGCCCGTCGTGTTTCTGCACGGGGGACCAGGACAAGGCAGCGCGCATTTCGAGGCACTTGGGGGACGGTTTCTAGAGCGAGAGCTCCGGGTGGTCTACTTCGATCAGCGTGGCAGCGGTCTGTCGGAACGCCCCGTGAATGGCGACTATGCGATCGCCACCATGGTGGACGACGTCGAAGCGCTACGGCGCGAGTTCGGCACGCCCAAGATCGTGGTCATGGGTCACTCATTCGGCGCGGTCTTGGCGCTCGAATACGCGGCCAAGTATCCAACCGCGACCTCTCATGTGATAATCGTTGCAGGGCTATGGGACACGCAGGTTCAATGTCCCCTCCGCATGGCGCGGTTCGCGCAACTGCGTCCCGCCGTGTATGAACGAGCTCGCAACGATACGCTTGCTCCGGATGGCTCGAGGCGCAACGAATGCGATATCGAGTTGCGGGCCCGCAATGGACTTGGCGACGACCGCCGACTGTTCGATCTACAGACGATATTCGTCGATTCGGCTCTCGCCCGGCGCCTCGACAGCGTCAACACGGCCCGGCACGTCGTCTACGGCTGGGAGGTGAATCGAGCGGTTATGGCGGCAGGGTTGGATCGGTATCGCTTCACACGCTTCGAGGCCCTGACTATGCCGGCATTGGTGATCGCCGGTAAACACGACGGCGCGTCCATTCCCGCCGGTTTGCGCCCGCTGTCTGAGAAACTCCCCCATGCTGAGTATGTCGAGTTCGAGAATAGCGGGCACTTCGTGTATCTGGACGAGCCGGATCGATTTGCGAGGGTGGTGACCGCCTTTATCAGGTCGACACGCTAGACGTGCCCCCCTTGCGCCGGCTGTACCCATCACGCAGGCGTCGCTGCCTAACATGCGCTTGCGCCCGCGAACCCTTCGCGCGCAGCTTAAGCGCGATCCGTTAGGCAGCGCACCACATGGTCATGGGCCAGTCACCATCTAACGATGCGGTCGCCGGCCTGTACGCGGTATTTGGCGACGGGCCGCTCGGTCGTGCCCTGATTGGATGCGAGTGTTGTTCCGATCCGAAAAGGCTCCACCGGTTGGCCGAAACGCCGGTCCGGCACCTACCGGCCGACGACCTCCAGGACTACCTGTACAGCGCGATGTCCACGGTTGGTGACGAGGAAGACTTCAAGCATTTCCTGCCCCGGCTCTTCGAGCTAGCTATTCAAGAGCCGGACAGCATCGAGCCGGAGCTGCTGGGAATTAAACTGTCTGCAGCAAGATGGAAGGACTGGCCTGATCGTCACCAGTCTGCCGTTAGCGCAGCGCTCGAAACACTGTGGCAGGACCTCTTCGTCAAAGAGTACGACGAATTCGCCGTTGATTCCATCTTCTGTGGATTGGCCCTTGCTCGGATGGATGTCGTCTCTCGCTTACAGGCTTGGGCCAGCACGTCCAGCTCGCTGGCTAAGGTCAATTTCGACCGGTTCAAGGAGCACAATCGGGCCTCCTTGAAGAAGAAGCGCCGCCTCGCTAACGCCTTCTGGGACGAATCGCCTGCGCAGGAGGTGTTGGTGGCAGATTGGCTCCGCGCAGCGATGGGTGTGTCGTGAGGTGCGCTGCCTAACAAGCGTTTGAAGCTGACAGCGCACGTAGGGGAATTCGATCCTCGTGCTGACCCTTGCCGGCACGTATGTGGTCGTCTTCACGCACATATGGCTTCTGTTCAAAGTTCCGCTTGCAGCGCTGACTCTCCTGTGGGGGCTCATGACGTGGCACGCCCTGCGGCGACTCTTGATCGGCACCAGGGGATAGGCTCACGCCCAAGCCGCCTAACAAGTGCTTGAAGCTGCCGCCGCGCGTAGATTAAGGAATGAATCGTTCTTCAGCGCGCCGCACGTTAAGCGCGATCCGTTAGGCCGCGCTACGAAGAGCGCCATGCGCAAGATCATCGTCTACATCGCGACTAGCGCAGACGGCTACATTGCTCGCCCCGATGGCAACATCGACTGGCTGAACCGTCCCCGTTTCGCCGGCGAGTATGGCATGCGTGCGTTCTACCGTTCCATCGATACGATTCTCTGGGGACGCAAGACCTACGACGTCGCGCTCGCATTCCAGAAACAAGGAATCAAGGGCGCCGCATTCGACCCAAAGGTCAAGAACTACATCTTCTCACGTCATCCACCGTCATCGGCGGCGCCGCCCGTCGAGTTCGTCACAGCGGCGAATCCGGCATTTGCGAGGCGCCTGCGCGCGACGCCCGGGAAGGATATCTGGATGATGGGTGGGGCGGGGCTCATCGCATCCTTTCTCGATGAGAACGAGATCGACGATTTCATCATCCATGTGATACCAACCCTCATCGGCGAGGGCATCCCCCTGATCGCACCGCGGCATCTCGACGTGCCCCTACAGTTACGTTCATGTCGGCGTTATTCAGATGGGGTTGTTCGTCTCCATTATTCCGTTCTCAAGCCCAGACCGAGAAAGGGCCGGGGCAGCAACGGGCGGCCTAACATGCGCTTGAAGCTGGCGGGCGCTCACAAGTAGGGAGGAATTGCGTTGTCTCGCTGGCCAGCCTTTTTGTCTGCCGCGTCACCGCCTTGCGCCCGCGAACCCTTCGCCCGCAGCTTAAGCGCGATTCGTTAGGCCGCGGCGAATCCGAGTCCACGAGAGGTACCGGGAAAGCTGAAGCCGTGCTTACCTCCACCAAGCTGATTCTTGGCGGTCTTCTGGGCGTGCTCGCGTGTTTGGCTCTGGTCCTGATTGGTGCTATAGCGGGCAATCGCGGTGCGGTCTCGGGAACCGTCGCATTGCTCGGCATTGCGGCGTTGGGGCTCGTCGTCGTTCTCGTGACAGTTGCTGTCGGCTTCGTCCTCGCCATTCGCGGCCTCTATCGGCGGCCGGAGCTCCGCACGTGGAGCAACATCGTCATCGCGATCGCCGGTCTCGGCGGCCTCGTACTCGCCCTCGCGATGCTAGCGTCCGCCTTGGCGGCAAGAGGACAGCTCTGATCTCTAGGACCCCATTGCATGACAGCAAGGCCATGAAGGCATTCGTCGTCGATCGTTATAAAAGCAAGAGCGCAGTACGTCTCGCCGAAATGCCGGAACCGGAAGTGCGGGACGATGATGTACTGGTCCAAGTCCACGCAGCCAGTTTAAACCAGCTGGATTCCAAGATTAGGGACGGCGAGTTCAAACTCATTCTGCCCTATCGCTTGCCGCTGATTCTAGGCAACGACGTGGCGGGGGTCGTAGTCCGTGTTGGGTCCAAAACGCGACGGTTCAAGCCGGGCGACGCGGTTTATGCACGGCCGCATCAGGACCGGATCGGGACGTTCGCGGAATTCATCGCCATGGATGAAGCTGACGTGGCGTTGAAGCCCAAGAATCTCACCATGGAACAGGCAGCGTCCATCCCTCTGGTGGGTCTGACAGCTTGGCAAGTATTGATTGAACGCGCCAACCTGAAGAAGGGCCAAAGAGTCCTGATCCACGCGGGTTCCGGTGGAGTAGGCACATTCGCCATTCAACTGGCAAAGCACATCGGCGCAACGGTGGCGACTACGACGAGCACAGCGAATGTCGATCTGGTCAAGCGTCTCGGCGCCGATGTCGTCATCGACTACAAGAAGGAGGATTTCGAGAAGGTCCTGAGCGGCTACGACGTCGTCCTGAACAGTCTGGGCAAGGACACGCTCGAAAAGTCCCTCAAGGTGCTGGAACCCGGTGGAAGGCTCATTTCCATCTCCGGTCCGCCGGATGTAGCGTTCGCTAAGGAGAACGGGTCGAACTGGTTCTTGCAACAAGGCATGCGCCTCTTGAGCTTCGGCATCCGGAAGAAGGCCAGGCACCGCGGCGTTAGCTATTCGTTTGTTTTCATGCGAGCGAACGGCGAGCAGTTGGGCAAGATCACATCTCTCATTGAATCTGGCATCATCCGGCCGGTCATGGATCGAATCTTCCCGTTCGAAGCCACCAAAGAGGCTTGGGCTTACCTCGAGACGGGGCGCGCAAAAGGCAAGGTCGTCATCAAGGTGAGTTAGGATCGGGGGCTGCCTCAAGCGCACCTCTGCTTGGCTTACACATTATGAGCATGTCGCAAGCGGATCGAATGAACGGGATTGGCACCGGAATACGGGCGATGGGCATCGCGAGCTTGGGCCATGCCGTCTTTGCTGCGACCATGGTCACCCTAGGAATCCTGGGCCTGATCCAAGGTGATTTCACCCCGACCTGGACGGGGGTGCCCAAGAGTGTTCCCGCGCGTGAGGTACTAGCCTATCTCTGCGCCTTCGTCTCTCTGGCATCTGGCATAGGCCTCCTCTGGCGGCGCGCAGCCGTCATCGCTTCCCGCGTGCTGCTCACCTATCTCTTGGTTTGGCTGCTGCTATTTAGGGTATCTCTCATCTTCCGTGCTCCTACTGCCACGGTTGCTTGGTGGGCCTTGGGTGACACCGCGGTGTTGGCGGCGGCCGCCTGGGTTCTCTACACGTGGTTCGCCGGTGATTGGGACCGTCAGCGCCTGAGTTTCGCCACTGGCGACAAGGGTCTGCACATCGCGAGGATGCTTTACGGCCTGGGGTTGATCCCCTTCGGCGTGGCCCATTTCACTTATCTCGAGAGAACCGTCTCGATGGTGCCCGGCTGGCTGCCATGGCACGTGGCGTGGGCGATCTTCACCGGCTGTGCCTTCATCGTGGCGGGCGTGGCGGTGCTCATCGGGGTGTATGCACGGCTGGCCGCCCTGCTCTCGGCGTTGCAGCTGAGCCTATTCACGCTGCTGGTGTGGGTACCCGTCATCGTGGCCGGCGCCAACGCCTCAGAATGGGCCGAGTTCATCACCTCTTGGACGTTGACAGCCGGCGATCGCGACCAGCGCGGACGGCTATATCGCGCGTTCCGACGGCGATCTCGAATGGCTGACGTCCCGCCCGGCACCAAAAGGTTTCTATGGCATGAACGCCTTCATGAGGTCGGTTGACACGAAGGTGCTTGGCCGGAAGACCTACGAAGTGAGCGTGCGAATGGGGGCGACCTTCGACTCACAGAGTCGGAACATCGTTTTCTCCCGTCATCCGCCGCCGGCTGAGCCCCCGTCAGGCGTGGAGTTCGTGAACGATGCAATCGGCCCATTCCTGAGCCGTCTTCGAGAGCAGCCTGGCAAGGCTATCTGGTTGATGGGCGGTGGCGAGATCATCGCCTCGTTTCTGGATGCGCAGGCGATCGACGAGTTCGTCATCAGTGTGGCCCCCGTTTTCATTGGGGACGGCATCCCATTGATAGCGCGGCGTCATCGTCACGTGCCCTTGGATTTGTACTCCATTGATCGCTTCGAGGATGGTGTGGTTCAACTGCATTACCGACTGGAGGGCGCACGCACCTTATCCAAGAGCTTGAACGGACTCGGGACGAGACGCTGAAGTGCTTCTCGCTCAACCGTGGAGACCTGGCGCGCACCTACGCGCCAGGCAAATGGTCGGTCGGCTATATCCTGCACCACCTCTCCGATAGCGAGACCGTCTTCTTTGATCGCATCCGGCGCGTGCTCAGCGAGCCCCGTCAGGTGCTATGGGTGATGGATCAGGATGCATGGGCCCAGGGTCTCGACTATTCGCGCGTGCCGCTAGATCTCTCCCGGCGCGTATATGAATCGGTTCGCAACGCAATCATCTATTATGCTGGCGTGCACTATGAGCGCAGCGGCCATCTTGAGTTCGTGCATAGCGTAGACGGCGTGCGCACGTTGCGGGATGAATTCGATAAGGTCGCCGCTCATAACGAACATCACCTGAGTCAAGTCAGGTTGGCGCTTGGGCGTCCAGCCGCCTGAACGACCAACCACTGCACCCCGGTGTTGGGTTCAGTGCAGGCGTTGAGTGGTGGGTTCTCCCTGTGGGACTGACGTTGGGGCTGCGGTGATCGTTCTAAGGGAAGCGGAGTGTTGTGCCTTGGCGGGCGCGGATTAACGTCCAACGACCTTGCGCCGGCCGGCGAGTCGCCCGCAGCTTAAGCGCGAGCCGTTAGGCGGCAATCATTCACCGATCCCCGAGTGAGAAAAAACGACCCCCTCTAGGAGCAAGGATGCAAGGAACCGTACAGACGACGACCACATTCTCATTTGACGGATATAGGATCACAGAATACAAAGGTCTCGTCCGCGGGATCGTCGTACGATCCCCAACCATAGGCCAAGGCATCCTAGGTGGACTTAAGCAAATCATCGGCGGGCAGATTGGAGCCTATACGGAGATGTGCGAGCAAACACGCCAACAGGCTTACGACCTGCTGTTGCAACATGCCCGCGAACTGCGGGCGAATGCCGTAGTTGGAGTGCGGTACGAGAGTTCGGAGGTTGGTCGTCAAGGTTCGGCCACGGAAGTTCTTTGCTACGGAACCGCAGTCGTCATTCAAGCGTCGTAAAAATATGCCGTCGCGACTCGACCTGGCAGATACTCTCGTTCCAGTGTGGAGAACGACCAATTGAGTCACCGTCTTCCTGATCGAGCATCTATCCCCACGACTCTGGGCGGCCATCGTGCCCGGTGCCCCGCGCCGGACAGTTCGGATGATCGCCGGCCACATCCACAACGCACGCTGCATGTGGATCAAGACGCTGGGCCGGGAGCACGGGATCGACGTGCCGGAAGCGGTCGATCGGCGTCGCGTCAGCCCGAAGCAGCTCGTACTAGCGCTCAACCGGAGCAGCCGGGGGATGATCAGCCTCTTGACGTTGGGGTGTGATCACGGCGGCACCATCCCTGCCAGCTCTGCGTATACCTGGCGCAATCTGCCGCTCGATGTTGGACACGTCCTTGCGTATTTCGTTGCGCACGAAGGCCATCATCGGGGCCAGATCGTCATGCTTGCACGCCAGCTGGGGTATCGGTTGCCTGCCCAAGTCACGGGCGGTCTCTGGCAATGGGCGAAGCATGGGAAGGAAGCGCGAACCGTTAGATCGCTGTCATAACACACCAGACGCTCATGCGCCGAAATCGTCTCCTGCTACTCCTCGCGTTAGCCCTCGCCGGTGCGTTTCTCTTCGTGCTCCGACCGGGGACGCCCACGCCCACAATTCCTGAACAGCGTCTCCCGCCACCGGTTGTGAAGCCGCGCGAGCCGCCGCTTCAAGCAGACGCCGAAGGGTCCTATGTTCCGGGCTATCCCTTTACCGTGAATGGTTTCCGATTCACCGGTTTCAGCCTCCGTCCGGAGGCGCTGGTCGCTTTTGTCCAGACGACCGTGGCCTGCTCTGAGGCCCAAATCAGTGCACAAAGTGTCCACCTCCGCTGTGACGACCCGCAGGTGGGCACCGTCACAATCGACGGCAGGTTCCTCACCCGATTGGCGAGTAACCAACTTGACGCCGCGGTCTTGTCCGCGGTCGTGACGGTGCGTGCTGGGAGCGGAGAGATCTTGTACAGCGCGCGGGACTCGTTCAGATGGCAACCGCGCGATTAGCGCCCGGCGCGCGCCCATCGAATCCTTCTGGCAACTCCTCAAAGGAGCGTCGCCTAATGGAACCTGCTGTGTTTCTTGTCGCACTCCTGATATTCGTGGGGATCCCTGCTTTCACGGTGATCAAGGTCGCTCGTCTGCGTGCCGCTCGCACAGAATCACCGTCGGCCGACGTCACTGCGCGCCTCGAGGCACTTGAACGCAGTGTCCAAGACCTTCAACAGGAACTAGGAGAGACACAGGAGCGTCTCGATTTCGCCGAGCGTTTGCTCAGCAAGGCACGGGAAGAGCGGCAGATTGGCGGCCCGTAGACCCTGATTGACGGACGGGTTGGCACGTAGATTGGGGAGTGAATCCGGCACCAGGGCGCTGCAGCTTGGGCGCGACCCGTTAGCCAGCTTGAAGAGAGGCGCATATGTGGTTCAGGCATCGAGCCTGGATACCAATTGCCTGGGTCCTGTCCCTCATCAACTTCGCGGGCGTTTGGCTCGCCGCGCGTGACGGTGAGCCTGGGCACGGTACGATTCATGCGTCGCTCGCTATTCTCTTTGCTCTTGGGGCGCAGCGCTTGCGTGCGCGTCGGCGGCCCGAACTCAAGGCCCGTCTACTCGACCCGACCGAGCAGGGCCAGACGCTGGACGATGTTCAGGCCTGCCTCGGCGAAATCGATCAGTTGAAACGGCGGATGAGCGAGTTGGAAGAGCGGGTGGACTTTGCGGAACGACTCCTCGCCAAACAGCGCGAGGCGCAGCGGTTGGGTCCACGCCCGGACTAGTTCGCTGCGACCCATCGAAGATCTTCCCATCCCATCTCCATGATTGTCCGCGCTGTCACACCCAGTGACGCTCCCGCCTGGCTGCGCTTGCGGCGCGCGTTGTGGCCCCATCACGCCGAGTCGGAGCACGCCGCCGAGATCACGGAGTTCCTCGAGGGGCGCGCACGTGAGCCGCTCGCCGTTCTCGTCGTCGCGGATGGGGCCGATCGGCTCATCGGTTTTGGCGAGCTCTCCATCCGGGCCTACGCCGAGGGGTGCCACACCGACCGCGTCGCCTACCTTGAAGGCTGGTACGTGGTGCCTGATGCCCGCAACCGAGGGGTCGGGCGCGCGTTGATCGCAGCCGCCGAGGAGTGGGGACGCTCACAGGGGTGTGTGGAGTTCGCTTCCGACGCCGAGCTGACGAACCACGCGAGCGCGGCCGCCCACAAAGCTCTAGGCTTTACTGAAGTCGGGCGGGTTCGCTGCTTCCGCAAGGACCTCTGACGATACTTGTGAGGTGAAAAAGCGCCGCCCCAAACTCGCACCCACGGTTCCTGGCATCTTCATTCAGGCCGTTGCCCGACAGCGGTCGCTCGGGGCCGCGCCGCGAGACTATCCGTATTCCGTACCCGCCATCGCGCATCTGACCGAGCTGACGTTCGATGCACCGGTAACGTTCTTCGTCGGAGAGAACGGCTCCGGGAAATCCACGCTGCTCGAGGGAATCGCGGCGGCGTTTGGCTTGAACCCTGAAGGCGGTACCAAGCATGAGCGGTTCACCACCCACTCCACTCACTCAGGCTTGTTCCGCTCGTTGATCCTCACGAAGAGCCGAGACGCGCCCACGGACTCGTACTTCTTGAGGGCCGAGTCGTTCTACAACGTGGCATCGGCGATGGATCCCCGGGATGTCGATCAGTACGGGGGCCGCAGCCTGCATGCACAATCGCACGGAGAGTCCTTTCTGTCCCTCGTGCTCCATCGGCTCCGCGGCAACGGCCTGTATCTTTGTGACGAGCCGGAGGCCGCCTTGTCTCCCGCCCGCCAGCTGGCCCTGTTGGCCGCGATGCACCGACTGGTGCAGCGCAATTCGCAGTTCATCATCGCGACCCACTCCCCCATCCTGCTGGGGTACCCCGGCGCGACCATCTATCTCTTTGCGGAGAAGGAGTTGGCGCGCATAGCTTACCTCGACACGGAGCACTACCAGATCACGAAGGCATTTTTGGAGCGACCAGAACGCATGCTGAACGAGCTCCTCCGAGCAGACAATCCGTCGGACGCGTAGTCTTCCCCCGGTTTGTGGCCCCCATGGCCGGTCTTCCGACCTTCTGTCCGCAGCCCCATCTTTGGTGACACCACTCGCCCTCATCGGAGGTCCTAATGCGCATCCTCGCCGTCCCGGCCTGCCTTCTGGTCATGGCCGCCCCAGCACTTCACTCGCAGGCCGCACCTACGACCAAACCGGCCACGCTGCAGTGGGGCCCGGCGCCTGCCGTCTTCCCCAAGGGCGCGAAGATGGCCGTGGTGAGCGGTGATCCCGGTAAAGCGGCGCCGTTCACCGTCGAGCTGGCCATGCCGGCGGGCTACAAGATCCAGCCGCACTTTCATCCAACCGATGAGACGGTCACGGTCAAGCAGGGGACGCTACTCGTGGGCATGGGCGATACCTTCGATGCTTCGAAGGCCAAGCCGATGAAGGTTGGCGACACGGGGGCCGTGCCGGCGAACGCCCACCACTTCGCAGCAGCGCAGGGGGCCACCGTGATTGCGGTGAGCGCGATGGGTCCCTTTGGCATGACCTACGTGAATTCGGCGGACGATCCGCAAAAGCAGGCGGCCAAGCCGTAGGGTGCGCGCCATTCTGTGACGCCAGGCCTCAAACGAGGGTATCTACCTGGGAGCATGGTCCACGTTCTCCAGTCCGTTCGGTGCGCCGTCGCACTCGCGCTCCTGGCCGCGTGTGGCAACGGGCTTGGCCCCGCCGACGTAGCGGGCACCTACGACCTTCAGACCGTGAACGGCACGCCCGTGCCGCTGCCGGGTGCGCCGGCGCAGGTCAGTGGCACCATCACACTCAGCCCGTTCGGCCAGGCCGAGCGCCGTGTGACGTACCGGATGGACGCGCAGGGCACAATACAAGCGTTCGTCGCCACCGGCAGTTTTCGTCTCCGAGGTTCGATCCTTGAGCTGGCCCTGCGCGAGGATGGCTACGTATGGAAGCCGCCGGCCGAGATCGGCGGCGCTACCATCAGCTTGCGGTACCCGCATCCTGCCGACGGCCCCGACATCGTAGAGGCGTACGAACGTCGCTAGGGCAGGCTGCCTTTGCGTCCTGCCGGGCCGCATGTAACGTTGGACCTCATGAACGTCTTCCCGATCGCCCCGGCCGAGAGCCGCTATTTGTGGTTTTTGATTCCCGTCATCGTCGTCCTGCTCGGTGCTATCGGGCTGCTCGCGACGTCGTTACGCGGCGCCCACGCGTCCCGCTTCGAAATCGCGGCCGAGGGCCTCCGTTTGCAGGGCGATCTGTACGGGCGCCTCGTGCCCAAGTCGCAACTCCGTGTGGACCTCGCCCGCCGCATCGATCTCGGGCGGGAGGAGCAACTGCGGCCGAAGTGGCGCCGAATCGGAACCGCGCTCCCCGGCTATCAGGCGGGATGGTTCCGTCTGCGCAACGGAGAGAAGGCGTTGCTGTACCTGACCGACCGCACGCGGGCGGTCTACATTCCCACCACAGCCGCCTACAGTCTCCTCCTCAGTCCGGCGGATCCTGATCGGTTCTTGTCCCAGCTGCGCAGTCTCTTGCACTCGTAGGCGTTGGCTACCATGTCGAAGGTGAGAATCGGGATCATCGGCTCGCGCTTTCAGGCCGAGTGCATCACTGGGGCGGTGAAAGCCGTGTCGGACGAAGCCGAGGTGTTGGCAGTGGCCTCGCCGACCCCAGGACACGCGGCCCGCTTCGCAGAGCGACACGGCATTCCGCGCGCGTACACCGACTACCACGAGCTGCTGCGCAATCCTGACGTCGAGATGGTGTCGATCGCAGCGCCCAATCGGCTGCACGCACAGCTCACGCTCGACGCCGCCAAGGCCGGCAAGCACGTGGTGTGCGAGAAGCCGCTGTGTATGACCATCGAGGAGGCCGACGCGATGATCGACGCATGCCGCAAAGCGGGCGTGCTGCTGCTCTACGCCGAGGAGCTGTTCTTCGCGCCGAAATACGTGAAGGCGAAGCAACTGGCGGACGAGGGTGCATTCGGCAGCGTGCACCTGGTGAAGCAGGGCGAGAAGCACTCGGGTCCGCACTCGGAATGGTTTTGGGACGTGGAGCAGTCGGGCGGCGGCGCGGTCATGGACCTGGGGTGCCACGGGATCGCCTTCTGCTGGTGGTTCCTCGGCAAACCGAAGATCGTGAGCGTCTACTCGCAGATGGCGACGCAGGTGCACCACGCGCGCACCCAGGGTGACGACGAAGCGGTCACGATCATCGAATTCGAGAACGGCGCCATCGGGATGGTCGAGAGCAGCTGGAACCGCCCCGGCGGGATGGACGACTGCATCGAGGTGTTCGGCGACAAGGGGCAGACCTACGCCGACCTGCTCATGGGCAACGCCCTCCCGACATACTCGGAGGTGGGGTTCGGCTACGCCGTCGAAAAGGCGGCGACGACCAGGGGCTGGACATATCCCGTGTTCGAGGAGCAGTGGAACTACGGGTTTCCCCAGGAGATACGGCACTTCGCTCGGTGTGTACGCGGCAAGGAGACGCCGATCTCCGACGGCGAGACCGGACGCGTGGTGCAAGAGGTCCTCTATGCAGCGTACGCATCGGCCGGGTTGGGCCGAAAAGTCCTGCTGCCCTTCCGCCCGAAAGGTATCGCGAAACCGATCGACCTCTGGAGGACGCCGGCACGCGCCAAGGCGGCGCTGTGACGTCGCCCCTGGTACGCCGGTTCGGCCTGATTCACGCCACGGCGCTCAACATGACGAACATGATCGGGATCGGGCCGTTCATCACGATCCCGCTCCTCATGTCCGCGCTGGGCGGTCCACAAGCGATGCTGGGCTGGCTGGTCGCCCTGGTGATCGTCATGTGCGACGGCATGGTCTGGAGCGAGCTCGGGGCGGCGATGCCGGGATCGGGCGGCTCGTTCGGGTATCTGCGCCAAGGCTATGGCGCGGAGACGGTGGGCCGCCTCATGGGCTTTCTCTTCGTCTGGCAGTTCGTGCTCAGTGGCCCCCTCGAGATCGCGTCCGGGTACATCGGCTTTTCGCAGTATCTCGGCTACATCTGGAAGGGGATCACGGCCCGCCAGACTATCCTCGTCGTGACGATCGTCGGGCTCGCGAACTTGGCACTGCTCTACCGGCGGATCACGTCGATCGCGACGATCACCGTCGCCCTCTGGATCGGAACGATCGTCACCGCCCTCGTGGTCATCGTGACCGGCGCACTGCACTTCGACCCCAGGGTCGCCTTCGACTTTCCGCCGGGCGCGTTCACCTTCTCGTTGGGCTTTCTCATGGGCCTCGGCGCCGCGTCACGGATCGGGGTGTACGATTACCTCGGGTACTACGATGTCTGCTACATCGGCGACGAAGTCGAGCATCCCGGCCGCGTGATCCCCCGGTCGATTCTCATCAGCACCGTCGCGGTCGCGCTCATCTACCTCGCGATCAATCTCTCGATCATCGGCGTCGTCCCGTGGCGGTACTTCGTCCCGGCGGCGTCACGCCCGCAATCCAACTACGTCGTCTCCATCTTGATGGAACGAACGTACGGTCCGGGCGTCGCGACGCTGTTCACGGCGATGATTCTCTGGACCGCGTTCGGCTCGGTGTTCGCCCTCTTGCTGGGGTACTCGCGGGTGCCGTATGCGGCGGCGAAGGACGGCTACTTCTTCCGGGTGTTCGCGCGCCTCCACCCGTCCCAGGGATTCCCCCACGTCTCGCTCGTCGTGCTGGGCGTCCTGTCGATCCTCGCCGGTTTTGTGTCGCTGGGCATGGTCATCGATGCGTTGATCACGACGCGGATTCTGGTGCAGTTCATCGGGCAGATCGGTGCGGTGACGTTGCTGCGGCGGCGCGCGCCGGACCTGCCGCGGCCATATCGGATGTGGCTCTATCCGGTGCCGAGTCTCGTCGCTCTGCTGGGATGGATCTTCATCTTCGCCACGACGCCTCCCACGGTGATCGCGTTTGGCCTAGGCGCGCTGCTGGTGGGTGCAGTGTGTTTCGGAGCCTGGTCGTGGCACGGACGCACGTGGCCGTTCGAGGCGCGGAGGGCCGCGACGTGAATCCTTTCGTGGTGCAGTGTTTCAACTGCCTGCTTCTCCTGCTCGTCATCGCCGTCCACGCCGGCGCCCAGACTCCGACATTTCCAGAACTGGCTGACAACTGGTTCGTCACCAGCGATAGCGTGCGGCTCCACTACCTCAGCGCGGGATCCGGTCCCACCATCGTCTTCGTGCCGGGTTGGACGATCCCGGCCGACATCTGGGAGCTACAACTCCGGTACTTCGCGCGGTCCCACCGCGTCATCGCCTTGGACCCGCGCTCACAGGGCGCCTCCGAGCGGGTCAGCGAGGGAAACTTCGTCGATCGTCGCGCACAAGATGTTCACGAGCTCTTACGCCACCTGGGGGCGCAACACGTGGTCTTGGTCGGCTGGTCCCTCGGGGTTGTGGAAGTCCTACAGCTGGTCGAGCGATTCGGCACCGCGGACATCGCCGGGCTCGTGCTGGTGGACGGTCTGATATGGGTCACACCAAACTCCGGCTTTTCGATGTTCGTCGACTCCACGCTCGTGCGTGTCCTGCGCGATCGGCGGACCTTTACTGCGGCCTTCGTGCACGGCATGTATCGGACGCCGCAGGATCCGCACTACCTCGCGCGCGTGACGCGCGCCGCCCTCACTACGCCGACGCCAACCGCGTACACACTGTTGGCGAGCGCGTACGCGCTGGGTCGCCGGGACTGGCGCTCTGCTCTGAGTCGCGTGGACCGACCGGTGCTGTGCGTCAGCACACCGTTCATGCGCGAAACGGCCGATACCGTGCGCGCACGCGTTCCCGGCTCAGAAGTGGAGATCTTCGAGCACGCTGGTCACGCTGTCTTCGTTGACGAGCCGGAGCGCTTTAATCGAGCCCTGGAGCGTTTCATTCAGCGGCTGCGCTGAGCGCAGCCGCGCATCCGTTGTCAACAGGAGAGCCCGTGTTGCGACTCGGCTCGGTCATCGTCGGAGCGCTGGCGGCGTTGTCGACCCCGCGCTGCATTGCCCAGGCGCCGACACCTCCGGCGACCGGTATCGTCGGGACCTGGCGACTCGAGAGCATCGTCGATACGCTGCCGGACGGATCGCTGTACCGCTGGCTGGGCGCACGCCCAACGGGTGAAATCCGGTACGACGCCACGGGCCACATGGCCGTGCAGTTCATGCGTGACCCCCGGCCCACCGTCGCCGCCGGCACCGCCCGGCAAGCAACACCTCAGGAGCTCCGAGCGGTCTACGACGGCTATTATGCGTACTTCGGTCGCTACAGGCTGAGTGCCCGGGGAGACTCGGTCGCACACTTCATCCGGGCCAGCTTACACCCTGAGGAGGTTGGCGTTGTCTACCGACGCGCCGTCCGTGTGGAGGGAGGTCATCTCTTCATCACCTCGCAATTCATCGATGAGAGCGACCGCCTACTGCATCGTCGTTTTCTCACGTTCACCCGGGTGCGTTAACCACGTCCTGCTGCCCTGCCTTCTTCGCCGCCAACCAGGGTCACTTCGGCGAGGCCGTCGCCCGACGTGATCTCGCGCGCTACCGGAGGCGAGGGCCCGATCAAACGACGCGCCTACTGCGGGATGCCATTCTCAGGGCAGGGAATGGGACGACGGTGTTGGATGTGGGCGCCGGCATCGGCGCGCTCGGCTTCGAGCTCCTGGCCGCGGGTGCTGAGCGAGTGACGGCGGTCGAGGCGGCGCCGGCATACGTAGCGGCTGCTCGCGAGGAGGCGAGTCGCCGTAACCTCTCTGATCGGCTCCAGCTGGTACAGGGCGACTTCGTGTCCGTTGCCGCACGGGTCGGGCCAGCCGACGTCGTAACCATGGATCGGGTGGTGTGTTGCTACCCGGCCTACCAACCGTTGCTGGAAGCGGCATTGCGCCGCAGCCGGCGTCTGTTGGCGTTCTCCTACCCGCGCGACCGATGGTATGTGCGGGCCGCAGTTGCGATCCAGAACTTCGCCCGCGCCTTGTTGCGGAATCCCTTCCGGGGCTTCGTGCACCCGGCGCGGGGGCTTGAAGCCGTGCTCGAGCGACACGGCTTCGTGCGGATCCAGCGTCGCGAAACACTGAAGTGGTCGGCGGATCTATACGAGCGAGCGGACGCCGCTCGCTCCCGCGCTACGCGCACGAGTTGAACGCCGAACCCCGGCACCGCGTATACCTACAAAGACAATCGACCACGGAGATGAGAGCCCATCTGCTCGCTGTACTTCTCGCCGTCACGGCAGCCGCGTGTGCGCCGAAGGTCCTACAGCTCACGCCACAGGGGCATGAGATGGACGCCCACGTCGTCGTGATCACCAGCCAGCTACTGGGGGCGGGCGAATGCGGCGCCTGCGTGACGCTTGTCGCGACCGCGTACCGGCGCAAGAGTTCCTGATTGCAGGTCAGCTCTTGATCGTCTTCGACACCTCGTCCCAAGACACGGTGCCCTTTCGGAAGTACGACTCATTCGCCATGTGGCAGGCCAGCGCCGCGTGGTGCCCGAACACCACATCCTCGACCACCGGCTTGCGGGTGCGCACGGCCTCGAAGAACGTCCAGAGGTGTGGCCGGACGTCGTCGAAGTCGGGCCCGCTGAACGAGATGGTCTCGGGCATCGCCGCCTGGCCCAGCTTGGGATCGTTCTCCTGATGCCATTTCTCGAGATACGCGTCCCGCATCGCGCGGGGGTAGCTGCCGGTGTAGTAGCTGGGATACGCATCCTTGCCGGTCTGGGGCGCGAGGCTCAGGCTGGATCCGGTCACCTCGAGAACGCCCTTCGACCCCTGGATGCGATACATCTCCGGCATCTCCGTCCCGAGGTTCAGCCGCATGTACACCGGCAGCTCGCCGAAGTAGTAGACGACGGCGTGAACGTCCGGCATGTTGCGACCATCCTTCCAGCGCCGGATTCCACCGACCGCCGAAGCCTGCTTCGGCGGCTCATTGATCCCCAGCATGAACATCATGCCGCTGATCAAGTGGACCAGCAGGTCGCCCGCGACCCCGGTGCCGTATTCCTTCCAGCAGCGCCAGCGCGCGAAGATGTTGGGATCGAACGCGCGCTTGGGGACCGTGCCCTGCCAGGTATCCCAGTCGAGATTCCGTGGTGACAGATCCGGCGGCGGCGGATACTGCCACGCGCCGGTGGGATCGTTGCGACCGAGCCATCCCTCGACGAGCATCAGGTCGCCCAGCGTCCCCTGCGAAATCAGCTCCCTGGCCTTGGCACAGATCTGGGAGCTGACGCGCTGCGAGCCGATCTGCACGATGCGTGCGGTCTTCTTCGCCGCGTCGACCATGGCCAACCCATCGGCCGGGCTGTGCGACATCGGCTTCTCGCAGTAGATGTCCTTGCCTGCGCTGACCGCGTCCACAACCACCTGCTTGTGCCAGTGATCGGGCACGGCCGCCACGATGCAGTCGATGTTCTTGTCGTCCAGGAGCGCCTGATAGCGGCGCGTGACCGGCAGATCCGCTCGCACGATCTCCCGGGCCAACGTGTGTCGGCCGTCATAGAGGTCGCAGGCGGCGGCACATTCGATGCCCGGCAGCCTGATGGATTCGGACAAGAGCCCGGACCCCTGCATCCCGACGCCGACCATGCCGAAGCGGACCCGATCAGTGGCCGCCACGGGCTCGGGCGTGGGCATCAGACGGAGCGGCATCGGCACCATCCCTTGCGCGGCGAACGATGCACCGGCGGCAGCCGCGCCCATGCCGAGAAATTCCCGGCGCGAACAGTTGGTCTCTTTCACGGTGTCTCCCATGTCAGGTGAGGTGACCCGTCGTCGCACACGTCGGCCTATTATGCACATCGACCGTGCCGCACGATAGGCCGCCCCGGAGACTGCGATGGTGACGAACTGCTTGACGTGACCGTTGTGATCGAGGATATCGGCGGGACGGGCGCGACTACGTGTGGATCGAGAGCGACTGAGTCACGCTAGACTAGGTGAGAAAGATCAGGGGCAGCACGAGCGCCGCGGCGACACAGGCCAGGCGAAGCGACGCAGGCGCCCACTGGGCGGACCGCTGGCGATTGGGCACAGGCGGGGAGGCAATGCGGGTGCGCCGCGTGGGCAATCCGCCTGTGGACATCGCAGAACGTCGTGCCTGATGTGGTGCGGCCTTGCGGGTCAGGTCTGCCAGCCAGCGTCCTACGGTCTGTTCCCGCGCGTTGAACGACCCTGCCCGCCGCCACACCTCACGCAGCGTGGTAGCGACCGCCACATCCGCTGCATCGGGATTCAATAGCAAAGTGTAGGCAATCGCGTAAAGCGTCATGCCGTGCCGGGCATCCAGCTCCGCCAGCGCCGCACGGTCGCCGAGCGCCGCGATCCGCTCCACCAAGACGGCATCGGACAGTACGGACGTCGAGGTGGTGAGGGTCGCAGAACCGGTTACCATCCGCTCTCCTGATGAGGGGCACGACAGGATCGGAAATGTGCCTGGATGCTCCGCACACGTCCGCAATAAAGATCACCCCACCCCAGGACGAGTCACGGCGTGGACCGTGGCTGAGCGCGGCGCCGGTGACCGCCGTCACATAACAAGCACGCGAAACCAGGCGGGCCGTTGTCGCGAGTAGGGTTGTTCGATTTCATCGACCAGGCCCGGGCGCCCGACCGTTCACGGGAGGATCGTCCGTCGAGTCCGCCCGGGCCGTGGCTTCGGAGCAGCGCGGCCGCAATGTCACACCCGTCCAGACACCCGGCAAGGCACGCCGGTTTTTGCGACGTGGCTTCCTCCCGCGTTTCGGGGCATGGAGCTTGCTGCTTCGCGGGGCGGCACACATGTCCTCCTCCTCAGCCGCACTGGACCGTTGGCACGCATGGGATCGCCTGCTGGCGGCGACACCCGACACGGGGTTCATGCAGTCGTCCTGGTGGGCGGAGTTTCGCACCGCCGCCGGCTTCGAGCACTTCGGCGTCTTGGTGAAAGACGGCGGCGCCATTCTCGGCGGCGCCGTCGTGCTAAAGCTGGCCGAGGCTGACCGCTGCTTCTATTACGTGCCCGAGGGTCCGGTGCTCCCGGCCGACGAGTCGGTCGCGGGCGCCGTGTTCGAGGCCGTTCTCGAGGCCATCGACGAGCGGCGCCGCACCGAGCCGCAGACGGTCAGTCATCTCCGCATCGAGCCGCGCTGGCAGCAGCTGCCGAGCTTCGTCTCCGGGTTCCGGCCGGTGCGTCCGTTCAGTGACGTCTTCTTCGAGCCGCGGAACACGCTGTGGATCGATCTGCGCGCGTCGGAAGGGGCCATTCTGGCCCAGATGAAACCGAAGGGCCGATACAATATTCGGGTCGCCCAACGCCACGGTGTGTCGGTCGTTCAGGACGTGTCTGAGCGGGGCCTCGGGGACTTCCAGCGGATCTACGAGGAAACCGCCGTCCGGCAAGGAATGACGGCCAAGCCTCCGGGCTACTTTCAGGTCCTCCTCGCGTTGCTCGCGTCGCGCCGCCGCGGGTCGATGTTCTTCGCCGAGTTCCAGGGCACGAGAGTCGCCGCCGCTCTGGTAGTGTATTTCGGCCGGCGGGCCACGTATTTCTTCGGCGGCTCGCTCGACCGTCGCCGTGAGATCATGGCACCGTATCTCCTCCACTTCGAGATCATGCGCGCCGCCAAGGCGCTGGGTCATGACTGGTACGACCTCTGGGGCACCGCCCCGGAGGACGAACCGGACCACCCGTGGCACAACATCACGGTCTTCAAGCGAAAGTTCGGCGGGGTGACGCTCGACCTCGTGCCGACGCTCGACTACGTGTACGACGCCGCGGCCTACGACGCGTACCTGGCCGCCGAATCCGACGCCGGCATCGGTCGGCTCGAGCGAGTGACGGGTGCCCCGTAGCGACGAAACCACTGCGCCGACTCCACGACCTGCAGCGAACCCGCGCCACCCCGGCTCCCACCGCAGCGAATGAAGAGAACGTCGCCGACCCCGGTGCAGGAAAATACGAAGAAAAAAAACCGATTGTTGCTGCGGCGCAGCGTCGCGTGATCGCGAAAACGGTGTATTGCAAAAGGGCATGGAGCTTGCGATGTGACGTGATTGCGTAACGCGGCTGACTCGGCTCCGGAACGATCGGCCCTCGGTGAAGTGAGTGTCCAAATCCATCAGGGAGGGATGTATGAAGCACCTGAATCTCGAGCTCGAGAAGCTCGAGGAACGCATCGCGACGTGGGCCGTGCCCACTTGTGGCGGTGGCAGCGGCAGCAAGAGTCACGGCTCGGGCAGCAAGGGCTCCAAGAGCCACGGTTCGGGCTCCAAGAGTCACGGCTCCAAGAGCCACGGCTCCAAGAGCCACAAGAGCGGCTCGAAGAGCTGATGTGCGTCGGCCATCAGGCGCCCGGGGTAACTCGGGCGCCTGGTGGTTTTTCCCATACCGCAGGGGGCGATGGCTTGCTGTGATTGCCGCTGCACCGAGACTTCGGCGCGATCTGACCGTCAGCCGGCTCGAAACGGCCAACGGGGGCTTCCTCATTATCAAACATCCCGTCTCCGGCCGATTCTACCGCTTCCGGGAGGCCGAGCGGTTCATCGCCGAGCAGCTCGATGGTGCAACGCCGCTCGACGTCATCCGGGAACGAGCCGAAGAGCAGTTCGGTGCGTCGCTCGGCGCCGATACGCTGAATGCCTTCATCCAGAACCTCGACAGAATCGGTCTCCTGGACACGGGCAAGCCGGCGGCGAAGCGGGACGCCGGCCGTGGTCCACGGATTCGCGGCAACCTGTTGTACCTGCGGTTCGCCTTCTTCGACCCCGACCGGCTGCTCTCGCGGCTCGTTCCCCGGCTGCGATTCCTGTTCACACGACAGTTCCTGCTGTTGTCGGGCGTGCCCATTCTGCTCGCGCTCACGATCACGTTCGCGAACGCCCGCGAGATCGCCGGCGACCTGCCCCGGCTGTATCAAGCGTCGGCGATCCTGCCGTTCTTCGCGCTCATCCTGATCGTGGCGTCGATTCACGAGTTCGCGCACGGCCTGGCCTGCAAGCATTTCGGGGGGGAGGTCCATGAGCTCGGATTCATGGTCATGTACTTTCAGCCCGCCTTCTACTGCAACGTCAGCGACGCCTGGCTCTTCCCGGAGAAATCCAAGCGCCTCTGGGTGGGCTTCGCCGGACCGTACCTGGAGCTGGTGCTCTGGGCGCTGGCCACCATCGGCTGGCGCCTCACGGAGCCGGACACCTGGATCAACTACACGGCGTTGATCGTGATGACGCTGTCGGGCCTCCGGAGCTTCGTCGACTTCAACCCATTCGTCAAACTCGACGGCTACTACCTGCTGAGCGACCTGTTGGAAATCCCGAACCTGCGACGGCGGTCGTTCAAGTACGTCGGCGATGGGATCAAGCGGGTGCTCGGGTTCGGTCGCAGGATTGCGCTGCACGCGTCGCAGCGCGAACGGCGCATCTACGTCGTCTACGGCCTCATTGCCACGATCAGCTCGCTATCGCTCCTGAGCTACGGCCTGGTGCGAGTGGGAAGCTATTTGATCGACAACCACCAGCCGATGGCCCTGCTCCTCCTGGTGAGCTACACGGGTCTCCGGTCCGGGCGCCGGTTCCGCCGCCTGTTCGGCCAGCGGTCTCCTCGCTCGGACCCGGACGACGACGGCGACGTCATGAGCGCGCAGCCCGAAGGCGCACCCGACGCGACCGAGCCGTCCTCGTCGCGGCCTGCGTCGAAGAAGCCGCGGCGCCGCTTACCCAGGCCGGTGATGAGGTGGGCGGCTCTCGTGGCCGCCGGCCTGGCGGTTCTGTTTCTGGTCCACCTGCAGCTGCGCATCGCGGGCCCGTTCACGGTGCTGCCGGAGGAGAACGCCGACGTGCGCTCGGCCGTCGAAGGAATCATCGAGGAGGTTCGCGTGCACGAGGGCGACCAGGTCAAACAGGGCGACGTGATCGCCCGTCTGGCCGACAAGGACGTGCGCGCCGAGCTGCTCCAGACCGAGGCGCAGGTGCGCGAGGCGAAGGCCAACCTGCGCAAGCTCCAGGCGGGGACGACCGCCGAGAGCATCGCGGTGGCCCGGGCCGCCGTCTCCAAGGCCGCAGACGCGGACAAGTTTGCGCGGGGGAAGCTGGCGCGATCGAAGCAGCTGTTCGAGCGGCAGGCGCTGTCCCCGCAGGAGTTCGAGGCCGCTCAAGAGCAGGCCGCGACGGCCGAAAACGACCTGGCCGAGACGCGCAGCGAGCTGAGAGTGTTCCTGCGCGGCAACCGGCCGGAGGAGATCGAGGCCGCCAAGGCCCAGCTCGACCGGCTGGAAGCCCAGCAGCACTTTCTCGAGACGCAGCTCGGCCTCCTGGATGTGGTAAGCCCGGCCACCGGCGTCGTCGCGACCCCCGCCCGCGAGCTGAAGGAGATGCTGGGCCAGTTCGTGCCCAAAGGCGCCCTGATTGCGAAAGTGTACGCCGTCAAGACGGTCACCGCACAGATCGTCATTACCGAGAAGGAGATCGGCGACGTCCAGGTCGGACAGCAGGTGGTGCTCAAGTCCCGTGCCTATCCGGACAAGGTGTTTCAAGGGAAGGTGACCACCATCGCCACCGCCGCCGAAGGGCTTTCCAGTGGCGCCGCGGATGCGTCGGCCGCGAAGACGGCCTCGACCAGCACCGGCGTGAGGACTTTTGTGGTCACGACGCAGATCGACAACCGCTCCGGGCTCCTCAAGCCGGGGATGACCGGACTCGCGAAAATCGTCGGCGGCGAAGGACGAGTGGTCGATCTGGTCAAGCGGCGGCTCACCCACACGTTCAAGGTCGAGTTCTGGTCGTGGTGGTGACCAGGAGACCGCGGAGGCCCTCTATGCGCGCGTCACCCGAAACGCTCACCCTGGAACCCCGGCCCGACATGCCGGCATCGGCCCGCGAGCCGGCCGAGCCGGAAGGCGCGCGTCACCGCGATCAGGACGTCGAAGAAACCCTGTATCTGATCGGCCGCCCGCCGCTCAAGGACTTCCTGCGGTTCGTGAAACATCACGCCGTCAATCCCCCCGGGCAGGCCGCCCTCACCGACGCCTGGCAAGCCGCCTACCAGGTCGTTCGCCGGCTCGAAGCAGAGGAAGCCGGCATCGCGGATGACCCGCCCATCGGCAAGCTGGGGCCCGAGCACGAGCCGCTGCTGATCGAGTTCCTCAAGGATCCGCTGGTACACTACGGGTTCAACACGGTGCCGACCGAGGTCGCGATCGTCGAGCTCGACCGGCTGGTGGTCTATCAGGAGCACATCGACATCACCCACTCGCGCCGGCTCGAGCAGAAGCTCGGCGCGACGCCCGGCCGGACCGAGCTGTTCCGAACGTGCCTCCCCTACGATCATCCCCAGCCGCCGGTGAAGTGGTGCCGCGCGAGCCGCGGCAAATTCGTCTTCGTGTCCCCGTCGAACGATTTGCGGTTCCTGGGCCCGATGAGGGTCCAACCCGGCGAGCTCAAGGACGCTCCCGGGGGCAACCTCGTGGGTATCGTCGGGGCGTCCGTCGGGTTCGGGTCGAATTTCATGAACGCCATCTACGCCGAGCAGCGACTGATCCTCAACAACGGCAGCCACCGTGCTTTCGCCCTGCGCCAGATGGGCGTCACCCACGTGCCCTGCATCGTCCAGCACGTGTCGTCGCGCGATGAGCTGGAGGTGGTGGGCTCCACCGCCGTCCGGCGCGATCCCGACCTCTACCTGAAGCACGCCCGGCCCCCGATGCTCAAGGACTACTTCAATCCGCAGCTGCGCATGGTCATGCCGGTGCATCGGTGCCTGCGCCAGATCACCGTCCGGTTCGAAGTCGAGGAGGAGTTCGTCCCGGCGCTGTGACCGGTTGCGGGCGACGGCAGCCCGCTGCCATATTCGCACCCTCATGGCTGATCTCCGCGCGGCTCTGGGGCACGCGCTCGAGCCCGCGTACCGGGTGGAGCGCGAGGTGCGCCCCGTCGGCAATTGCCGCATGTTCGTGGCGCTCGAAAAGTCTGCCGGCGGCGGCCTCCTGGTGAAGGTGCTGCCCGGCCCGCTGTCGCTCGCCGTCGACTCCACCCGATTCGAGCAGGGGATCGCGCGGCTGGCGCATCGGCTCCGGCATCCGTGCCTCGTAGCCCCGCGCGGCGCCGGCCGGGCGGGATCGCTCGTGTATCACACCCGGACGTTCGTCGAGGGCACCACGTTGCGGGCCTGGCTGGCGCGGCACGGAGAGCTGCCGCTGCGACGTACCGTGGAGGTTCTGCGGGATGTCCTCGCAGCGCTGGCCCACGCCCATGCCGAGGGCGTCGCCCACGGCGATTTGAAGCCCGAGAACGTCCTGCTCGCCGACGGACAAACGCTGGTCGCCGACACGGGGATTCTGGGTGCGTTGGCGGAGGCCCTCACGGGCGACAGCGGGGAGGGGGCGGCGACCGCGTCGCTGTGCGCGGCCGACTACCTGGCGCCCGAGCGCCGGGCCGGCCAGGCCGCGCCGGGCACGCGGGACGATATGTTCGCCGTGGGTGTGCTGGTGTACGAGATGCTGACGGGACGGCCACCCGTCGGCAACCCGGAGCCGCTCGAAGAAGTCCGTTCGGTGCCCGCCTGGCTCGCCGAGCTGGGGCGCCGCTGTCGTGCCGCGGAGCCGGGCGCGCGTTGGGCGGACGCAGGGTCCGCGTTGGCGAGCGGGAGCTGGCCGGGCGGGGGCTAGACAATGCGGATTGCGGAATGCGGATTGCGGATTTGATAGGGGAGGTCCCGGCCGCAGCACTTCCGCCGGTGCTGTGCTACCATCGGGTTGGTGGCGCGCTCGAGCTCGGCGTCACGCGTGTTGCGCAGTCCACGTTCGCACGTCAGATGAACACGCTGGCGCGTGCGGGCTGGCGGACGTTGACGTTGGATGGGTTTGCCTCCAACGTGCAACGTGGTTCGATGACGGCTACGCTTCCCTCGCCGAGCACGTCTATCCAGTACTGGCCGATGTGGGGTTCACGGCCACGACGTTCCTCATCACGAACTACGTCGGGCGACTGAACACCTGGGACGTGCGCTACACGTGGCATCGGCTGGCCCACCTCGACTGGGACACCATCGGGCGTTGGCAGGAGCGGGGCTTCGGATTCGCGTCTCACTCGGCCTCTCATGCGCGGCTGACCTGGCTATCGGACGCGCAAGCGACGGACGAGCTGGTGCGGTCGCGCGAAACGCTGGTCCGGCGATTGGGGCCGGCAGCAGGGCGGGCGGTGGCGTACCCGTTTGGAGCGCGGGACGAGCGCGTCGAGCGGCTGGCGGGCGCCGCCGGATACGAGCTGGGGTTTGGCGGTGTGCGCGGTAACGGCTCACCCCTGGCTCTCGCGCGCCTCCCGGTCTACGTGTGGGACGTGGGGCGAGTGCCGTTTGGGTTGCGGAACGACGGGCTGGGCTGGCTGGGGAGAACCGTTGCGCACGCGGCGAATCGGTGTGCGGTCGGGACGACCATGATGCTCCGGCTCCGGGCGCTTGGAGACAGGACGTGAGAGGCCCGAGGATTGGTTTGATGACGAGCCTCGTAATCCTCGCGACTCCAGCCGTCGACCAAGCGCGGCTCGGCCCCGTCGAGCTCCAACGGGCCGCGGTCGCGAAGGACAGTGGCGCCGTAGTCCTCATCGCCGCGGGAGGAAATCGTTCTTGCGCCGTGACCGCCGCCGGCGCGGCTTATTGTTGGGGCGGAGAAGGCGGGAGTCCCCTGCGGCGTTTCGCCGCCCAGGTCTCCTGGCACATCATCGCGCTCGCGCCGAACCGTGGTTGCGGGATCGACACCGGTGGGCGGACCTATTGCTGGGGGACGAACGCTGACGGGCAGCTCGGTACGCCCCCTGACAGCCTGGACCATACGGCTCCGGTGGCGATCGACGGCTTGCCGCTCCTCTCAGCGCTGGCTGTCGGCGTGCGGCACGCATGCGGACTTGCCGTGTCGGGGCGGATCTACTGTTGGGGCTCGAACCGCAACGGCGAGCTGGGTCGCGGCTTCAGGAGTCCGTGGGAACGGCCTGCGCCCGTGTTCAGCGTGCTCCACTACGCCACGGTCGCCGCGTATGCCAACACGAGCTGCGCCCTGGATATCGACGCGTATCCCAGCTGCTGGGGCGTCAACGTGAACTTCGTCGTGGGGGACCCGCGGGACGCGGATTGCCCTGACTCGGTCACGACGCCGAGCTGGACCACGATGCCGCGCCGCGCCTACGAATGCGTCACGGTTCCCGAGGGCATGCAGCCCCGCCGAGGCCTCGCGGCCCTCGCGGCCCAAGGGTGGCCAGGTGCGGAGGCGTGTAGCTTGACCGATGCGGGCGCGATGTACTGCTGGAAAGCGATCCGCGCGCCCGCACAGCGGGCTACCGACTGGCCTCCGCTCAAGTCGATCACGGGAGGGCGCAGCCACTGGTGCGGGCCTTCTCTCCAGGGCGCCGCCTACTGCTGGGGCGACGTGTCCGAAGGCAAGCTCGGATCCAGAGACACGTTGCCGGGTGATCGCCCGCGATCGGTCGCCGGAGACCTCACGTTCCAGATGCTCGCTGCTGGGACGGACCACACCTGCGGGCTCACCACCGATGGCCGGATCTACTGCTGGGGCTGGAACAACGCGGGGCAGTTGGGGGCTGACACACCGTCGCGTGGCGCCGTGCCCGTTGAGGTTAAACTGTCGCCGTCATGAGCAAGCTCACACTGGCAATCGCTGGTCTGGTCCCGGCCGCATGGCTTTGCCCAGTGTGGGCCCAACGCGCACCGACGCCCTCGTATCGGGCGGCGGCGGTTCGCGCTTTCGTCTATGACACCCAGGACGGCACGTTCTCGGACGATGTCGTCGCGGGTCGCCCGATTGGGGCTCCACTTCGGAAGCAACGCTTCGGAGGAGCCCTGGTGGTCGTCGAGCTTCAAGGAAAGCCCGGTTCCTACGTGCCCGGCCGGAAGTTGCGGTTCATCGCACGAGAGGCGAAGAACGTGGTCCTGGACCGCACGCACGATGTCGGCCTGTTGCGCGATGACGGCCGTTCCTTCGAGGGGTTCTGGCTGCACGGCGCCCATTGCGCGCCCGTCGCGGCCAACGCGCACCTGCTCGGGCAATCCGATTCTTCCTCCGTGGACGCGTCGATACCGTTCAGTTGTGGCGAGCCTACACCGCCTGCCGCGCCCGACAAGGGGATGCCCGTTCCACTCTATCGCATCGCAGCGGTGCGAGCTTTCCTTTTCCAGCGTACGTTCTCCGAGAACGTGGTGGGCCACGGGGGCGAGCTCTGGAACATCGGGTCAGTGGGGACTTTCGTCGTTGTCGAGGTGCGAGGCCCCGGCGGCTCAGGCGCGACCGGTCGCAGGCTGCAGCTAATTGCTTCCGAGAACAGCAAGGTCGTTCTCGACAGGACGGTCCCCATAGGCGAACTGGGTCTTGAAGGACGATACTTCGGGGGATTCTGGGTTTACGCTGGCGGCTGCGCGACCCTCGACCTGAGGGCGAGACTCACCGGACAGGCGGACTCAGCTGCGGTTCGCGAGGCGGTCCCGTTCGCGTGCGGCGAATAGAACGCCGTCTCTTAGAGTAAGCCCTGGCCCGCCACCGCCGCGCCCATGGCGTGGTACCCCTTGTCCACGTAGATCGTCGTCCCCGTGATCCCGCTACCCAACGGGCTCGCGAGGAACGCGGCGGTCGTGCCGACTTCCCGGGCGGTGAGGCGCTCGGTGAGCGGCGCATTGGCCGCGTAGTACTCGACCATCCGCTCGATCTGTCCGATGGCGCTCGCGGCGCGTGACGCGAGCGGGCCCGCGGAGATCGTGTTCACCCGTAGCCCGTATTTGCGGCCCGCCTCGAAGGCCAGCGTGCGCGTGTCGCTCTCGAGCGCCGCCTTGGCCGAGGACATGCCGCCCCCGTAGCCCGGCACCACGCGCTCGCTCGCCATGTACGTCAATGACAGAAACGAGCCACCCGGGCGCATGAGTGGCCCGAGGCGGGCGACCAGCGACACGAGGGAATAGGCGCTCACGCTCACCGCGGTGAGGTAGCCCGCCCGGCTCGTGTCGAGCAGCGGTTTCTTCACCTCGGGCCCGTTGGCGAGCGAGTGGATCACGATGTCGAGCGGCCGGTCGCCGAAGTCCTGCACCAGTCGCTGCGCCAGCCCGGCGACCGAGAAGTCGCCCACGTCCTTGTAGCGCTTGTTGCCGCGAGTCTCTTCCGGGGCCTCCGCCAGCGTGTCGTAAGCGGCGTCGAGGGGATAGATCTTCTCGAACTGCAGCAACGAGCCGTCCGGCATACGGCGCGATGCGTCGATCTTGCCGCGCTCGAGCAGGTTCAGGAAGATGTTCAGGGCCGGGGGCCATGTGCCGGCGCAAACCGTCGCGCCCGCCTCGGCCAGCGCCTTGGCGATGGCGAAACCATACCCCCCGTCGTCGGCGACGCCCGCCACGAGGGCGCGTTTGCCGCGGAGATCGATGCCTAGCATCCACCCCTCCCCACAGTGCGGAATGCGGAATGCGGAATGCGGAGTGTCAATGTAAGCGTCACGCTGCGAGCGACCTCCCCTT
>WNFY01000801.1_pt1 | contig 29024 bp, 26 predicted proteins | sample 5400091 | NCBI WGS metagenome assembly WNFY01 (sample SAMN13153364, study PRJNA577476) | soil metagenome | isolation source: 60 cm soil or saprolite under grassland replicate 1 | place: USA:California | collected 2016-06-15 | reverse complement strand
CTCGTAAAGCGGGAAATGGCGCTGGCCGAGGTTCGGCGGCGCGAAGCGGCGAAAAGGTTGTCCCCATTTCGCACACAGGTTCTGCGCAGGATATTCACCGTACTCCGCCGCATAGCGTCGAGGCAGAACAAGGCGTCCTCGGGTCGATGCTGCTCTCACCGCGGGAAGCCATCGCCGAATGTGTCGAGAAAATTAATGAGCAATATTTTTACGTCCCTGCCCACCAGACGATCTATGATGTTCTCGTCGATCTTTGGAATGCCGGTCAGGCGATCGACCTGATCACGTTCACGCAAGTCTTGCGCGACCGAAACCTGCTCGAAAGCGTAGGCGGCGCGGCGTTCGTCACGAGTTTATTCACGTTCGTCCCGACGGCGGCGAATATTGAGTACTACCTCGAGATCGTTCGCGACAAATACATTCTGCGCCAAATCATTTCGGCCGCGACCGAGAGCGTCCGGCGCGCCTACGAGGAGCAGGACGAGGTAAACAATCTTCTCGACGAAGTAGAACAGCGCATTTTCGCCGTGGGCGAAGACCGCTTCAAAGGCCAGATGCTTTCCATGAAAGACCAGGTGATGGAAGCGATCGAGGCGATTGAGAAGCTCTACGAGCGCAAAGGTGGTATCACGGGTATCTCCAGCGGCTTCATCGAATTCGATCGGATGACCAGCGGTTTGCATCCTTCGGAAATGATCGTGATCGCGGCCCGCCCGAGCATGGGCAAGACAGCGCTCGCCATGAACATCGCCGAGCACGTCGCAATCAATGAGAAACTGCCAGTCGGGGTCTTTAGCCTGGAGATGAGCAGCCAACAGCTGGTGCAACGGCTGCTTTGTTCGCGAGCGCGTGTGAACCTGCAGAAAGTCCGTGATGGCTTTCTTGGCGAACGCGATTTCCCGAGCTTGACCGCGGCCGCTTCAAAACTGGCGGAAGCAAAAATTTTCATCGACGACAGCGCGAGCCTGAGCATTCTCGAATTGCGTGCGAAGGCGCGCCGGCTCAAAGCGCAACAGGACGTGCGGCTCATCATTGTCGATTATTTGCAACTGCTGAGATCGACCTCGCGCCGCGCTCAGGACAATCGGCAGTTGGAAATCTCCGAAATTTCCGCAGGACTAAAAGGTTTGGCCAAGGAATTGAAGATTCCGATCGTGGTGGTGGCGCAATTGAATCGACAACCGGAACAACGCACGGGCGGTAAACCGCGCCTGAGCGATCTGCGCGAATCCGGCTCCATCGAACAGGATGCCGATCTGGTCGGATTACTTGTCAGGCCGGAGATTTACGAGGAAGACGAAGAAGCACGCGCGGAAAAAGCCGGCGAGGCGGAGTTGATCATCGCCAAGCAACGCAACGGGCCGGTCGGTGAGATTCCGCTCACGTTCCTGAAAGAATTTACCCGCTTTGAAACCCGAGCCCGCAATGTGAGCGAGCCGGAACAGGGGTTTTAGAAATCGTTACACCGATAAACCGTTGAAGCGGTGATAAGGCCAATCCGCGTTAACGATCCAATGCTTCAACGAATTAACGATTGAGCAGACTTTTCGCTGCATCAATTACATGCTGCGCGTCTATCCCGCGCTCTTTCATTACTTCCGGGCCGGGCGCGCTCAAGCCGAATTGATGCAGACCGATGACTTTCCCGTCGAGCCCGACGTATTGATACCAAATCTCAGTGACCCCGGCTTCGATCGCGACGCGTTTCCGGCATTCGTTAGGCAGAACTTCTTCACGGTATTTTTGCGGCTGGCGATTAAAACGTTCGAAGCACGGCAACGAAACCACTCGTATGCCATCGCCCAGCTGTCCCGCCGCCGCGAGCGCGTGCTGCAATTCGCTCCCGCACGACATGATAATCAGGTCGAGTTTCCCTTTTTCCTTCTTCGCAATGTAACCGCCACGGAGGACTCCTTCGCGACGCAGATTTACGTCGACATCGTTTAACATCGGCACGGCTTGGCGCGTGAGCGCAAGAAAGGTAGGCCCATCCGTGCGCTGCATGGCTCCTACAAATGCGCCTGCGGTCTCTTCCGGATCGGCCGGTCGAATCACGTCAATATTGGGTATCAACCGCACTGAGCTCACTGTTTCCACCGGTTGATGAGTCGGACCATCTTCACCAACGCCGATTGAATCGTGCGTGAAAATATAGGTATTGGGGAGCTTCGCCAGCGCGGCCAGCCGAATGGAAGCACGACAATAATCGGTAAACACCGTGAACGTCGCGCCTGACGCGCGGAACAGCCCGTGATAGGAGATACCGTTAAGGATCGCGCACATCCCGTGTTCGCGAATACCGAACCGGATATTGCGTCCGGCAGGGTTATCGCGATTAAAATCACCGCCGCCCTCGATGTAGTTCATTGTCGATCCGTACAGATCGGCGCTGCCGCTCATCAGTAATGGCATTGCTTGCGCAATCGGCTGCAATACCTCGCCGCCGGCTTTTCGCGTTGCCAGCTTCGCATCCTTGGGAAACTCAGGAATCTTCGACAAGAGATCCGAGGGAACTTTTCGATCCAGACCGTGAGCGAGCATCTCCGCCTTGTCAGGATTTTTCGTGCGCCACGAGTTGTAGGTTTCTTCCCACTTCTCGTAGTCGGCGAGCAGCTTCTTTTTATGTTCGGCAAAATAATCGTACACCTCTGGCGAGACGAAATAATGTTCAGCGGGCAGCCCGAGCGCCTTGCGTGCCGCATCAACGTACTTCGCACCAGCCTCTCCATGCGCTTTGAATGTGCCTTCTACTTCCGGGACTCCTTTGCCGATGAGCGTGTGCGCGATGATGAATTGCGGTTTCCCGTTGTCGCGCCTCTTTGCCACATTGAACGCATCCAGGAACTGTTGCATGTCGTGACCGTCGATCTCCTGCACATCGAAGCCGTATCCCTCCATACGTTTGCCAGTATCTTCGCTCTGCGTTTCCTTCGCTGGGGCGTCGAGCGTGACGGCATTTGAATCGTAGATGAAAATCAAATTATCGAGGCCCCAATGGCCGGCCAGCGCGCATGCCTCGGAAGCGACGCCTTCCTGCATGTCGCCGTCGCTGCACAAACAGATCACATGCTGATCGAAAATCTTGTGCTCATCCGTATTGAAACGTGCCGCCGCCATTTTTGTCGCCACGGAAATCCCAACCGAGTTGCCGACTCCCTGACCGAGTGGCCCCGTTGTGCATTCCACGCCCGGCGTCTCGCCAAATTCAGGGTGCCCCGGCGTTTTGGAATGCAGTTGGCGGAAACGCTTGATCTCCGACATCGGCAGGTCGTAACCGCTCATGTGCAGCCAGGCGTACAGGAACATGCTGCCGTGCCCGCCGGAGAGGACGAAGATATCGCGATTGATCCAGCGCGGCTTGTCTGGGTTGTAATTTAACGCATACCCATAAAGCACGGCGCCCATCTCGGCGCAGCCGAGCGGAAGTCCAAGGTGACCAGATTTCGAAGCTTGCACTGCGTCCATGCACAAACCGCGTGCCTGGTTCGCCGCCTCCGAGAGAATTTTAATATTTAGACTCATGGAAAAGGAAGGAAGATTCTTAATTTCAGGTTTAAAGATTGAAGACGCGAATCTCTATATGGCCAAACATTTGCGTTCGACAATGTATTTTCCGCTGCTGAGCTATTGGAGGCTGTAAATCTGAAGATCGGAGGACTACTTCACCCGTGAATACGCCATCACTACTTCAAATTGTCGAGCGGCTCGAACGCCTGGCAGGCAGGTTGCCTTCCAAAATTCGAAAGGCTGTTCTTAATGAGCTCACGCCACTGAAGCAATTATTCCTCCAGCAACGCCCGCCGCGTTTTCTTTTTGCAGGCTCAGCGAAGGTACCTGCGAGGAAAATCATCTCGGCCCTATTTGGTTCGGCGGAGTTCGTCGCGCCAGATACCGCTGCCCCGCTTTGCCGCTGGTTCGAGGTCGACTTTCCTGAGAGGGGAAAGGTATCGATCATCGACGTCCGCGGGGTTGACAATTCTGCCGCCATCCATGTCCGGGACGAACTCAAATATCGCGCTGCAGATATCATTTTTTTCATACGTGAGGAGCGAATCGCCCAGGAAATGGAGAAGCGCGAACTGGGCGAGTTAAACAGCTATCTTAGCTGGAATGAGACATTGGAAACAGATCGCAAGATAATCGAAATCATCGTTCCGCCGTACGAGAAGCACGACCTCGTTGCGACACGCGACGAACACGCACTCGAATCAAGTCTCGTGAAACGTGGCGTTTTTTTGGAAACGTTGAGGTTAATCCCCGTGGATAATAATCAGGGATTTGAACTGCCCCCTGCAGAAGCGCGACGGCTTATGTCGATCCTTGCGCGCGAGTTACCAAACGAAGCACGAATGGAAATGATCCGGATATCTCGAGATCAGGAGGCCCAGCGTGAAGTAGCGCAGCTCTTGGTAAAATCCACTACCGCAGTCTCCGCTGCCATCGGCGCACAACCGATCCCCCTCGCCGATCTACCGATCCTAACCAGCCTGCAACTGACGATGATTTCCGGAATCATGTATGTGAGTGGGCGCGAACGCAGCTTGCGTGCTGCCGCAGAATTCGCCGGCGCACTCGGTGCGAACGTTGGCGCAGCGATGCTCCTTCGTGAAGGGGCCCGCGCGATCCTGAAGTTCTTTCCGGGTTGGGGGAACGTTGTATGCGGTCTGGTAGCAGGCTCGGGAACGTACGCGATCGGTCGCGCGGCAACCGCGTTCTTCATTGAAGGCGTGTCACTGAAGGATGCGCGTCGCACCTATTTGGCGAACCGGAAAAGACGCCGAGAATCGTAAGAAACTCAATGAACCAATAAAGGTATCTGTCGACACACTGATTATATCAGGCAAATACCTAGTAAATCGCCTGTGAATAACTTGTGAATAAAAATCCTAATTATTGCATATTTTACTCACACGATTTTGGGAACAAAGAGACTAGTTTCGCTGCGCTTGTCGCGCCCTCGCCGGCGTTCCAATGAAGCTCTCCGACATTCGGGCGACGCTTCAAGAAATACACGTCTCGCCGGTCAAAACCCTTGGTCAAAATTTTCTGCACGATCAAAACCTTGCCCGGTGGATTGTCGATCAGGCGCAGATCACTTCGGACGATTACGTGCTTGAAATCGGGCCCGGCTTGGGAGCGTTAACAGAACTCCTTCTTGAAAAAGGCGCGCGCGTTCTGGCGATCGAGAAAGATACCCGTCTTGCCAATTTTTTACACGAACGTTTCGCTCATGAGCGACTGGAAATACTAAACATCGACGCGCTTAAATTCGACGCTCGCAACTTATTTATGCATCGACGCGTGAAATTAGTTGGCAATCTTCCGTATAACATCTCAAGCCTGCTACTTCTAAAGTTCCTCGCGCCTCAAAGCCCTATCTCGCTGTGGTTGTTCGTATTACAAAAGGAAATGGCAGCGCGTCTTTCCGCAAAGCCGTCTACGCATGATTATGGTGCTCTGACATTGCGCATCCAGTTGCGCCATCACGTAAAATATCTCCGTACTGTTTCTGCAACTGTTTTCTTGCCGCGACCTGAAGTCGATTCCGCAGTGGTGCGAATCTTGCCGCGAGACCCGCGGGAATTGCCGCCGCACGACGAAGAGTTGCTTCTGGAATTGATTCGCCTCGGTTTTTCCCAGAGAAGAAAGCAACTAAGAAAGTTGCTTCGGGGGCGAGTCGATGACTGGGATACCCTCGCGCGCCAGCTCAACATCGATCCCAAAGCTCGAGCTGAAGAGCTCTCATTACTTCAATGGATCGGGGTGGTGAATTTCATCGCCCCGCTACTGTGTCCCGATATTGGCCTGACGAACAATGAGCGTCTCCCCGTCGTCAGTAAAAACGATAGAATTCTGCGCGATGCCAGCCGCTCCCAGGTGCATGGGGATAACTTGCGCCATCGCGCCGTTCACATCTTGATTTTTAACCCGACCGGCGAGGTTTACTTGCAGCAGCGCTCGCGCTGGAAAGACCGACATCCCTTGAAATGGGACTCGAGTGCTGCTGGTCACGTAATCGCCACGGAAAGCTATGACGAAACAGCTCAACGCGAGTTGAAAGAAGAATTAGGCATAAGCGTTTCTCTTAAGAAGATTGTGAAGCTTTCTGCCTCGGAACGTACCGACTATGAGTTTGTCTGGCTTTATCGAGGGGAAGTAGTCGGCAATCTGTCACCGAGCCGAACAGAGATCGAAGCTGGCGCATTCTTTCCTGAGAAGATCATCGACGGTTGGGTGGCGGCGCGACCAGAAGACTTTGCCCCGGGATTCATCGAATGCTGGAAAGTCTATCGTCAGAAAAACTGCAGCAGTCGCGACACGCTTACTTAAATCCGACAAACTTTCTCCGAGGCAAACGGCGCAGAGCCGTTCGTTTGAATTTTCGCGCGGCACGCTTCGCCTTCAGTTTGCCGCCGTAGACAGTATCGCTAAACATCTTGGTCACGATTTTATCTCCGCGAAGGAAGTGGACCTGAAAACCATGCGTTTGCTTCTTCGCGCGCGCTTTTGTGTCGATGCGACGAATGTTAGCCTCCGAATCAGGATTGGGACGTCTTCGCATTACGAAAGCTAACTGAACAATCCTAGCAATCAACGAGGCAAACTTGCGGGAGCGCTGCGGCCGAATGCATCCGGAGGAGGCAGATTCCAGGAACGCCATTTCTTATCGTATTCGTTGGCAGCCAATAATGCGTAGCAAGGGTGCCGTTTCGCACGAAGCCAGGTGATCAGCTTTACAAGATTTTTCTGTGCCATTGTCGTGCAGCCAGTGGTCGGCCGATTCACGCCGCGGCGGATGTGAAAAAAAATCGCGCTCCCTGCGCCCGGCACTGGTGGATCGGAATTGTGGCGGACTTCGATGAGCCAGTGATAAGCAAAATCACCGGAACGCATCTTTTCGTGCGTGTAATTATCCGGTGGATTTTTTGGATCAATCACGATGTGCCGATTGTAATTCGGCGATCGCGGGTCATCGCTCCAAACGTCTGCCTCAGTCACTTGATGGTATGGATAGTCGCCGCCGGGGGGCAAGTTCGCCTCATAACCAAAAACCTGACCAATCTCGAAAACGCCTGCAGGAGCGCGACCGTCGCGTTCTTTCTTCCGAAGGCCCGGCTCGTTTTGTCCGCCCAGCCCTGTGCCCCACGCAATGCCATTTTTGCCAAACAACACCGGAAACGGTCCAGCCACGGCTGTCCAATCTCCGCCACGTGCCCGTTCAAAAAGTCGCAGCTCGCCGCGCATGGAATTCGATGTGGGCGCAATACCGACGATGAGCTGCGTACAATCGTCAGGAACACCATCGGCGTAAGCGTGAATGCAAGCCACTATCAGCAGGCAGGTAGCGAGGCAGCGCGAGATTGACATCAGAGTTCAGAAGGGAACGCATTTTCCTGGCTGCGCCAATTGTTTTCACATCTGTGGCGGCGGCGGGCAGCGATTGTTTTTCTAGCGGCTCCATCAGGTTTGAGCCCAATCCTATCGCGTATGAAAACATCACTATCGTTCGGAGTAATGCTCGCTGTTCTGGTTGCGGCGATTGCTTCTACATCGGCTCAAACCCAGAGCACGACAGTTCGAGTTAGCAAGCTCGTTGGCACCAAAGTAAAATCCTCGCAGGGCGAAGAAATTGGTGTGGTTAAGGACGTCATGATCGACCGCAGCACGGGGTGCATGGCTTATACCGTTCTTTCCACCGGCGACGGTGGAGCACGTGCTGCCGGCGGCGGCAAACTCGTTGCAGTTCCGTGGGCAGTTTATTCTCCTACAAGCGACGTAACCGCTCTCACTGTGACCGTGGATCGAGAGCGAATCTACAGCGCGCCGGTGTTCGATTTTGCGCGGATCGATGAATACTCGAGGCCCGATTACATTACCAACGTCTACAGTTACTATGGGGTAAGCCCGGGAGCGGAAGTCGGTGCTGGGGTTTCCCGAACGACCACAACGGGCGCCACCTCCGGAGAAACCAGCGGCGCTGGCGCGGCTCGCTCGCCGGTCCAGGGCGCCTCACCTGCTGCAACCACTTCCCCGGCAACAAGGTCGCCCGCGGAGAGAGAGTCACCGGCTGGCAGAGCATCGCCCAGTCCGCGTGCGACCGCAGAAAGACCTCACGCTACGGCATCACCTCGCGGACGGGAGGGTGAGAGCCCCGCCACTAGAGAAGAGCGCGGTACGAGAGCCAGACCAGGGGAAACCGAATCCCCGAGCAGCGGAACCAGAGAAGAGCGCGGCACAAGAGCCAGACCGGGAGAAACAGAATCCCCGAGCGGCGGCGCTGACCTTCAGAGAGAACCCTCTCGGGCAACGCGGGAGTCTGCACCTGAAGCAGCAAGTCCGAGTGAAAGAACCAGGGAAGGAACACAAACGCGTCCTCATAGGAAGCCAGAGAGGCCCGAGAGCGCTTCTCCCCCACCGGAACCCGAAGAGTAAAGAATAACTAATCCTTCGTCTGCGCGAATTCACCTGCGGGTTAAAGTGCGCTCGCAGGACGGCGTGATTTGCGGGGTGTCATGTGTGGGCTTCGACAGCAGCCGTATCTGCAGGAAGATATTTCACGCCTATGAGCCAGGCCACGCCGGAGAGGAGAATTATTCCGGACACGAACAAAAACGCCACATGCATATTCGTGTGACCGCCAATGTATCCCAGCAGCCAGAACGCCTGCACGTCACCTAACGCATGGATCACGAAAATATTTGCCGCAAATGCCGTCGCGCGGACGGCCGGCAACGAAACGTTTGCGAGAGCAGTGTTTGAAGGACCGGTATTTAGAAACAAGAAAAAGATCGCGAGGAACATTGGGATCCACGCCGCGGGGAAGGGAATGTAAAGGGTCGCAATAAAAAACGGACAGGCGATCAGCATTCCGATTCCCGACACCCAGAAGTAGGAACCAGCGAAACGCGGACGCAACTTGTCGGCGATGACGCCTCCCAGAAGCGTCGAAACCAGGCCCGCGACTACAGTGATCAGGCCAAAGATCGTCATGCCTACGTCCGGACTTTGATTGCGATAACGCAGATATGCCGGTACCCAGAAGCCCAATCCGCCGGTCACGAAAGTCATCAATGTCATCGCGATGCAGTTGATGAGATAGGAGCGAGTGCGGAACAAATCCAGGTAGTCACGGATGCTCCGGCGCGCTGACCTTTGTACCAGATGATCTGCAGTGACACGCGGATCGCGTTGCCAGAAGCACAGCAGTCCGAGCAACAACCCTGGCGGTGCAACGAGATAAAATGCCCAGCGCCAGCCAAGGTGAGCGCCGATCGATCCGCCGATTACGTAGCCGAGCGCGCTACCGACCGGAATTGCCGCGCAAAAGATCGCCATGATGCGACCACGTGTTTCGATCGGGAAAAGATCGGCCAAAATCGTCGGCGCTGCCGGTCCGTAGCCGCCTTCGCCAACTCCAACGCATACGCGAGTTGCAAAGAGAATCGCGAATGTCGCCGCCAGGCCGGAGCCGCCGCTCGCAACGCTCCACAAAATCACAGCGGAACCAATGATGATCCAGCGCGAGAATCGGTCGGCGAGCAGTCCCAGGATTGGCGCGCTGACCATGTAAGTGACGAAAAACGCGTCGCCGAGCAGACCAGTCTTCGTCATCGCATTCACGTCGTTCGCTGCAAAAAAAGTTCCGCGAATATCAGGCTCGAGCGCCGCCAGAATTTGCCGGTCGATGTAATTGAAAAGATTGATGGCCAGCAGAAGGAAAAGTGCCGTTCGCGCGCCGCTGAGCGGAGTTTTCGAGGCAGATTCCATTGGCAGTTGTGATTGCAGTTTGCCGAGCGCCAATTGTAAATGATAAACGATGCCCAGAACTCATCCCTTAAACGACGTTGTCATGTTGAGCGAAACCGAAACATCTCTGATTTGTTTCTGTGAAAATCGATTCAGAAAATGATCAGAGATTCTTCGCTTCGCTCAGAATGACATCATAAGATGGCTTGCAGTATGTCCGCCGCTGAACGCGCGCTTTATTTTTTCGGACGATTGCTCGTGCGCTGCTTTTATCGGGTCACCGCTCTCGGATTGGAAAACATGCCCGTCGGCGGGTTTCTACTGTTGCCTAACCACATCACGTGGGTTGATGCCATCATGCTGCAACTCGCTTGCCCGCGCCCAATTCGTTACATCATCGACCAGGAGTATTATTATCAACCGATTCTACATCCGCTTCTGCGCATGCTGGGTTGTATTCCAATCAATGTTCGGCATTCGCGTTCCGCCATTCGCGCCGCGACTGAAAAAATCGCTGAAGGCGAGATCGTCTGCCTTTTTCCCGAGGGGCAGCTGGAGCGCAGCGGGGTTCTTTTGCGATTGCAGCGCGGTTACGAATTGATTGCGCGCCACGCTAATGCGCGAGTCGTTCCGGTTTGGCTCGATCAGCTTTGGGGTTCGATTTTCTCATTCCAAGGCGGACGATTTTTCACGAAATTTCCCCGACGCATCCCGTATCCTGTCATCATCGCCTTTGGCAAACCGCTCCAGGGCGAGGCCGCCGACAATGCGGCCGTGCGTGAGGAATTACTTAAACTAGGTGAATATTGTTTCAGCCGTCGGCCGTCATTAGATCGACACCTTGCCGAAGAATGTGTACGTGGACTGAAGCGGAGACGGTTCGCGACGGCGGTGATCGACGGAATCGATCATAGCCAACTGAGCCGGTCAAAGCTGCTCGGCGCGGCAGCGGCATTAAGTCGCTATCTCCGGAAAGAATTTTCTGACAAACGCATCGCCATCGTTTTGCCTGCAAGCAAAGCATCGATGGTGGCCAACCTGGCAGTGACGCTCGCGGACAAGGTTCCTGTCGATCTTAATTTCTCTTTGGGACGCGTAGCGAATGAATCTTGCTGCAGGCGCGCCAACTTACTGGTCGCAATTTCAGCTACGCAATTCATGGAACGACTCAAAGATTTTCCGTGGCCGGAACGCGTTTTGAAATTGGACCAACTCATGCCGCAGTTGAAACTCCAGATCGTTTTCTGGTGGATCGTGTCGATCCTGGTTCCTGCACGTTTGCTCTTGCGTCTGTTGCAAATTCCAAAGGAAGGCGGCCACAGAGAAGCGGTTTTGCTTTTTACAAGTGGAACCACCGGAGAACCAAAGGGCGTCATAATCAGCCACCGCAACATCGTCGGAAATGTCTGGCAGTTTCGGCAACTGCTGGATGCACGAGAGAGCGACGCCATCCTCGCGTCGCTGCCGTTCTTTCACACCTTCGGATCGACCGTCACGCTCTGGTATCCGCTCATCGAAGGTGTGCGAATTGTCACCTATCCCAACCCGTTGGAAGCGGCGAAGAACGCAGCGTTGATCGAGCAATACAGACTAACGTTCCTTCTGGCGACTCCCACTTTTCTGCGCATGTACCTGCGCAAAGCCGAACCGCATCAGCTTCGCAGCTTGCGCCTCATTATCACCGGCGCGGAAAAGTTGCCGCTCGATCTTGCCAGCCATTTTGAAAAACGGTTCAACAAAAAAGTCTTCGAAGGCTACGGGCTCACCGAGACAGCGCCGGTGGTAAGCACAAATCTGCCCGATCCCGAACCGAAAAAGCCTGGAGAACCCGTGCAACCGTCCAGCCGTTTAGGCTCGGTGGGCAGGCTGGCGCCAGGAATTGCCGCGGAAATTCGCGAACCGGAAACGGATCAAAAAGTTTCGCTGTATGAAACGGGGATGCTTTGGCTGCGCGGGCCAAACATTTTCGAAGGTTATCTGCACGATGCCAAGCAAACCGCGGAAGTTCTTCGCGATGGCTGCTTGAAGACGGGCGACATCGCCCGGTTCGATGAAGACGGATTTCTTTATATCGAAGGGCGCCTGTCGCGCTTTTCAAAGATCGGCGGCGAGATGGTGCCGCACGAAACAATCGAGAGCAAAATTGTCGATCTCCTTGGTTTGTCCGGAAGAGACGAGCGTCCACTGGCAGTCATGGGCGTGCAGGATGAGGCAAAAGGCGAGGCGCTCGTTCTGCTTAGCGCGGTAGATATCGATCTCGCGGAGTTGCGCAGCAAGCTTCACGAAGCGGGCGTGCCGAATTTGTGGATTCCCAAACAGATCCAGCGCGTTGAAGCAATTCCAGTCCTCGCCTCAGGCAAACTCGATTTAAAGAAATGCCAGGGACTCGCAATCGAAGAGTAGGGCGCGACCGCCGGGCGCGCCGATTTATCAACTCGCACACAGCGATTAATCCCGTGCAGTATCTGTCGCCAGCTTCGCTACAAAATCCGTCACCAGCTCGTCAAAGCGATCCGGCTGATCGACGAACACCGCGTGCGCGGCGTCTTCGATTTTTTCGAAACGCGCATGCGGAATCTGGTTTGCGGCCATTTGCTGGCGGGCAAGTTCATCCGATTTCGCCGACGCAATAATCAAGGTTGGACAGTCAATCTTTTGAAGCGCCGGCGTGCGATTCACGCCGAACATGTCGGCTACGAGCATGGCGACGCCAATGTCGGTCGGAGTTTTCATTCCAGTGCTGACTAAGCCTTCAATCACGGCTTCGCTCGGCGATTTGCTGATAATCGCGCGCATCATGCCACCTAAATATTCCCGTTGATGCGCCTGATAAACGGCGAACATTTTGAATTGCGCTGCCGTTTCTTGCGGCCGCGCAGTCATGCCGTCTGTGCCATCCGAAATGGCCGCATCCACCAGCACAATTCCAGCGAGCTCTTTGGTTCCGTACCGCTCGACATAAGCGGCAATGTCCTGAACACCCTGCGACCATCCAATGAGAACTGGCCGCTGCACGGCCAGGTGCTCCAGCGACGTGTGCAAATCCTGCGCGCGCACCTCCGGTGTGTTGCCGGTCGTCGTCTTCGTCGATTCACCCTCCGAACGCGGATCGAAGGCAATCACCCGATAGGTTTTTGCGAACCTGTCGATTTGATGGCGCCAAATGTCAGCACCTGTGCTCCAGCCGGGAATGAAGACCAGAGCGGGGCCTTCGCTCGGTTTGCCGGCTTCAAGCACCCGCAAAGAGACGCCATCGGCCACGTTCACCATGCGTGAGGAGACGGCCGGCGATTCCGCGCGTCCTCGCAATGCACCGAAGCAAATGACGGCGATCAGAAGCAAAACTGGTCGAGAACTCAAGGTTATCGCGGTCCGGCAAATCACGGACGAACGGCCGGATCTTCTTCCTTCAATCGCCAGGGTGAAATTCTGCCAAAAAGATCGCGCGTCGCGCCTGCAATATCCTCGGCTTTCGAGACGCCGCTGTCGATGAGGGCGCGCCCGGTACTCGCCCAAATCTTCTTCACAACGAGCGCGCCGTTTTCGCGGACGATTCGACCAAGATGCTGAACAGCTGCAGCTGTAGCCGACTTACGGATAAGTTCGGCCGGACATCGCGAAGTAAGTTCGCAGTAGCGCCGCGCGACTTCTCCCACGCGCAGTGTGAGGAACGCGTTCGCAGCGCCATTGGAGACACATTTCACCAGGAGAGCTGAGATGCCGCTCAAACCGGGAATTCCACCTTTGAGCGCCGGCACGACAGAAACCGCGAGCGGCGCGACCATTTCTCCGAGGTCAAGGGACTCAAGCCCACTGGCGATAAAAGCTGTGCCAGCGACATTCGCGTACAGTCGCGTCAATTCTCGAGGAGAGGGACGCTGGACGTAAATCCGGGCGATACGTCCGATCATTTGAATTTGAGTAAACAGGACGATGAGCCCATCCAGCCGGCCGTTCTGCATCAAAGCGGTGCTTAGAAACACCGTGCTGGCAGTTCTCCGGACGACTAAATCCGCTTGGGCTGAGAGATGCCCAACTGCCTTTTCGATCTCTTCCCTGGTGACGAGCGGCAGATCGCGTGTCCGTGGATTTGCGGCGAGTCGGACACGAAGAGTTTGCAAGTAGGCGTCATGCTTCGGACCGGAATCCTCCTCCGGTGGGATAAGCGCGGCGGGAAGTCTTGCGTATGCGATCGCACAATAGAGCGCGAAAAATCCAGCAGTCAGGCAAACAGCCCAGAATACGACCGTGCCAGCAACTGGATGGATTCGGTCTGCCAGCGAGATCAAGCTGGTCGCACCTGCGACAATTAGCGAGACCAGACAGACAGTTATCATCACAGCGAGGATAATGATCATTTTCCTCGCACCGGAATTCTGAACAGCAGCGGCTTTCACCTCGTGACTACTGTGCACTCAGTGCAGCGGGCTTCAATCGAAAGCTAAATAAATGCCGCAGAGCAGATAAGGCAATTTCGATTAGCGCCTCGGGCGATCGCACGCGAAGCTGCGCCAAGGAAATGCATAACGGCAACATTGTGACGTTAAGTCTTGCGACAGTGTCACTGCTCCTTTCTCATTCTCTGCGCGCCGAGGAAAAGCCAATGATGAAGGCGGTCGTCGCTCACGAGTACGGCGCGCCGGAAGTCTTGAAGTTGGAACAAGTTCCGCGACCGGAGCCGAACGAAGAAGAAGTTCTGGTGCGCGTGATTGCCAGCGGCGTCAATCCAGCCGACCCGCTCACGCTCAGTGGGAAATATGCGCGCGAATTCGGCACGCACTTGCCACTGATTCCGGGTTACGAAATCGCCGGAGTCGTAGAGAAAACGGGAGCAAACGTCACGAAACTCAAAGTGGGCGACGCGGTTTACGGTTACCCAACTTTCGGTGGCGGCTGGGCTGATTACATCACCGTCAAGGAGTGGGAAGTTGCAGTAAAGCCCAAGTCTCTCAACTTTGTGGAAGCAGCGGCGGTACCCATGGGCGCCTTGACTGCGTGGCAAGCGCTCGTAGACGTGGCGAAACTGCAGCCGGGACAAACCGTTCTCATTCACGGCGGCTCGGGCGGCGTCGGTAGTTTCGCGATCCAAATCGCAAAAGCGCGCGGAGCACAGGTCATTGCGACCGCGTCCACGGCAAACCAGGATCTTCTCAAGCAACTCGGCGCAAACGTGGCAGTGGACTACACAAAGACGAAATTTGAAGACGTTGCCAAAGATGTGGATGCGGTGCTCGATCCGGTCGGTAAGGAAACGCTGGCACGGTCCTACGGTGTAGTGAAGAAAGGCGGCATCGTCATGTCGCTCGTCGCGCGCCCCGACCCAGCTGAAATCAAGAATCGTGGCATTGGCGGCGCGAGTATCTCCGTTCACCCCGATTCTGAAGATTTGGCAGAGATCGCGCAACTGATCGATGCCGGAAAGATCAAACCAATCGTGACGCAGGTTCTCCCTTTGAGCGAAGCAATCGCGGCTGAACAACAGGCTGCGACCCATCATACTCGCGGAAAAGTTGTGCTCCGGATTGCAGACGAGCCGAAAGCTTGACGCTGCGCGCGGGCGTTTGAAGTTCGTCCATCATGAAAAAGACGTTCCTGGCAATTTCTTCCGCCGGTCCCAATCGTGATTTCTCCAAGGGCACACGCGAGCAGCCTTTTTGGGATGAGCACGCGAAGTTCATCGATCAACTCGTTGACGACGGTTTTATTTTGATGGGCGGCCCTTTGGTCGATGAAGGCGGCGCTTTACTGATCTTCAATGCTGGAGATGAAAACGAAGTGAGAGAGAAATTGAAGAACGATCCCTGGACCGAGCACGGCATCCTGAAACTTGAGAGCGTAAAGCGCTGGGAAATCTTTATCGATAATAGGAAGTAAGGGCTCACAACGTCGGGAAGGCCTCATCGCCCTTCAAGATGCATCGGGTAGGACACGGACCACAGCCTGTTCGCCGCGGCGAGGGTGCGCCGAATGAGCTTCGAGCGATTACAACGCGCCGTGGCAAACCTTTTCGTCGATCGACAGGTAATCGTTCCGCGGCGGACTGAAAGTATCTAACACACGCGTCGGTAATATCGTTTCCACGCCGTGCGGCACATCGCTTGCGAGATAGAACGAATCGCCGGTTGAAAGCTCATGCGGCACGCCATCAACAATGAGTCGCATTTGTCCTTCGAGAATGTGCACGATCTGCTCCTGCGGATGCGAGTGCGCAGACATGGTACTCCCGGCTGCCAGCGTCGCCATCATCTGATACATCGTCTTTCCATGCGCGACGGTCCGGCGCGTGATGCCGGGACAAATTTCAATTGTCGGATTTTCTCGTTTCATCTTCAGGATTCTACTGTAGCAGCGGCTGCCTACTCGCGAAAGCTTTCGGAGTGTCAGCCGGATAACAAAAAGTTGGTCGTGCGAATGTTCCTTCTTCGATTTTCGAACTTGTTACTCGTCACTGATCACTGGCAGAATTCGCCGATGAAAATATTAACGCCATTAATCACAATTCTGTTCGCGGCACTGATCGCGACTCCCTCGTTTGCGCAAACAACCTCCACGTCGCCCGCGGGTACATCCAGCTCGGGTGTAGCTCAATCAGCAGCTCAAGGCAGCCAGCCGGATCAGCAGGAGATGATGAAACAGATGATGGAGCTGTCGAAGCTCAACGAGAACCACAAGCTTCTCTCCAGCCTCGACGGCAACTGGAATTACACTATCAAGTTCTGGATGAATCCCGATCCGAACGCCAAGCCGGAAGAATCAAAGGGGAACGCCGTCAGGAAATCGATCATGGACGGTCGTTTCTCTATCATGGATGTGACTGGCAAAATGGAAATGCCCGGCCCCGACGGTAAGAAAAAGGAAATGACGTTTAAAGGGCATGGAATCGAGGGCTACGATAATGTGAAAAAGAAATTCGTCGGCTCATGGATCGATAACATGGGCACGGGCATCATGTTCTCAGAGGGCGATTACGATCCGACGACCAAAACGTTCACTTACACTTCGGAGTTCGAAGCGATCCCGGGAATGAAACAACAAATCCGCGAAGTAATGAAGATCGTCGACAACAACCATATGACCTTTGAATGGTACGAAAATCAGGGCGGCCAGGAAAAGAAGACGATGGAGATCAATTACACGCGCGCGGGCAAGAAATAGCGCAGCTTTAATTTGATTCATGCGAGAGTCACGACAGTAATGTGTGACTCTTGCATTTCGCGTGAAAGATCGGCGTCTGGGAAGCCTCGCCCGCATGGCTTCGTCTCTACTCTTTCAGTCCGAGGAAACGACGAACCGATTGCCTTCGCTGTCCTTGAACATTGCGTAGGTGCCCCAGGGTTGTTTTTGCGGCGGGCCTTCAAATTCCACGCCGCAGTTCTTCAGCTGTTCATAGGTCTTGTCGATGTCATCGCACGTGTACGACATGTTCATGAATGAGCCGATTCGCTTTTCGTCGCTTTCGGCCGTGAACAATACAACGCGTGTTTCCGCTTTCGGAATTCGCAATTCGATCCAGCGCTGCTTCTCGTCGAAGGGTTGATCGGTGATGATCGTGAACCCAAGTTTCTCCGTGTAAAAATCCAAGGCCCGATTTTGGTCGGCGACTGGAATGCTGACGAATTTAATTTGCTTGATCATGATGTGGCGAACCTAATGTGATCGATACGTTCGCGTCCAGGAGCGAGCCGCTTGTAGGTTCAGAAAGCGCTGTCCATTTATCGGTATAGCTGATAAACGAACCTATGCCGCGCTTCCGCCAAACCATTCCCATCGACGATTGCGTTCTCGATGTCCTGATGCGCGATCTAATCGGGCACGATCAGCAACCAGCCGCTTATCTGGTTTATTTGTATCTTTATGGCCAGGCCGCGCGGAAGAAATGGAAACGAGTCATCGCGAGCGTACGAACGCTTGCCGACGCAACCGGCCTTTCCAAAAGCGCCATCCAAACCGCTCTCGCAAACCTGCGCCGCCGCGAATTGATCGTCACCACACGCGACCACGCCACCGCCACTTCGCGCCATCGCGTGCTCCGCCACTGGCGCACGTAGTTGCCCTGCAAGACACACGCTTCGGCAGGATCGTGCTCGGCGCGGTAAGCAAATGTTGTAGCCACGGCCTAAGGCCGGTTCACCTCGCCGCTAATTTCATGTCAGGCAAAACGGCCCACAGGGCCGTGGCTACGGCCGCTACGCTTTTGCTTAAGTCGCGCTAGTTCGTTACAAACGGTGGCGGTGCCATTCCCTCAACGCAGCTTGCATCAAGATTTTTTGCGTCACCTTTGCCGAGAAATTCGATCGCGATCCGATCGACACAACCAGGATCCTTTAGACCGTCCGCACCGTGGCCAGCCTCGGCAATAATGATATGTCTGCTGTTCCGCAAATGTTTGGCGACCTCTTCGCCGTACTTTGGTGGCGTGACCGGATCCATGTTGCCGGAAAAAATCAGCACCGGCGCGTTTGAAGATACCGGCTCGAGAAAATCGGTTGGAATCTCACCGCGCGGCCACATCCCGCAGGCGCGCGTTTGCTGAAACACGCGATAATTTCCGAACGGGTTACCCGCGGTCAGCTGCGCCGCTTCCTCCCGATTAATGAACGGGACGTCTTCCGCGCACGTCACCGACAAATACATTCCGTCCGCCACGAAATCAGGGATGGAAGGGGCAACTGCTTGCTGGAGAAAGGGCACGAAATCTCCATTAGCCGCATGATGAACAATCATGGGGATCCGGGCGGCCTGGTCGCGTCTATACATCCAGGTCCTGATTTTTTCCGCGAAGACACCGCGCTGAATTTCGACTATCGTCGGCGCGGACTTGCCGGGCGAAGAATATTCCACGCGCGCCGGCTGTTTCTCCAATTGCGCCAGCACGTTGTTCCAGTCATCGCGAATTTGCGGGAAAGCCGCATGACATGCAGAGGCCTGTTCGCATTCACTCAACAACAAATCCATCGCGCGCGCGGCGGACTCGGAATGGTATAACGGCATTTTCAAATCAGTCGGCGCAACCGCCAGGAGAATCGCGCTGCGCACGTGGTCGGGATGCCGCCGCATATAAACCAACGCCGCTTGCGTTCCGTACGACCCACCAAAAAGATTGATCCTGTCATAACCGAGCCACGTGCGCACGTCGTCGAGATCATCCATCGCAATGGACGTTGTGTATTTCGTCAGGTCCGCGCGCTTCTCGAGCGCGTGACGCATTTCCTTCACGTAATCGACTGGAAACATTTCGCTCAGGTAATACTGCGGCGTTTTCTCCCGAGAAATTGAAAGGCGATTTGATTTCCCGGTGCCGCGCTGATCGACACACACCACATCGCGCCCGCGGCGATATTCTTTGCCCGGCCCGGCGTAAAAATCTGCTCGGTCTACCGACGATGCGCCCGGACCGCCCGCCAGATCGAACAGCGGCTCCGCTTTTGTCTTTTGATCGAGTGCCGGAAGGACGACGATGTTTAGATCGATCGTTCGACCACTGCGCGTCTCCCGGTTTTCAAAAACCGTCAGTTTACCGCAAAACAATTCCTCATCAATTCCGGCTAACCGACACGGCTTCAACTTTGACAAACCGCCCGGCAGGCGATGCTTGGCGCAGCCGCTCGCATCGAGGAGGAACAAGGCGGCCGCGGTCGTCATCAGCAAGATGGAACAAACGCAGCGGAGTCCGCGCACCCGCCACCTTATTGCGCGCGCACGAGATCGCGCAAATCCAAAGCTGAACTCACGCGATGTCCGGCATCGCGAACCCGATTGCTTTCAACTCCGCGGCAAGCAATTTTGCCTGCTCTTTCGTAAGCTCGACCAGAGGCGGGCGCACGCGGGACCACTCCGGATCGGTCCTATAGATCGCAATCGCCTGCTTCAACGCTGCGATCATGGACGGAAACTTCCTGCTGCTGAACACCTCACGCACGACATTTAATTTCGATTGTTGTTGATCCGGATAATCTGCGTCATCCGCGGTATTCCACTGTCTGCACAGCTTGTGAATCGCTGCTGGATTCACGTTGGCCGTTGCAGAAATGGTGCCCACACCGCCATTGCGCATATTGGCCAGCAAGAACGACTCGCTTCCGACAAACACGTCGAAACCATTTTGGGCAAAAGCATCGAGAAAAATTTTGGTGTTGTTCCAATCGCCCGAGCTGTCTTTCATCCCGGCGATCGCGTTTGGATAAGCTTTCAGGAGGCGCTCGACCAATTTTGGTGTGATACCGACGATCGCCACCGGGGGAATATGGTAGAGGTAAATTTTCAGACGCGTGTCGCCGACGCGTTGCACCACTTCGCTGAAGTAACGGTAAAGACCTTCTTCGCTGACGTCCTTGTAATAAAACGGCGGCAGCATCAGCACACCGGCACAACCGTGTCTTACCGCATTCGTCGTGAGTTCGACTGTCTCCGCGATCGAGCAGCAGCCGGTGCCCGGCATCATGCGCGACGGATCGGTCCCGGCCGCGACCACGGCGTCGAGCAAAGTCGATCGCTCTTCGGCTGCCATCGAGTTCGCCTCGCTATTGGTGCCAAACATGGCCAGCCCGCAGTTCTGCGAAAGTAACCATTGGCAATGCCTGATGAATCGGTGTCGATCAGGCGAAAGATTGGCCTTGAACGGGGTTACGACTGGTGCCAGTACGCCGCGGATGCGTTGACTCATGGTTCCTCTTTAATCGAGCATTTAGAATCCAGTATCCAATATCGAGAATCCAGCGTCCGGCATCGCCAAAAGAAAGCCGAAAACCGAAGATGCAAGCAACGTATTTTGTCGCGGTCAACGCCCGCGACTAGGGATTTCGTCGGTCGTTGCTCGTGATCGTGTTCCGAGTTACACGGTCCCCATGCGTCGTCGTAAGCGAACACCGCTGCGTTTATCCGAACCCAAATTGCACCATAACGTTTACGTCGTTCTACTCTCCAAGGCTGCGCTGAAGGATTTGTCCATCATGCGGCGCAATCCGGCGCGTGATCCATCTAAACCGGCCGTCTACGTTGGAATGACGGGATTGCCGGTGGATCACCGATTTGAAAATCACAAGAACGGGTACAAATCGGCCCGACTGGTCAGGAAATATGGCGTTCGATTATTGCCGGAGCTATACGAGCATCTGAACCCGATGCCGTACGAATATGCCGTTCAAATGGAAAAGGACCTGGCCGACGACCTGCGTGCTCAAGGCTACGCCGTTTGCGGCGGAACTTGAGAAGATTGCGAGTCGGACGTCGTGGTTATTCGGCGATCACGAGTTTTCGAACCAGCGCCGGTAATTCTTTCAAACTGTTGAGAATGTAGTCGGCTTTCTTTTCGTACTCGCGCGGATTTGCAAAACGTCGGTCGGGAATCGCAGCGACGCGCATCTTCGCTGCCTTAGCCGCGGCGACGCCGGGAAGCGCGTCCTCAACAACAAGGCATGCGTCAACAGGGATTCCAAGTTTGTCCGCTGCGCGCAGATAGATGTCGGGAGCGGGTTTGCCGCGTTGAACTTCTTCGCCGGTAACGATGACCTCGAAGAATCCGGTCAGCTGATATCGATCCAGGAATGGTCGCGTCGACGCGCCGACCGAGCTTGTGGCGACGGCGAGGCGCAGTTTCATCTGCCGCAGTTCCTGCAATACTTCTTCGACGTGAGGAAACAGACCGACTCGATTCGCAAAGAATTCCGTCGCGATCTCACCGCGACGTCGCATCATTTCCTCAGTGGGCACGGAAAGGCCAAATGCTTTCTTGTAAAACTCCATCGTGAGCCGGTAGTTCACGCCGACTACGTTCTGATGGTATTCACCGCGATACGTTGCGCCGTACTCGGAAAGTAATTTCGCGTCGATCTGATTCCACCACGGCTCGGAGTCGGCGAGAACACCGTCGAGATCGAAGATTACAGCGCGCATGTGAGGGTGATTGGTTATCAGTTAATAAGATTGCAGTCGAGACCAGTGCCACCATAGGCGGGTTTTTTTCAATCTTGTTTTGAGCGAAGAGTTTTCGTTTAATTCTCGTTAGACCTCCCGATATGCTGTTTCGTGATATAGTGAGTTTACTTATCTGTTTTTTTCGGGTGAGCGTTGCCGAAGATCCGAAGGACGTTCGGACATGCATCTTCGAAATCGAGTCGCGATCTTCCGGAATCTACCAGTCGATGAAGCTAACTTGGACAGGATTCGCGGTCACTCTGAGAGCATTCTTTGCAGGATTCTGCGCGTTGTTTGCCTTTAGCATCACGGGGTATGCGCAATCGGCTCCGTCTCCGAGCCCGTCTGCACAACCGGACTTCGAGCGAGAAACGCGATCCGAGGAGTTGCAGGAGAGCGCTGCCGTCGAGGCTACTTTTTCTAGAGACGGCTCGCACGTTTATGCGATTGACATCGAAACACCGCACCTGCTCGACATCGATTTTCAGAAAAATGTGTTTTCAATAGTTGATCTCGGTGCTTCCATCGACAACAAGTCGATCATTTCGGTTGGCACGGGCAAATCCGGCGATTTGTTAGTCGCAACGGCGAGGGCCGCCTGGAGCTGCAATCCTGCGAGGAAGGCGTGTAAAAAACTGTGTAGCGCTCCGGAGGGAGTTCAATTTGCTGCGATAGCTTGCGATCCCAAGAGCGGCGGGATTCTATTCTCCACGCAAACTGATTTTGACGATCCCGCCCAGAGCAATGATAACGCGGGTCCCCCCGCGATGTTTCTGGCGGCTGGCGCAAAAGAACCGAAGCCCGTTTTGTCGCGGCGTGTCGGGTTCCTCGATGGAATTACTTTTTCATCCGATGGCGGGCTATTCTTTGGTGTCCGTGGCGACCTTTGGATGGGCTCAATCGGGCCTCAAGAGGATGAGGAGACTCCGTGGCTATTAGACGCAGTCCGGTGCGCACCGCTCGCGACATTTGAAACGACCATGGCCACGCCCACACAAGTCGGTGTTTTCAGTGTCGCTGTCGCAAAACAAATGCTCTACGTGCACCTCCACCGAATGTTCGGTACCGGCGAAGGCAATGTTGTTCGATTGCCAAGGCCCGACAATGCGCCGGAAGCGGATGACGACGTCCGCGCACGAATGCGCTTGTACTCAAAAGAAACCGGTGCGGTTGAAGTGCTTGTTGACAATGGAACACTTTCCTATCTTTGCGCATCGGCCGACGGACGACGCGTGTTTTTCACCAGCGGTGTGCTCGGCAAGGATCACGAGGAAACAAAAGCTTATCTCATTGAGAACAATGGAAAGCCGCGAGAGATTAAATTGAAATTGCCGGAATGAATTCAACGACGCTCAGTTTTTCCCTTCTATCGCTCGTCTCCCCACAATTGTCGTCCGGGTGAATGCCGTGCTAGCGCTGATGTTTTATATCGGGTTGGCATTCCCGCTCGTCAAAAGAGCGCAGACAGCAGAACGGTGAAACAAATAGGGTCGCAGTAATTGCCGCAGTCAGCGCCGGCGCCTACAGGATTGCGCCGGTCGGATTCGCAGAAGAGAGTGGCGGCTTATGCGATCGGTTCAGAATGTAATCGTAATCGGTTTCACCGCCGTTTTGGCAATTGCGCAGGCGCGCGCGGGAGAATTCGATTCGATTCTGCGCTGGCGTAACATTGGACCTTACCGCGGCGGGCGGACGCGTGCGATCGCTGGAGTTCCATCACAGGCGAATGTCTTTTACATGGCGCCGGTGAACGGCGGCGTTTTTAAATCGATCGATTACGGTCGGACGTGGCAACCGATTTTCGATGATCAGCCGACGGCGTCGATTGGCGCGATTGCGGTCGCGCCATCAAATCCGAACATCGTTTACGCCGGGAGTGGTGAAGGATTGCATCGGCCGGATCTTTCAGTCGGCGACGGCATTTATAAATCGAGTGATGCCGGCAGGACGTGGACCCATCTCGGATTGCGCGACGGTCAGCAGATCGCGCAGTTGGTGGTCGATCCAAAAAATCCGGACCGCATCTTTGTTGCAGTAGCCGGTCACCCGTACGGGCCTAACGAAGAACGCGGCGTTTATCGATCGCTCGATGGCGGAAAAACATTCGAAAAAGTTCTGTATCGCGATAAAAACGTCGGCGCGAGCGATGTGCAGATCGATCCGAACAATCCGCAGATTGTTTACGCTGCGCAGTGGGAATCACGCGAAGGGCCGTGGGAAAACGGAGTATTCAACGGAGACGGCGGCGGCATTTTTAAATCCACCGACGGCGGCAAGACATGGCGACAATTAAGCAAAGGTCTGCCGGGCAACATCGTGCAGGCGAACCTCGCGATCGCGCTCAGCGCGCCAAAAACCTTGTTTGCCGCGGTTCGGACAAAAACCATCGCGAAACTTTATCGCTCGGACGACGCTGGCGAAACGTGGAGTGGAACAACTGATGATCCGCGGCCGGGACTTGGAATCGGCGGTGGCGATCTCCCCGTGGTGCGGTTTGATCCAAAAAATTCGCAGATCGTTTACTCGGCCAGCGTGGTTTGTTGGAAATCGACGGACGGCGGCAAAACATGGGAAGGCTGGCGCGGCGCACCCGGCGGCGACGATTATCAAAATGTTTGGATCAATCCGAACAATCCCGACATCGTTCTTCTCGGTTCGGACCAGGGCGCGATCGTCACGGTGAACGGAGGCAAGAGCTGGAGCTCATGGTATAACCAGCCCACTGCGCAGTTGTATCACGTTAGCGCCGACAACGCGTTTCCGTACCGGCTTTACAGCGGACAACAGGAGAGCGGTTCGGTCGGAATCAACAGCCGCGGCGGTGAAGGCGAAATCACATTCCGCGATTGGAAGCCAGTCGCGGCCGAGGAATATGGTTACGTCGTTGCCGACCCGCTGGATCCAGAGATTATCATCGGCGGTAAGCTGACGCGATTCGATCGCCGCACCGGTCAGGCGCAAAATATACTTCCGGTGCCGGTGCAAACAGAAGACTTCCGGATGTTGCGGACCGAGCCGGTTGTCTTTTCGCCGCTCGATCCGCACTTGCTCTTCTTCGCCGGAAACACGCTTTGGCAAACCCGCGATCGTGGCGACCATTGGGAAAAGATCAGTCCTGATTTGTCGCGGCCGAATTACGAACTGCCGGCGAGCATTGGGAAATACAAAGAAGATGCAACAAAGCAGGCCCATCGGCGCGGCGTGATTTACACCGTTGCGCCGTCACCGCTCGACGCGAACCGGATTTGGTGCGGGACCGACGATGGTTTGATTCATCTCACAACCGATGCTGGAAAAATCTGGACCAACGTGACGCCTGCAGGTATTTCGGCCTGGCAGAAAATTTCGTTGATCGAAGCCGGACATTTCGATTCGAACACCGCTTACGCAGCGGTAAACACGATGCGGATCGACGATCTGCGGCCCCACATTTTTGCGACGCACGACAGCGGAAAAACGTGGACAGAGATTGCGAACGGAATACCGGCAGGCCAAATCGTCAACGCAGTTCGCGAAGATCCGCAACAGAAAGGCCTGCTGTTCGCCGGAACAGAAAAAGGCGTTTACGTCTCGTTCGATGACGGCGCCCACTGGGAGTCGTTGCGTTTGAATCTGCCGGCGAGTTCCATGCGCGATCTTATTATTAAGAACAACGATCTCATCGTGGCGACGCATGGCCGCGGGTTCTGGGTCCTCGACAACATCACGCCACTTCGGCAACTCGATCGGCCCGAGGGCGGGCCGGCTCCAATGTCATCGCGCGGCGATGGAGGCGGCGCGCCCCCGCGCCGGTTGGACGTGATATTGTTTAAACCGCAAACTGCTTTGCGCCTTCGCGCGAACCTGAACCCCGACACGCCGTTGCCGCCGGACGAACCCGCCGGCGAAAATCCACCGGACGGCGCGATGATCGATTATTTTCTTTCGAAAGATGCGCGTGGCCCGGTAACGATCGAGATCAAAGACACTAAAGGCCAGTCAGTTCGAAAATATTCGAGCGCGGATGTGCTGGTCGAGGCGAATCCAAAGCGGCTCAAAATCCCGAGCTACTGGATTCGGCCGCTGCAATCGCTTTCCACGAAAGCAGGCCTGCATCGGTTTCTGTGGGACATGCATTACACACCGGTCCGGGATGTGGAACCGGAGTTTCCGATTTCTGCGACGTATCGCAACACGGCACCGGCGGCGACATCACCATGGGCCACACCCGGTGATTACATGATTACGTTAACGGTTGACGGGAAAACCTTCAGCCAACCGCTGGCTGTCGCAATGGATCCGCGCGTTAAAGCGTCGGGCGCCGACCTTCAGGAACAGTTCGATCTCTCGTGGAAGTTGTATCAACTGCGGCTCAAGCTGGCGCCGATCGGCAAGAAGTTCGACGGAATCGCCGAGCAATTAACGAAACTCAGAGCAAAGGCAGCGGAGCGATCTGACGTCACGCAAAAACTGGAGGCGTTTGCTCAAACATTCGTGAAGTTCGGGCCGCCGCATCCGCGACCAGGCGCTCCGCCCTCGCTTTTCATTTTGGAATCGACGATGCGCCTGTTCGACGAGATCGAACGAGCAGACGCTGCGCCGACAGCCGCAGTCAAGGCCGCTGTCGCGGATCTGGAGATAAAAGTCGGGCCGACGATGGATGCATGGCACAAATTACTTGAATCCGATCTTCCCGCGCTGAATCAGCAATTGAAGCAAGCGGGATTTCCCGAAATCAAAACAGAAGGATGAACAGTTGAGGCGTGGAGAAGGTAAACGCGCGAGCCAAACCGGGGTCAGCACCCGCGGCTACAGCTTTTTATTATCGCCAGTGACGATGAGAACGCCAGTAAGCGTGTCGACCGTAGAATCGGTGCGTACGATAGAAGCCAAACCGTGGTCCGTAGTAGCCATAGCCAGGGGCAACGACTACGCCAACTACCGGAGGAGGGGCGTAGAAGACAGGGCGCGGTGGTGGCGGCGCGTAATTGTACGTCGGTGCGGGAGCGCGGTAAGGCTCAATCACTTCGGTGCCGGCATTCGCGCGCAGAGCAGACGCAAATCCGAATGCGAACACCGTCAATACTATCACAATAAGTTTTTTTTCCATGATCGGTTATCCCTCCTGTTGTTTCGTCGATTGAACTCGGGAATGACTGCGAAGTTGCCCAAAGAATGTGTGCCATGCCCGTGCTCGCCACGGGAGTACGTTCGGACGCAGGCGGCACGCCTGCCACTACGGTTTTGCGGCTGACACTCCGAAAGCTTTCGCGAGCAGGCAGCCGCCGCTACAACGCTTCGGGTTGGACGCTACTTTTTCTCCACGAGCGAAAGGTACGCTTCGTAACCTCGGCCTTTCATTTCTTCGACCGGGACGAAATGGAAGGCAGCCGAGTAAACGACGTAACGTTGTCCCGTGGGCGATTTTGGGTCGGGAAACACATAGCCAAGGTGAGCGTTACTTCGCTTGGCGCGGACCTCGGTTCGCTGCATGTCGTGCGAAGTATCCAGGCTCTCGACGAGGAAATCTTTTGAGATCGGCTTGATGAACGTGGGGAAGCCGACCCCAGCATCGAATTTGTCGAGCGAAGTGAAAAGCGGTTCGCCGGTAATCACATCGACGTATATGCCTGTCTTCTCGTTGTTCCAGAACTGATTTTGGAAAGCCCTTTGGGAGCCACCCTCGCGCACGACGGAATATTCCTCAGCCTTCAATCGTTGTTTCAAGACGGCGTCGCTGGGAACCGGACGGTTCGGATCGAAAGTTGTGGTCTCCTTTTTTTCTTTCTGTGCGAGAAAGAAAAAGTACAGCCCCCCGACGATGAGCACGACTGCGAGGCCAGCACCGACGTAGGTGCTGATGGCCGATCTTTCCTCGCTGGTAACTCGTCCCCCGCGCATCGGATTGTGATTGAATCGGAGATTGGCCCCGTCCGTCAAGACCGAACAGGCGTCTGATGTTCATTAATTGCTTGTAGCCACGTTCCTGAGGGCTTTGGGTAGGAAAGTTTTTGCAGGCGACACGCCTGCCGCTACAGCAATCGCGGCGGATTTGAAAAACACCGTAAATTACTGTGAAGCGGAGCAGTTCACGTATTTCTTGAGGCGTTATGTCGATCGTTACAACCTATCTTGAGATGCATTCGCCCGACCAGCTTCGCCCAAAGCGATGCACAGATAGACGATTTCATATTCAGGAGAAAATCGAACGCGACTGGCGGTTCAATCGGGATCTTTACCTTGCCGTCGGGCAGATGTGGTCATGGAACGACAAGCGCGTGTGGAGCGACGAGCAATGGAAGGAATACGGGCTTGCACCGGAGCTCCGGACCTTCGCCGCGTATTATAAGCATACGCTCGCAGGATATTACGAACTGCGTCACGACGATGGAGGCGATGTTGAAATCGCCTACTTTGGTTTGTTACCGGAGTTTATTGGTCGTGGACTGGGAGGAGCATTATTAACCAGCGCAATCGAAGAAGCGTGGCGGATGTCCCTTTCAGTCAATCGCGTTTGGGTGCATACCTGCAACCTTGATCATCCCGCGGCCTTGGACAATTACCAGGCCCGCGGCATGGTGATTTATAAACAGGAAAGAACACAAGGGTGACAGGAGTTTGCTCGGCATCTGGCTTCGTCCCCACCAAAAAAAGCCGCAGGATTCATGGAAATCGTGCGGCTTCTTGTTGGTGATATATCCGGTCGCGCGGGCTTAATCGACAACGACGTGATCAACCATTCGTGAGCCGCCTGTGCTTGCGTAATAAACACGCACGTGCGTTCCGGGTTTGATCGCGGTTTGGATCACCTCGCCGTTCTTGTTCACAACGCGACCAGGTCCGTTGAGAACGTAACTGCCAGGAGTATTCGAACGGTCCTCGCGAACAACGAGAGTCTTGAACGGCTGGTAACCCGCCGCCGATCCCTCCCCAGTTGTCATTTTGATGATCGTTCCAGTCACCGTTATCGGTTGTTCTATGGCAGTGGTTGTTTGTCTCTTATGTGTCGAACGCGTCTGGCCAAATGCCACCGGCGCAATGAGTGCGCCGCAGGCGAGAATAATAATTGTCTTCTTGATCATGATGGCCTCCTTTGTTGTTGCTCACGGTTACGCCCGTTAGATGCGTTTCTTAAACTTGTCGTTCAACACTCGTTAGGCCGTATCGGTAACAAAATTGTTACCGACCGGCGGACGACATTCTCCACGGCTGATCTGCCGGGAAATGCAATCGCGGGTAAGAACGGGCGGCGTATTGCGGGTATGAGAAGAAAGCCGTGGCACGTGTGTACACGACACGGCGCCAGATTTTGAACGATGTTCCCTGCGTGAGGTCTAGGCTGCTATGACCAAACTCATTGCGTTAATAACGGCGGGACTCTTTGC
>WNFY01000798.1_pt1 | contig 29058 bp, 26 predicted proteins | sample 5400091 | NCBI WGS metagenome assembly WNFY01 (sample SAMN13153364, study PRJNA577476) | soil metagenome | isolation source: 60 cm soil or saprolite under grassland replicate 1 | place: USA:California | collected 2016-06-15 | reverse complement strand
TGCCTTTCTTTATACAGAATAGCACCCTGATCTCGCTCGGTTTACAACCGGCGACTGAATGTTGATGCCATCCAGCCTTACTGAATTGCATCAAGGACCTGAAAAGCTTCTGCGCCGTTGGATTACTAAGATTCTCCATTTGCTCCCCTCCACGAACAGGCTCACAGATAAGTTGGTATCTAATTTATTAGGCAACCTAATTATATATTCGATATATCGTATTGTCAATAGCATTTTATCCTAAAACAAACGGTCGCGGTAGAACCCCACAGTTCTACCGCGACCAGAGTATCAACGCGTCACCGCACCTTGAGCTCATCACTGGCAGGAGAAACGAGCTCCAGTTCTCGATATTCAAAATCTATCGGCCTATCCTCCCCTGGCAGTTCGACATAGTAGATGAAATATGGCTCGGTACGTCGTCTATCCTTATCAACGGACCTGACAATACCTGTGGCTCCGTTGATACCCGCCGGGCCACGACGAAACATGTTCTCTACGATACGTACACGGTCACCAACTTCAAATGCTCTATCACTCATATGATGCTCCTTTTTCATGCTTCTTACTGGCGCCAATGTGAAAAGTTCGGTATCTGGAATAACACTTGTACGGGGGAAGTAAAAGACATGCTCATTTGTTCTTTCTTCAGAAGAGAGGAAGCTTCGTGTGCCCACTTTCTGCTGTGTTCCCAATTATAGCACATACGATCTGCAACCTCTCTTCTCGAAGAAGCGTGTAAAGAATGATAAGGCTCCACGACTCATGGAAAAACCAGAAAAAAAGCAGGCAGGTGCTTATGACTCTTCGGAACGCGCACCAGACTACAGAGCAGGACGGCTGTATTTACAACCGAATGCGAGCGATGGTCGGATATGTAAGTTGTTATGGCTTTGTGTATGATGAGCAACGGACCCTCTTGGGGTATGTCAACCAACAGGGAAAGATACGAAGCGCTCATCTGCGCACGATTGGACACGTCCAGGCTCAGGGAATGATCATGGATGAGCACTGGAAGCTGATCGGCTATGTCACTCAGGACGGTGTGGTCTATGAGGCTGGTGATGGCATTATTGGCTATGTGAAACTCTGTTCGCACCCCTGGCCTTTCTCTCTTGAGAGCGCAGCATTCTTTTTATTGACTGCGCTCCGTCAAGAGACGAATAGTAATTCGAGCTGAATGTGTGTGTGAGAACGGAAACTCATATTAAACGTTTTCACTGATGATCTGCGATTGACTGACGATATGAGGAAAACCATCATGACAATCGACAAGATACCGCGCTGCAACGTCGTTTGTGTATGCTTTTCCCGCAATGGTATGGTACCCTCTTGCCGAAGATGTGCGACGCATGAGAGCCTTGCCCGGTGAAAGAACGTAGATGATCTCTCCGCTGCATTTCCGCTCCCGCTCCTCAATAGTGACTGTATCACCTGGTTGATACTCGCCAGTATGCGCCGGCCCAAAGAGCCCTGCAAGCTGTTGTTCATCATTCACATCAAGCTCATAGTGCTCATAGACGCGCTGCCCATTTCTAAGATATTCAGCGATTGCTATGCGCTCATCCGTCTCCATAGTGATGATCCAGAGGCTCATAAACGCTTGTGGTTGCACTACATCTACAGGACTCCAGATCAACGCCTTGAGACCCGGTCGCGCTCGAATGGCTTCGAGCGCAGCATGTTCGAACAGTTTGAGCTGAACTCGACGGAGAATAGAATCGCTATCCTGTTGACGGAGTTCCAGGAGATCAGAGATCTTAATGGTATTCACGCTTACGCCCGCCCACATACCGGAGTTTTGCCAGTCAATAGGATCAAGTGTGATATGGAATTTTTCGCATATATCTCTGATCTGTTGTGCTTTCTGGTAAGCTTCTTTTTGCTCCTCAACACTGTTTCTGCGTAAGTAGGTCATAGTTTGTGGCTCCTTTTGTCATCGAATGCACTGATAATGCATTCCTGTTCTATCCTGGACAATTTCTATTCTAGATAAACTTCTTGATTAAAAATATTAGTAATTCGATAAAATATTTAAGTGAGAGCACGAATAAGATCATCTCAGAAGCCGCGCTCTCAATAAGAGATATATAAACGCGAAGATGCGTGAGCCTTAGTGCTTCCGTAAAGGAGGTGTGCGCTGAAGCACTCTTTCATACGAGGAGCAGAGATCGAAGATGACGTATTAAGTAGAGTAATACGACCTTCTAATTATACAGTATTTTTCAGAAAAATGCAACATTTAGCAAGCAGGGAGAGATACCGGCCACCCGCTGCTCCACTCATTACCAAATGATTAGTATGTTGTGCTAGCCATCTACCCTACATAGCTCCTCCGGCAACCATTAGCCTTTCCAGAAGCGCTGCCTCTTTTTCCTGATATTCCTCGTCGGTAATTTGATCAATTTCATACAGCGTTTGTAATTGCAGTAACTCCTCTTTTATTTTCGCTTCATCAGTTAATTCGGCTTGCGCCATCTCGCAAATTTTCGTAAATATGCTCATCAAGCCTTTTGCCGGTAACCCGATTAATACATCGTCAACAATAAACATATTTCTTCCTCCTTTTTGTGTACTATTCAAATCTCCTCTTCTTGACTCCTCAGCGCCTGCGGCGCTTCGCAAACGGTTGTGTGTGGGCAGTGGGTTGGCGGCCCGGGCCGCCAACCCACTGCCCACACACAACCGGCGAGCCACCGCAGGTGGCGAGGCGACCTGAAGAGTTATGCTCCCACTTTAAAGCAGGGATCTATGACAAAACAGTTGTGCTCCTAACTTTTGCAGGCGGTCAATGCCCTGCATTTCGGTTGGCTGCAAAGCAACCTCTGTGATACTATGCGCGCTAAATTTTTCCTTCATTTCGTGAATGTATCTGGCCTGGGTTTTTCTTCTCATCTCGGCGAAACCAGATTCTTCCTGCGGAAAGATATTATTGATAATAAGATGCCTGGAAGGGATACGCATCTGCTCAAGATTTCTTATTAAATCCTCTGTTTCGGAAACTGCCATCTTCTCGGCAATAGTTACCACCACAAACTCTGTTTTCTCAGCATTTTGCAAGAGCGCTCTCACTTTCTTCACTGTCTTTTTCATTTCCAAAAGAAATGTATCAGCTCTCTCGATGCGCTTTTCTCTCGCAAATTGCCTTACCATCGCGTGGTGCTTCCAGCGAAGATTGGCTAAAAGCTTTATCCAATTATCTAAAAGCTCTGGTACCATGAGCAGTCTCAGCGTATGGCCGGTCGGCGCAGTATCAACAATATAGAGTTGATAGTCTGAACTCTCCATGAAGTCTATGATCTTCTTTAAGCTCATCACTTCGTCCAGTCCTGGAATATCGAGATGAAATATTTCTTCTGTCTCTTCATCTGCCAGATACGTACCCTGTTGCAGTATATCTAAGATTTCTCCGCCGTATTCCTCTTTAAATTCTGCCAGGACTTTCCTGGCATCCATCTCCATGGCAAAGAGGTTATTTGTGCCGACAACAGCCGTGGGTTCACCGCCAATGGCCTGACCGAAACTATCTGCAAGCGATGGGGCGGGATCAGTCGTAAAAATTAACACCCTGTTCTCTCTGGCCAGCTCTAAGGCTGTCGCCACGGCCATGGTCGTTTTGCCAACGCCACCCTTGCCGCCAAACAGGATAAATTGTAGCGATTTGTTTCCTGATTCGGTTAATGCCATAATGATCTTCCTACCAATTGACCACTACTTCTACAAAATTGTACGGCGCTATAGGACCAATGTATTTTAATCTTTTTCTTTCTCCATACGCCTTTTCCAGTTCTCGCATCTTGTAGTCAAACTCTTTCTCCATCTCTCTGCTTATCAGGAAGGCTGCATTCACAAGATTCATATCGCCATAAATCCGATTCTCTTTACAATCAAGGCTTAAAGGTCTCAAGGCCTCAAGCAGTTCCTCGGCTTCTCTTTTTTTCTTTTCCTCCAGAGCCTTTTGCACCAGTTGACCAATCTTGATCTTGCCCGCGTACTTCCTTTGCTCATTCCTTTCGTCAAGCAGTGCTTCCTTTATCACTTTAATCTCTTTATTTTCTTCAACCACTTCGGCAAAAATAGCATTTAAGTCCGTCCAACGAGCTCTCACCCCAAGTTCCAATTTTCCTTCCATGCCTCTTAATAAATCAATAAATTCTTGATAACGAGTTTTCAAAACTTTTTCTATAATAATTTCTTCTTCCTCGGCAATTGTGCAAAAACGCACTGGTAAAACAGTGTATTCTTCCATAGCCCTTTCCAAAACTTTGATGTGTGCCATCGAGTTATCCCTGGTTACCGGATATTTGACAAGCGGAGATCGGGAAACAATTGCTGCCAGATTCTGGTAGGGGAGGGTATACACTACATTCCCTCTTTCACCAATACCAATCGGGCCAAATTCTCGCCTCTGGCTGGTGCCAATTATGCCATAAATATATCGACCTTCTCCATTACTCATTTTTTTCACCTGCTTCTGGCTTGATTGGCATTATCAGGTAACGACCTAGCCTGCTCACTTCACTCTCCCACTGTTTGCTGGTATATTTTTGGGAATAGGCTCTTACTTTCTCAGGGTCTTTCAGCGCAATTACTTCAATATCCTCCGGCAAGACGGGTACTATCTGATGGTATGCACCCAGAAAACAGACACCTGTTTCGCCTTCCTCTAAGCTTTCATTGATTCTTTTGATAATATATGTATCTCGCGCTTTTAAGAGCCTGTCTTTTTGCCATTTATAGCGTGAGAGGGACCTGAAGCTGTCCGACTTTCTTTCTGTAAGCTCTCTCGTTAAAAAATACTCCTCTTTTATGAGTTCCGGGTCCTCAGTTTTAATAAGTTCTGCCCCTTTCTCCAGTAATCGCTCAACAATCTTATGGTTGACGCTGCCGTCATTTGCCAGGCTCTTCACCATATTTTTTCCTACCACACCATCTCCCGCCATACCATCTTGAAAAATTTTTAACCCCGATACGTCTTTTCCTTCCCAATAATTGGCAATCTCTTGCCAATAGAGGCGGACTACTTCTTTATGCTTCTGCCAGTTGCTATCGCCAACGACTGCTTTTGCCCGCTCCTCAATTCCTTGGGCAAGGCTGCCTAAATCTGCTTCAGTATGGATAATAGGCACGTATAGCAGTTTTCTCATCGAAAGTCTTTCTCCCAACGATAGACCTCAACGTGCATCAATCCGTTTTCGATGAAAGTTTTCAGTGTTCTGTAAGCAGAATTAATGAGGTGAAATTTCTGAGTATCCTCTCCGCTACTTTTATCGGGGTGACATTTCTGAGCGAGCTGGTGATAAGTATCACGAACCGTTTTATCTGTTATCTCTCCATTTAAACCAAGCGTTTTTTTAGCCTCTTCGAGCCTGCATGAGTCAATTCTTTCGAGAAGAATGGTAGAAAAACTATACGGCGGAAGAGGGCCCACGATGCGAAAGTTTACTGTATTCTCCAGCTTCTGATCCAGTTTATTTACAGTCTGATTAAAACGTTCCTCATTCTTCTTTTCCAGTAAAAAGGCTGCATTAAAGATCATCTCGTCATTTGCCAGGTCATGCAAACATATGTCTATCGTCTCCTCTTTGAGCGTTTGCAAAATCAACTGCTGATAGCCGTTTTTTTCGGCTTTCAGAGCCTCTTCAATGGATTTACCCAGGGCTACTCTATCCTCAAGGCTCACTTTAGCACCTTGCAGCACAATTTCGTTTTGCTTTTTTTGAATCTGAGCATTGCTGCGATAGATCGCTGCCATGATTTTCGGCAATTCCCAACTGGCTACGACATCCAGTTCTATTTTCGCCTCTATTTTGCGCAGTTCATTGCTCAGGAGATCGTGCCCTTTTTCCAGGAATTGGATCGCTTCCTCTTCGGTCTCTACCATGGTGCCGAATTTCACCGGTAGGATGGTAAAACGTTCCATCACTTTTTCAATGACAAACTGGTGGGTAACCAGGTCTTTGACTATTTTTTCTTTGGCCAGGGAGTCATAGACCATAAATGGACTTCTGGAAACAACAGCCGCTATATCTTTAAACTCTACTGTCAATACCTGGGAAGCGGTGTCGCCAATGCCAATTTTTCCAAACTCCTGGGGACCACTGGTTTTTATAATTCCATAAATATATATGCCGTTGTTCATAGTTGTGCTCTTTCTTCCTCCATCATCGCCCGGACTTTTCCGATCTCTTTCCTTGCTTGCTTCAATTCCTCGCGCACGTCGGGGACTACTCCTAAACCAGTACACGTGTAACAGGTCAAGGTTGTACCTCCTTTTTGACCTGATCCACGACAATCGAGGCAGGTCATGTACTTCCCTGCAACTTGATGGCTCCCTTTACCTTTGCACGCTGGACAGGTGGCTCTATAATGGGGGTTATCACCTGTCCCTTTACAAAAAGCGCATTTAATGATACGCATCTTTCAACGCCTCCATAAAGTATTTCTTTTCAATTGCTAATTTCTCTACGTCTTCCTCTTTGCTTTCTAAAAACTCCCTGATCGCTAAAAGGCTTGCCTTCTGGCAAATAGAGGCAATATCTGCTCCCACCAGCCCGTCAGTCTCTCTGGCCAGGCTTTCCAGCGTAATATTTTTACCTAAAGGCTTCCCTCTGGTATGTACCTTAAATATTTCCTCCCGAGCTTTCAAATCAGGTTTCGGAAGTTCGAGCACAAAATCAAAACGACCTGGTCTCAATATGGCTGCATCGATCAAATCAGGCCTATTGGTACTCCCTAACACCATTACGCCCTTGAGTTCTTCAATCCCGTCCAGTTCGGTTAAGAACTGGGTGACGACTCGCTCAGTTACCTGGTCGCCCATCATGTTTCCTCTCTTAGGAACCAGGGATTCAATTTCGTCGAAAAACAAGATGCAGGGAGCGGTCTGCCTGGCGATTTTGAAAACCTCGCGCACTCCTCGCTCGCTTTCGCCAATATATTTGGAAAGAAGTTCTGGACCTGAAACTGCAATAAAATTCACTTCTGCTTCCCTGGCTATTGCCTTTGCGAGCAAGGTCTTTCCTGTTCCAGGTTCACCGGTTAATAAAATTCCCCTGGCTGGCCTGGTATTTGCCCTGGCATACACCTCTGGATGATATAAGGGATCTTTCACTGTCTCGGTAAGTATCCTCTTGATATCGCTATGCCCACCGATTTCGGAAAAACCTACTTCAGGGATCTCTGTAAAAACCTCGCGAATGGCGGAAGGCTCAATCTCCCTTAATGCGTTTAAGAAATCATCCATGGTTACTTCAAGGGCAAGAATTGCCTCTTCAGGAATAACTTTCTGCTCAAAGTCAATGCTGGGCATGAGCCGACGAATAGCGTGCATCGCTGCTTCACGAGCTAAAGCGGCAAGATCAGCTCCCACAAAGCCGTGCGTTAAGAACGCTAATCTTTCAAGATCAACATCATCAGCAAAAGGCATGCCCCTGGTATGAATGGTGAGAATCTCTCGTCGGCCATTTTTATCTGGAATCGGAATAACTATCTCTCTATCAAAGCGACCGGGACGGCGCAGTGCTGGATCAAGAGCATCTGGTAAATTGGTAGCGCCAATAATGATGATCTGACCCCGTTCCTCCAGACCATCCATTAAGGCCAGTAGTTGAGCTACCACTCTTCGTTCTACCTGTTTTTCACCTCCCAATTCTTCGCGTTTGGGAGCAATGGAGTCGAGTTCATCAAAAAACAAAATTGAAGGGGCACTTTTTTTGGCCTTCTCGAATACATCACGTAGGTGAGCTTCGGACTCGCCATAGAGCTTGTGCATAATCTCCGGTCCGGAGAGCTGGAAGAAAGAGGCATCGGTCTCATTAGCTATCACCTTAGCAATCAGGGTTTTTCCAGTGCCAGGCGGACCGTACAGAAGAACACCTTTGGGGGGATCAATTCCTAAACGGGCAAAAACCTGCGGAAAGCGTAGCGGAAGTTCAATCATCTCCCGGATACGCCTCACCTGATCTCCAAGCCCTCCTATATCCTCATAGGTCAACCTTGCTTCTGTTGCCTTACCTTCTCCGGTGATTGAAATGATGGTCTGCGGTGTTAAAAGTACGGCTCCAGAGGGTAACGTATCTACCACCCTGAAGTCTTGTTTCTTTGCACCCAGAAAGGTGGTCTGCACCCTATCTCCTTGAGTTACCGGGATTGCCGAAAGCTGCCTTGAAAGGTAGGCGCTATCAGTCGTCGTTCTACTAATTAAGGTTAAAGGGGAAAGGGTCACTTTTCTTGCCTTCTCAACCTTGATCCGGGCAAGTTTGACGTGCTCATCAATGCCTATCTGCGCATTTTCCCTGATTATGCCGTCAATCTGGACAATGCCGCGACCTCGCAGCTCTGGAAAGGTAGGCATGATCCTGATCACGGTTTCCCGTTTGCCTTTGAGCGCAACGATCTCTCCGGAGTCGTCAATATCCAGTTGCTCCATCACTTCTGGATCAATCCGGGCAATACCACGACCCACATCGCGCGGATTAGCTTCGGCTACTTTGAGTTGAATGGTTTTTTCTGCCATACTACTTCTTGCTCATTCTAATCTCTAACACACCGTTTTTATATTTACTTTTTAAGCTGTCGGCATCAACATTCCCTGGCAAAACCACTTCTTTATAGTATTTGCGCTCGCTGTTAGCAGCGGAGAGCGTTAAAATGTCACCCTTTACTGTGGTGTTAATACGCTCTTCTTCTATCCCCGGCAGTTCAACAATTACTAAAATGTGATCTTTTTCATCGAAGACATCAACTAAAGGTTGTCTCTCTTCCTCAACTACTGGTCCTCTGGGAGTCTTTCTCACATTGCCAAATGGCTCAACGGTCGGCTTTCCACCCAGACCCGTTTTTACGGAGAAACCATAGACGGCATTAACTCGACCTGAAGGACTGGTAAATTTTCTCTCGCGTTGTATCTCTTCCTTGCCTTCTTCCTCCAATCTGGAAACTAAATCAATGAGACCTCCGATGCCTTGAAAAAGGCCGCCAAAGGAAATTTTACCGAGACCAAAATCAACCACGACTTCCTCAGCGTCTTTTTTCTTTTGATCGTCTTTTGTTTCTGCCATGATCTTTTACTCCCAACTTGTTATCAACGAGCCAGAATTAATACTCAATGAACGTACTACGAAACTCGGAATGAGAGCTTGAGGCCAACTCTCTTTTTGTCCTCTCCTCAACTGCGTGCATCACATACGCAATCTCAGAAAGCCTTTTTTCTGTTTGATCCTTTTGCCGCCTGACCCATGCAACTTTCCTCAGTAAGTTGTCTTTTTCAGTAGCCAGTTGATAAAGCTTTAAAAATCCACTTCTTTCGGTGATTGGTCCCGGCCTGGTATTGAGGCTGCGAATTCCTCTTATATCACTGGCGCCCCTGGTTATCATATGCACCTCCTGTCAGCTAGAAATATTCATCAATGAGATCGATAACCTTCTTCGTCATTTCCCCTCTATCAGCGCTGTTGTGTCTCCCTGAGATTAAGGCATCAACACAAATATCAACAAAAAGGGGATTATATTTCTCCGCATGCATCCCTTTTTGCGCGAGAATCTTTCCAATAATAATGCCTGACCTGATACTTATTGTCTGATGAAGACCGATAGTCTGACGGAAGTCTCGCAAAACTCTGACAATCTTTTCGGCATCGGCGAGCATTATGCCGGTCCTGGCAACCACAATGGCTCGTTCTGTCTCCTCATCAAAATAATCTAAATGTATGCTAACCATGCGGTCTAACAGGGCATCCTGGGTTTTGTGAACTCCGGCATACTCATGAGGATTGGAGGTGAAGATGGCTCTAAAATTAGGATGAACTTTAATATAGCCCGACTCTTCCTCTGACGATGGCAGCGTCAGAATTCCCTCCTCTAAAACAGACAGAAGGGCGTTATTGGCTTCCGGTCTTGACCGATTAAATTCGTCGTATACTAAAGTCAAACCTTCTTTACAGGCGGTAGTTAAACGGTTATCTACCCAGCGTTGTGATACATCTTCTTCTGTCTTTAAAACGGAGTGAATAAAATTATCAATCAGCTTCCTTTTGCGGTAACCCATCTTATCTCCAACCAGGTCCGACGTCCCAAACTCTTCATCCCCAAACATCAGTACTACTGGTTGATTAAGTTTATAAGCCAGATGCATCGCCAGAGTACTTTTTCCCGTACCGGTTGGACCAGTAAGATGAACTGGAATGCCAGCCTCAAGGTAGGACATTGCCCGGTCGATAATTTTTTCGACTGAGGGTGTTTCTATAAACCCTTCGGATGGACCAACGGATAAACTATTCCCTATAGTATTCTTACTTATCCCTGCATATTTAATGTTTACGGTTTCGATCATCAATTATTTTCCTCCTTAAGACCAGTACTTCTCAGTCAGAGCCAATGGCGAGAGCGCACGATAATGCACTCTCTTTTCACTCTTCCTTCTCAAAAGCTTTCTATGCTGGAGCCCCTTTCTTTGCTCTTGGCGAAGAGGCCTGTTTAGCTGCTCTTTTCGCGGCCATCACTCTGGTCATGTTTTCCCAATCGGCATGAACTTGCCGATGATCGGCGGAGAAATCGGCCATCATATCGCTTACCTTCTTACTAAGCTCCCTTTGAAAGGACGAAAGCTCGCTTCTCAACGCATCTGCCATCTCTTTATGATCACTTCTAAAGTTGGCAAGCGTTCTGGCTGTGTCTTTTTCAATAACCGCGACCAGACTTTTTATTTCTTCGATCAGAATGGCAAACTCCTGCCTTCTTTCTTTTTCAGCAGTTGCAAGAAACTCAGCTACTGTCCGGGTTACTTCTTCTATGTCTTTATTATTCTGGGCTCTCATTTTCTGTACCTGTCTTACTCGATCCGACCTGTTAGAGGCGAGGGATCGCTTTAGATCCCTCGCCATCTTTTCGCGTTCCCGCCTGAAGTTTCCTAGAGTCCGGTGGGTTTCTTTTGCAAGATCAGAAACCGCCGCTATCCTTGCCTCATAAGAAGCTTCAATATCTTCGGCTAAGGATTTCACTTCACCGCTAATAGCCATTTTTCACCTCTTTTCGATTATATCGACCATTTAAATGTCTTTTAAACACTGAAACATGTAATGAGTGACTTATATGGCAGTATTTGCTGGAAAAACGCGCATTACGAATCTTGCATACGACGCTGGAAGCAACTTTTTTTCAGGTGGCCGTTCTTAATTCCAGATATTCCTACACATATATGTCACCCATCACAAGAGTCTATGTCAGCTTCAAGCTGCGGCTGCTGTTGCAGTTAGCCCGATGGCTTCGGCATACTTCAAGTAGGTCTCGACTGATGCAATTACCACTCTGGCTTCAACGGCCAACAGTTCAATACCCACTAGAGAGATCCTGACCCAGGCATCAACCACTACTCCTTTGTCAAGGATTCGGTCAACAACCTCCACAAGGCTGGAGGACGCCATCGATTTCTCTACTGCCATGTTATTCATCTCCTTGTATGATGAATTACTACTGAAGTAGTAATCCTGTAAGTAACAGGGAATTTCGATCAATCCCCTTAAAACTTTTGACTCTTTATAGCAGAGCCAAGAACCCCTGGCTAAAGCAGAGGAGTTCGTGTCCTTACTCCATCTCATGCCTGCATCCCCATACATCCGGGTGTACAGCTTCAACTTCACTGCAGGACACTCCATTTGATCGACAACCGAGAACGTTTTACCTGGACACGGCTTTTTGTCCAGAACCCACTCGTCCATCTGGAAAGATACCCAATAGGCAAACTGTTTTCCTCTGGCAAACTCTCTACTCAGACAGAAACGCTACTTCGTAGCTTCTTGATAGACCGTCAGAAACGAGGCTGTCGCCTCTACCCTTCGGGTCATCTGACGGAAAGGAGTGCCCCTTCGGCTTTAGCTCCTTATTCGGTTGCAAACGAGACTTCGTCTCTAGTGCTTCGCACTCATGCAACCGAGCAGAAGTATCTGCCTGCAAGGAAGTGCTCCTTACTCAGGCAGAAACGCTACTTCGTAGCTACCCTTCGGCTTTAGCTCCTTATTCGGTTGCAAACGAGACTTCGTCTCTAGTGCTTCGCACTCATGCAACCGAGCAGAAGTATCTGCCTGCAAGGAAGTAACCAGAGTACTGAGCCTATGTTGACAGTATACCGCTTCTCTAAAAATACGGCTGTGGGCAAAACTATCTATATACGTAGTGTGAGTATACTCCTTTAAAAAATAGACGGTGTTCAATATAAAAAATCCGTAACTCTTCAGGACTCCTCGCCACCTGCGGTGGCTCGCTCGGTTGTGTGTGGGTGGTGGGGTTGGCGGCCCCGGGGCCGCCAACCCCACCACCCACACACAACCGGCTTGCGAAGCGCTGTAGGCGCTGAGAAGTCAGGAAAAGAGCTCGTGAAGAGTTACAAAAATCCTTGCTAAGAGAGTGCGAGAGAACCGTATATAATTGTGCTCAGAATCCGTTTGGTGGGTCTACTATACTAAAAGTAACTGTACGTAGCATCGGAGTCATCCTGATGACTCCCCTCACGGGAGACGAGATCTTAAAATTTTGGTAACTCTTCAGGACTCCTCGCCGCCTGCGGTGGCTCGCTCGGTTTTCTGTGGGAGGTGAGGGTTGCCGGCCCGGGCCGGCAACCCTCACCTCCCACAGAAAACCCCCTTGCGAAGCGCCACAGGCGCTGAGGAGTCAGAAAGAGAGGACCTGAAGAGTTACAAATTTTGAGAGGAGGCGAAGATTTATGATCTCTGAAGTCACGGATAAAGTGAAGGAATTTTTGAAAGAGACTATCGAGGCTAAAGGAATAAGAATAGTCAGGATTGATAACGTTGGCCGTGGCTGGATTGCCGAGGCCGAAGTGGCAGAGAAGAACCAGTATTTAGCCTCTATTAAGCCGGAATATCGGGTGTTTGAAAAAGAGCGTTACATCATCAAACTAAACGCTGACCTTGAAGTTTCTTCCTATAAACGCGTCAAAAATAGTGAGGAAGCACAGGAGAATTCAACCTATGGCTTCTAACTATGGACTCTATGCCTATGGACTGATAGGCAAGAGTCCTGCGCAACTTGATATTTTGGGCATTGATAAGAGGAACAAAGTCTATCCTGTAGAAGGGAAAGAGCTTTGCGTGATGGTTAGTGAGATCGATGTTGGCACATTTCAGAACCAGGTAAAGCATTTGTTTTCTGAATTGACAGCAACCGCAGATCAAAGTAGCACCGAAACAATACTGCAGGCCCATGAGGATGTAGTTGATCTCCTCATGCAAGATACCACGATTGTTCCCTTTAAGTTTGGCACGATTTTAAAAGATGAAAAAGCTGCTTTACAGATGCTGCAAGGTGATGAGGAGAAGTTCAAAAGGCTCCTTGCCAAATTTACTGGCAGAGCCGAATGGGGGCTTAAAGTTTACTCCGACAGGCAAGAATTTATAAAACATATTGCGCAGATTGAATCCAGATTCAAAAACCCGGCCCGAGAAAAATTATCAAGAGGAGTTGCATATCTACTGGGAAAAAAAACGGAAGAAGAATTAAAGGACAACGCCATTGCCCGCCTCTCTGAAGTCACCGAGGTTATCTTTCAAGAGTTAGGAAAAGATGCTTATGAGGCTAAACTGAATAAAACCTTGCCACAAAAATTGACCGGTAAAAAGAAGGAGATGATTCTCAATACGGTTTATCTGGTCGAACGAGAAAAAGTAGCTAATTTTTGTAAACAAGGAAAAAGACTGATGGAGAAGTATGTATCCATGGGATTAGACCTTGAAGTTTCTGGTCCGTGGCCACCCTACAGCTTCACTTATTAATAGCTTATGAAACAGCAAACCATTAAAACCAGTGATCAGATAGTCAAGAATCAACATTTTACTCTCCTTGAACTTCTGGACAGACTTTTAGATAAAGGCGTGATGGTGAAGGGAGAGATCCTGCTTTCTGTAGCAGATATTGATCTTGTTTACCTTAACTTAGGACTGTTACTCTCCTCGGTGAAAAGCGTCGAGGCGGCGGCAAGCAGAGGTGGCCATGAAGAGGCGATCTCCTGGCAACCTTCTACCCTGGGCGATTTTTGGGATAAGTCACAACTGGAGACGAGAGGAAAAGATGCAGCGCCAATACCTTCGACTAATGCAAGTAGCCAGAGTAACAACAATCATAGAGAAACTATAGCCATACCATCGGCCATCGACTACGAGCCAAACCAATATTTTGCACCAAAAACCAATCTTGATCCCAAAAATGTAGAAAAGGGGCTGATCAGACTCGTACTAACACTTGTCGATCTAATACGCAAGCTTATGGAGAAACAGGCCATCCGGCGCATGGATGCCGGGCAGTTGCATGACGAAGAAATCGAAAGAATGGGAGATACCTTTTTACGGTTAGATGAGAGGATGGAACAACTTAAAGAGACATTTGATTTAAAAGACGAGGACATGAATCTAGATTTAGGCCCTCTGGGAGAACTTCTATAACGATTTGAACTGCTCTACTTATAGGACGAGGAGGTGTTTATGGCAGAACAAAAGACCAGTCTACAAGCAACGAATTTAGCCGATCTCTTGGATAGAGTTCTTGACAAGGGAGTGGTGATAGTCGGAGATATCAAGATCGACCTGGTAGAGGTCGAGCTTCTGACTATCAAAATAAGACTGTTGATTGCCTCAGTGGATAAGGCAAAAGCCATAGGTATTAACTGGTGGGAAGGTGATCCATTTTTAAAATCCATCGAGTTCCAAAAAATGGTAGCGGAAAACGAGGAATTAAAGAAAAGATTAGTACGTTTAGAACAAAGCAGTGGTAGCTTCTAACGCTCTGTCAGAAGACGTAACCTGCTGTTCGGCTTCAACACGCTTTTGCTTGCGGCGTTCATTCCACAGCGGAGAAAGCAGACGTACAGGAAGATAAACACCAAACGAAAGTGTGGAGATAAAGAAACTGGGAGGCCAGGTTGCACCAGCCACGTTGATCGCGAGAAAGATGCCCAGCCAGACATAGAGGACTCCCAGCACCATCGCTAACCCGATCGCCCAGAGGGGATGCTTCACGAGACGTGTCGCTGTCGCCGCAGGTCCAACCAGCAACGTAAAGACCAGCAGGACGCCTATGACCTGTACCGACATTGACACAGCGACTGCTATCAGGATCAGGAAGCCTACGGCAAGGAAACGCACAGGGACGCCGCGCGCTTCAGCGATCTCAGGGTCAAACGAACTAAACAAAAGCGGTCGAAACACAGCCAGAAGGACGAGGATGGTGAGCACGCTGAAAATAGCCGTCACTACCACATCCGTCTGACTGATCCCGAGAAGATCACCAAACAGGATGGCGTAAACGCGCTCGGCAAAGCCGGAATAGAGTGAGAGAAAGAGAATACCCAGCCCAAGCGCAAAGGTGAGCATGATACCGATCGCCAGGTCGCGCTCGCGGGACTGCTTGCCCATCAGGCTAATGCCAACTCCCGCTCCGATCGTAAACACCAGCAGTCCAGCAAGGGGGTCGAGTCCCAGGAGAACCGCACCCGCTGCACCTGCAAAGCCAATGTGCGAGAGTGCATGACCGGCAAAGGTTAAGCTACGCGACACGAGAAAATAGCCAACGATCGCAGACACCATGGCGACGCATGTGCCTGTGAGCAAGGCATTCTGAATGAACGAAGATTGAAACAGGTCGAACATGATTCCTATCCTTTGCCCTCAGGGTAACTCTTAAGGTGCTCTTTCCCTGCCATCCACACCACCAGGGCGAGCCACCGCAGGCGGCGAGGGGTCCTGAAGATTTTACGCCTTCAGGTTTCCACACCGACGACGAAGAGTCGATCGAGTGCCTGGACTACCTCGACGGGAGACCCGTACAGTTGAGAGAGCGTCTGACTCGTGATGACCTCATCTGGCCTGCCGATAGCGCTCTGCCCTCTGGCCATATAGAGGACGCGATCTACCACTGGCAAGAGCGGGTTGATATCGTGCGTAACAAGCATCACCGCGATATTGCGCTGGCGACACACCCTGGCGATTAAAGAGACGATCTCTCCCTCACGGCTAATATCCAGGTTCGCCAGCGGCTCATCCAGCAGCAGCAGCCGGGGATTAGTCAGCAGCGCCTGAGCAATCAGGAGGCGCTGTTGCTCCCCTCCTGAAAGCTGTCCAACAGGAGCATTCGCAAAGTCTATTGCATCGACCTCGCGCAACACCTCATCGATACGTGCCTTCCGTCTGGGGTCAGGTAGCCCTATCCCCCAACGATTTCCATCCAGGCCGAAGCCAACGACATCACGAGCACGTAAAGCAAGATCGGCTTCGAGCGTGCGGTGCTGGGGGGTATAACCAATATCTTTATTTCCACGCCGCGGCGGACGCCCCAATACTTGCACGATGCCCGCATCTGGCTTGATGAGACCAAGCAACGTCTTGAGCAACGTCGACTTGCCCGCGCCATTGGGCCCCAGTATGACGATGAATTCCCCCTCGTCTATCGCCAGCGTGACATCATTCAAAATGGTGCGACCGCCCAGGCGGATATGCGCATGCTCTAAATTGACGACTGGTACTGCTATCACGAAGTTACCTCTTTACCTCCCTGTTCCCTGTTGCAAAGCCGCTTCTAATGCATTCAATTGGTCCATCATCCAGCTTTGATAGCTTTTGCCAGAAGGCATTGTCTCCGAAACAGGGACGATCGGAATATGTTGCTTTTTGGCCGCGTTCTGCACATTGGTTGTGATGGGCGTCACAGTCTGCACGTTATAGATCAGAATCTTGACCTGCTTCAGGTTGACCTCGTTATTGATCGCGGTCACCGCATTGGCAGGAGGATCGGTCCCCTCGGCGTTCGCCTTCATAAACTCGAAAGGCGTGAGCACATTCAGTCCTTCTGGAGTCGTCTGATAGAGGTAGATGGTCTCTGTCAACGCAACCGGCGTTCCCTGATACTTCGAGTTGATCTCGCCGATCTTCTGCTGAAGGGGTGTGAGAGATTGCTTAAAGGTGGCGAGATTGCTGTCAAAGGTTGAGGCGTCGGCACTATCCAGCTTCTTCAGAGCGTCGGTGATCCCCTGAGCAATAGGAGCTATATTGTTTATCCCATACCAGACATGTTCGTTCTCTGGTAGCCTGGTCGTAGCAAGATCATAGCCTTTGACCACAATTCTATGCGAGTTGGGCGAACCGGAGAGGAGCTTATCCATCCAGTCATCGTAGCCACCACTATTCTCAACTATCAGATCTGCTTCGCTGACCTTCTGAGCGGTTTGCACATTCGATGTATATTCATGGGGATCAACATTGGGGTCCGAGAGAATACTTGTCACATCGACGTGGCTCCCCCCCAATTGCTTGACGATGTCGCCATAAAAGTTCTCCGCTGCTACCACGTTGATGAGCTTTGAGGACGCGGTACTACCAGAAGCAGAACCACTTCCTGCTCCTCCATTCGATCCTCCACAGGCGCTTAACACAAATAAGCAGATGATGACAAAAGGCAAAACCCGAACAAATGCCCTTTTGCGCCAAAACATAGCATGCCTCCTATAAACTAACACGAGAGTGGAAAATTGTCAAAAGGAAAGACTTACGAAACATTTTTATCGATACGTTGTCTCTTTTGAGAGCATAACATATTGAAGTAAGCATGTCAATGAGATATAATCTCATTTGTAACTTTCAGCGAGAGGGGACGATAATGTTCGCAATTTTTCAACAGGAGTTTATCCAGAATGCTTTTTTCGCGGGAACGATTGTTGCTCTTGTGACTGCTGTGATTGGCTACTTCGTCGTCCTCCGTGCCCAGGCTTTCGCCAGTGACTCACTGTCTCATATTGGCTTTGCAGGGTCTACCGGAGGACCCCTGTTTGGCCTCAGTTCTCTTGTAGGGATGCTTGTTCTCACCTTGCTCAGTGCGCTGGGAATGGGGGCGCTGGGCGAGCGGGTGCGAGGACGTGATGTCGAAACGGGCATGGTTCTCGCCTTTGCACTCGGCCTGGGCGTCTTATTTACCGGTCTCTACGCCTCTGGGAAGAACGCGACCGCAACCGTCAGTGCACTCTTTGGCTCGATCTTGAGCGTGAACCGGGGCAATGTATTCACGACGCTCGTTGCCGCCATTCTCGTGCTTTTCCTGCTGGCCTTGCTGTTCCGCCCCTTACTGTTCGCTTCCGTTGATCCAGAGGTAGCGCAGGCGCGCGGGGTGCCCGTCCGTTTGCTCTCCGTTCTGTTCTTGCTCCTGCTCGCGGTCACGATTGCGATTGCGATCCAGGTGGTTGGGGCCCTGCTGGTATTTGCCTTGCTGATTGCTCCTGCCGCAAGTGCGGCACGTTTTACCCATCGTCCGCTCACATCCATTGCCCTGTCAGTTGTACTTGGCCTCGCAATCACCTGGGTTGGACTGATCTTGACGGTCGTCGGAACAGGTCGTTACTTGCCCGCAAGCTTCTACATCGCCACGTTAGCGACGCTCGTCTACTTTGTTTCAGTGCTGGTCAGTCGCTGGCAATCCCCTCGTCGCTCCAGCATGGTCTCGGACAGGTAAGGTATCTGCATGTGCTGGTACTTGCGATATTCTCTGATCTGCCGGACCTTTCGTCGTTTTGCTTAAACAGTCAATCCGGTCGGGGCATTCCACAACTGCGTGAGCGTGCGTCGGAGATCGCGTATCTCGCTATCAGCAATTTTCTCGTTTTTAAAAGTAATCAAAGCCAGCGGCGCATAATGATGCTCTACGCCATGTGGGCCTACCGTTGCGGGCAAAGTAGGATCATTTTCATCGCGGGGCCACTCTATATCGCCGGTCGCAGTACGGGCGGGAAGCAGCCAGTAGTCGCCAGAACGGTAGTTCGCTTTAGGATCAGTCAACCTGAACTGGATCTGGATGTTATTTTCTAGAGTAATCCAACCGGTATCATCCTTGCTCTCTACAATTTGTATAGCGCCATTGCTGAACGTCACGTTGTCACCATTTATCAGCTCCCCTCCATTCTGATCCCAGCGGCGTAGGAAGGGATGTTTATCCGTGTTCTGGCCGATTGAGGTAGTCGGCGCATCCTTTAGGATTACCTGCATATGACCGAAGTCGACGCTCTCAATCTGTACCAGTGCTATGGGCTCGTCTTGCGAGTAATAGTCATCATCCACAATTTCGACCCAATCGTCCTGCTTCAAGCCAAAACGTTTGTCACGCCCAAGTGTATCCAGTGTGACCACTTTCCCGGCGAGATTGCTGATAGGGAAAACGACAGAACCATTCTCACGCGACCACTTGAATGTTGCCGACCCGGCAGCACCACTATCGTGGATCTCCACACGGTAAAGTTGATTCTCCGTCCCGCGAAAACGTGCTTCAGGCCCAATGATACAGGGAGTGGTATCTTGATAGGAAGCCCCTCCACTCTTCGCTTTGAGCAGGCCCCGGTAAGGTGATTGCAACGTTGGCACCCATTGTTCAACCCAGTTGGTATCGAGATCCTTTATGAACTTAGCCGGGTCTGAATCAGATAACGGATTCGGTATTTGAACGGTACCAGGAGTGCCATCCGACTTTAGACCAGGCATGGAGTTTGTGGCTCTCACTCGCCACTCTACTTTCGCTCTGGTTGCTGTATCCGGCCCCAATAGTCCCAATGCAACTTCACGAATAGATTTGTTCTCTATATAGGTCACCTGGCGCTCCCATACATCCAGGTAGACGACATAGATCGGGGTATTCTTTCGCTGATCATCGCTAAAGGTGAAGATATATGATCCATCACTTTCACAGAGAATGCCATCGACATAGTAGTGGCCCTCACCGACGACAATATCGGGGGGAGGTGTACTGCCTTTACCTTTTGTTGTTTTTGCTGGCTGCGGCGCTCGACCAATGAGGAATCCTTTTACCTTTTCAGTATCGCGTGCCACACGTGATCCGACCAGGTCTATCGTCAGGGTCCGCAGATAGTAGTTCAGGATATCCATCTGCTCGTTCCAGTCGGCATCGAGGCCGACTCGCCCTTGCTGCATGAGCACACGAGAAAAATGATTGATTTTATTAAAGGTATCGCGCGTGAAATCTCCCTTAAAATCGCCGTTCATGTGGATAAAACCTCCTGGCTAGCTAACGTAGATGATGCCTGCTTCCATACTGGCGGGCGTGAATTCATCGAGGCGAGCGCGCAGATTCGCGGCTCGTTGGGGTTGAAACAGGTCGTGGAACGCTCCCAGTTCCGACTCGTCGTCCGCGCCGCGTGTGATTTCTTCGGCGCAGGCGTCGGCGAGCTGGCAGTACGTGGGCGTTCCATAGCGCACGCTGTTGAAGAGGGGACGCACACGGTCGGCCTCTCGTTGCTTTGCGCTCTCTTTATCTAGAATGCTTTTGTCGTCGTCTACCGCCTGCATGACCAGGTCGGGCTGGCAGTGATAGCGGCGCGGCGTGCGCGATCCGGTGGAAACATAACAGAAGCGCATACAGCCTTCCTGGCGACGCGCTACCTTTACCTGTCCACAAAAGATGCTGTTCTCCGCCAGTTCTATCGCGTGAACCTTCACCAGACCAAAGACGGTACAACGCGTAATGGTCAGCGAGGCCGGGGCTACAGGGCAGCCTGGTCCATGCAAAGCCTCGAGTTTGGGATCTGTGGCGTCCAGGATACTATCGCTGAGGCGCAGAGATACCGGGTCCATGCGAGCCTCATCCTGGTTGACCTCGATAGTACCAATGATGCTGTGTTCGATGGTGACAAGCCCGGACATATTCAACAGTTCCAGGCTCGCTCCGACCGGTCGCGCCGGTTCGCTATTGCCAAGCAGTTCCCAGCCAGGGACCAGGGTACAGTGGCGGATAGTTACATCGGCAAGGTTCCCATCCACCTGCACACCACGGCCCGTGATAAGTATCCCATCCAGGGTAAGGCGGCTGCCGAACTCACCCGCTACATTCAAAGAGTCCGGACGATTCGTACGCCAATCCAGGAGGCGGATCACCGGACGCGAGTTATTGGCCGCTCGGATCTGCAAGCTCTCGTGTTCTTCCAGGACGATGTTCAGCGCTTCAGTGTAGATCCTGTTGTCGTTGATCTCAACGACAGCGTGGAGGAGTTCCGGGCTTTCGGCTTTTATGCGCTCTCTGCGCTCCTTGCTCTTACTCTCGCCCTGCTCATCACTCTCACTACTCTCTACTTTCTGATATGCATCCTCCTTATCCTTTTTCCACTGCTCTAATGCACTCTGGATGGTTGCGAACTGGTCCTTATTCTCGCCCACCTGGTAGAGTTTGTGATTGGTGGGCTGTAAGATGGGCCAAGTGTAAGAACCGCCGCCGATATCGGCGCTGAAGCCATAACAGTAGGAGACCCAGACTCCTTTAGGGAGACGATCCGCCGGAAAGGCGATGCGTCCAAGCACCGGGTCAACTGCGATATGATCGCGATCGGGTAGATATCTCCTCCAGTCGCTCAGGTCGGCGACCTGAATCTCGCCTTCTTTCACCGGGTATTGGACAATCTCCTGCTTGCGCGTTTTGGAGTTACGTTGCGACACGCCTCTCCAGATTTGCAGGCTCTTGCCTTCACCATAGTAGCTCGTCTTATGATCCTGAAACGCCTGCCGTCTGATAGGCACAGGCAAGTTTATTTCGCCGGGAATATCCGTTTGCTCATCCACCTTCGCGGCAAAAGTATAGAGAGGAGTATCGTTACCCAGTACACTGAAGGTGAAGAATGGGGAGCCCGCCCGCTCGATGTTATTAGCCTGGGTGAAGGTCACTTTGTATGTTTTTAGCCGCCAGACAAAGACGCCAACACTGGGGATGTTGTACAAACCCTGGCTATAAGGCGATTTGATGTTACGCACATCTATGGTATGAGCGACTTCGTCAAAAGGGCCGCCCAGGAGTTCCAGATCGTCGTTGTCGCGCAAGTAGATGCTCCTGCCTCGTCCCAGGCGCCGCTCATTGATGTTCTGAGTCATAGCGAGCAGTTTGTAGAACTCTACAACACGCGCGGGCCAACCGGTGACATCATGAGCCAGTTGATCGAGTAGCGCCAGGGTCCCTTTACGGCGACGATAGTGAATCGTGTTCGCAACGTCGCGCCGCGGGATCAGGATTTTGTTGCGCTGCTGACTCTCCACGGTCGTCACTTCTCCTGGCTCGCCAGCCTCGTGGACAACCTCGTACCCGACCAGGTCTCCGATATAGGGCACGACCCAATCCTGGCAGGTTTCAATAAACCAGTTCTCATAGAGCTGGGTAATGTCATCCTCAACGATTGTTACCTGCTCTGCAATGACGCGCAGCAGAGCCTGGAGCTGCCATTGCCTGTCCGCATCACGCAACTGGTAGATCGTCGGCAGGAGTTTATAGAGGCGATCAAGCTTGTCGTTCATCGAGTATCTCTCCAAGAATAAGGGTATCAGGAACATCAGAGCTTAAGAATGCAAGCTGAGCTGGCGCAATATGAGGCTGAGGAACCTGGATGAACTGTGCCAGTTGTACCAGCACATCCTGGGCATCGCTTAAACCAAGCAGTTCAAGTAGTTCTTCCGCACGTTCCTCTTCGTCGGCTTCACCAGGCTCCTCCTTTTCGCTGGACTCCACCTCTTGCAAACTCAGGTCAGGGTCAGACGGATGCAGCGCCACTTGCTTGAGGGCCTGTAGAAGCACATCCTGGCTGACCGCCCCCATAACCTCCAGCCTGACATAATCCACTCCCGCCACGCCCTGGATCACGCTGATGACCTCGCTTTGAAACACAGGCTGGCCGAGTTCACGCTGTTCAAAGCCAAATGCATTCAGCATGGCGGTGCGGATCTGGGGCTCGACCAACTCCAGCGGGTAATCCGGGAGCAGGTGTACGCTGGCCTGAATGACCAGGAGGCTGACATCGACCAGGGCAATCTGCAACGGCAGGTCAGGATCACCAGACTGGCGCAGGGCCTGGAAGAGGTTCCGGTAAAGATCAGAATTGACATCGATAGGAATGTTATCGATGCCGGCGATGGTGAGATGGGCAAGCTGGCGGCGACCATCCGAGAGGAGGGCCGCACTCGCCTTGCCAATACCGGCAAAGGTACGCGCGAAATCCGCATAATCCTGCACCGAAACCAGGCGGTCCAGCGCCAGTACGGCCAGCGGCACATTTCGACGCGCCAGGCTAATGCTTTCTTTATCGGCCCCACCTGTTGCCGGTAGCGGATTAATAACACTCTTCACGCCAAGGGGACGCGTTGCTAGCAGGCTGATCTGGCGCGCGTTGGCATTCCCTGGTTTACCAATGCCTGTGCGATAGGTAGCTTTGACATTCTCAACACCTGTCGGGAGGCGAGTGCCATGCTCGCCATTGCCGAAAATGACGGTTGTTTTATCGTCATTATCAGTTTGCGTAATGAACGTACGGTCCGTTGGTCCAGAACTGACCAGTTTATCTGTTTCATGCCATTCAATCCCATTTACATAAACCTTGAGCGTACTTACAGCCCCGGCAGGAGTTGGCGCTGATAGGTACGTGAGCGGTGACTGGCGTAGCGCGAATTGTTGCAGTTCCTTGCTGCCATCGCCACTGCCGAGCACTTCGTTGCGTGTCTCGCCGTGTGTAGCGTGCACAACGTTACCATAGATAGTCACAGTATCGCGTTTGTAACTATAGGAAAGCGCATTGGCCAGTGTGAGGAAGGTATGGGCAGTATCACCGGGCAGATTAGCTATTTGAGTAACTCCTTTATCAGGCGAACCATCGATTGGCACCTGATGCACACTCTGCTTAACGCCCGCCAGCATCACCAGTTCAGCGCCCCGTACGCCTGTAGACCCCAGGATATCTGTGCGCTCACCGGCGACGATGAGCCAGCGCCCCGATTGCAGACCACCATATACATCATCCAGTTCGATCTGATCGCCGCACACCGATTCTATGACCGGATCGATAGTCTCGTCCGCCAGGTCTCGCTCCACGCTCTGGGCGTACACTGTGACCTGGCGCAGTATCCCAAGCGAGACATCATTCTCGTCGAGCCACGGTTGATCCAGTGTCAATTGCGTGACGTTTCCGGTTATGCCATAATCTGCTTTCGCAACCTGTTGCGCGTTCGTTACGCGGCTGATAAGTGGTTGACTCCTATCAGGGCGTTCAATCACGACCCAGCTTCCGGGCACAACCTGATCGAACTTCGCGTCCAGCGCAAGTATCTTCCGCTCTTTTAAAGGAACAGGGGCAAGTAACTCATCGGTGAGCGAGATACTTGTGTCATCGACCTGGAGGATGATATTACGCCCGTCTGCTGAGAAATGTTGTGTTCGTGTCTGCGTAAATTGCGCAATAAAGTCATCAACTTGCAGTATGATAGTGTCGAGACCCCGAGAGGGAGGTGTTGTCGCTCCTATTACCGCAAACTCACGTCCTTGCTTTGGAAAATCGAAGCCATACCTGATGAGTTCACCTGTGAAGATGCCTGCCTCAGCGGCAACATCGAAAGAAATGTGTTGTGAGGAGTCTTCAAACACGTAGACATCGTAAATTTTTCCAGCCTTCAGAGTCAGTGTTTCTTTCCGGGCAACTGGCACCACGCCAGTTGGGAAAGTGACATCTACAGTTATCTCGTACTGACCTGCATCCAATACATGATATTGATCGGCCCCTGTATTAGCACCCTGCGCCCTGGAAATGACTGTGGTGCCAACCGAGACGCTTACACTTTGAGCAGAGACGGTATAATTAATGGCACGTATACGTACCTGGTTCGTTGGAGGAAGCGTGAGATCGTCATTGAGCAATACAACGGATTGCAGACCGGTTGCCACAAGGGTATATGTGCCGTTAGCAGCAATAGTTATCTGAGCAGGCGTTATCGCTATTGCATCTTGCGCTCCTGCTTTCTTGAGTTGCAGGCTATGTTGTCCCGCCCCAGGAAATCCTTGAAAGATGTAGTTCCCCGGTGGCACTGCCAGATAATCACTGACCTGCGAAAAATCAATACCCCTCAGTATTACATTCCCATCGAGATAGATATCGATGGCACCTATGGGGGCTGCCGCTCCACCGCCTCCACCATCGGGCAATGCATTGAGCACAATTATAGATTCGGTGAATAAAGCATGGACAAAGCGGAGATGAGGTACAGAGGTGTTAAAGATGGTAACATCGACCGACGTTCCATCCGGCTTTCCGTCCAGCGACACATGCATATTGGGATTATTCTGGTCCAGGGTAAGCTGCTTGCTTAGTTGCTGCGCTTTGTCCGTAACTGAAATGGCCGCTTGAGGTGAATGGGTAAGGGCTTGAAGCGTCGTGAATCCGGAAGAAAGCTCTACTTTAATCTCCGATGTATCCGCGATGGGCCATTCGGTATGATCCACTACAATCCCCTTGTCGTTCGTGATCGGGCGGAGTGGGGCATTGCTTCCAAAGGGTGCGGCTTTCACGCGCAACGCCTGCGCGCTTTGCAGGTCCGAGGATAGTGTGACCGTTGCATTGGAAACAGCAGTGTAGAGAGTCGTTTTCAATGCGGGATTCAGCGTTGCCAGAAGCTGAGGCAGAATATCGGATTGCGTATTAAAAGTCCCGCTCAGCGAGCGGCTCAGTTGCTGGCTTGTGGCAGGTTGCAGGGAAGCCGGCTTTGAGAGCGAGGCAACAAGGTCCGGGAGACGTGATGCGATGGTTGGGTTGGAGCCATTTGATGGTGGGCCACCAGCCGCCGCTACACGAGTAACAGGCTTGAACGATGGCAGAGCAGGAACAAACAGACGCGCCCTGTCTCTGAGGTTGCCGGGGGGCAGAATGTTCGTACTATCAGATATTACACCCGATAAAAGCGCGCGCATCAAGACATTTAGCAGGTCGTTTATCAGCCCGCCAAGCCAGTTTGCTACGTGCGCGTCTCCGTTAGTAACAGCATCATCAAGTATGCCTTGCAGCCCCTTATGCCCTCCATCATCCGTGTCTTTATATAGAACGGAACTCAGCCTCTCGGCTATTTGCTTCAGATCAGTTACAGTCAGTAAATCGCTCAAGAATGTTTTCAGAAGCGCCATTACATCGCCAGCTAATGTGTCATCAGCAGAGACACAAAACGTGGGGAGATCGAGGTATCGTACCGTTATTTGCTGAATGGCCCTCTTCAGTGTATCGACCGTGACAATGTCTTGCAGAGTAACTTTTGTACGATTTTCAGCAGGCTGCGGTTCTATGGCCTGCACAAAGCGCATGAACTGACCTTTTTGCATACCTGCTATTTCATCGAAAACGAGCAAGACCGGATCATTTGGCTTCAGGCCCGTTGAGACTCCCGAGAAGTAAATGGTGTCGATGGTATCGGCGTTATTCTGGGTAATGAACTGGGGACGCGTCAGACGGGGCTGGAGATTATTCCATTTTGCCCTGGCGACGAGCTTGTCCGCCGTCTCGAAGGATTGGGGCGTCTCCCCGGGACCAGGGAGACTCTGGGCACGGTTGCCCGCGAGGATAGTTGTCTCAGCGCCGACCTCCAGCGTGTAGGCCAGGAAGACACTGGCGGAGACGCCGGGACGCAGGGTATAGCCCACGAGTCGCGCCAGTTCCAGGATCGAACGGCGCTCGGTAGCCGTACGCAGGTAGCTCTCATTGGCGATCCGCTCCTGGTAGAATGTGAGTACATCGGCGACGACAGCCCAGGCATCCAGGAGAGCAATGGCCGGATCGGTCGCTGCACGCGTGGTCAGTCCCCGCAGAGGATAGCGGGTCTGGTCGCCTCCTGCACCCGACAGGGCCGCGATGATATCCAGATCCTCCAGTGTGAGACCCAGGTTGGACAGGCGCGCCTTCATCGTTTCCAGAAAGCTGGCATGGGTGCCGACGCGATAGATTAATGCCTCCAGGCCGGGCCGATTGGCAATTGTTACCGGCGTAATTTTTTCGATGCCTTCACAGCAGCCACAGGTTTCGTTCAACGCCCACCTCGCATATCTAAAACGAGCTTGCCATGCTCAGGAAAATTGGGATCGTTATCCAGCCTGGCAATCTCCATTGGACCTATGGGAAGAAATTCGTTTTTCAATTCACCACGCGGCCCATCAAAGAGCCGCTCAAACGCGTTGAAGCTGACGTTCTGCACGCCCGGGACCGACCGTATGAGCGCGGTAAGTTTGCTCATGGAAATGCCCTGCCCAAAGGTCAGGCTATCGGGATGAAAGAAGCCCCGTTTTCCGTTGGGCAACACACGGTTACTGAGCAAGGCAAGCAGCGCAGCTTTAACATGACCGCGCAGGTAGTGCGGATCGACGCAGACGGTGATATTGATGTTGAGCGGGATGTAGATCGCGGGAACTACGGTAATATCGTGACCAATACGACGATAGTGGTTCAGATAGCTCCTGACCTCGCGCAACATAGCCTGACTCGCGCCTTCCCTACCAACAGGGTCAACCGCGACGACCACTTCATACCAGCTCCCCGTCCAGAACAACATAGCGGCGGCCCGCTGCAACTTGACCCTGGGATTGCGCTCAGCCAGGCGGGCATAGTCATCGGCAGTGATTGCTCGCTGGAGTTCGGTGCGAAAGGCTCCTGGCGCGAACTGTTTGACCTCATCCAGCGGCTCGGGGTCTATGCCGCCACTGGCAGGGAAAGGATTGTAAGGTTCCAGAGTACCATCTTGAGGGATAGGAGCTGTTTCACGGAATACGATGTGTGAAAGTGTTCCCGCCCCCACATCACCGATTACCCCGTTGCCCACGCGATACGTAACCGTAAATGTCGTACCGGCCTCCGGCATGTGACCGAGGTCGTCATCGCCGAAACGCAGGTGAGCAATCCCATCATTATCCATTTCCACGACAAAATCCGGCTCCAGTCCTGTACTGCCCAGGAGGTCGCTCTTTGGCGTCCATAGTTCCTCAACCAATCTACCTGAGATTTCCCGCGTGCCTGTAAGTTTCACTATCTGTGGCAGCGCGTGACGTGGGTCCTGTACGAGCAACGCTGCCGCAGGCGTGGCAACCGCCGTCGGTAGTGGCTGGCTAAAGGTCAGTTGCGCTTCCTTCAGGCTCGGATTGAAGCGCCTGGGTACGGTTTCGCTGTCAGTCGGCTGTCCCGCGTCCTCGCAGACAGTGGCCGTCTGCTGTGCCTCCACCGTACCCAGGAGTTCATCAGCTACCCTCCGACCGTGATCTACAAGGATCACATTCCCGCGCACGATGCTGATCTCTTCGAGGAGTTTACAATCGGAGGTCTGCCCAACAGCCGAAATGCAGAGTGGAAAAGGCAATGCATCCTCGATACCCCACTCTATTTCAACAACCGGTCGATCATACAACGTATCTATGCTCGCTGTGACATTTGTAAGAAGCACTACATGCCGGTGATTGGGGTCAGCATCGGCGGGAATGCCCGTCCTGGGGCCGATCCTCTCTTCGAAGACAAGATAATCTCCTTTGTGCAGGTTCAGTTTGCCTTTGCGAGCAGGGGAAACATCTTTTCCCTCTTGAGTCGCTTCACCCTGGGCCTTCTGGGCGGGAGCACCGGGTGCCTGTGGCTGCCAGTGATCTCTCAAGGTAGCCGAGGTAGCGCCGCGCGGCAGGCAGCATTCTCTATCGCCCCAGGTATAGAAGTCGATGATATTGTGCGCGTGATAGAGTTCGATGGGGGTTTTTGCCAGCGGCTCAAACACTTCGTAGCTGTTGGCAGGAACATTGAATAAGTCGATCTCGCTGAGAGGCATTCCATGTGGACGCCCCGTTACACGGAGGTCATCATCAGTACCGGTCACAAAGTAGAATTTGGCCGGGTCTAGCGCGTCCTTGCCGATAAGGTCCCGGCTTGTTTTCACGGTCACCCAGGTGCGAGCGTTACAGCCCTCATGCATCTGGTAGTCAACCAGCCGCGCGTGTCGGCGGACCGAGATGCGCTGGCGAGCCGTCTCAAGGTAAGCTTCGGTCGAAACCGCATCCTGATAGTAGCTGAGATAGTCCCCCACATAAGCCAGGATTTCAACCAGCACAATACCGAGATCGGGAACGTGCCGCTCGGACCAATCGGGCATCACGAGCGCCAGGCGATCCAGGATCAACTGGCGGAAACTGGCATAATCTTTGGCGAGGTAGGAGATTTCCGGCTCAACCAGGACAGGGGGCGGGCAGGTGTCT
>WNFY01003316.1_pt1 | contig 29067 bp, 23 predicted proteins | sample 5400091 | NCBI WGS metagenome assembly WNFY01 (sample SAMN13153364, study PRJNA577476) | soil metagenome | isolation source: 60 cm soil or saprolite under grassland replicate 1 | place: USA:California | collected 2016-06-15 | reverse complement strand
GAATACGCAGTTGCTTGGAACCGCCATGACATGGCCGCCTTCGGTCGTCTCTTCACCGAAAGCTGTGACTACGTAAACATCGCCGGTGTCCACTGGAAAGGAGTGCAGGAGATTGTCCAGCGGCAGGCGGAACTGTTTCAGAACAGATTAAAGACCGCCGTTCGGACTCTTACCGGTGTAGAAGTTCGTTTTTCAACACCCGATGTTGCACTAGTCCATGCTACGTGGGACGTGACCGGTCGGAGTCGTCCCACTGGAGAGACCGGTCCAGCTCCGAAAGAAATCACCACGACGACGATGGTCAAGACTAACGGGAAGTGGCTAATCACGGCTTTTCAGAACACGGAGAGCGGGGGCTCGACAAAGTAAAGCGGTCGCAGCCGGATTGGAAGAAAAGGCGTGGGGCTTAGAACACGTTGCGGACATGACGGTGGCCTATTTCGAGCGCAAAAAGGCGGTGATGGGTGCCTATGATTACGGCGCTGGTGGCGGGAACTTCATTGGTGTCAGTGTTGGCGTGGCTGCTGCCAGGGAAAGTATCTCTGACGCTCGCGGCGATTCTGACGGCGATTCTGTTGCCGTTGGCTCTGGTGAAGTTGCGACGGTCGGCGAAGCTTGCGTGGATGACGTCGGTCATGCTTGGGATGGCTTGGAGGGGAGAAGATTGGAAAAACGCCTGTCTGGAAGCAGAGCAACGACTATCGCAATTACCGCCGCAATGCCTCCAACTCTTGCCCAAAACAGTGTCTTCTGGCCGAGGCTCTGGCTTTCTTTGTGACGGTTCTGCGCAACTTCACTTGCTCGAATATTTTGACGACGTTGGTGCTCAGCGACTATCGCCGGGTGATCGATTTGACCGCCTCGACTTCGAAACAGGGCGTCCAGTTGCTCGTCATCGTAATTACGATAGTCCGGCATTTGAATTTGATTATCCGATTAGACTTCCTGACGGGGATTCCAATCGATTCGCCAAATGATAAGCACCCAACACCAAAAAGGCTAATGAATCGGACCCAACACCCACTTGATTTTATATGACGTGTAGTTTTTACGGAATTTTTTGGGCGCGGGTTTTGCCGCGAATCGCGGTTGACGTCCTGGAGTGTTTTCCGGCAAACTGCCTCAATGGAGGCAGAAATAGGTTGCAAGTTGCAGTCTAATTCTCGTTAGACCTTGGCTGCATCGACGGGCGTCGCAGAGTTTTTGCCGAAAAGATCGGCAAGCGTGGTAATCGCTTGCGGTGGCTCCGTCGCTGCGAGATAGGCCTGAAACTGCGGCGAGAAAGCCTGGCGGCGGCTCGGCCACCAAACCTGCTGGACCCCCGGACTATGGTAGTAGGCGCGGATTAAATTCTCCCATCCGGCCCACTGGGCATCATCGAGCACGCGCGACCTGTATTGATACCAAGCCTGCTCGTGCAGCTTGAAGAAGCAGAAGAGGAAATAATGCGCGATCACACGCTCGTCGTGGCTCGCCAGCGACCAATCCTTAAGAGCTGTGGCAAGGGCGGTCCCGAGCGCCGGAGATTGCATTGCCGGAACATTAATGGCCGCGATCGCCGCTGCGAGCGATTCGACTGCGACTACGCGCTGAGATTGGGTGTTCTGGCGGATTTGCAATCCGACAAAAATGAGAGATGCCAGCAGGGCACCAGCGCCGACGATTTGGGCCAGAGCCGAGAGCTGCTCCAGTGTCATTGGTCTAACAATAGCCGCGCGCCGCACACCTTGCATAGCCGAAATCCAAGGGCCGACGCTTCGTTGAGCGAAGGTCTGACCACGCACTGCAGCCAACCGTTGATCCGCGTACGGTGGCCAAGAGGTGTAACCAAACCGCTGGAGCGAACGGCCATCCGACTTGACTCCATATGACATATAGTTTTTTACGGGAATTTTTTCGAGGTCCGTCAAGTGTGTTTTTTGCTAGCACTTTTTGTTTGTCGTCGTTAGGCATGTTTTATGGGTGGTCCTTCTCCAGATGCGCTGCGATCTTGGGCAATAGGATCGCGCCCGCGATGCGAGTTGGGTTGTATCGATCAAAGATTTGCTTTTCGGCGGGACGCCCTGACGGCTATAACGTAAAAGACTGGGTGTAAAAATCAGATTGTGTACATACTGCTAGTACTTTTTCTCGCCTTCATTTTTTTTATCCGTGACAGTGCCAAACCCGGCGGCCCCGCAATTAGACGTGCCGCTTGGCTTGCGTCTTTGTCTGCCATAACTTCAAGAACAATCGGATCGGAAAGAAGTCACGGAAAACGATAGTTCCAACACCATACAACGAAAAAGAATTTGCTGATATTGCCGCTGGTCGCGTTGCAAACATTACTCATAAGCAATCACTCTGTGCTTTGATCGAGACATCAATTTCCCTTGTAGTGCAAGAAGAAGACATAACTTCCGCCCATGTGTTAATAATGGCCGCATGGCGCGTTTTGAACGACCTGGGTAAGTCGGATGAAAAAGGGCCGATACTGCATGACGACCCGCGAGTTAAAGGTTGGCTTTTTGACGGATATAACTTCTTCCGGCACGCTTCGCCCAAATACAAAGACGCCGAACTGAACATGCCCCCGATTCTGAACGAGATACTTCTGCTCGATGTCATCGTGTCTTTCGTAAAGCAGTATTCATCGGCGGCGCGAACGCCCGCCATGACCACTTTTCTTCTTTGGTTCATAATCTCCAAACGCGCTGACTCGGAACTCCTTCAGGACATTCTTGACGAAAACTTGCCAGCTCCGGCTTCGCTGGAGGCGGTCGACAAACTCAGTCGAACAGAGTTTTTCGAGGTGTGCCTAGCGGAGATTCGAAAGCGTCAGGAGAAACAAGCCTCGGATTCCGAAAAATCATAACCACGCTGGCCCAGCAAATCGACAATCGGCATCAACACCAACGGATTTCGTACGACATATAGTTTTTTACGGAAATTTCGAGGGCGGGTTGTCGGGGGTTGCGTCAGAGGTTGCGTGATTCTGCTTTTATCGGAGCCTTCCCAAGGTCAGGGCAGCTCACTAGCGCCTAGATCCAGCTATGCAACTCGCGCCTACGCACAAGGGTTGGGAGAATGAGCACCTCGCCACTTTTCTCCTTTCACGCATTGCGTTCGTGGCTAGCCCCGTCACTGTGGCCGATGACATCGGCACGGACATTTTCGGAACTCTCTTTGAAGTCAGGAAGCATAAAGGACAAGATGTCCTTCTTCCGCGAAGCTCAATCGCAGTACAGGTCAAAAGCAACAGGAACCCGGTCGACGTAGCTTCGAAACTGGATTATCTCCATCGCTTGGAAGTGCCGTACTACCTTGGCGTTGTTGATCAAAAACACCTCACGCTTGAGCTGTTCTCTGCACGATTCCTCCCAGTACTTCTCTCGTGGCGGCCACATCACGCACGACTGTTCCTCGCTCCAGTGGACGAGTTTCAGCGGAATTATCGTCCGAAAGCTGACGACGGCGTATTCACGCTGTTGTGCCACAAAGTTGCAACACTAGATGCTCACGACGACTCGTCGGCGATCGCACGGTGTGCCGAAGCCATTCGCGAGGATTCTAGAGCAGCTCTCCAAGCAATCGCATCACGCCTGAACCAGGAATATGTGTTCGAGATTGCTGGAGGTGAGGTGGAGATCTTCGCGGGGCCAGGCTCGGCTCAAACATTCCGCCGTGCCTTCTTTAAGCGACTCGGAGAGGTTTACTTCAACCTTTCATTTCTCCTCGATACCAAGCAGGCTGCGTCAGAGGCCGAGATGGACGCCTTCATTGCGATCACCGACGAACTTATCAGAGGGGTGCCTGTGCCAGACTATGTCATGCGACTGCGCGAAGGACTCCAGAATCGGCGAAGCGTCCGCGTCTGCAATAGGGCCAAACGTGCTAAAGGCACGAAAGCAAAGCGTGGCTGTAGTGTGTACACTACAAAGTGGCGTGGAGCTTTAGCCGTAGCTCCCAGAGTTTTCAGCGTTCGGAGCGTCGCGCGTGCTCGCAGAGATAGGCTAAGAACTGTTCCCCCTAAAGGAAAGGTGGTTTGGGGGAAAACGTGGTTTCCCCCAAGTACAGGGCGTCGCTAGGCGGCCGCGCCCTTGTCCGAATCAGCTCAAGATTGGCAGGAAAAACGGATTTCGACGAGTTCTGTAATTTGTGTAAAAATATGGGTTAAGCCATTGGCGACATGTGGAAAGGTCGTTCGCTGGCGCGTGCGCATATGAGGGTATCATGCAAAAACTACCTTCTGATCCGTAATCATTGGTTTCGGCCCTCAGTCGGACCGTTTTTAGGAACCGTGGCGAGCTTCAGTCGCGGTCAGATGAGTGAGCGAAGCGACTATACCACGAGTGCGACGCACAGCGTACCAACGACCGCCATTATTTCACGACATTGGGCGCCATTGCGAAGTGAACTAGAGCGGCACCGGGCAACCTGGTAACTTGGGCCGCGCAATCGGCAATCAATACGTGGCGTGGCGCTCGATTGCTGCATTTACGATTTCGTGCGGCAAGATCACAGCCTCGGAACCACACCAGCGGTAGCAACCGACCTAGAAGAAGAGCCGTGGAGTTTAGAAAAGGTCGTGGAAATGACCGAAGCTTATTGGCGCAAAAGAAGAGACGGGCGAATCGCAGAGTTGCGGTAGCGGTTCGCCCGGAGATCAACGTCCAATTCTCTCGGCCGGTTATCGCCGGCGGAATCAGGGTTGGATGTAGGAATTTTTCGAAAGAAGGCCACACGCCGGCGGGCAAATCAGATACACAAGCTGAGAGGCCATTTCATTCAGGAAGCCTCCTAACGGCTGCGGTGGAAGGCCAATCAAGAATCGTAATACCTCTGGATTGGTGTTGGGGTCGGTTGGGTGACTGGCCAAGCGTACTCGCTCGATCCGGGGTCTTGGGTCTGATTGCTACGAGAACAAATTACGAAGATATTGGCGGCTCTTCTTGAAAGATGGCGCACAATCCCTCTTTATAGAAGGCCAAGCGCAGTCCGTATTCCCTCGCAAATTGCGCGATCTTTGCCTCTCGGTCTTTGTCATTTAACGGCCAGATGCGCTGGAGTTCATCCTCGTAAGCAGCATAGTGCCCGGCTCCGCCAACTTGTAATTCGCTTTGGATTTTGCCTGCCAGCGTTTTCATGCCGCTGAGCTAATATTCCGCACGCATTGAACCTGATTTCGTGGACATAGTTGCACTTTCAAAGCTGCGCGTGAATAAAGGTTATGGCGTGACGCCTCTGGATTTTATATGACATATATTGTCTGATGTTATTGAAGCAGGGTTTTGGATCTTTGCGTTGGCTCTCACGTCCGCGCAGAATCCTTGCAAATCGTTCCCCTGCCACGATTACACCCTATTGCCGCTGCCCTTGACGCTGCTGCAGCTGGTGTTAGCGTCGGCGAGTTTCGGTTCAACATGAATGGTTTTAGCCAGAATTTAGTCCGGCCCGCGTTGGTTGGTCTTTGCGCGATTTTCGGTTTAGCCCAGTCCGTCGGTGCAGCCCCCGAGGAGACCGCTGGCAGCATTCAGCAGATGATGACTCCGGAAGAATTCAAGGCCGCCGGCTTGAATAAACTTTCGCCGGAAGAGCTGCAAAAGCTCGATGCCTGGATGCAAGGCTACCGGCAAGTCGCCGAACAAGCCGGCGAAAAGAAAGGCACCGCCCGAGCTGAGCGCACCAAAATGGACCTGATCGTAAGCCGCGTGGATGGGACGTTTGACGGCCTGACTGGCAGGACGGTGATTCGTTTGGAAGACGGCACCGTCTGGAAACAGGCAAATGCAGATGACCGCTATCGGCCGAAAGTTACTGATCACCCGGGAGCTGCAGTCATTCATGGCATTTTTGGGTACAAGATGCGTATTGAAGGTACCCAGGAATTCTACGTGGATCCCGTCAGGCACCCGTAGTTGAAATTAAGCGAGCGCCCGAGTTGCCGACGCAGCGGGCAGCAGTCGACCCAACCCGAACTCGGCGTGAATCAATTGCGCAGCCCGCTCTGCGTATTTTTCATCAACGATTACCGCAATCTTAATCTCAGAGGTGGATACCAGTTGAATGTTGATACCGTTTCGTCCCAGGCATTCAAACATTCGTGCCGCCACACCCGAATGGGACCGCATTCCGATTCCCACGACGCTCAGCTTCGCCACGCCACTTGTAGTGTTCAGGCGGTGTCCGCCAAGCTCACCTACGACCGGCATCAAGATCTTACGGGCGTTTTCCAGTTCATCCTCGTGAATCGTGAATGAAATGTCAGTCGTGCCGGCGATCGACGCGTTTTGCACAATCATATCAACGATGATGTGCGCCGCGGCGATATTGGAAAAAATCCGGCCAGCGATTCCGGGTTCATCACGCACCCCAGCGATGCTTAGCTTTGCCTGACGGCGATCGAGACTGATCCCGCGAACCACCACATCTTCCATGCTGGGAGTCTCTTCCCTTGTGATGGTTCCGCTCCTTTTCTTAAAGCTCGAACGTACCTCGAATTCGACACCGAATTTTTTTGCAAACTCTACGGCGCGCGACTGCATCACCTTGGCGCCGCCGCCCGCCATTTCGAGCAACTCATCATAAGAAAGTTCCTTGAGCTTTTTGGCGTCGAGAACGATCCGCGGATCGCAAGTAAACACTCCATCAACATCGGTAAAAATCTGACAGGCATCTGCATTCAGCGCGCCCGCCAGCGCGATCGCGGTCAAATCCGACCCGCCGCGTCCCAGCGTAGTGGTTTCTCCTTCCGGTGTCTGGCCCTGAAAACCAGCGACGATCACGATGTAATCGTCCGAGAGCAGTTCGTGAATTTGTTTCGGACTGATATTGGCGATGTGCGCCTTGCTGTGATTGTAGTCGGTTAAGATCCCCGCCTGTGCGCCGGTCAGCGAAATGGCTTGTCCGCCAAGAGCATTCACTGCCATTGCGGTCAAAGCGCTGGCGGCACGCTCGCCGGTCGATAGAAGAATATCGAGCTCGCGCGCCGTCGGGTGTGGCGAGATCTGCTGCGCGAGCTTGAGCAAGTTATCGGTTGTCCCCGCCATCGCGGAGATCACCGCAACAACCTGACACCCCTCGCGCTGTGTTTCCATAAGCCGACGTGCAACATTCCCTATCCGCTCAGGTGTCCCGACGGAGGTGCCGCCATATTTTTGAACGACCAGGCGCATGTCAGATAAAGTTCAAATTCAACGAAACAAAACGGCGATGGTTTTCAAGCATCGGTTACAGCTCAATTGCGCGTCGTACGTCGTTCAGAGTCGGCGCGACTGGTTTCAATTCGTTCATTTGCTGGATAATCGGGTCCGGATCTTTCAAACCATGTCCAGTGACTGTACAAACTATTCGACTCGCCTCCGGAATCTTTTGGAATGACCACGCCGCCTCATTTGAATCGCAGCATCTGAAAAACCCGGCGATCGCCGCCGCGCTTGCAGGTTCAACAAAAATTCCCTCGTGTTTCGCCAGCCAACTCTGCGCCGCGAGAATCTCCGCGTCACTCACGATGTCGATTGCTCCATGCGATTCCGCGATTGCCGCGCTAGCGTGTTTCCAGCTGGCCGGATTTCCGATTCGAATTGCAGATGCAACTGTTTCCGGCCTTTCGACAATGCGGTTATGGAAGATCGGCGCCGCGCCAGCCGATTGAAAGCCAATCATCGCTGGCAACTTTGTTGACCTTTGGTGTCGTTCATATTCCCGATATCCCGCCCAGTAGGCGGTGATGTTTGCGGCGTTGCCGACCGGCAGCAGATGAAAGTCAGGCGCGTCGCCAAGAACGTCGACGATCTCAAATGCAGCGGTCTTTTGTCCGGCGATCCGATCCGGGTTAATCGAATTTACGATCACAAGGTCGTGACCATCGCCCAGTTCACGTACAATCCGAAGCGCGTCGTCAAAACTGCCATCGATCGCGACGATTTTGGCTCCATAGGCGAAAGCTTGCAGCAATTTCCCGGTTGCGATTTTTCCTGCAGGCAAAATTACGATGCACGAAATTCCCGCGCGCGCCGCATAAGCAGCGGCTGAAGCCGAAGTGTTGCCCGTGGAAGCGCAAATGAGAGCCTTTGCGCCGCGCTCGATTGCTCTCGACACAGCTACAGTCATTCCACGATCCTTGAACGAGCCTGTGGGATTGACTCCTTCATTTTTAACAAGAACCTCGCAGGCGTGACCAACCCGTTTGGTTATTTGCGGACAATAAATCAGGGGCGTATTCCCTTCGCCCAGGGAAACAATCGATGTCGTGGCAGAAACGGGAAGATATTCGCGGTAGTGTTCGATTACTCCCCTGCTCTGCCGCAATTCTGACGTTCTTGATCGCATCTTCGTTTTCTATTCGAAGCAAATCCGTGTGATTGTCGATCCGTAAGTGCGGTGTAAGATCATGCCGTATGCCCGCGGTGAGCAAGGAAGATAAGCTGCGACTCTTGACCACGATGCTGGAAAGTCGCCATGCTGACTTGCGCGAGCAGAATCTGAATCGTCAGGGTAAGGGACATTTTCATGTCTCCGGAATGGGGCACGAGGCATTAGCGGCAGTGTCGATCCAGATGGAGCCGGACGATTATATCGTGCCGTACTATCGTGACCGGGGTCTGGTTCTGGGGCGCGGCATGACGACGCGTCAGCTCGGGCTCGAATATTTTGCGAAGCGCAACACCGGCAGCGGCGGCCGCCAAATGCCTTCGCACTACAGCAATGCTGGCCTGCACATCTGGAGTGTGCCAACACCAACTGGCTCTCAGCTGCTTCCCGCGTGTGGGATCGCCTGGGGCATTCAGCTAGACGGGAAAAAGAATCTTGTCGTGACCACAGTAGGGGATGCAGCCACCCGGCAGGGAGATTTTTTCGAAGCGATCTGTTTTGCCATGGAAAGGAAACTTCCGCTGCTCTTTCTCGTCGAAGACAACGCCTATGGCATCAGCATGCCCACCCGCAAAACCAATCCGCTCACGTTGAATGTTCTTGAGCCGGACAACTGGCGTCGGATCGAAGGACAAAACGTGCAACAGGTTTATGACGCCACGGCGGAAGCATTTCAAAAGATTCGCTCTGGCGGCGGACCATTTTTTTTCTGGATCAACATGGAACGACTATCCAGCCATACGAGTTCCGATGATCAAAAACTTTATCGAAGCGAAGAGGAACTGCGGGAGCTCGAAAAATTCGATCCGCTGAAATGTTGGAAGGATCAATTGATCGAGGAAGGTATGATTACCGCTGATGATTTCGCGAAACTCGACAGCGAAGTTAAGGAACGGGTTCGTCAGGAATACAGCGAAGCGGAAAAAGCCGAAGATCCGTCGCCGAACGAGCTTCTCGCAAATGTCACGAAACCGCCGCCAAAGATCGAGAAGGAAATTCTGCCGCCAGGGAAATATCGCATTGGCGACACCGTGAACAAAACATTGCGCGCGGGTCTGAAGGAAGACTCCGGACGCATCCTGTTCGGCGAAGACATTGAAGATCCCAAGGGCGGCGTATTTCGTCTTACGCAAAAACTTTCAACAGAATTTCCAAAGCAGGTTTTCAATTCACCCCTCGCTGAATCAACCATTCTCGGAGTCGCGTGCGGTCTAGCTGCATACGGGCGACGCCCCGTGTTCGAGGTGCAATTCATCGATTTTATTTACCCGGCGTTCAATCAGCTTGTCACCAACATCTCCACTTTGCGCTGGCGATCGTTCGGCAACTGGAAATGTCCGACTGTGATTTATGCGCCTTACGGAGCGTATCTGCCCGGCGGAAGTTTGTGGCATAGCCAGGCAAACGAGTCGGCGCTCGCGCATTATCCCGGTCTAAGCGTTGTGATTCCGAGCACGCCCGCAGATGCCGCCGGATTGCTTTGGACGGCGATGCACTCTGAGGATCCGGTGATTTTCTTAATTCCGAAGCATTTGCTTTGGGCCGAACATGAGTACACGGAGCCAATCCGGGCAGTCCCGCTCGGCCGGGCGCGTCAATGCACGAACGGCTCCGACGTAACGGTGGTGGCATGGGGAAACACAATTGAGAAGTCTCTCGAGGCGATCGCGAAAATCGATAGCGAAACGAGGGTCGAATTAATCGATCTGCGGTCGATTGTACCGTGGGACAAGGCCGCGATTGAAAAATCAGTGCGTAAAACTCGCCGGCTAGTTGTTGTCCAGGAAGACACTGAGAACTGTAGCGTCGGGCAAATGATTATTTCGCACATTACGAGTACGCCTGAGCTGTGGGATGAGATGATCAGTCCGCCGATTCTCGTAAGCAAAGCGAATGTCGTGATCGGCTACAATCCGATCTATGAATATGCCGCGCTGCCGGATGTCGAGCGCATTGTCGCCGCGATTCGGCATTCCGTTTCAACCACACATGAACGCGTTGCTGTAGGCGCGGGCGTTGACCGCGCCCGCTCGGTTGAAGAACCGGAGTTCGCTCAGCCGCTGTCAGCGCCCGCGGCTACAGCAGATACTGGCAAACGGCGTGTTCAAAGCATTACGGTACCTGTCATGGGCGAAGGAATCCGTAACGCAAAGATTGTTTCGCTTTTGAAAAAACCGGGTGATCCCGTCGCGCTGGACGATGAATTGTGCGAAGTCGAAACGGACAAGGCTGTTTATCCAATCCAATCATCCTTCGCCGGAGTCATGGGTGAATGGAAAACGAAAATTGGCGATACGGTCGATATCGGGCAGGAGCTTGGTACACTTCTGACGGACCAAGCACCACTGTCGGATCAGTTTCAGGCGGCAGCTGAAGTTTCGGCAGATCAAAAGACTGTAGAGGCAGCTGTGCCGGCTGCGCAGACTGGCGATCGCGGGCGCGCCGCACCTGAAGCCGCGGTGAGAGAGCCGGGATTATCCCGACAAGTCGGGACTACAGGAATCGAACCGGCACTTTCGCCCACAATCACGCGCAAACTCAACCGAGTCATTCCGGCTAATCTGCAAATCGACGCGCGTTGGAACACAATTCGTGAAGCTCGCGAGCTGGCGAAAAAGAAAGACCCTCAGAATGCCCCCTCCCCGTCCGTGATGATCGCGTGGTCGGTCGTGCGCGCGATGGAAAAGCATGCGTCATTCCGTCGGTTAATTCTCGAAGACGATCAGATTGTGCAAAATGACGATTTCGATCTGGGCGTTGCGGTTGCGCTCGAAGACGATCGCCTGGCGACTGCGGTAATCACGAATGCAAACCGCAAGAGTTGGCCGGAATTCATAAACAGTTACAACGAGATTGTCGCTGCGACGCGCGACGGGCGGATTGACGCGATGAACGCGCCGGTGGTGATCACGAGCTTGGGCGCATTTGGTGTGAAAGCGGGCGCGCCGATTGTTGTGCCGCCGTCAGTTGGTACGCTGTTTGTTGGTACGGCGCACCGTGAATTGATTCCGAACAAAAGCAAAAACGAGAGCGCAGAGGTCATTACGCTTTCGCTGACGTTTGACCATCGGGTTGTAAACGGCGCCGGCGCGGCAGCATTCGCCAACGAAATCAAGTACCAGATCGAAGGATTTAGAATTCCGTCTGAAGAAGCGGTCGGCCGATCTGTGCGCAAGCGCTGAGCAATGATCCAGGTGGGTTCGCGGCGCGGGAAGTAGCGCGATAAATTTGTAGGGCATCTGTGCCAGACGCCGAACAAAGAATTGACGTTTCGTAGAATGGAGCCCGGCGGGCACCGAAGCGATATGGACGGGAAGCCCGAAGGGTAAGCTTGCTGGCGCGAGCGAATTAAACGCCCTACAATTATTTGCGGCAGCACTGCATCCATGACCACGGCCAACAAAATCACCATCGTCCGGATTTTGATGATTCCGGCTTTCGTCACGATGGCGATCTATTACGGCCAAAGCGTTCAGCGCGGCGCGCCGGCAGAGTGGGAACGGTTCACTGCGATTGCTATTTTCCTGCTCGCATCATTAAGTGACGGCTTGGATGGATACGTTGCGCGTCGCTACAATCAGCGGAGTTCGCTGGGAGTCATTCTCGATCCTATTGCCGATAAGGGACTGCTGCTTAGTGGCATCATCACCTTGAGCATTAGCAACTGGAGCGAGCTCGATCCCGATTACGGCAGTTTTCCGACCTGGTTTCCGGTCCTTGTGATTTCGCGTGACGCTATTCTTTTCGTCGGCGCAGGCGTCTTGTATTTCCTGATTGGAAAAGTACACGTGAAACCGAACTGGACCGGAAAAGTAGCGACTGTCTTACAGATGGTCGCGATCGGCTGGGTCATGCTGCAGCTGCGGCTGCTTCCTCTGCTCTACGTTGTCGTCGCGGCCGGCGTTTTCACAGCAGTCTCCGGAATCGTTTATGTGACAGTTGGCGTCCGGCAATTGCAGGCTGCAGGACATGCAAATCCGGCGAAATCGTAAATGCGGTCGCCGGCAGTGAATCACACTCGCACATGTGTGGTGCCATAGAATATGAGCGACGCGCCTCTCATGCCGAATGTTGCAATTATCGGGCGGCCGAACGTAGGCAAGTCAGCGCTATTCAATCGCCTGGTCGGCCGAAAGATCGCCATCGTTCATGATCAGCCTGGAATCACCCGCGACCGGATTTCCGCGATTTGCAAGCGCGGCGCGCGGCCGTTCACACTATGGGACACCGGGGGAATTCTCGGAGCGGGTGAACGCGAGCTGGGCACGCACGTCCGGCGCGTTGCAGAACAAGCACTGCGCGAGAGCGATCTGTTACTTTTTGTTGTCGATGCGAACGATGGTTTATCTCCTATAGACGAGGAGCTCGCCCGCAAACTGCGCAAATCTCAAAAACCGGTCGTCCTCGTCGTCAACAAGATCGATAGCGAGAAGCACGAGCCGCTGACGGCGGAGTTCGATTCGTTAGGTTTCGAAGCGAGCTTTTCGATCAGCGCAGAACATGATCGCGGGATCTCGGACCTGTTGAGCGAAATTGAACAGCGTCTCTCCTCCCCCCGTGCTCCGCTCGACGTCAAACATCGAACATCAAACCTCCGACCTACACTTGCAGTGGCGATCGTCGGCCGGCCAAACGTTGGTAAATCTTCGCTCATCAATTCCATCGTACGCGGAGAGCGCGCGATTGTGAGCGAGTTGCCGGGAACGACCCGCGATGCTGTTGACATTTTTTACGAGGGCGATGGGCGGAAGTTCGTTTTCATCGATACTGCGGGAATCCGCCGGCGCGGAAAACATTCGAGTTCGGTAGAGGTTTTCAGCGTTATGCGCGCAGAGCGCAGCATTCGCCGCGCTGATCTGTGTGTTCTCATTGTGGACCTAACCATGGGCGTAACAGCCCAGGACAAACGGATCGCCGGATTGATTCAACAGGCGCGGAAGCCAGCGATCGTTGTCCTGAACAAATGGGACTTAGTCAGGCCGCGAGGCGGAGAAAAGCAGGCGGCAAGGCAAGTTGTCGAAGAAACGCGTGCGAGAATTTTCTTCCTTGATTACACACCGGTGCTGATCACCTCCGCGTTGACCGGAGAAAACGTGGAGAAGTTGTTTGCATCAATTGAACAAGTCCAGCGTGCGGCGCGGCAGCGCATCGGCACCGGGGTCCTAAATCGATTGCTACGACAGGCGTTCGAAGCAAACCCGCCGCCGCTGGCAAAGGGCCGCCGACTCAAATTGTTTTATGCCGCTCAATCCAGAGGAAAAGAAGGCTGCGTAGTGGAGAGCGGAGCTCCGGCGACGCTAGAACTCCCAGAAATGCAACGGGCTCGCGGGAGCTCGCCCATCGGGGCTCCAGAGTTCGTTCTTTTCGTCAACGACCCGAGTCTACTGAACGAAACATACCGCCGCTATCTCGAAGCTCGCATTCGCAAAGCAGAACCGTATCCCGGCCTGCCAATAATTCTGACGCTGCGCCCGCGCGCACAGAGTGTCGGGCAACGATCGAGGCTTCGAGAGAAATAAAGCGCTCGAAATCTTCAAAGGCCAATGGCTCTCGATTATTCCGGCTCCTGCCGATACGGGCGATTTGCGCTGAGCGATGCGAGAATGTCTTCGCTCAGCTTGATGGCGCAGCCGTTGTGATCCATCCGGTTGTTTCGCAAGCGACACTAGCAGCTGTCGCAACCGCGCATTCGCTTGTTCGAGTTCAGGTCGCAACATCATCACGTAACCGAGGTGCTGCGCAGCCGACGAGAGGTCGCCGGTTTCGGACAGAGCCGAAGCTAGCGCGGAATGCGCGCCTACGTCATAGGGCGACAGAGTCAGCCATGCGTGTCCGAGATCGTTCGCTTCGTTGTAGCGATGCGATTCGAAGAGACAATTCATCAGAACTTGGTACGCAGAAGAATTTTCCGGACCCAGATCGATAGCATGCCGAGCTTCCGCGATTGCGCGCTCTGGGTCAGCACGCTTTGCAGAAATGGCCAGATCCAAGTGCGCAGCAGAGCTCGCCGGATTTAATTCAATCGCGCGCTCGGCTTCCTTGATGGCTTCGTCGTCTTGACCTAGCTCGCTCAAGCCCAAAGCGTGAAAGCCTCGCGCGGTTGCATTCGAGGGATCAGCTTCTACGGCCTTAAGCGCTTCTGCAGCAGCACGGTCGATGTTGCCCTGGATGCCCAAAGCTTTTGCGGCATACAGATGCTGTGACTCCGAAGGAATAATCCAGAAAGTGGCGAAGCTGTTCATTGTCCAGACTAATGCGAGCACGCCGAGAATAAGCTGCGAACGCGCACGCCCACGGGTCAGCGTTTCCCAACCCAGTGCGCCAAAGAAACAAATCGGCGTGAGGGCCGACAATCCGTAGAACGCTTTGGCTTGCGCGTAGGACGGAACTTTTAGCGCCATGAAAATCAGACCGAGCACAATGACAGCGCAGAAAGCGAGCAACAGGAACAGTTCGCTTGTAGGCTTGCGAATGAATTGCACAATCGCGGTGCCCGCGCCGATGAGAATAAGTGCTGTGGGTACGAGCGCCCACAAATAGCCGGCAACCATTGGCTGCTGGTTCCAGGCAGTTGTTAAGCTCGACGCACCGCCGCACAGGCCGTCTCCCCACAAGGTGGAGTACATTCCATCCGCAAATCCGGCAAAACCGCTGAAGAGCGGATTCACTAATGATCGGCCAAAACGGAGATAATCGGCTGCGGAGTGATAGCCGGGATCCTGCCACCACGTGAAGCCGCTGACTACATCCCAGTTGCCAAGCAGCGGTGTGCCGAATCTCAACCAGATGCGCGTGTAATGCCATCCGCATACAGCGAAGCAAATCGCGAGCAGTAACCCGAGGTTGCGCAATGAGATTGCGATTGGCGCTCGCGTGTAAGCAAGCTTGGCTGCGATTGCAGCAATTACGATTGGGAGTAGCAAGAAGCCGGTTACTTTCGCAAGCATCGCCGCCCCAAGCGCCAAGCCAAGCCAGCCAAACTGCGACGCGCGTGGAGTGTCGTCCCTCAGCAAACGCAAACAGAGATAAAGCGTCGCCGTGACGAGAGTGGCGGCTAACATTTCGTTCGTCACATAATGCGCCAGATACAAATGCATCGGAAGAAACGCCGCCAGGAAAAGTCCAATGAATGCGACTCGCAGCGGAAGCAGGAGGCGCAAACTCAAAAAAACCAAAACGAATTGCGCAATGCCGAAAAATGGTCCGAGGAAACGCAGAACGACAACCGATGCCGCATCATTAGTTGACAGTTTGCCCGCTGAAAGGCTTGTCGCAGCGATCAGGTAATAGAGCGGCGGCTGATACATTTCCCAACCATCAGTTGGCAGCGGCAGCGCCCGGTGTTCCTGGATGTAGTTGATGTATTTGAGATGCTCTTTCGAGTCGAACCCCGCATGGAACGGCAATAGCCGCGCATTATTCCAGAATAACAACAGCCAGAGGCCGGCAATGACGAACAGGAGCGTTCGTTTCAGCCGTTGTGGTGTGGATTTCTTAAAGCTGATGTTCCACAGAAAGATGGCTAGAGAAGCGATCGCAATAAGAACAATCCAGAACGGCCAGATCTTTCGCACCGCATCAAAGGTGCGCTCGCCGCCACCAATAGAATTCCCGGGACCGGGAGTCTTCGCCTTCGCAGCGAGCACGGCATGACGCCATGACGAACCGGCAATCGACGCTTCCCAACTCTCGTCGCTGCGCAAGATCAGTTGATCGGTAGTCAAATCGATCCAGAGCACCGGCGGGGCGGTCTGATTAAACACTCGGGCTTCGATCAAGTTTGATCCTGTGTGCAATTGCCCGGAGACATCGACACTCGTACTTTCTTTCCAGTTGCGACCGGGCTGCCACAGAACCAAAGCGTCGTTAATTTTCAGGTCTGCTCGCCGCATTGCGCGAATACTCAAACGCGCCATTGCAGGTCTGTTATTCAAAACGAATTCGCGTCGGAACGTCGCATCGAGGCCGACAACGCCATGGCGGCGCGCGTCAATCGCGGTGAGAAAAACAATCCAGTCAGCGCGTCGATCGCGCGGCAAGAAACTGATTGTCGGATCGGTCCGCGCGACCCAAGCGAGGAACAGCATCGCCGCGCCGGTAAATGCGAAAATCAAAATCCCTCGATGCCACGGTTTGTGAAGGTCTAACATTTGAGCGATGCAACTTTTAGCACGTTTCTCCAGAGCCACAGGAAGTTAGATCGGCATCTCGGATAGTGCTTGTTCTGCACGCCTGACTTGCGAGGACATTTGATCGAACATTTTCAGGCACTGCGTGTCTCACCAGACCGTATGAAATCGACCCAGGAAATTACCCAGGAAGTGCGCGAGTTGGGGCAGTGGATTCCGGCGCTGCGCCAACAAGTCGGACACGTTGTCGTCGGACAGAAGTACTTGGTGGACCGCCTTCTGCTCGGACTGCTCGCCAACGGCCATCTCTTGCTCGAGGGCGTTCCCGGCCTGGCAAAAACGCTTACGGTCAAAACCATGGCCGCATGCATTCAAACGGGATTTCAAAGATTGCAGTTCACGCCCGATCTCTTGCCGGCGGATTTGATAGGCACGCTGATTTACAATCCACGCACGGGTGAGTTTACAACCAAACTCGGCCCGATTTTTTCGAACCTGATTTTGGCTGATGAAATCAACCGCGCACCAGCCAAGGTTCAGAGCGCATTGCTGGAGGCAATGCAGGAACGGCAGGTGACGATCGGCGAAAAGACATATCCGCTTTCGGATCCATTCCTGGTTTTGGCAACGCAAAACCCCATCGAACAAGAAGGCACCTACCAGCTTCCAGAGGCGCAGCTCGATCGCTTCATGTTTAAGTTGAACATCGGATACCCACTGAAATCCGAGGAGCGAAATATTCTTGACCTGATGGCGACCTCGGCGCCGGATTTGCGAGTTGATTCGGTGATTGAACCAGGCCAAATCATCGCGGCACGCAACGTGGTTAACAGCATCTACATCGATGACCGCGTGAAAGATTACATTGTGGATGTTGTCTGGGCGACGCGACAGCCGGCCGCTTACAATTTGCGACTGGAAGGTCTCATTCGTTACGGCGCTTCGCCGCGTGCGACCATTTACCTAGCCCTCGGCGCGCGCGCCCACGCGTTCTTGAACGGCCGCGGGTACGTGACGCCCCAGGACGTAAAAAGCATCGGGCCCGATGTATTGCGGCACCGCATCATCGTCAGTTACGAAGCCGAGGCGGAAGCGGTCACCAGCGAGACCATCGTCGAGCGGATTTTTGCGGGTTTGCCTGTGCCCTGATTTTCGGAAAGTGAACAGTGATCAGCGATGGAACCTGCGCAGTCGTTTCGAGATCTGAAGGTGTATTTCTAGAATGATCAATCGGGCTACTGACTTCTGTAAATACGCGCCGAGCACCGACTACCGCTCTGTCGCTCGCGAGGAAGAATCTCCGTTCACTGATCACTTATCACATGGATACGACCGAGATTCTTAAAAAGATCAGGACGCTCGAGATCAAGACCCGCGGCTTGGTCGAAACCGCTTTCGCCGGCGATTATCACAGCGTCTTCAAAGGCCGCGGCATGAACTTTGAAGACGTCCGCGAATATCAGCCGGGCGATGAGATTCGGTCAATTGATTGGAACGTCACGGCGCGCATGGGCACGGCATTCGTGAAAAAGTTCACTGAGGAGCGCGAGCTGACAGTGATGTTGGTTGTAGATGTTAGTGCTTCAGGAAACTTTGGCAGCACAACGCAATCAAAACGCGAGCTGGCGGCGGAGGTCGCCTGTTTGCTCGCCTTCAGCGCGATTAGGAACAACGACAAGGTTGGGCTGATTCTTTTCACTGATCGCGTCGAGCTTTTTATTCCACCAAAAAAGGGCCGCTCTCACACACTGCGACTCATCCGCGAGATCCTGTTTTTCCAACCGCACGGCCGCGGCACGGAGCCGGCGCTGGCACTTGATTACCTAAACAAGATCGTGACACGGCGCGCGGTCGTTTTTTTCATATCGGATTTTCAAGCACCCGATTTTTCGCGATCGCTCGCTGTGAGTGGACGCAGGCACGATTTTGTAGCCATCCACATTAATGATGAACGAGAAAAAGTGTTGCCGAATATAGGGATCATTACCTTAGAGGATGCCGAGACCGGGGAACAGATCGAGATTAATACAGCTGATCGCAAAACCCGTGGTTCCTTTATGGACTTTGTCCGCGAGCACGACACAGAACTTTCCCGTACGCTCCGGCGAAATAATATCGATGCGATCACGCTGCAGACCGGAAAGGATTATTTGCCGGCGCTCCGCTCGTTTTTCAAACAACGGGGACGCCGCCTCGGTGTTCGATGAGGAAAAGCGAAGGAGTGATGGAGCAATGGCCTGCTGGAGTAATGGAATGAATTCGCCTTCCAATACGCCATTGCTCCCCTATTCCATTACTCCGGCGCTCTTGGTGCTGGCCACGGAAGAGTTCCATGATATTGCGCCGCCGGTGGATTATTCGCTTATTCCGCCATGGCTGGTTTTTGTGATCGCATTTGTCGCGCTCTCCCTTCTGGGCCTGGTAGTATGGTTGTTCGCGAAGCGGCGGAAACCGCCCGTGCCGCCGAAGCTGCCGCGGGAGATCGCGCTAGAGGAGCTCGAACAAATTAGCCGCGAAATTGAAAGGATGAGCCCATATCAACTTAGCATTCGTGTGTCCGATATTTTGCGGAAATATGTGACACAGCAGTACGGCCTGCCCGCGACGCGACAAACGTCTATCGAATTTCTGACCGCATTGGCAAAGGCGTCGCCTTTCTCCACAGACGAAAAATCATTACTCGAGGATTTTCTGAACCGCTGCGATCTGATTAAATTCGCGCGATATGAAGCGACAACGTCGGATAGCGAATTACTGCTGCAAGAAGCGATTCGTTTTGTGAAAGGAGGTCAACTTGCGACTGTTTGATTGGTGGCCGGCTAACACCGCGTTGACATTCGCGCGTCCGTGGTTGCTCCTCTTGCTGCTGGCAATCCCATTGCTCGCATATTTGCGCGGGAAACGCGGACCGGCCGCGGCGCTGACCTATTCATCCACAGCGAGCCTTCGGGCAATCGGAAGACAAAGCGCCGCGCGTGCCGGAAAAATTCTGCGGGCGCTGGTGCTGGCTTCCCTTGCGCTGTTTGTGGTTGGACTCGCGCGTCCGCAGCTCGGCAAAAGTCTTACCCAGATCGAGGCGAGCGGGATCGATATCATGCTCGTGCTCGATGTCTCCGGGTCGATGCTCACGAAAGATTTTACCATCGGAGGACAGGAAGCCACGCGGGTGGATGCGATTCGCGAGGTTACTCGCAAATTTATTGAAGGACGACCGAACGATCGGATCGGCATCATTGCATTCGCCGGTCGTCCGTATGTTGTCAGCCCGATGACGCTGGATCACGATTGGCTTTTGCAAAATCTGGAGCGAGTGCGGATCGGCCTCGTGGAAGACGGCACTGCGATCGGATCCGCCATGGCAGCGGCTGCTAATCGCTTAAATGACAAACGGTCAAAGAGTCACGTGCTGGTCCTGTTGACCGACGGCGAGAATAATGCCGGCAAAATTCCGCCAAACACTGCTGCTGAGGCAGTGTCAGCTTTAAAGATTCACTTCTATGCCATTGGAGCCGGCATCAACGGGATTGCACCTGCTCCGATCTTCACTAATCGGGGACCGTTAACCGATGCACTGGGCAACATTCTCTACGAAAACCAGCGCGTAGAGTTTAACGAGGCGGGTCTGAGAGAGGTCGCAAAAATTGCGGAAGGCAAATTCTTTCGAGCCACCGACACGAAATCGCTCGAACAAATTTACAACGACATAGACAGCCTCGAGAAATCGACAGTCAGCGTAAAGAAGTATCAGCAATACCGCGATCTATTTCCGGTGTGTCTTATGAGTGGATGCGGGCTGTTGCTCGCGCAACTCGTCCTGTCGCAGACAGTGTGGAAAAAATTACCGTGAGAAGAAAACGTCCAACGCTCAACGCCCAACGCTCAACGCTCAACAGTCGAATTGATCGACAATTGGCAATTGGCAATCGGCAATTGGCAATTCTATGAGCTTCGGCGTACCAGAATGGCTTTGGGGATTGTTGCTCATCCCGCTTTTGATTGCGTTGTTTCTCCGCGCAGAACGTCGGGGCCATCGGCGGCTGCAGGAGTTCGTTTCAGCGCGGCTGCTGCCGCAGCTGGCTGCAACCGCAAATAGGCCGCGCCGCGTAACCAGGTTTGCCTTGCAATTGCTCGCCATTGCTCTGGCACTTGTCAGCCTGGCGCAACCGCGATGGGGTTATACGTTTGAGGATGTTAAGCGCAAAGGGCTTGATTTGCTGATCGCCGTGGACACGTCGCGCAGCATGCTTTCGAATGACGTTCAGCCGAGTCGGCTCGACCGCGTCAAGCTTGCGGTTCAGGATTTGATCAACGAGTTGCAAGGCGACCGTGTTGGTTTAATTGCCTTTGCGGGGCGCGCTTTTTTGCAGGCACCACTCACCATTGATTACGACGCTGTGGTTGAGGCGATCAATGATCTGGACACCAAAACGATTCCCGAAGGCGGGACCAACATCTCCAGCGCAATTGTTCTTGCCACGCAGAGCTTCGGCAAGAGCGCAACGGGAAATCGAGCGCTCATCATCTTTACCGATGGAGAGGAATTAAGCGGTGATGCTGTGAAAACTGCGAAGGAAGCGGCAGACGCTGGCGTGCGGATCTTTACGGTGGGCGTCGGAACGCCGCAGGGCTCGCTTATCCCGGTGACGGGTGATGATGGTCAAACGGCCTTCGTCAAGGACTCAGCCGGCCAGGTAGTCAAATCAAAGCTGGACGACAAACGTTTGCGCGAAATCGCGCAGGCTACAGGCGGGTTCTATGTTCATTTGGAAAGCGGGCCCCGCACGATGCAGCAAATTCAAAACGAAGGATTAGCGAAGATGCAGGCCGCTGAGATGGACGTGCGTTTGTCGCGTCGGCCAATTGAGCGCTATGAATGGCCGCTGAGCGCGGCGCTGATTGCTCTTACCTTATCGATTTTGATTCCCGAGCGAAAGCGAGCGCGCGAACGCCGCACCATTCGTGCGCCTACCCGCAATGCGGCGCATGCCGTTGCAAGCGGGCCTGTCAGGACTGCGGTCACGACGGCCGCGCTGCTAATCTTGGTTGCGTCATTTTCATATGCCGCCGCCCCTGGAATTGACGCGTACCGCGACGGGAAATTCGAAGACGCGTATAGCCAATTTCAGCAGACGTTGAAATCGCATCCGGAATCGCGCGCTGACGACAAGCTTCAGTTCGATTCGGGCGCGGCCGCTTACAAACTAAAGGATTACAATAGAGCGCTGGAATCATTTAGCCAGGCATTGCTGACGCGAGATGCGGGTTTGCAAAGCAAAGGCCATTACAATCTCGGCAACACACTTTATCAGCGCGGCGAATCGGAGAAGAGCGATGAGAAGAAGCTCAGCGACTGGACGAACGCGCTCGACCATTACGAACAAACGCTCAAGCTCAATCCGAACGATAAGGACGCCAAAGACAACTACGATTACGTCAAGAGGAAGATCGAGGAGTTAAAAAACAAGAAATCGCAACAACAGCCCTCCCCTTCCCCGTCGCCATCGCCGCAAAAGAACAAACAGAATCAAAAGAACAAACAAGATCAGCAGCAAAAACAAAATCAGGATCAACAGCAGCAACAGTCGCAGCAAAATCAGAAGCAAGAAAAGCAACAACAGCAGCAAAACGAACAACAGCAGCAAGGTCAGGGGCAGGAAGAGAAAAAAGATCAACAGCAACAATCACAAGATCAACAGTCGCAGGACAAATCACGTAGCGACAAAGAGCAGAAGCAAGAAAAGCAAAAAGCGCAGGCTCAAGCGAAGAACGAGCCACAAAAAAAGCAGCAGGAACAACCCGGTGAGAGCCCTTCTCCGTCAGCGGGCACGGAAAAGCAGCAGGCGGGCCAGCCTTCACCTTCGCCTGGAGAACGGCAGGCTGAAGAATCGCCGACCCCGGGCGAAGGAGAAAATGAGATGCCCTCCCCATCACCTGGAGAAGGTGAGGACCAAAATGGATCAGAAGGTGGTGACGAAAATGCATCACCATCTGCTACTCCGGCGGAGTCTCCGGAGAAGAAATTTGCAGGCGAAGTGAAAGGTGCGGGAGAAGATAAATCGCAGAAGCCGCCGGATAAAAACGCGCAGATTGCCGAGGCCGAACCGGAGAAAGAGGGTCAGATGAGCGAACGTCAGGCGCTGGCGCTGCTTGAATCAATGAAAGACGAAGAGGCGCGTGTTCAACTTGATGAACGCAAAGTGAGGCGCCGTGTCTATAACGACTGGTGACTGGAAATCTTAGGTTTGATGTTCGAGGTTTGATCGAAAATGGGACGCGCATTTCTGATTGGGGCAGTCGCTGCGATTCTCGCCGCTAGCTCCACGTTCGCCGATCCGCCGAGTGTCACGGCAGTGTTGAGCAGTTCAGAGGCGGTTGTCGGTGACACAGTTGAGCTACAGATCAAGGTAGCCGGCCCGGGAGATGCGAGGCCGCCGGAAGAAATTTCAGTCGACGGTTTGGAGATTCACGGGACCGGAACATCACGACAGTTTGAGATACACAATTTCACGACGAACTCGAGCGTGACGTACAATTATACGGTCCTGCCACTCAGAGCCGGCCGCTTCAAGATCCCCCCGCAAATGGTCCGCGCCGGTGGGAACGTCCTACGCACGCCGGAGTTGGTGTTAAACGTTGCGGACGCGCCTGACCGTTCGTCTGGCGCGCGGCCGAGTCGTGGCGCGCAGAGCCAATCGGTCAGAGCAGGCGATCTGATGTTTGCCGAATTGATTATGCCGAAGAAGGTTGCCTACGTCGGGGAGATTGTTCCTGTCCAGATCCGAATGGGATTCGACCCACGCATTCGCCCAAGACTCATCGAGCCACCTGAGATTACCGGGCAGGGATTCACCGCGGAGAAATTACAGCAATCAGGACAAACTTCAGAAAGCATTAATGGCAGGCCTTATGACGTGGTCACGTACAAGAGTGCGATCGCCGCGGCGCGCGCCGGGAAATTCGAGATTGGACCCGTTAAAGCGAAGGCACAAGTCATAATCCCTCGAGCGCGAAGTGCGCCGCGATCTCGTGGACGCTCGCCATTCGACCTCTTCGATCTCGATGATCCATTCTCTGATCCGTTCTTCAGTAATCCCTTTGCTCAGATGGGTGAGCGACGCGAGGTGGAAATCAAAAGCGATCCCGTGGCGCTCGAAGTAAAACCGTTGCCACGAAATGCGCCACCGAGTTTCTCAGGCGCAATTGGGAATTTTGCAATGACAACGGATGCAAACCCAAAAAGCGTGCAGGTGGGCGATCCCATCACCGTCACAAGTGCGATCTCGGGCCGAGGGAATTTCGACCGCGTCAATGCGCCAGTGGTTGAAGACGAACGCGGTTGGCACAAATATCCACCCTCCTCGAAGTTCAAGCAGGACGACGAAGTGGGTGCCAGTGGCACAAAAACTTTCGAGACGGTGCTTTCGCCCAACGAAAAGAAGCAAGCTCTGCCGATTCTCGCATTCTCGTATTTCGATCCAGCGAAAGAGCAATATGTGACGCTGCGGAGCGAACCGATCGCTGTCACTATCCAGGGCACGGGGCCGGCGACAAATGTCGCTGCAGCAGCGCCAGCATCCCCCACCCCAGCTACAGCAAGCCGGGCGGGTTCCGCGGCTCAGCCTGCAGCAAAACCGCAGGATATTTTGTATCAACTGACAGATCGGCCAGCAACGGCTGAGTCGTTTGCGCCGCTCTATACGCGTCCGGTTTTTTGGGCCGCGCAATTGGTCCCGTTGCTTGCACTGATCGCATTCGCAGGTTGGAAAATTCGCCAGACACGAATTGATAATCGGGAGGCGCGGCGCCTCGCTGCGCTGCAGCATGAAGCGGCTGGGCTCATGCACAAATTGCGTCGTAACGCCGTGTCACCAAGAGAATATTATGCCGAAGCTTCCAGAGTGGTTCGGCTTAAAACGGCGCTCGCCTCCGGAAGCGGCGGGATCAATCCGAACATCGTGGATGCGGAAACTGCGGCGGACACTTTCAAACTGAACACCGATTCGCGCGACCAGCTTCGCCGTCTTTTCGAGCAAAGCGACGAGTGGCAATACAGCGGCGCGCACAATGGGCCGGCTACGATCTCACCGGAAAACCGTCGCGAAGTACTGGAATTGATCGAAAATCTGAAATGAAAAGCTGCATCTCCCTGGTTGCGTTCGTTTTTTGTGCGCTTTCGGCTTCTTCGGTGTTGGCGGCGCAATCCGACGCCAATTTCCCAAAGGCAAATCAAGAGTACGCCCAAGGTCATTTTAAGGAGGCAATCTCTGGTTACGAGGCGCTAGTTCGTGCAGGCCAATGGAGCGCAAACGTATTTTACGATCTCGGCAACGCTTACTTCCGCACGGGCGACTTTGGACGGGCGATTTTGAATTACGAACGCGCGCTCGCCTTGGAGCCACATCATGCCGAAGCGACCGCAAATTTACAGATCGCACGCGATGAAGCACACGCATTGGAGCTCCAGCCAAGCTGGCCTGAGCGATATCTGCAATTTGCGAGCGTCAATCAGTACAGCACCACCGCGGCCGTCGGTTTTTGGATCGCAGCGTTTTGTTTGGTCGCATTGATTTTTAGGCGTCGCCGAGCAGCCGCGATCGTTGCCTTGCTACTTGTGATGCTTGTGATGTGTGGCGGAGGGGTATTTGCGACCTGGCAACTCGAGCGCGGCAGTAAAGGCAACGCGCTTGGTATTGTCACCGGCAAAAACGTCCAGGCGCGCCTGGCGACCGCGGACACAGCCAATAGCGTTTTGGCATTGCCTCCCGGGAGCGAGGTCAAAATTCTCAGCACGCGCGGCGACTGGATGTATGCAGCGCTGCCAAACAATCTGCGCGGCTGGATTCCAGCAAAAAACGCTGAGCGAGTGCGGCTCTAGCAGCAGAGGCGTCTGAGACAAACGCCTACAACGCGGCATTCCCGTCGGTATTTGCGGCGGTAGAAATTGCCAGTACAGAAGTTGTATGAATCCAGCGATGGAAATCGCCACTGACGAGAAGGCCCTCCGTATCAATCTGGATGCAGCCAGGTACGGGACGTTCGCTGAAGTTGGCGCCGGCCAGGAAGTAGCGCGGAGGTTTTTCCGCGTGGGCGGCGCAGCAGGCACCGTCGCCAAAACCATGTCCGCGTATGACATGACATTTAGCGATGCAATTTATGGGCCGGCCAACCGCTACGTCAGTCGCCTTCGTCTCCAGAAAATGCTGGATCACGAATACGATCTTCTCATCGAACGGCTTGACCGAAAATTTGGGGCGGAGAAAAGCTTTTTTGTTTTCGCCGATACGGTCGCGGCGCGCAGTTTCAAAGAGCGCAATGAATCGCATGGCTGGCTAGGGGTGCGATTTCAATCCCAACCACGTGGCCAACCGAGCCAGATTATCATCCATGTTCGTTTGCTCGACGAAGCAAACGTTGAGCAACAAGAAGCGCTTGGCGTGATCGGGGTGAATCTCGTTGATGGCGCCTTCTATCATGCACAGCCGGAGAAACTGATTTCGTCGCTTCAGGAAAATCTCGCTCCAGGACGAATTGAAGTAGACATGATCAAATTTTCAGGGCCGCTCTTTCAAAAGGTCGATAACCGATTGATGAGTTTGCAGCTAGTCAGCCAGGGTCTGACAAATGCAGTGATGTTTAAGGCGGATGGCGAGACCGTTCAGCCTGCCGAAATCTTCTACAAAAAGGCGATTCTGGTTGAGCGCGGAAGTTTTCGACCTGTCACCTATGCCACGAACGATATGCTGGATGGCGCGCGCCGTGTGTTTCTGGCGCAATCGGAGTGTTCGGAAAAAGATCTCATAGTACTGATGGAGATGACGCTCGAAAATTTACTCGCCGCAGGACAAATTGATCATGCCGACTTTCTTGCTCGCGTGGATATTCTCGGCGCGCTGGGAAGAACTGTTTTGATCTCAAGATTCGCCGAATATTATCGGCTCGCGGGATATCTCTTTCGCTACACGAACAAGCCGATTGGCCTTGTCATGGGAGTGCCAAGTTTAATCGAGATTTTCAACGAAAAATATTACACCAAGTTGGAAGGTGGAATTTTGGAAGCGCTTGGCCGGATGTTTAAGGGAGGACTAAAACTCTACGTTTATCCAATGATAGATGAGGAGACTGAAAAGATCGTCAGCGCAACCCAGGTCAAGGTTGCACCCAATCTTCGCTCATTGTTTCGATACTTGATCGACAATCAATATGTCCAGGAGATTACCGACTATCATCGCGAGTATTTGCGAATTCATCCGCCTGAGGTGCTAACTAAATTGAAGTCGGGAGACAGCAACTGGGAGCAAATGGTTCCACCCGAAGTCGTGCACATAATCAAGAAGCGCCAATTTTTCGGGTACCGCAGACCGATTGCGGCGTAGCGTTGGCGTTGTCTGTCGTCTTAGAATCTAACTGGAACTTAAATGCCGCTGTCATGTTAAGCGGAGCGCTGCAACGAAATGCGAAGCATGAGGCCAGGCTTTCAAACATCTCTGGCTTACGTTTTTTGGGACTATCCACACAGATTGATCCGAGATTCTTCGCTCCGCTCAGAATGACAATCGTGAGAATGAAATGAAAATTGCAGTCGCCCAGATTGCGTGTTCGCTCGGTGACCCGGAAGCGAATCTTTCCAAGGTTCGCGACTTTTCGCAGCGGGCCAAAGATGCTGGTGCCGAGCTGGTCGTTTTTCCGGAGATGACTGACACCGGTTACTCGATGCCAGTAATTCGGGCGCGCGCCGATCATTGGAACGGTGGGTTCGTTCCCGCACTCAAAGAAATCGCCAGGAAGCTTTCGATTGCGATCGTTAGCGGCGTTTCGGAACGGGATGGTTCAACAATTTACAATTCCCAGGTTCTTATCGATTCGCACGGCGAGATTGCTGCGAAATATCGGAAGACCCATCTGTATGCGGTGGCGCCCGTAGAAGAACAGACATGCTTTGCTCCGGGTGATTGCTTCGAGAACTTTGAGCTCGGCGGCCTACATTTTGGCTTCAGCATTTGCTATGACCTTCGCTTTCCGGAGATGTATCGAAAATTAGCGACTGAGCGGAATGTCACTGCTTTTATTATTTCTTCTGCCTGGCCGTTTCCGCGAGTGGAACATTTTCGAACGCTCGCCATGGCGCGGGCGATCGAAAACCAGAGCTATGTCGTCGCATCAAATCGCGTCGGCAAAGATGACGACTTGTGGTTTTGTGGCAGCTCCACGATCATCGATCCTCGCGGAGTAGCGATTGCAGCCGCATCGGCAGATCGCGAAGAACTGATCCAAGCTGATTTATCCGAAGAGCTTGTGCGCTCAGTGCGCAATCGCGTGCAATCGTTGGCCCATCGCCGAGAGGACTTATACTCGTAAGACGCCTTTGATCCGAGGATGTGGGTCCGACGCTCTGCGCTACTTTCTTGTCATAACACCGCTCGCTGAGGTACCTCTCCCTCGCTAACAGCGCTGAGCAAACCAACGTTTATTCTTGAATAAAATCAGGTTTGGCGCGAATGGAACGCGCCAAACCCCGTATCCTTCTGCTTAGCTTTGTAGGTTTCTTTCACTTCAAGCCGGATGCCGGTTTGTGTTTTATTCAAACCGCGTTCCAGTGCTCGTGGCGCAAATGGTGACGATTAGATTCCCATCAGGGTCGAAGATCTGGACCGTGCCAGCACCAGTGAAGCTGTTGGCGCTGGTGAGCTGTAACGTGTCGGTAGCTTCAACTCTGGCTTCAAAATCGCCTTCCGCTGTATAGGCGTAACTCACAACTCTGACCAAATAATTCTGACTGCCTGGCTCGCGCTGCCAAACACCGTATTCGGTCCCCTGACCGGGATCGCCACTAGGCGGGACCCCATAGCCAGTGTAAGTGCCGCCCTGATTGTAGGTCGTGATAGCCGGAAATGAGGAATATTCCTCGCCAGTTATACAGTCGACCCCGTGTCTGGTAACGCGCCACGTCCCCTGAAGGCTATGGGCGGTCGGTGATAGTACCGCTTGTCTGTCCTGGCTCCAGACTGGCGAAGTGGTCGCTGTCAGGGCAAGAACGATAACTGCTATGTGCTTTTTAAGGTTCATCTTTTCTCCTTTGGTTGATTCAATTTTTCCTTTTGTTGTTTTGGCCTTGTTTGGTTCCTCATCGTGAGAAGTTATTTCAGGCCGTTCACTGGAGTACTGCGTAAAATTTTTGGATCCCTTACGCGGGAAATGGCTCCGCCGCGTTAAATCGTTAAATCGTTCATCCGTTGAAGCGGAGAGACCGCGGATGGCGCGGATGTCACGAATAAAGCTTCAAACAGAAGGAAATGGCAAAGAATGGATTTGGATTCCACCGACAAAGCATTGTTGCGTTCGAGGAGTCGAGTCACCGTCGGAGCCGCAATCGCCAACACACCAGGGCGCGTGCTTCCCAGCAGACGGTGAAACAATCAGCCGCCACACAGCGAAGCGTGACGGCTGATTGCGAATTGCGGGTGTCTAGCTGGTCGGTTTATGGGGCGAACTGAATCTGTCCGCTAAAACTGGCCATAATCTTTTGGTCGCAGCCATCCGGATCAAGTGGGACAACGCAGCACCATGTTCCGTTCCCGTGTAAACCGGC
>WNFY01000796.1_pt1 | contig 29090 bp, 29 predicted proteins | sample 5400091 | NCBI WGS metagenome assembly WNFY01 (sample SAMN13153364, study PRJNA577476) | soil metagenome | isolation source: 60 cm soil or saprolite under grassland replicate 1 | place: USA:California | collected 2016-06-15 | reverse complement strand
CCGCTCATGCCGGGTCAGATCGGGCCCGTCGACCAGCACGACGCCGGTTTCCGCAAGCTCCTGCCGCAGCTCCCGCCACCGCGCCTGCTGATCGCTGGCGAGCACGGCGACGGCTTCGCGAATGCGGGCAAGCTGCTCGCTCGGCGTGAGCCCGTCCGGGCTCTTGGCGGCGATGCCGGCCCGCACCTGGCCCTTGAGGCCGGCGACGCGCACCATGAAGAATTCGTCGAGGTTGTTGGCGCTGATCGAGAGGAACCGCACCCGCTCGAGCACCGGATGGCCTTCGTTCGCGGCCTCCTCCAAAACCCGGCGATTGAACTGAAGCCACGACAGCTCGCGATTGATGAACCGGGCGGGGTTTCTCGCCAGCTCGGATTCCGGCACCGCCGGCGGCGCCACGGAAAGCCCCTCGCGGCCCGCCGGAAGCGGCTGCGGCGGCGAAAGCTCAATGTTTTCCGCGCGATCGACCATGAACTTGCTGCAGCCTTTCAGCCGGGGGATTTGGTTGCCGAAAGGGCGGCGCCATGATCGCGCCTGCCGGGGAGCGTTTCAAGGCTCAAGACCGCGCAAGGTTGCGACGGCGAGGGCACGGTTAACCGGCCGTTGCAGGCGCAGCGAGGCCTGGTCGAGCGTCGCCACCGCGGCGCGGGCGGCGGCGATCGATCGCTCGATGCGCGCCGCCAGATAGCCGATCAGGTTCTCGTCCACCGCGAGCTGCCGGTCCGCGAACAGTTTGATCAGCACGGCCCGCAACAGATTGTCGTCCGGCGGGCCGAGTTCCGCCACCGGCAAGGCGCGCAACCGGGAGGCAAGATCGGGGACGCGCACCGGCCAGCCGACCGGCGAAGCGCGCGAGGTCAGCAACAGGAACGCCTGCTCCTCGCGCGCGAGATTGAGCAGGTGGAAGAGCGCGGCCTCCTCGAAAGCGCCGGCGCGCACGTCCTCGAGCACGAGCGCACCGGTCGCGAGCGCGCCGGGCAGGCTCGATTGCGCGAGCGCGCGCGAAGACAGAAGCCGCGCTCCGGCGCGCTCGGCCCAGATCGCCGCCAAATGGCTCTTGCCGGAACCCGCCGGGCCGACGAGGGCCAATACCCGGTCGGGCCAATCCGGCCAGCGCTCGATGATGGCCAGCGCCGCCGCATTGGGGGGTCCGGCCAGAAAATCCTCGCGCGCGAAGCTTACGGAATGGGCAAGGGCAAGCGCGAGCTGGTGGGGACCGGAGGAACTCGGCATGAACGAACTCAGCGCCGCTCCTTGCCGGGCGCGGGCGCTGCTGCGGCCGCCGGCGGCACCGGCGGCCCGGTATAGAGCGGACTGGCCAGATATTGCCGAAGCGCGAAGCGCACGAGCACGCCCGCCGCCGCCGCGAGCGGCACCGCCAGCAACAGCCCGACGAAGCCGAACAAATACGCGAAGGCGAACAGCGCGAAAATCAGCCACAGCGGATGCAGGCCGACGCTCTCGCCCACCAGCTTCGGGGAGAGCACGTTGCCTTCGACGAACTGACCGACGAGGAAAATTCCCAGCACCATCAGGATGGACGTGTAGTCCGGCCAGAACTGGGCTACGGCGACACCGAGTCCGACGACGAGGCCGGTGAGCGAGCCGACGTAGGGAATGAAGGTGATCACGCCCGCGAGGAGGCCGATGAGCAAACCGAAATTGAGCCCGACCAGGGTGAGCGCCACCGCATAATAGGCGCCGAGAATGAGGCACACGCCGCTCTGGCCGCGCACGAAGCCGGCGATCGCGGCGTTGATCTCGCGGCCGAGCGCCCGAACGGTCTCCTGATGCGGACGCGGCACCCAGCCGTCGACCGCCGCCACCATGCGGGGCCAGTCGTAGATGAAATAAAAGGCGACGACCGGCGTCACCACCAGCAGCGAGAGGATCGAGATCAGCGCCCGGCCGCCGGCCCAGAGCGAGGTCAGGAACGCGGCGAGCCAACCCACGCCCTGCTTGACCAGCTCGCCCGACGACTGTTGGGCTTCGAGGAAGCCCTCGCCGACGATCTTGCTCAGCCAGGGGCGGTTCGGGTCGGTGGCCAGCGCCTGCAACTTGGCGACGTAGTCCGGCAGCTTGGCGATCAGCGCGCTGAGCTGGTTGCCGAGAATAGGCGCGATCAGCACCACGAGCACCAGCAACGCCAGCACGAACATGCCGACGATGAGCAACGCGGCAATCAGCCGGCTGACGCCGAGCCGCTCGATACGATTGGCGAGGGGGTCGAGCAGATAGGCGATCGCCACGCCGGCGACGAACGGCAGCAGGATATCGCGCAGCAGCCACAGCACCAGCGCGAACGCGGCGATCGCCAGCGCCCAGAATACCATCTGCCGCGTCGGCATCGTGCGTCCGCGCGAGGCCTCGTCCGGGGGCATCATCTTCCCTTCTGGAGGCTGCCGTTCGAGCCCATGTGGCGGACCCATTCGCGGACATAGGCGGCGATCGAAAGCAGCGTCAAGGCGGCAACCACGCCCATGGCGACGTCGAGCGCGAGGCCGGCGTCAAAATCGAAGCCGAGCGCGGCCAGCACCAGGCCCGCGAAGCCGATCTGCGCGGCGGTATTGATCTTGGAGACCATCAGCGGCTTGGCCGCAATCGGCTTGCCCAGCAGCCACGCCAGCATCACCGCGCCCACGATCATGATGTCGCGCGACACCACCAGGATCACGAGCGGGCGCGGCACCGCCCCGCTGATGCCCAGCGTCACGTAGATCGACACGATCAGCGCCTTGTCGGCGATCGGGTCGAGGTAGGCGCCAAGCTCGCTCGCCATGTCCAGGCGCTTGGCGAGATAGCCGTCGACCGCGTCGCTCAGGCCGGCGATCACGAACAAGATGAATGCAAATAGCATCTCGCCCGAGCTGATCGCCCAGACCATGATCGGCACGGAGAGAATGCGGGCGAGCGTGATGAGGTTGGGGATATTCAATTCGAGCGCCTCGCGGACGGGGCCTGATAGACCGCCCGGCCGGCCTTGCCAAGCCGAGTCTCGGGACCGGCGCGTCGTGCGGCCGTTTGGGAATTTTCGGCGCGACGCGGATTTGTAGACCATTGAGAAACCAAGGAATTTGCATGTTTATTTCGCAAAATGCACTATGTGGTTGCGTATCTCGGAACAAATGCAACTTGTATTCATCTGCGCATTGTTGCCGCTCGCAAGAATCCGACGTACGACCCGCCGAATGCGTCGTTCGATCCCGACACGGCCGGGGGATTTCGGCCTGCCGCCGCGCTGTTCCGGGGCATCGCCGTGAGCCGGAAGCGCGTGGCAATCCTCATCTCCGGCCGCGGCTCCAACATGGAGGCCTTGATCGCGGCCGCGGCGGAAGAATCCTATCCTGCGCAAATCGCGCTCGTGATCTCGAACCGCCCCGATGCGCCCGGCCTGCGGCGCGCGGCTGCGGCCGCGATCGCCACCGAAATCGTCGATCACACGCTTTACCGCGACGATCGCGAAAAATTCGAGGGCGCGCTGCAGGAAAAGCTCGATGCGCACCGGATCGATCTCGTCTGCCTCGCCGGCTTCATGCGCCTGCTCTCGCCGAATTTTGTCGGCAAGTGGCAGGGCCGCATGCTCAACATCCACCCTGCCCTGCTGCCAGCTTTCAAGGGCCTCGACACCCACGCGCGCGCGCTCGAGGCCGGCGTGAAGATTCACGGCGCCACGGTCCACATGGTGGTGCCGGAAGTGGATTCCGGCCCCATCCTGGCGCAGGCCGCGGTGCCCGTGCGCGAGAGCGACACCACCGAAACGCTCGCCGCGCGCGTGCTCGATGCCGAGCACCGGATCTACCCGGCGGCGCTGAAATGGTTGGCCGAAGGCCGCGTGCGCATCGTCGATGGGCGCTGCCGGATCGAGGGCCAGGTCGACGCCGATGGCCTGCTGTTCGTGCCGAAAATCTCGTAGGATTGGGCCATCTGCAGAGGACGATCATGATCACGCTCTACACCTTCGGTCCCGCCTTCGGCCTGCCCGATCCAAGCCCGTTCGTGATGAAAGCCGAGGTGCTGCTCAAGATGGCCGGCCTCGCCTACCGCACCGACACCACGGGGCTGCGCCGCGCGCCGAAGGGCAAGCTGCCGTATATCGACGATGATGGACAGCGGATCGCGGATTCGACCTTCATCCGCTGGCACATCGAGAAGAAATACGGGATCGATTTCGATCGCGAGCTCTCGCGCGAGGAGCGTGCGGCGGCCTGGGCGTTCGAGAAGCTCGCCGAGGATCACCTCTACTGGGCGATCGTGGAGGCGCGCTGGACCGACGATGAGAATTTCGCCAAGGGCCCGCAAACGTTCTTCCGCGGGATCCCGGCGCCGCTGCGCCCGCTCGTGATGGCCATGATCCGGCGCCGCGTGCGCAACTCGCTGCACGCCCACGGCATGGGCCGGCACTCCAAGGCGCAAATCGCCGAGCTCGCGGCCCGCTCGATCGACGCCTTCGCGGATTTCCTGGGGGCGAAGCCGTTCTTTTTCGGGCGCGAGCCGACCGGCGTCGACGCCACCGCGTTCGCCTTTACGGCCGGCGCTCTGTGCCCGATCTTCACCGCCGCGGCCCGCACGGCGGCGGAACGCCACGAAAATCTGCGCGCCTACGTCGGGCGCATGACGGCGCGCTATTATCCCGAGCGCAGCGAAATGGCGGGTTGCATCGCGGCGGCGTGATTCTGAATTCCTCGCGGACAAGAAAAAACCCCCGGCCGAAACCGGGGGCTACGGAGCCATCCGCGGGCCGGGCTTGCGCCCGGGCAGCGTGCCGTCACGTGATTTTCAGGTTCTCGGCCGAGGTCTTGCCTCGATTGGTGACGAGCTCGTATTCGACCACCTGACCTTCGTTGAGGGTGTTGAGGCCAGCGCGTTCGACGGCCGAAATGTGGACGAACACGTCCTTGTCTCCGGTCGATGGTCTGATGAACCCGTAGCCCTTGGTCGGATTGAACCACTTGACGGTGCCCTTGTGCATCGTCGATCTCCTGGTCTTACGTCTATCCTCACGCGGAAACGCAACGCTGCGATCCGCGCCACAACCCGGCTTTTGGAAAGATCCGAAGCGATCGCGCCTCGACGGCGTTCGGCCGGAAGCCAAAATCAGATTGCGTATCGAGCCAACATGAAAAATAGGGCGTTAGCAAGGCCGATTTCTGCGCACTGTGGCGAAACGCAAGTTGGTTGCCGGCGCGCAATGATGTCGCTGGTTTCATCACGCAGCGCTGAAGCTTGAAGGCGCTGGAAAATTTCAGGCGACGCCGCGCTGGTGAAGAATTCGTCACCATCGATGCGGTGCCGGGCCGCCTTCCCGCCGCCGGAAAAATCGCGAGGACCCGCGCCGATTCGCTCAAGCCGCCCGCTTCACCCAAACCTTGTTGTCGTGAAACGCCGCGCCGCCGAACGGCGCGATGGCGTCCGCCCCGGTGAGCGTGTTGATCCCGCGCCCGTCCTCGAACGCCGCATTGGGAAAGATCGATTCGGCGACCAGCACCCCGCGGCGTACCCCGTCGAACAGTTTTGCGTGCAGGCGGACCTCGCCGCGTTCGTTGCCGAGCACCACCTTGTCGCCGTCGGCGATCCCGAGCGGCGCGGCGTCGTCGGGATGGATCATCACTTCCGGCCGCCGCTCGCGCGCGCGCGAGGTCCGGGTTTCCGTGAAGGTCGAATTGAGGAATTGCCGCGCCGGCGAGGTCGCCAGCCGAAACGCATGGATCGGGTCAGCTGCCTCGATGATCTGCCAATGGTCGGGCAGGCGCGGCATCTGCTCGACCGGACCGGCGGTCCAGGGATGCCGGTGCGGCACGGTCGGCCAGTCCGGTTTGAAACGGAACTTGCCGTCGCTCCAGGCAAAGCCGTTGACGTAATGCGCGGTAGCGAAATCGGGCTGGCAATCGATCCAGCGCTTCGCCTCGAGCGCCTCGATGCCGCCCCAGCCGGAATGCCGGAGCGTCCAGTCGATCAGCTCGCGCGCGCTCATGTCGAATCCGGGGTGGCGCGCGCCAAGCCGGCGCGCCAGCGCGCAGACGACCTCGTGATTCGAGCGGCATTCGTCGGGAGGCTCGATCAGCTTGGGCCCGAGCAGGATATATTGGTGGCCGCCGCCCTGATAGAAATCGTCGTGCTCCAGAAACATGGTGGCCGGCAGCACCACGTCGGCCACGCGGGCGGTCTCGGTCATGAACTGCTCGTGCACGCACACGAACAGGTCCTCGCGGGCAAAGCCGCGCTTGACGAGATCCTGCTCGGGCGCGACCGACATCGGATTGGTGTTCTGGACGATCAGCGCGGCCACCGGCGGGCCGTGCATCAGCGCCTCGGCATCGCCGACCAGAATCGGCCCGATGCGCGACTGGTCGAGCACGCGGATCGAGGGGTCGCGGGCGTCGTGCCCCTCGATCATCGTCGTGTCCCAATGGTAGATCGCCGAATTGTTGAAGAACGCCCCGCCGCCCTCGTGCAGCCAGGCGCCGGTCACCGCCGGGATGCAGCTCGCCGCATGCATGTTGACGGCGCCGTTGCGCGAGCGCGAGAAGCCGTAGCCGAGCCGGAAGAACGCGCGCTTGCGCTCGCCGATGAGCGCCGCGAACGCCTCGATGGTGGCGACGTCGCATCCGGTGATCGCCGCAGCCCATTGCGGGGAACGCGAGCGCACGTGCGCCTCGAGCTCGGCCGGGACATCGGTGTAGCGCGCGAGATAATCGCGATCCGCCTTGCCGTCGCGGAACAGGCAATGCATCAATGCGCAGGCGAGCGCGGCGTCGGTGCCGGGCCGGATCAGCACGGCGAGGTCGGCCTGCTGCATGGTTCCGTTGCGATAGACGTCCACCGCCACGATCTTCGCGCCGCGCTCCTTGCGGGCGCGGGTGGCGTGCGTCATCACGTTGACCTGGGTGTTGACGGCGTTGGTGCCCCAGATCACGACGAGATCGGATTTCGCCATCTCGCGCGGATCGGGGCCGGCGAGCCGGCCGGTGCCGGCGAGAAATCCGACCCGCGCCGGCGTGTTGCAGATTGTCGAATAGAAGCCGGAATATTTCTTGACGTGGCGCAGGCGGTTGATGCCGTCGCGCATGAGAAGCCCCATGGTGCCGGCATAGTAATAGGGCCAGACCGCCTCGGCGCCGTGGCGCCGTTCCGCTCTGTCGAAATTCTCGGCGACGAGGTCAAGCGCGTCGTCCCAGGAGATCGGCTCGAAATCGCCGGAGCCCTTTTGGCCCTTGCGGCGCAGCGGGCGCAGCAGCCGGTCGGGGTGATGCACGCGCTCGGCGTAGCGCGCGACCTTGGCGCAGATCACGCCGAGCGTGTAGTCGTTGTCCTGCGCCCCGCGCACGCGGCCGATGGTGCGCGCGTCGAGCACCTCGACTTCGAGCGCGCAGGTCGACGGGCAGTCGTGCGGGCAGACGGAATATTTGACCCGCGGCACCGACGCAAAGCCAGGCTCGATCCGGTTCATGAAACCTCGCGAAGCGGCATCATCGCCCAATCCTTACGTTGCGTCGAGCCGCATCGCCGCGGCCAATCGCGCCCACGGCGATAACCACGAGCGAGCCGAAGATTTCCCTGGCCCGGGATCAGGATCGGGGGCGCCCAGAACGGCGTGCGCGATCAGTTCCTCATTCGGAGCGTTTCGCCCCGTTGCACTTCAGGCCAAGATTTGGAATCGCATGCTCTCGTCAGCTACTTGATGGCCGAAAGTCCGGTTTTCAGATCTTCCGCGTTCATGCAAGGCATGAAGTCGACCGACGCATCGATGCCCATGAAAAGCGGCTCCGCGATCCGCGGCATGTCGGCTGCCGTCTTGAGGTCGAACACCACGATCATGGTGCGCTTGCCGTCCATGGTCGTGAAGTAAGCAGCCTCGGCTTTCGTCGTTTCCAGCGTCTGACCGACGATCTCCGGCAACTTCCCGCTTTGAATCGCCTCGTTGCCCCGGTCTACCGGGAGCTGCACCCTCATGAGCATTCGCATCTTCGTGTTCTCCCTCGATGGTAATTCGTCATACCGCCACACGCGTCTTGGACTTTACCTCGAACGCTTCCCTTCGATCCCTCAGCCATTGTCCTCGCCATGGCTCGCCGTCAAGGGGGCGAGCCGTGTGACTGCGGCCCGTCCATTGCCGAGGACGCCAACCGCTCAAAGAACCGCCGCGTGGGCGGCCACTTCGAAAACGCCGCGCCAGATCATCTCGAGCGCCACGTAGAGCACGATCGCGAGCCCGAGCCAGCTGATCCAGGCATGGCGCACGAGGAGCTTGGCGATGAAATTGGCCGCGATCGCCATGAGCAGAATGGACAGCCCGAGCCCGATCACCAGGATCATCAGATCGTTCTTGGCCGCGCCCGCGACCGCCAGCACGTTGTCGAGCGACATGGAGAGATCCGCGACGATGATTTGCATAACCGCGGCGCGAAAGCGCATCGGCTGCTGCGGTCCGCGCGGGCTCTTGCCCTCGACGATGGCCCGATCGTCGTGGCCGCTTGTGAGTTCGCGGTACATCTTCCAGCACACCCACAACAGCAGCACGCCGCCGGCGAGCGTGAGCCCGATGATCGCGAACAGCTTTGTGGCGATCACCGCGAACAGCACGCGCAGCACGACGGCGCCGACAATGCCCCAGAAAATCACCTTGCGCCGCGTGGCGGCGGCGACGCGGGAGGCCGCCATTCCCACCACGATGGCATTGTCGCCCGCCAACGCGACGTCGATCATCACCACCTGCGCGAGCGCGATGAGCGACTGATAGGGGGCGTCCATCACCGGGGTATACGGCATCGGCCGGAAGAGGTGAAATCAGCCGACGATCTCGTTTCCGGAGAAGAACTGCGCGATCTCGGCGGCCGCGGTCTGCGGCGCGTCGGATCCGTGCACCGAGTTCTCGCCGACCGAGCGGGCATGCAGCTTGCGGATGGTCCCGGGATCGGCCTTCGCCGGATCGGTGGCGCCCATGAGCTCCCGATATTTCGCGATCGCATTCTCGCCTTCGAGCACCTGAACGACCACCGGCCCGGAGATCGTGGATTCCACCAGCTCGGAAAAGAACGGCCGCTCGCGGTGCACCGCATAGAACGTCTCGGCCTGCTCGCGCGTCATGCGCACGCGCTTCTGCGCCACGATGCGCAGCCCCGCGGCTTCGATCATGGCGTTGATCGCGCCGGTCAGATTGCGCTTCGTCGCATCGGGCTTGATGATCGAGAAGGTGCGCTCGATCGCCATCTCGCTGTTCCTGTTGCGGGGAGGACCGTCGGAATGCCGGGCTTATAACGGCGGCGTCCGGGGGCAGCAAGGCTCACCATGTGCCGATTGCGCGCCCTGCCGCCGAGGGGAGAATTGTGTCGGGTTTTGCCGCAATTGTGCGCCATGCTACCGCCATTGCCGGCGAGCCGAGCGGCCGCAACCGTCCCGTTGATGCCGGCGCGGCGCTGGAGCAAAATCTCGCGAATCGCCACTTTGCCGCAACGGCCCGAAACGGATTTTTGCAATGGCGAGCAGGTTTCCCCGCCCGTTGACCGCGATGGCAGCCGCAGCGCTCGTCCTCGTCCTCGCGGCATGCTCGGCGCCCGGCGAGCAGGCGACCGATACGGATCTCAGAACCAAATTGCGCCTCACCAAGCCGGACTGGGCGCAAAACATCCAGGCTCCCGCCGATACCAGGAGGGCATTGGGACCGGACGATTTCGTGGGGCCGGACGGCCAATGCGCCGGCGATGCCGCGCCGGCGGCCGGCACACCGGCACCCAACGCACTCTATTTCCAGGCGGGCCCCGAAGCGGGCCCCAGGGCGAATCCCGCGGCGGCTCCGGGCGCCGCGCCACCGACGAGCCCCCAGCTCGGGCGAGGGATCGGGCTCGAAATGAGCGAGTGCGACGTCGTGCGGGCGGTGGGCTATGCCGGCCAAGCGGAGATCTCGACAGGCGAGCGCGGTGAGCGCAGCGTGGTGCTGACCTATCTGCAGGGCGAACGTGCCGGCATCTATCGCTTCGTGTCGGGGCGGCTGAAGTCGATCGAGCGCGCGCCGGAGCTTCCCGCCGCGGCAAAGCCGGCGCCGGCCAAGAAACCCGGCAAGAAGCCGGCCGCGAGCTGAGCGGCGCGCGCGGAAAAAAGCGGCAATCGCCTCGTGGGCAAAGCTCGATATGGCATGATCAGTCGCCAGTGGGCGCAATGCGAAACTCAATCACCTCCGGAAGCTGACGAAGGTGGCGAGACAGGTTTTCGGCATTTTCCCGATCCCGCGTCCGTATGACCATGCGATATTCGAAAATCTTGCCACCTTCCGCGAGCCGATACGAGAGATTCGCGATGGTAAAACCGTGGCCCGAGATGAGCTTTCGTAACTCGTCCTCCGGCAAAACCGAGCCACGGTCAAATTTCAAAGTATGGTGAGCATAGAACTCGCTGGGCAGCCTGTGCTCGATCATTCGGAAAACCGCCAGCACGGCAAGCGTGGCTATTGCCGCGACAATCGCCGGGAAATAGAAGCCGACTCCCACCAGGATTCCGATCGCCGCCGTGACCCAAATCGAGGCCGCAGTCGTCAAGCCGCGAACCGTGAGCCCTTCCTTGAAGATCACCCCGGCTCCCAGGAAGCCGATCCCGGTCATGATGCCTTGAGCCATTCGGGTCGGGTCTGTGCGAATGGTGTCCACGGAAACGGCGGTCATCCATTCGCTCTGGTATACCGTGGCCAGCATCAGAATCGCGGATGCCAAGCTGACCAGCGCGTGGGTCCGGAAGCCGGCTGGGCGGCCATGAAACGTGCGCTCGAAGCCGATCAGCGCCCCAATCAGCAGAGCACCGGCAATGCGTACGATGATGGTCAGGTATTCGGGACTCATGCGGTTACCGTACAAGACGCACTAGTCGGAAACATCCGACTCGGCCGCGATGATTTGGGCCAAGCCGGAAACATCCGACTCGGCCGCGATGATTTGGGCCAAGCCGGAAACATCCGACTTGACCGCGATGATTTAGGCCAAGTCGGAAACATCCGACTTGGCCGCCGTCGAGCCGCGTTCACGCCTGGCGCTGCCAGCGGCCGTGATCGTCCATCTGCCAATAGGTCACTTCGAAGCCGTTCGCCTTCGCGGCGGTCCAGCGCTCGCGCGCGGCAGCAAGCGCCTCGGCGTCCTCGCCGTCGAATAGGAGAACGATGCGGCGATATTGTCCAACCTCGGCCGGCATCGCGGCGCCATCGAGCAGAAATCGCACGTCGGCACGGTTGGGATTGTCGCCGGTGAGCGTCAGCAGGATCGGCTGCGCCGCGACCTCGCTCTCGCGATCGGTGCCGTGCGGCAGAAAGCCTTCTTCCCGATAGGTCCATAGATGCGAATCGAGCGCCTCGAGGCGCTCCTCCGAGGCGACCTGGACGGCGACCCGCCAGCCGCGCTGGAGCGATTTCTCCAGCAGCGCGGGCAGCACCTGCTCGAGCGGCTGCTTGCGAAGCTGATAGAACAGGATCTCGGTCATCGACGGGCCCGCTATTTCTCGTAATGGTCCGCGACCAGCCGGTCGAGCAGGCGCACGCCCCAGCCGGAAGCCCAGCTCGCGTTGATGTCGGATTGCGTCGACGCAAAGCCGGTGCCCGCGATGTCGAGATGCGCCCACGGCGTCTTGTCGACGAAGCGCTGCAGGAATTGCGCCGCCGTGATCGATCCGGCATGGCGCCCGCCGGTGTTCTTCACGTCGGCGAATTTGGAATCGATCATCTTGTCGTACTCGGGGCCGAGCGGCAGCCGCCATACTCGCTCGCCGGTCGCGTTTCCGGCTTGCAGCAGGCGCTCGGCGAGCCGATCGTCGTTCGTGAACAATCCGGCGTGCTCCTGGCCGAGCGCCACCAGGATCGCCCCGGTCAGCGTCGCAAGATCGATCATGAATTTCGGCTTGAACCGGCTCTTCACGTACCAGAGCAGGTCGGCGAGCACGAGCCGGCCTTCGGCGTCGGTATTGACGATCTCGATGGTCTGGCCGGACATCGAGGTCACGATGTCGCCGGGACGCTGGGCCTTGCCGTCCGGCATGTTTTCGACGAGGCCGATCACGCCGACCGCGTTGACGGCGGCCTTGCGGGTCGCCAGCGCCTGCATCAGGCCGACCACGCAGGCTGCCCCCGCCATGTCCCCCTTCATGTCCTCCATGTTGGCGGCGGGCTTGATGGAAATGCCGCCGGTATCGAAGCAGACCCCCTTGCCCACGAAGCCGACCGGCGCGGTGCCCGACTTGCCGCGGTTGAGCCGCATGACCACGACCCGGCTTTCCCGGGCCGAGCCCTGGCCGACCGCGAGCAGCGCCCGCATGCCGAGCTTTCGCATCGCCGCTTCGTCGAGCACTTGCACCGAGACCCCGAGCTTCTTCAGGCTCGCGGCGCGGCGGGCGAATTCCTCCGGATGGAGCACGTTGGGGGGCTCGTTGACGAGGTCCCGCGCCAGCACGATGCCGCCGTGCACGGCTTCGCGCCGACCCCAGGCCTTGCGGGAGGCCGCCACGTCGGCGACGCCGAGGGTGAGCCGCTGCTTGCCCCGCTTCTCCTCGCCCTCTTTGCGCTTGGTCTTGTAGCGCTCGAACGCATAGGCCCGCAGCGTGAGCCCGAGCGCGAAATCCGCCGCCTGGTCCGGCTTCACCGTGCCGGCGGGGAGGTCGAGCAGGACATCGGCTTCAGCGGCGCCGGCCGGGATCTTGCCCATCACGGTGCCGCCCAGCTTGACGAAATCCGGGGTTTCCGTGCCCGAGCCGATTACGATCAGCCTTCCGGCCTGCAGCCCGGCGGGGGCGAGAAAATCGAGCACGGCCCCGAGCTTGCCGGTGAACTTTTCCGCGCTGGCGGCCCGGGCGACCAGGTCGTGGTTGCGGCCGAGAAGCTTGCCCGTGGCCGTCCCCAGCCGCAGCTCGCCGTCCATGAACACGACCAAGACGCCCTTGGTCGGCGTTGCGAACGGGGCAAATGCGATCTTGGGGGCGTCGGCCATGAGGCAGTCCTTTCCCGGGAGCGCGGCGGTAGGGGGGAACTTCGGGTGTTGCCTTACAGCATCATTCCGCGGCTGGCGAGGTTCCGTGCCGCCGTATTGCCATCGATGCGGTTTACGCCTGCGCGGCGAAAGCATAGAACTTCGGGGCACGGGATCGGGCCTGGCGAATCGCGCCAAAAATGCCCGAATTCGCAGTAAGATATGATCGATTGCCGCCGCCGGCCCGCGCGCGTTCGGGGCAGGCCGGCGGACGACGCAAACGGGGGGTTCGCGGGGACACGACGGCGTTGCGCAATCGCGTGCTCAGAACCGGCCGGGATGGGACCGTGGCGGAGCGGCAGTATGTTGCCCGCCGCGCGGTCGCGCGCGCCATGACGACCGGCGGGGCCGGTCGAGTGGAGCCGATGCGATGATGCCGCTCACGCTGTCGCGATATTTTGCGGTGCGCTTCTTGAGCGTGGTCACCGCGGTATTCGCCGGCGTCTTCGTGCTCGTGGTGCTCATCGACTACGTCGAGCTGACGCGCCGCGCCTCCGACGCGCCGAACGCGTCGGCCTGGCTGGTCGCCAAGACCTCGTTCTTCCGCGTTCCGCAATTGACGGAGCGCCTGCTGCCGTTCGCGGTGCTGGTCGGCGCGATGACGTGCTATCTCAATTTGTCGCGGCGGCACGAGCTCGTAGTGGCGCGCTCCGCCGGAATATCGGCCTGGCAATTCGTAACGCCCGCGCTGCTCGTCGCGCTCGTGCTCGGCACGCTGGCGGCCACCGTCTACAACCCGGTGTCGGCGGCGCTGCGCGAGCAATCGAAGCGCCTCGAAGCCGATCTGTTCGGCGAGCGCCAACCGGCGCCGCGCCAGACCGGCGGCGGCTTCTGGGTGCGCCAGAAAAGCGCGCAGGGCCAGGCCATCATCAACGCGAGGTCGAGCCGCGATCAGGGCGCGCTGCTGGGCGGAGTGACGGTGTTCGCCTTCGATGCCTCGGGCCGGTTTCGCGAGCGCATCGAGGCCAAGAGCGCCGAGCTGCAGTCGGGCCATTGGCGGCTCGAGCAAGCCAGGGTCTATGCGTCCGGCTCGCCCACGCGGGAGCTCGATTCCTATTTGCTGAGCACCAGCCTCACGCGCGAGCAGGTGCGCGAAAGCTTTGCCACGCCCGAAACCGTGTCGTTCTGGGACCTGCCGCTCTACATCGAGACGGCGGAGCAGGCGGGCCTCGTGGCCGCCGGATATCGCCTGCAATACCAGCTGCTGCTGGCACGACCTCTGCTCCTGGTCGCCATGGTCATGCTGGCGGCCTCGGTCAGTTTACGCTTCTTTAGATTCGGCGGAGTATCCGCCATGGTCTTGAGCGGCGTAGGCGCAGGCTTTCTGCTTTATGTGTTGTCGAAAGTAACCGAGGATTTGAGCCGGGCCGAGCTGATGCACCCGGTGGCGGCGGCGTGGCTGCCGGTGCTGCTCGGCGGCCTCACCGGTTTCGTCGTCTTGTTGTACCAGGAGGACGGGTGATGGCCGGGCCGACCGCCGCTCGTCCGCGCTCCTGGCTGCATCGCGGCAGCGTGGCGCTGTCGGCGACGTGGATTGCCTGCTGGCTCGCAATGCCGCCGGCCGGCGCGGCGGAATCCGTCACCGACAAGAACAAGGGTCCCTCGCTCAACACCGAGTGGGTCGGCGTTCCCAAGCAGCAAAGCCGTGTGCGCGATTACAATCCCGCGAAGCCCGATCCCAACGCGCAGATGCTCGTCCAGGCGAACGAGATCCATTACGATTATGCCAACGAGCGGATTTCGGCGGTCGGCAACGTGCAGATCTATTACAGCGGCTCGACGCTCGAGGCCAACAAGATCACCTACGATCAGAAGACCAAGCGGCTGAAGGCGGAAGGCAACGTGCGCCTGGTCGAGGCCGACGGCAAGATCGTCTACGGCGAGATCCTCGATCTCGACGATCAATTCCGCGACGGCTTCGTGGACTCGCTGCGGCTGGAAACCCCGGACAAGACCCGGTTCGCCGCGCCGCTCACCGAACGCTCGGGCGGCAGTTACACCGTGTTCCAGAGCGGCGTCTATACCGCGTGCGAGCCGTGCAAGGACGATCCGCGCAAACCGCCGAAATGGCAGGTCAAGGCGGTCCGCATCATCCACGACGAAGTGGAGAAGATGATCTATTTCGAGAACGCCCGGCTGGAGGTGTTCGGCGTTCCGCTGCTGTGGGTGCCGTATTTTTCCGCCCCGGACCCCACCGTAAAGCGCAAGACCGGCTGGCTGATGCCGACGGCCTCCTACAGCAAGAATTACGGACTGGGCTTCAGCGCACCGTATTATTGGGCGCTGGCGCCGAACTACGATTTCACCCTGACACCCACCATCACTTCGAAGCAGGGGCCGCTGCTGGAAGGACAATGGCGCCAGCGCTTCGACAACGGCGCCTTGGCCGTCCACGGCGCGGGCATCATTCAGGCCGATCCCCACCTGCTGACGGAAATCCACGGGCCGGGATATCCCGGCGACCGGCGATTTCGCGGCGAGGTCGACTCGACCGGCCAATTCTCGCTCAACGACAAATGGGTTTGGGGCTGGGACGCTCTCCTGCTATCCGACAAGACGTTGTTCCAGGACTACAAGATCAACAGCTATTGGCAGCATTTCAACGACCCGAAATATTTCGGCAACGGCCTCTCCGATGCCGGCACCTCGCAATTGTATTTCATCGGACGCGGTGACCGCTCGTATTTCGACGCGCGGGTGATGTATTTCTACGGCCTCTCGCTGGCCGACAATCAGGGCCAGCTCCCGGTCGTTCACCCGGTGATCGACTACGCGCGTACGTTTGCGCAGCCGGTGCTGGGCGGCGAATTGGGCCTGAAGGCCAATCTCACCAGTCTGTCGCGACAAACCGCCGATTTCGACGCCATCAGCCAGTTCGCGATCTCGCACAATTCCTGCATGACGGCGGATCCGGCAGTCCGCATTCCGGCCAATTGCCTGCTGCGCGGGGTGCCCGGGAGCTATTCGCGCGCATCCGCCGAGACCACCTGGCGGCGCACCATCGTCGATCCGCTGGGCCAGACCTGGACGCCATTCGTGATCCTGCGCGGCGACGTCGGCGAATCCACCATCAACAATCAGCCCGGCGTGGCGAATTTCGTCGACACCGGGAACAACACTTTCGTGCGCTTCATGCCGACGGTGGGCATCGAGTACCGCTATCCGCTGATCAGCGTGCAGTCCTGGGGAACGCAGACGCTCGAGCCGATCGCGCAGGTGATCGCCCGCCCGAACGAGCCGGACAGCAAGAAGATTCCGAACGAGGACTCGCAAAGTCTGATCTTCGACGACAGCAACGTGTTCAAGGTCGACAAGTTCGCCGGCTGGGATCGTGTCGAGGGCGGCGGCCGGGCCAATTACGGACTGCAATACACCGCGCAGTTCAATCAGGGCGGCACGGTCAACGCCCTGTTCGGCCAGTCGCTGCAGTTGTTCGGCAAGAATTCCTTCGCGTTCCGCGACGCCGCCAACACCGGCGTCGACAGCGGACTGGAGACGACCCGCTCCGATTACGTGGCGCGACTATCCTATCAGCCCGATCGGACCTACATGTTCATCTCGCGATTCCGCTTCGACGAGCAGAGCTTCAGCGTGCAGCGCGCCGAGCTCGAGGCGCGGGCGAATTTCGATCGCTGGGCGCTCGCGATGCTGTACGGCAATTACGCGCCGCAGGCCGACATCGGGTTCCTGACGCGCCGCGACGGACTGCTCGGCAGCGTGTCGTTCAAAGTCACCCCCAGCTGGTCCATGCTGGGCGCCGCCCGCTACGATCTCGGCTCCGCCCAGTTCGACCAGTACCGCCTCGGCCTGGGCTATATCGACGATTGCTTCGCGATTTCGCTCAACTACATCACCGAGTTCAACTATGGTTTTTCGCCGACGAGCGCCACGTCGATCGCGGTGGGCACCGACCACATGGTCATGCTGCAGATGAGCCTGCGCACCTTGGGCGGCACGGGATTCTCGACCCGCGTCGGCGGGACGGCGCCCAATTGACCGAAGCGAGGATCGATCAGGAATCCATTCGCCGGGGCTTCACTTGATGCAAATTCTCCCTGTGATCTCACTGTTTCGATCCCGCTTCGCCGGCGCCGTGGTGCTGGCGTTGCTCGTCGCATCGGGCTGGCACACGGGCGCCCACGCCCAGGTCGCCGCTCTGGTCAACGGCGATCCGATCACGGTGCTCGACGTCACGCACCGGATGCGGCTGACCGAAATCTCCACCCACAAGCAGCAAAGCCGCGAGGAGGCGCTCAACGATCTGATCAACGAAAAGCTCAAATTGCAGATCGCCAGGCGCTACATCATCAACATCACCGACAGGGACGTCGATCAGACGTTCGCCGGCATGGCCCGCCACGCCGGGTTGAACTCGCAGCAGTTTGCCGATCAGCTGTCGAAAGCCGGCATCGACGTCCCGGCATTGAAGGCGCGCATCAAGGCGGACATCGGCTGGAGCGCGATCATCCGCGGCAAATTCCAGGGCAGCCTGCAGGTCGGCGAAAAGGAAATTCTCGACGCCGCGAAGGCGCGCAAGAAGGACGACAAGCCGACGCCGGCCGCGTTTCAATTCAAGCTGCGGCAAGTCCTGCTCATCGTGCCGCGCGGGTCGCCGGAGAGCGCCTATGAGGCGCGCAAGAAGGAAGCGGAGGCCCTGCGCGCCCGCTTCCAGGGCTGCGAAGAGGGCGTGGCGGCGGCGCGGACGCTGCGGGACGTCACGGTGCGCGACGAGATCACCCGCTCTTCCCTCGACGTGCCGACGAAGCAACGCGAGGTGCTGGATGCCACCCCCGTGGGGGGGTTGACGCCGCCCGGCGTCACCCAGCTCGGCGTCGAAGTATTCGCGGTGTGCTCCAAGGAGCCGACCAAGGGCGACAGCCCGGAAGAGCGGGAAGTGCGCGAGGAGATCTCGAACCAGCGCTATGAGGCGCAATCCAAGCGTTACCTCGAGGAACTGCGGCGCAGCGCGATGATCGAGATCCGCTAGCGTGGCAGCGCCATGTCCGCAGCTTTGGCGCTGACGCTCGGCGAGCCGGCCGGGATCGGTCCCGATATCACGCTCACGGCCTGGCATCGCCGCGCCGAATTCGGCCTTCCGCCCTTCTATGTGGTCGCCGACGCGGATTTTCTGGCGAAATTGGCGGAACGCCTGCGGCTCCCTATCCGCCTGAGGAGCGTCGAGCCGGAGGCGGCCGCGGCGGCGTTCGCAACCGCGCTGCCGGTGGTTCCGCTCGGGCTCAAGATCAGCGCGCCGGCGGGCCGACCCGATGCTTCCAGCGGGCCGGCCGCGATCGCCTCGATCCGGCGCGCAACGGCCGACGTGATGGCAGGCCGAGCGGCGGCGCTCGTGACCAATCCGGTCGCCAAGTCGGTGCTCTACCAGAGCGGATTCCCCGCGCCCGGGCACACCGAATATTTGGCGCAATTGGCGCAGCAGGCGACCGGCAAGCCGACCCGCACCGCGATGATGCTGTGGTCGCCCGAACTCGCGGTGGTGCCGATCACCATCCACCTGCCGTTGCGCGAGGTCCCCGGCCGGCTGAACGTCGAGCTCATCGTCGACACCGCGCGCATCGTCGCCCGCGATCTTGCGAACCGTTTCGGCATCGCGCGACCGCGCCTGGCGATCGCCGGCCTCAATCCGCATGCGGGCGAAGCGGGCGCCCTCGGGGAGGAGGATCTCGAGGTGGTGGCGCCGGCAGTCGAGCGGCTTCGCGCCGACGGCATCGACGTTCGCGGGCCGCTCGCGGCCGACGTGATGTTCCATACCGCGGCGCGATCGACCTACGACGTCGCCTTGTGCATGTACCACGACCAGGCCCTCATCCCGATCAAGACCCTGGCCTTCGCCGACGCCGTGAACGTCACGCTCGGCTTGCCGTTCGTGCGCACTTCGCCCGATCACGGCACCGCTTTCGACATCGCCGGAACGGGTCGCGCCGATCCGTCGAGCCTCATCGCGGCGTTGCGTCTCGCCGCCCGGCTCGCGTCCGGCGCGCCCGCTGCCGCCGCCGCCGCTCCTCGATGACGGGAAGGATCGATGCGCTGCCGCCGCTGCGGGATTTCATCCGCCGCCACGGCCTCAGCGCGCGCAAGTCGCTCGGGCAGAACTTTTTGCTCGATCTCAATCTCACGGCCCGCATCGCCCGCGCCGCCGCCCCGCTCGAAGACGTCACCGTGATCGAGATCGGGCCGGGGCCGGGCGGATTGACCCGAGCCCTGCTGGCGCTCGGCGCCAAGCACGTGGTCGCGGTCGAACGCGATCCGCGCTGCATCGCCGCGCTCGAGGAAATCGTCGCGCATTTCGGCGGCCGGCTGACCATCGTGGAAGCCGACGCGATGCGGTTCGACCCGGAGCCCTATGTCGATCGCGCGCCGGTGCGGGTGGTGGGCAACCTGCCGTTCAACATCGCGACCGCGCTGCTCGTTTCCTGGCTTACCACGCAACCCTGGCCGCCGTGGTACGACGCGCTGGTGCTGACGTTCCAACGCGAGGTCGCGGAGCGCATCGTCGCGGCGCCGGGCTCCAAACCATACGGCCGGCTTTCCGTGCTCGCGCAATGGCGCACCGAGCCGCGCATCCTGTTCGACATCGCGCCGAGTGCATTCGTGCCGTCGCCGAAGGTGACCGCCTCGGTGGTGCGGCTCGTCCCGCGCCCGGCGCCTCTCCCGTGCGATCTCGCCGTGATCGAGCGCGTCACGCAAGCCGCATTCGGGCAGCGGCGAAAGATGCTGCGCCAGAGCCTCAAATCGCTCGAGCGCGATCCCGCTGCCTTGCTCGAAGCGGCGGGGCTCGATCCGACCGCGCGCGCGGAAGACATTCCGGTCGCGGGTTTCGTGGCGCTGGCACGGGCCTTCACGAAAGCGGAGGGCTAGAGTGGATTCCTGTTCGTCGTCATGCCCGCGCTTGTCGCGGGCATCCACGTCTTTACCTCTCGGCAGCACAATGAAGACGTGGATGGCCGGGACAAGCCCGGCCATGACGTAATTCAAAGCTTCCCCTGCAGCGCGCGCACGAAGGCGGACAGTCCGGGTTGACGTTCGCGCTTGAGCCGTTCGGCGGCGAGGATCGCGCGGACGTCGGCAAACGCCTGCCCGATCTCGACATTGACCACCACGTAATCGTATTCGGCCCAATGGCTCATCTCCTCGGTGGCCTTGGTCATGCGCCGGCGGATCACGTCGTCCGGATCCTGGGCGCGGCTGCGCAGGCGTTTTTCCAGTTCCTCGATCGAGGGCGGCAGCACGAAGATGCTGGCGAGGTCGGAGCGCACCTTCTCGCGCAGCTGCTGCGTGCCTTGCCAGTCGATGTCGAACAGCACGTCGCTCCCGGCGGCGAGCGCCGCCGCCGCGGGCGCGCGCGGCGTGCCGTACCAATGGTCGAACACGCGCGCCCATTCCAGCAGGTCTCCGCGCGCGACCATCGCGTCGAACCGGCCGGCATCGATGAAATGATAGTCGCGGCCGTCGATCTCGCCCGGCCGCGGCGGGCGCGTCGTCACCGACACCGACAGCGTGACCCCGGGATCCGCTTCGAGCAGTTTTCGCGACAGCGTGGTCTTGCCGGCGCCGGACGGCGAGGAGAGCACCAGCATCAGCCCCCGGCGGTCGATCGGCCGGCCTTCCGTCCGCCCCGCCTCAGCGACCCCCATCGCCTCACTCCAGATTCTGGACCTGCTCGCGGAACTGCTCGACCAGGCTCTTGAGCTCGAGCCCGATCGTGGTGAGCTCGACGTCGTTCGACTTGGCGCACAAGGTATTGGCTTCGCGCTGCAGCTCCTGCGCCAAAAAATCGAGCCGGCGTCCGACCGCGCCGCCCTGCGTCAGCAGGTTGCGGCCCTGCGCGATATGCGCGGCGAGCCGGTCGAGCTCCTCGCGAACGTCGGCCTTCGACGCGATCAAGATCGCTTCCTGATGCAATCGGTCGGCATCGAAGCGATCGGAAACATCGATGAGCGCCGCGACCTGCTCGGCCAGGCGCGATCGGATCGCCTCGGCGCGGCGACCGGGCGCCGCCTCGGCGCGCGCGGCGAGCCTGCCGATCTCATCGAGCCTGGTTCCCAGCACGCCGGCAAGCGCCGCGCCCTCCTGCCTGCGCACGCCGGCGAGCGCGGCGAGCGCTTCGGCGAATCCGGCGATCACCGCCAGCTCCGCGGCGCGGCGATCCTGCTCGCTCTCCTCCTGGTCCGTCACTTCGATCACGCCCTTGACCGCCAATATGCCGTCGAGCCGCGCCGGTGCCGCCTCGACGCGCCGCGCGACCTCGCGCATGGTGGAGAGCACCGCGGCAAGCACCGGCTCGTTGATGCGAACCAACGGAGCGACGCCCTCGCGCCGCGCCGACAACGTGCCGTGGATGGTTCCGCGCGAGAGCACCTCGGCGGCCTTGGCGCGCACCGGAGTTTCCACGGCGTCCCAGCCCGGTGGCAATCGCAGCCGCAAGTCGAGATTCTTGCCGTTCACGGACCGGAGCTCCCAGGCCCACGCATAGGTGCCGCTGGTGCCGTTGCAACGAGCGAAACCGGTCATGCTCGACAACGCCATCGGCCGCGGCTCTCGAAATGGGGAAAGACTGCAGGGCCGCCGACCTTAGCCGCGGGCTTGACCCCTCACAAGGCCGGCTCGCAGGCCCGATCCGCGCGCCGGCTGCTGGTGCGGCGAACTCCCGAACTTCCGCAAGAAGAACACGTCGCGCGGAGCAGCACCGCGGCCGGCGGCAAAGGTTACTGCTGCGACCCCGGCTGCGGAGCTTCGCCGCTGCGCGACGGCGCCGGTTGGCGAGGCTGCGGCGGGCTGATCCGGATCGGAGCGGGAGCGGCCCGCGCCGCGGGCGGGCTCGGCTGACGCGCCGCCGGCGGGCTCGGCTGACGCGCCGTGGCGGGGGCGGGCGCAAGCGCAGGCGCCGATGGCGCGGCCTGCGGCGCCTCCTTCTGCTGCTCGATCTGGCGCAAGCGGGCCACGTTCTTCTGATGCTGATCCAAATTCTCGGCGAACGCGTGACCGCCGGTGCCGTCGGCCACGAAATAGAGCTCCTTGGTTCTCGCCGGGCTGGCGGCGGCTTCGAGCGAGGCGCGGCCCGGGTTGGCGATCGGGCCGGGCGGCAGCCCGTCGATCACATAGGTGTTGTACGGAGTCGGCTGATCGATCTCGGAACGCAGGATGGGACGGCCCAGCGTGCCCTTGCCTCCGACCAATCCGTAAATGATGGTCGGGTCCGATTGCAGCCGCATCCTGAGCTTGAGCCGGTTGATGAATACCGCGGCGATGCGCGTGCGCTCGTCCGGCTTGCCGGTTTCCTTCTCGATCAACGAGGCGAGCACCACCAATTGCTCCGCACTCTTGATCGGCAGATCGGGCGCGCGCCGGCTCCAGATATCCTGCAGAACTCGGCGCTGCTCTTGCTGCATATGCTGGATCAGCTGCTCGCGCGTGGAGCTGCGCGGGAAGCTGTAGGTATCCGGAAGGATGGTGCCTTCCCGCGGAATGTCCTTGATGTTGCCGGCCAGCGTGTCGTTGTCCATCAGACGCTGGACCACCTGCTCCGAGGTCAGCCCCTCGGGGATCGTGACGTGATGCTGCAATACCTTGCCTTCGACCAGGGTCTCGATCACTTCGCGAAGGCTCGCCTGATTCTTGAATTCGTACTCGCCCGACTTGAGCTTGCTCCAGTCTTTCATCACCAGGATGCCGCCGAGGAATACCCATTTCTGATCGATCACGCCCTCGCGCTGCAACAACTCGGCAATGTCCCGAGGGCCGACATTGCGCGGAATGTTCACGATCTGGGATTGCTCGAGCGGACCCGCCGCATCCAGCCGCTGCTTGCCGAACGCCAGCGCGAGGCCGACGCCGACCGCGGCGAGGAGAACGATGGAGAAGATGGCGCTGCCGGCAACCACGATGGGGTGCCGCGCGCGCCGGGAAGGACGGTAGGGCTCTGGCACGCGTTCAGGCTCCAATGCTGCGCGCGGACTGCGCAATGACAGCCGCTTCGCGGACGGCGAGGCAACGCCCGCGCCGGATGCACCGTGCGAGTCCTCGGGTGCGTATGCATCCACGCCCGGCGCAGCACCAGCTCCGGTGCCGGCAAACGGCGCTCTGCGTGGATCAGCGGTCATGACCGTCCCGTGGCCTCCCGACTGGAAGGTAAGGCCAAATATGGCGAAAGGGTGAAGCGGCTACTCCCCGAGTTGGCGAAACACCAGCGAAGCATTGGTACCGCCAAAGCCGAATGAATTCGAGAGCACGGTCTCGATCTCGCGCGGGTGCGCCCGGTGCGGGACCAGGTCCATCGGGGTCTCCACCGAGGGATTGTCGAGATTGATCGTGGGCGGCGCAACCTGATCCCGGATGGCCAACACCGAAAAGATCGCTTCCACCGCGCCGGCCGCTCCCAACAGATGTCCGATCGAGGATTTCGTGGACGACATCGAAATGCGGCTGGCGGCGTTGCCGACCAGGCGCTGCACCGCATCGAGCTCGATCTCGTCGCCCATCGGCGTCGAAGTGCCGTGGGCATTGATATAGTCGACGTCGGACGCCGCGATGCCCGCCCGGCCGATGGCCTTCTTCATGCAGCGCAGCGCGCCGTCGCCGTCGGGGGCGGGCGCGGTGATGTGATGGGCGTCGCCGGACAGGCCGTAGCCGATCAATTCCGCATAGATGCGCGCCCCGCGACGCTTGGCGTGCTCGTATTCCTCCAGCACGACGACGCCGGCGCCCTCGCCCATGACGAAGCCGTCGCGGTCCTGATCGTAGGGCCGCGACGCGCGCGTGGGCGTGTCGTTGAACGAGGTCGAGAGCGCCCGGCAGGCGGCAAATCCCGCCAGCGACAGCCGATTGAGCGGGGATTCGGTGCCGCCCGCGAGCATGACGTCGGCATCGCCGAGCGCGATCAGACGCCCGGCGTCGCCGATCGCATGCGCTCCGGTGGAGCAGGCGGTGACGACCGCATGGTTCGGCCCCTTGAGCCCGAACTCGATCGACACGTAGCCGGCGGCAAGATTGATCAAGCGCCCGGGAATGAAGAACGGAGAGACCCGGCGCGGGCCCTTTTCCTTCAGCACGATCGCGGTCTCGGCGATGCCTTCGACGCCGCCGATGCCGGAGCCGATGAGCACCCCGGTCGCGATCCGGTCGTCGTATTCGGTCGGCAGCCAGCCCGCGTCATCGAGCGCCTGCCGGGCGGCGCACATCGCATAGGCGATGAAATCGTCGACCTTGCGCTGCTCCTTGGGCTCCATCCATTGATCGGGATTGTAGGTGCCATCGGAGCCATCGCCGCGCGGAATCATGCAGGCGATCTTGGACGGCAGATCGGAGACGTCGAAGCTCTCGATCCTGCGCGCGCCGCTTTCGCCGGCGAGCAGACGGCGCCAACTCGTCTCCACGCCGCACCCGAGCGGCGTCACCATTCCGACTCCCGTGATGACGACACGTCTCATGTCCAGTATCCGGCTTTTCCGGGCGCGGCAGCCGGGCAAACCGTCCGGCCGAGGCGCCAGGCCAATGCACCGCGTGGAGACTTATTCCACACCGGCGGGCCGCAAGGAAAGCCGGCGCTGATCCTCGACCCTAGCCGCAGGAAAACCCCGGGCAGGCGCCGCTCGCGTTGTTGACGGTAAAACCGTGGAGCACCGGGATTGGTTCAGCTCTTGGCGTTCTTTTCGAGAAACTTAACGGCATCGCCGACGGTGAGAATCGTTTCGGCGGCGTCGTCCGGGATCTCGCAGCCGAATTCCTCCTCGAATGCCATCACCAGCTCGACCGTGTCGAGGCTGTCGGCACCGAGGTCGTCGATGAAGCTGGCACCCTCGGTCACCTTCTCGGGCTCGACCCCCAGATGCTCCACGACGATCTTCTTCACCCGCTCGGCAATGTCACTCATCGTCTAAACCTCATGCGTTTCGGAATGGGCACCTGGCATGATCCCGAACCGTGGCGACGCGGCCTCTTCGTGGTTTGACGCTGTGGCCGCACTGCGTGACGGGCCGATCGCATCGATCAGCCCCGCCGATCCGGTCGCCCCAGCCAAGCCGGGGATCGGTTACCATACTTCTCCCGCATTGGCCAGCGCGCCCGCCCTCACGTTGGAGCGGCAGAATCTGCATTGTTTGCCCGTCAAATCATGGCCATCCCGCCGTTGACGTGCAGCGTGTGGCCGGTCACGTAAGCGGCCTGCGTCGAGGCCAGGAACAGCACAGCAGCGGCGACCTCGTCGGCACTGCCCAGCCGGGCAGCCGGCACCGCCGCCAAGATCATCTCCCGCTGCTTCTGAGTCAGCGCCCGGGTCATGGCCGTATCGATGAAGCCGGGCGCCACGCAATTCACCGTGACGTTGCGGGAGGCGACCTCATGGGCGAGCGCCTTGGTCATGCCGATCAGTCCGGCTTTGGCCGCGGCGTAATTGCCCTGCCCGGCATTGCCGGTGACGCCGACGACGGAGGTGATGCCGATGATCCTGCCGTAGCGCCGGCGCATCATGCCGCGGACCGCGGCCCGCGTCAGCCGGAACGCGGCAGCGAGATCCACCGCCATCACCTGATCCCAATCCTCATCGCTCAGGCGCACGAAAATATTGTCTCGGGTGACGCCCGCGTTGTTGACGAGAATATCGATTTGCCCCAGCGCCTCCTCGGCGCGCGGCACCAGCGTCTCGACTTCATCCTTGGCCGCGAGATTGCACGGCAGCACGTGGACGCGCTCGGCGAGATCGCCGGCAAGCGCTTCCAGGGCATCACGACGCGTGCCGGAAATCGCCACTGCGGCGCCGTGCCGGTGCAGCGCCCGCGCAATCGCCTCGCCGATGCCGCCGCTCGCGCCGGTCACCAGGGCGTTCTTGCCGGTGAGATCCAACATGTTTCGAGATCCTTGTGTCGGAGCCGCCGGCGACCGGAAGCGATGGTCCGCGATCGGGATCAGGTCGTGACGTTGAGCGCACTGCGCGCGGCTTGCAGCGCACTCAGGTCCGCCGGCGCGCCGACCGCGATGCCGACGGCAGAATCGGCGATGCGCCTGACGAGCCCCGACAGCACTTTTCCGGCGCCGACCTCATAGAATGTCCGCACCCCCGAGCTCGCCATGAAGCTTACGGATTCGCGCCAGCGCACCGTGCCCGTCACCTGCTCGATCAGCCGCCGCACGATTTCCTCGGGCGCGGTCACCGGCCGGGCCGTCACGTTGCAAACCAGGGGTACGGCCGGCGGCCTGACGGTCACGCCGCCCAGCGCTTCGGCCATCGCCTCGGCCGCGGGTCGCATCAGCGCGCAATGGAACGGTGCCGATACCGGAAGCATCAGCGCGCGTTTGGCGCCCTTGGTCTTGGCGATCTCGATCGCGCGCTCGACTGCCGCCTTGTCCCCCGACACGACGACTTGGCCGCCGCCGTTGTCGTTCGCGGCCTCGCAGACCTGATCCTGCGCCGCTTCGACCGCGATCGCGGCAGCCGCTTCCAGGTCGAGCCCCAGAAGCGCCGCCATGGCTCCGGCGCCGACCGGAACCGCGCGTTGCATGGCGCGGCCGCGAATGCGCAGCAGCCGCGCGGCATCGCCGAGCGTGAGCGAGCCGGCCGCGGCGAGCGCCGAATATTCGCCCAGCGAATGGCCGGCGACGAAGGCGGCCTCGCGCTCGAGCTTCATGCCCGCTTCCGTTTCCAGGGCGCGCACCGCGGCAAGCGACACCGCCATGAGCCCCGGCTGCGCGTTCTCGGTCAGGGTCAGCGTCTCGGGGGGGCCCTCCCACAGGATCGTGGAGAGCTTTTCGCCGAGCGCGGCATCGACTTCGGCGAAGACGGCCCGGCATACCGGAAAGGTATCGGCAAGGGCCTTGCCCATGCCGACCGCTTGGCTGCCTTGGCCTGGAAAGATGAATGCAACCGACATTGAATCCCCGAGGTCGGGCCGTAAGACACCGGGTACCCCCCGATGTCAAGGCGCAGGAAAAAGCTCGGAGGACCCTCGAATTCCGCGGGTGAGGCGAAGAGAAACCTATCCGGGGTCGCACACGGAAGTTGCGGCGGTTTTGCCGGCGAACCAGGTCACCTCAGCTTGTCTTTTCCGGCAGAGTGCGTATAAGCCCGACTTTCCGCTCGATCCCGGCCGGGAGCTGAACGGACGGCCGTTTGAAAACGCGGCAGGGCCGACGGCCCGGCGTCCCGTGTTCCCGCATCTCGGGCGTTCGAGCCTTCCCGAGGCTCGAGCTGGCTTGGCGCCGGACGACGGAAGCGCGTTTGACCAAAGGAAGGGCGCTCCATGCCGCTTTACGAACACGTCTACCTTGCGCGCCAGGATCTCGGCGCGCAGCAGGTCGACGAATTGACCAACCAGTACAAGGCCGTGCTCGAGCAGATGGGCGGCAAGGTCGCCAAGGCCGAGTACTGGGGGGTCAAGTCGCTGACCTATCGCATTCGCAAGAACCGCAAGGCGCATTTCACGCTGCTGAACCTCGATGCACCGCCCGCCGCCGTGGCGGAGGTCGAGCGCCAGGAGCGCCTCAACGAGGACGTGCTGCGCTATCTGACGGTCCGCGTCGAGACGCACGAGGAAGGCCCGTCCGCCATGATGCGCAAGGTCGACCGCGACCGCGACCGCGATGAGCGGCGCGGCGAGCGCCGGCGCGACCGCGAACCGCGCGGCCCGCGTGAAGGCGCCGAAGAAGCCGAAACGGTCGAGGAGTGAGGGCGATGAGTCTTTCCCAGGTTTCGTCCCGCCGCCCGTTCTTTCGCCGCCGCAAGACTTGTCCGTTCTCCGGCGCCAATGCGCCGAAGATCGATTACAAGGATGTAAAGCTGCTGCAGCGCTACATCTCCGAGCGCGGCAAGATCGTGCCCAGCCGGATCACGGCGGTTTCCGCCAACAAGCAGCGCGAGCTGTCGAAAGCGATCAAGCGCGCGCGCTTCCTCGGATTGTTGCCGTTCGTGATCCACTGATCGCGGGTTGTGCCGCGCGAACGGTGTCGAGAGAGTTCACGGGTTGAGGCGGGCAACGATCCGCTTCTAACCGCTCCGGCGAGCCTCCGCGATTGCGGCGGCCGCCAAGTTCGGATCCGGCGCGCCGAGACGGCGGCCGGGAGCGGGACAGCTGAGATGCTTCAGGTTCTCCTGATCGGGCTGGCGGCGGGATTGGCGGCAGCGTTGCTGTTCGCCTCGCTGGTCACGGGCTCGCTGTTCTCATTCCTGCTGTTCTATCTCGCGCCGCTGCCCGTCATGATCGCCGGGCTCGGCTGGAGCCATTTCGCGGCATTGATTGCCGCGCTCACGGCCGCCGCGAGCCTGGCCGCAGCGTTCGGCGGCTTTCTGTTCGCGGCCTTCCTGCTCGGCTTGGCGCTGCCGGCGTGGTGGCTCACCTATCTTGCGCTCCTGGCGCGGCCGGCTCCCGCCCGTCCCGAAGCATTGGAATGGTACCCGGTCGGCCGGCTCGTGCTGTGGGCCGCGCTGCTCGGGGCATTGGGGATCATTCTCGCCATCCCGACGTTCGGAACCGACGCGGAGAGCTTTCAGTCCGGCGTCCGGCATGCGTTCGATCGACTGCTGCACGCCGAGATGAATGCGGCTTCGGACGCGCAGCTGACGCTGCCGGGAATCGTCGATCCGGAGCGCTTTCTGGATTTTCTCGTGATCGTGACGCCGCCGGCGGCGGCCGTGGTGTCGACGGTGACGACCTTGGCAAACCTCTGGCTCGCCGGTCGCATCGTGAAGCTGTCCGGTCGGCTGAGGCGGCCGTGGCCCGATCTGGGCACGACGGCATTGCCGCGCTATGCGGCGGCCCTGCTCGCCGCCGCGATGGGCGGCGCGCTGGTCGGCGACCTCATCGGCATCGTGGCCGGCGTGCTCACGGCTAGTCTGTTGGTCGCCTATGCGCTGGTCGGGCTCGCGGTGCTGCACGCGACGACGCGCGGCATCAACGGGCGCGGCTTCGTTCTTGCCGGCATTTATGCGGCAGTTGGCGTGTTCGGATGGCCGGCGCTGCTCCTCTCGCTCTTGGGCCTGGCCGATCTCGCGCTCGATTTTCGTCGCCGCGCGGCCAAGCGGCGCGGGCTGCCCGAGACGCGAACGTGATGCGACTTGCTTTCGTTGCGACCGAAACAATGGAGAACACCCGA
>WNFY01000931.1_pt1 | contig 29120 bp, 33 predicted proteins | sample 5400091 | NCBI WGS metagenome assembly WNFY01 (sample SAMN13153364, study PRJNA577476) | soil metagenome | isolation source: 60 cm soil or saprolite under grassland replicate 1 | place: USA:California | collected 2016-06-15 | reverse complement strand
AAATAATACTGATATCATTGTTAATAATAATTTCTTCTCCAGGTTTTCTAGTTAATACTAACATAACTAACCTCCATGTTTTAATGAAGTGCTCCCGGTTGGAATCGAACCAACGCTAGTCTGGTTAAAAGCCAGATGCTTTACCACTAAGCTACGGGAGCCTTCAAAATTTAATTAATCCTCATCATCCTCATCCTCGTCAATATTAATATCTTTGTCATCACTATCATCTTCATCAATATTTTCATCTTTATATATATCATCATCCTCATCTTCATCATCTTCAGTATCCTCTACTACTTTCTTATTCACTTTCTTTACACCCCTCTTTTTCTTCTTAGGTTCAACCTCTTCCTCATTATCATCCTCCTCATCATCGCTTACACTCTTCTTAGTACCCTTACTCTTCTTAAACTTAAGACCAACCTCACTTAACTCTTCAGTAAAGTTAGCTTTAAGATAATCTACCATAGCTTCATAAGAAAGCCACTCATCTACTTCCTTATCAAGCTGATACAAATCCTTTGTGTCAAAATCAACAGAGCTTTCCTTAGTCCTAATACGATAAGAATATCTAGTACGCAATCCACTACCTCTGCGTACAATAGTAACATCTCTACCACTTTGTGAATCTGTTACATCACCAACATCAGGATCATCACTAGCATCTAAAATAGCCTCAACAAACTTCTTATTGGTTCCATAAATCTTAACCTTATCAGGCTCTTCTCTGTCAATAACATTAACAAAATATCTACGATTTGCTCTAATCCTGTCAGCTAGCTTAGTATGATCTGGATTCTCACTATTCTTTAGTCTAGCAATAAATAAACATACAGGACACTTGCCCTTACCAATAGACTCAGGACAACTAATAGCTCTATTACGTCCACCAATACTAAAACCAAAGTGCTGACCTACAGTATAATAAAAGAAACCATCAGCACTTTTACCCCAAGGTGGAAGTACTCTAATTGTAGCCTTAGCATCTTGTCCACGCTCAGGTGCTTTAATATTAAACCACCTATCATCCCCACCACCACCAGTTTCTTGAAAATGCTTACGGATCTTAGCCATCTTAGACTTATTATAGTTAACAGTCTTATTAGAACTATCCTTCTTAAGCACGTTAGACTCCCTTCTTGTTCTTCTTATTAAGATTTACTGGCACAAGATTAATAGAAGCCTCATCCTTAGCCTCAATAACATTAAAGCGTCGCCATGTCTTAAACCCCTCAATTAACTGTGTCATCTTAGGATCTGCATAAAACAATAGACAACCCTCAACAACACGAAACTTAGCACAGATAACACGCTTAGTCAGCTTAGGTGTAACTACTACATCAACATGCATAGTCTTCCATCTCCTTCCAGTTGGGTCCAACTTTAATATCAATTTTCATTGGTACTTTAAACTTGAAACCAAATTCTGATGTGTCTACATTTTCAAATTCCTCCTTTAAGATTCTAGCTATTGTAGGAATATACCTCTTTGGCATATCCAATAACCATGAGTCATGCACTTGACCAACAAATAAAACTTCTGGGTACTTTGCTTTAATTCTTTTCCATGCATTATATCCAGCTAATAGAATGTAATCACTAAGTCCACCTTGAATTGGTGAGTTAACTGCTTTGCGTATAGATGACTGTCCTTCTGGTGAACTAGGTTCAAGAATTAATAATCTTCTATATCTACCAAATAGATTCTTAACATACCCATGTTCAATAACAAAATCTGTTACTTCATTAACATGTTTCTTCCATCTAGGAAATTGTTTATGCCAACCTCTAACAAGTTGAAATGCTTCTTTCTCTGTTACACCTTTCATTTCTTGTGCAATAGTTCTAATTCCTGATCCATACAACACAGCAAAATTAACTTGCTTATAGTTGTATCTTTGGAAACATGGGCTGCAATTCTTAATTCACCTTGAGAAGAATCTATCTGCATTAATATTCCATCTTCATACCTTGATACAAATAGTTGCTTGATGTCGCCAGTCCTGGGAATTTGTTGTAAATTGGGATTATTACAAGATGTTCTTCCGGTATCTGCACCCACAAGATTCCATGTTGCATGTATAAATCCATTACGTAAGTATCTTGGCATTCCTTGAATGTAGGTTCCATATAACTTTCCTAATTTCTTATACTCCATTAGCTGAGTAATATAACTATGTTGATCTTCAGTAATACTATCCTTAAGAATTAAATCTAATGCATCTTTAGCTGTAGTATACTTAACCTTTCTTTTTCCTACTCTAACTTCGTGAGGTGTTAACTTCCATACATTATAAAGTAATTGTCTTAATTGTAATGGAGCATTATGGTTTAACTCTATTGGAGCAAGAATATCTAATCTCTTGAGTAACTTACCAATCTTGATTGAATAAATATTTTTAATATCTTCAATTACAGCTTCATCTACTTTGATTCCATTATACTCCACATCAACAAACATCTTAGTTGTATTCATCATTAGATTATTAAGTGGGGTCAATCCTTCTTGTTCTAATCTAGGAATAAATACTTTTCTTAATCTACCTGTAGCATCCGCATCACCACAACCATATGCTATTCTAGTCTTTAGAGATATAGCCTTATATGCTTGCCCCCAAAGTCTAGCTCTAGCTAATGTGATAGGCTCTTTCTTTTCTTTGTGCATCTTAATGTAATCATTAATCAGTTTAACAAACTTTCCTTTGTATCCTTTAAGTTCTGTAAATGTAGCTGATACAATATCAAGAGATTTATTAGGAAAGTTTTCATCAAGTAAATGAATATTCTGAATGGTATCATTTAATTGTCCACTAAACTCAATGTTAGCTTTAACTCTTAACCACTTTAAATCAAACTTAATGTTATGTCCATTAACTGCTCTATTTGGATTTTGCAAAAATTCTTTTAACTCTCTACCTACTTCTTTATTCCAATCTAAATAATATCCACATCCTTTTATATCACTAATTTGAATTGATAGAATTTTCTTATCTTTAAGAAATGGATCAAGTCCATCTGTTTCTAAATCTAGATCAATCCAATGACGCTTAGTTAAACATTCTGATATTTCTGATAGACTATCTATCTTTATATAGTTAGATTTTTTCTTTACTGTTGGTAATTTACCCTTCAATAAATCTTTAGCAAATTCAAAATCCTCAATAATAAACTCTAGTAACTCTGGTTTATGAAAGGTTGCAGCAGGATGATAGGTAACAATGAATGGAATGTCTCTAGGAAATGGTCCTTGTGTATAGTGTATCTGTTGCCTAATGCTAATGATCTGTACATTATGGTCAGCTAGTAATGCTTTAGCAGCATGTCCACCTAAACATATGATTAACTCTGGTTTAACTTCTTCAATTTCTTTTCTAAGATATGCAGTAGTACAAGTTTCAATCTGGTTAACAGAAGGAGGATGATTAAATAAAGGATGACACTTAATAGTGTTAGTAACATATATGTCTTTTCTATCAAGGTCTAAGTTAATAAGAATAGAGTCTAACATTTTACCTGACTTACCAATAAAAGGTTTACCCTTTATATCTTCTTCTTCTCCGGGTGATTCTCCTAGTAACATTATCTTTGCACTAGATGGACCAACACCCATTAAACATACATTCCTAGCAGCTTTATATAAATCACATAACTTGCATTTACTATCTCTTATATTCATTAAGCTGTTTAGTTGAACCATCGAGTAATGTCCTCAATAGTGGGGTATTATCTAAATATAATTGAGCAGCATCCAACTTATGAACAACTAATTTAGCTTTAGTTCCTACTGCATTAAGCTGTAACTTTAGATTAATTGCTTTACTAAAAGCATCCTCATCTAAATAAATTAAATACTGTTCTTTCTCTAATAGTCTTTTTAATTGTTGACTTGTAGCTGTTTTACCTAACAAAGCTATTGCATTATACTCCACTCTACAAACTGCTAATGCATCAAATATACCTTCACAAATTACCCAGGGATAGTTAGGTCCACCTTTATTAGCATCTGCTATAAATAATGTGTCATTCTTAGGCCAAGGTGCATTGATATACTTAGGCTCAGACTTGTCATACTTACGACAGACAAAGTAATCTAATACATTACTGTCTTTAGCATAAATAGGGAATACAATAGACTTTTTACATGGACCACTTCTCTCTATTGATAATCTAATATCATATGTATCAATTTCATCTTGCTTAATACCGCGACTATATAAATAAGCTCTTGCACCAAACTCTTCTATAGTTTCAGAGTACCCTGATATATGTTTTAATTTTATATTAAGTGGAAGAGACTTAATAGAAACCTTATCTACTATATCTGATAATACCTTATTCTCAAACCAAGGTTTTTCCTTATCTTTAAATGTTGAAAGATCTGGCATAGTATTATTTGTAGTTTGTACCCTTCCACCAATTCCACATTTGAAACAATACCATAGTGTTTTCTCTATATTAACATATAGATGCTTAGTATCACAATCAGGACACTTATATATACACTCTTTATTGTTACCTACCATTTCAAATGGTTGAGATGTAAGCCATTCAAGAGTTATGTTCATTAGGAGTATTCTCCTTATCATGTACCATATTAGTAGATCCTTTTAAATTAAGTTTAAGTTGAGTAAGTGGCTCTTGAGAATCTTCTTTCATATACCTAATAATATCATGAATCTGTGCTGCAAAGTAAAGCAACTGTTCTCTGTTTAAAGAAATACCCTTAGGAGAATACCCAGTAAACTCTATACTAGTAATATACTCTCTAATATCTAATAGGATAGTAGAGTTATGATACTTTACTATCCTAAGTTTAAACTCTTGTAAAGGATACTTAGAATTGCGTGGAAGAGAATCATATGATTTAATAACTATAGGAGGTCTTTTCATATTAGTTACTCCCTAGTGTGAATAGAAAGATTATTAATCTCTGACTTAACAATTGATTTAATAATTTCTGTTAGTGATACAATCAACATTTTACCAAAGTTGGTATTAGTCTTAGTCTTACTTGCATTAACCTTAAGATGCCTAGCACAAAACTCCTCAGAACCAATAGCACTTCTTTTACACTGTGTTCCCTTTTGAGTCATACCTTCACAGCGCATATTAATCTCCTAGTCATTAAGTGAGCTTCTTACATCCTTAATCTTAAAGCGAAGATAGTGAGCAGCTCTACTACATTTAGGGGAACAGTAATATCTATTCTTTCTAAACAACTTAAAGATTCTGTCACAGTATAAGCACTGCCTTGTTTTACTATCAGTTTTCAGGTGACTGAGATATTTCATAACTTGTTTACTAACTTCATGGATTACATATTCCCTGTTTTTCTTTTCATTGAGCACAGTAGTCTCCACATGTGCAAATAAGTGAGTGAATAAAGGGTGGGCAGTCCATTTGGATCAAGTCACTATGTATACCAATGATCTAAACAGATGCTTACATGATACACATAGCTGTAACTGCCCACCCAATATCATTTAACTAAAATACTAATTACTCCTCATCCTCATCTTCATCCTCTTCTTCATCATCATCACTTTCCTCTTCCTCATCTTCATCTTCCTCTTCAGTATCATTATCTTCCTCTTCCTCAACATCCTCATCCTCAGGCTCATCCTTCATATTAATAACATTAGCAATAGCCTTAGCCTTATTCTTGGTCCACTCCTCCAAAGCCTCACGAACAATAGCACTAATACTAGTGCTCAAAGCAATACAACCCAAACGAACCCTAGCATGAAGCTTCTTTGGGAGAAAAATAACAACAGGCTTATTATCCTTATTAGCCTTATTAGCAGCCTCAGAAGTAGCAGAAGCTGGGCGACCAATCTTAACACTCTTCTTTTCAACATTCTTAGACTTCTTCTTCAATGCCATTGTGTTAACCTCGTTTTAGATTTGTGTTACCATTAACAGTTAACCTAGGATAACTCTACTTCTAGTCTACAACATTTATTACTCTACATTTTCCTCCTTTCTCCATTTCCTAGCATTAGTAGGAGTTATATAAAAATTGGAATATAATCCATGTTTAACTGGCAGACTGTATTCCAAGGGTTTATTTTTCCATTATTTACATAACCCACTTACTCTACATCTAACTGGTCTATTTTTACTATCAACGAGAGACATATGATAAAATATATCACCAATCTTTGAGTTAACAGCATCCTCTTTAGTAATCATTAGTCTAATCTCCTTTACTTCTTCTTCCTACTATATAAGCTAGGATAGCAAAGAAAAAGATGCAGGCAATGATAATAATAACTCCTCCATACATAAATAGCTCAATCTAGCCTTTATCCATTAGACTTTCCTTCCTTTTGAGTTAACTAGAATACTCTATCAATCCTAATAAATGAGATTCCGTATTCAGGTTGGAATCCACATTCATTAGTGGACTTATCTTCTAACTCCGCAGCATATAGAAGTGCTAATCCTTTATCACTAAATACCTTACAGTTTCTCCACATCTTTCTAGCATTACTAATCTGAACATCAGGATTATCAGAGTGGTATTTATTTCTATACGCTTTCTGATAAGCACAATGTTCTTTATCTTCTGGTCTGTATTCATGCACAGAATGATATTCTTCAGTAGGTTGGAGAATAGCTACAGTCGGATCATATTTTAGATTCTCAATACACTGTAACTCTCTTACTCTGTATTCATGTAAATCAAACTTTCTACCATTACCCTTAACTAGAGTTTCCAGAATGTAGATACCATTGTCAGCAGACATTTTGAGCTTCCTTGTTTTGAGTGGTATATCTTTACTTACCCAATATGCCATCATCCTCTTCATATGCTCTATTTACTGGTGACTGTAGTTTATTCAATTCTTCACAAATATAAAGAGCCAGACTAGTATTATGTTTCTCATTAAGACCATCACAAATATCAATGGAATAAAGAGGATCATGGTGATTTTCAGGGAAACATGTGATATATGCGTGATCTGGATATTCCTCACTATTCCTATAATCCATTTCATTGTGCTTCATCAATCGCCATTTCATTTTACTTCTCCTTTCTTTCTAGTGGGATTACTTTACTGATATTTAGGGTATGTTACATTTGTAGCACCTTCTTTAACCCACATATGTGCTCTTTCTCTGGCATCATTTTCGTCGTATGCCCAATCTATTACTCCTCCACCATTATTTAAGTATCCGCATATATACCACAGATTATTGTCTGTGGTAATATTACAAGCTCTTGCTTGCAACATATTCTATTCCTTTCCTAGTAAGTATATGAGTGTGCGTGAGACTTCCAAGGATGCCCTAGGACAGGGTTCGGATAGGCTAGAGTATGATCGGGCAGGGAAGGGTGCTAGAGCTCGTCTACGGGCATCCTGGAAAGCCTGAGAGCCTTTCCCGGTCCCTAGCCTGACTGGCTCCACCGGGCATGACAAAAGCCCACTAGCTTTTGCTAGCAGGCCAATGTCATGTGGGATGCTACTTATTACTTATGCAAGGGGGTTCTCAAGCTTGTTAGCCTTGTATACCTTGCTTTCACCCTTTGGAACCTTGAAAACCTGTTCTGTACGGTCAATGCTATTCCGAATGAGTCGGAAAATCTTGTCCACTTGCTCATCCGTGTAATCGTAGACGGACGTGTTAGCGCATAACCGCAGTCCATTGCTAAGCTTGAGAATCTTAGCAAGTCGCATTCCTGCGATTCTGACGAAAGCAATGTCTGGTTCCTTTTCCGCTTCTGTCAGTGGCTTGCGTCCACGCTTGAGCACAACACTTGCTTCCCTTGCAAGCTTGTGATTCGCCGTGCTCTTGAGCATCTTGACCTTTGCCATGTTAGTGTTCTCCTGTATCCCCATTAGCTTCCCATGTTATGCCATTTGCATATGGGAATCCCATTAGCACGTTACCATGTCCATTACAGCATGGTAGGACGTTAGGATACAGCCGCTAACATAGTGGGACATTCCTATTAGGATGATTAAATAGTATTGTGTGCCTTTAATGACACACACTACCTAATCCTATGTCCCTGTCGATGGTATGTATTAGTGGGGTTTGTGCCACTATCAGGAGCCATCCCATATAAGCATTAGGGAATCTAACCCTTATGCACATTCCATTAGCATTATCCCTAAGCGGGCTTCAAGTAGATAGCGGTCACAATGACATTATCTACCTAATGGAATGCTTATCTATTCGATCATGCTTTCTTTCCCCTGTTACCATAGGGACCGTCTGCCGCATTGGCGTTGGGTCAGGTAGAGAAAGCAAGGTCACTAGTGCTTGCTGTCCTATAAGGCTCTATGCACTAGGTGACTGCACAGAAGGTACATGGATAGATAAGGGTAGTTGTCAAGAAACTGTTAAACTTGTTAACTAGTTGCAACAAAAGGAGTTACAGAAGTGTAAATGTTATTTAGTATATTATCTTATTATATTTATAGTAAATACATATTTTTATATGTTAACTAGAAAGCATTTAGAGAAAAGCATTAGAGAATGATATTCCGGTACTAGTATTCCCATGCTCTAGTACTAATAGACTATACATATCTAAATGAATAAATGGATAGAGCTTTGTAGAGTTAGGCATCTTCCAGATATTAGTGTATATCAATGTATGATACATGTATGATAACATGCGATTAGAAACTGATACCCGGATATACCCTATATTATATTTCCCTTACCCCTTACTAAGATGACTATCTAATTATACCTAAGAGAATTTCCTAAGAATACTACTATCTATTTCTAAGAATATAAATATAAGAGATAAAAGATAGGAAACTCAGATACTAGAGATAAGAGTACCCTTAAATATTATAAAGTAAAAATATATAAGATATAAGATTTACTAAAAATAAGAGTAAGAGTAAGAGAAAATAGTAAGAGAAATCCTAAGGGTAAGGATAAGGATAAGGGTAAGATATATATCTATTCTTAGATAGTAAAGGGATACTTTCACTTAGGTTACGGTATCCCTGTTACTAAATAAGAGAGATATAATTTTACTAGGTATAAAAGTAAGCGATAAGAATGATACCTTCGGTATCACTCTTATCTTATTACTTAGAGTAAGGGATTAAGTAAAATATAGAGCTTATATCAGCTCTATGCCGGCTCTGTCGGCCCGTAAGGGCCTATATGGCCGTACAGAGCAGACACTCTGACGCCATAAGGGCGTATAATAGTGGGAAAGAGAACACCATAATTTTTCCTCAGCCCTCGTAACCCCTTGGGAATTCGGGAGTTAAGAAAAAACTTTACTCTTTCCTATGGACTCTTAAACCACGAAGTGGTTGAGTGTCTATTACCTGTGATATACACAGGAATACATATTTTCTTCAGGGAGAATTTTATGAAAGTTATTAAGAGAACATCACCTGGTCCTAAGATTGGTCCTACTGGTTCTAGTATTGGTGCAAAGAAATCTATTGGTACCACAGGCACTAATAAAACTACTACATCAACTGCTGGTGGTCAGTATCCCTTTATGCCTTCTCCTAAATCAACACCCTCTACTGCTAAAGATAAACCAGGACAGGTATCAAATCCTAAAACTGAAAATTATTTTAGTTTCATGCCTAGGAAGGCTGGTGGTAAGTAACAATGAGAATACCAACTCATATTATGATTCACCATTCACTAACATCAGATGGAGAAACAGTATCATGGCCAGCAATTGAAAAATATCACATAGAAACAAATAAATGGTTAGACATTGGTTATCATGCTGGTATAGAACTTGTAACTAACAATACTGATTTATATGATTATAGATATCAGGCTTTAATAGGTAGATCTGTAAGTACTATCGCTGCTGCATGTCCTCAAAAAGATATGAATACTATTGCTTTACATGTTTGCTGTGTGGGTAATTTTGATATAGCACCTCCACCTAAAGAAATACTTGAAACTCTTTTAAAAAGAATTATTATTCCTTGGGCTACTGAATTTTCTATACCACCATTAAATTGGATTGGACATAGAGATGCTAATCCAAATAAAACATGCCCAGGAACAAAATTTAGTTTAGATGCACTAAGACTATTAGGAACAAAGGGGAGATACATGTAATGATCGACAATAGGAGATATTTATGACTCCAATTGGTCCTGTTTCAGCAGGTAGTGATGCTATTGTAGAACATAAACTTGAAAGATCATATCCATTTACTTTATTACCAGCACAAAAGGTTCAATCCTTTACAACTCCTGCAATTGTATTAATTCCTCCTTTTGTTAGATTTACACAAGGTGCAACACTTGAGTCAAATAAATTATACGAAGCCGCTATTGAGCAAGCTGATAATCTAAATAATATTATTACACCATTGGGTCCAGGTGGGCTTACTGGAATTTTTAATGTAAATTATAAAACTTCTTTTGATTGTCACATTTCTGCTATAGTTACTACTCCTGCTAATTTAAGTGATGCAGTAGGATTTATAGGTATTGAATTATTTAGTCAAGGTCTAACAACTCTTATTGATACTCCTGTAAATAGCTCTATTCAACTAAAATGGCAATTAAAAGATCCAACTCAATGGATGTTGAGTGTATATCGTGGAAATGGTCTTACTGGTATTCATAGACCCTTTTCAACTTCAAGCTCACAAGTAGCTGGAGGACATAAAGTTAGATTATTTTGGGACCCATTTGAAAAAACTGTTTTAGCTTATGTTGATGATATATTAGTTGTTAAACAATCTATTGCTGGATTCACATTTCAAGTAGCTGATACAAATGCCGGTATTTTATTATATAATGGAGGTAACATAACAGCTTCACCTAGTATTATTGGGTATTGGATGGGTGCAAAAATAACAACATATGATATGCATACTTCCGGTGCTGGATTTCTTATAAACTAAAATACACTGGAGGTATTTTAGTATGATAGGGGCAAACGGGGAATCAGGAAAAATTAAACTTACCTGGCAACAAATCGTATGGGGAATTTCTTTATTAGCTGCTATCCTACTTACATATTCAGATATTAAAAATAAAATTAATGTAATATCATTACAAATGGCCCAAATATATACTAAATCTGAAAATGATAGAGTAATTCTTGAGTTAAGACGGAATGATGCAGAGATGAAAACAAATCTTAAAATAATAAATAAGAAGTTAAGAATAGACTTAGGAGATTAACAATGAAAACATTTCTAGGTAAGAAGGCCTCAAGAATTCAAGAAGCTGTTGATGATGAAGAGAAGCGTAGACTTATGAGATTAAGAGAAGCTAAGGATAATAAGGATATTAAAAGAGTTGTTGAAATTTGGGCAGAGGAAAAGTTACATCCTAAAATTCTTTCAGACAAACAGAGAACTGCTATTTATCTAATGACAGACTTTATTCATAACTTCTCAAATGAGTACATATGCGAACGTGTGCAAGTTAATAAAACAGAGTTTTATAAATGGCGTAATGACCCTATGTTTCTTAGGGAGTTAGATAAAGAGATTACACGTCGTAGATCATTTATTCGTATTCATGCTTTCCGTAATGTTCATCGTGCTATTATGCGTGGTGACATGCGGTCTACATGGAATTATCTTAAGATGTCTGGTGATCTTAAAGAGAATATTAATGTTACTGATAACACTGGTGAACATGAATTAAATGATGCTGAGTTAAATCAGGAGATTATGAGACTAACCAAACAGTTAGCTAATTATAGTGAACCAAAAGAGAATTAGATATGATAGATGTTATCAGCAATATTAACTTAGATACTAAGCGTAGACTTAATACGTTATTAAATGAACAGACTCGTAGATTAGGATTATTAGATTTACATTTCTTCTGTAAGAATATTTTAGGATATAATGATCTTACACCTAAAACTGGATTCCACGGGGAGTTTTGTGAACACTTAGAAAATAAAGAGAACAAGTTCAAGCTATCACTTACTCCCCGTGGTTCTCTTAAATCCTCAATTGGAACAATTGGGCATCCTATTCAGGAAATAGTTAAAGATCCTAATATAAGAATTTTACTAGCTTCTGAAAAATTTACAATCTCTACAGCATTCTTAACAGAGATTAAAGGACACTTTGAGAAGAATGAGAAGTTTCGTGCTCTATATGGTAACTTAATTGGTAAGGATAAATGGACAGGTTCTGAAATTACAGTCAGCAGTAGAACTAAGTGGAGAAAAGAACCAACAATATCATGTGCAGGAATTGATGTTACTAAAGTAGGTATGCATTATGACAGAATAAAAGTAGATGATCCTCATTCAGATCAAAATACCCAAGGTCAAGACCAGATAGATAAAGTTATCAGATGGTTTAAGCTTCTATTTTCTCTTCTTGATCCCGGTGGTTATCTTGATGTTAATGGAACAATTTGGCATTATGGTGATCTCTATAGTTACATTCAGAATAAAGAAAGAGAAAGACTACAAAAGGGACGTAATAAAAGATTTACAGTATTCAAGAGAACTGCTTTTGAAGGAACACAAGATGATCTCTTAAATGATAGAATAACTAGAGATAAATTATTATGGTCAGAAAGACTAACTGCTGACTTTCTTAAAGACACTTTAATTGAACAAGGTCCTTACATATTTAGCTGCCAGTATCTTTTAAATCCTATCGATGATGAAACTGCTGTATTTAAACGTAGTTGGATAAAAACTTGTACTAAAGCACAGGTGCCTAAAAATCTTAGTATATACTCTACAGTTGATCCAATGAGAGATGAAGAAGGTAAAGATTATCTATCTATTGTAACTTGTGGTATGGATGAAAATTGGAGAGTTTATATATTAGATGTTTGTAGGTTAAAAGCAGATGAACATGATACAGTTGATGAAATGTTTAAAGTCTGTAAGAAGTGGAATCCAATTAAGATAGGATTTGAGTCAGTTGCTTGGCAGAAGACCTATTATAATTATGTTAAGATGCTTCAGATTATGCGTAATATTAAAATGCCTATAATTCAATTAAAGACGGATACAAAAGTTTCTAAGCGTATGCGTATCAAGAGTATGGTGCCTTATTGGAAAGCTGGATTATTTACTATTGTTACTAATAAGACGTTAGATACTTTAGAAGGAAATAAAGCTGTTTTAGTTGACGAGCTAACCCGATATCCCAAAGTTACAAATGATGATTGTATTGATGCTTTGGCTTATATGAATCAATTGACTCGTAGACCAGGAGTTATTCAAATTTTAAACAAGATTTCTGCAAAATCATTTAAGGGTATTAAGAATAGAATACGTAAGCCAAAGAATAAACTTGGTGTGTATAATATACGCGGGGGAGTTCATGCCAACTAAAAACTATTCTAAAAATAAAGTTACAACTTTAGATAGTGATGAAATAAATATGTGGTTGAATAAAATTAATATGTCTCTTAAATGGCGTGAACCCTATGAAAATGTTTGGAATAGAGTTCTTGATTATTTTAAAGGAAAATATTTTAAGGTATTAACAGAAGATGAACAGATTTGTGTCAACATGGTTTATCCTCATGTTAAGGTAGTTATACCCTCAATCTATTCTCGTAATCCAGATGTAATAGTTATACCTAGACGTAAAGAAAGTTATAGTGATGATATAACTCGTAAGCGTGCAGAGATAATGCAAAATCTTCTTCGTTACTTATTAAAGAGTTTAGATATTAAAAGTGAAATTAAACTTTGTATCCTTGATGGTATATTAACAGGACATGCTTGGGTGAAAACAGGCTATGACACAGAATTTGAAAAGATCAATGAAGAGACTAACTCAAAGAAAAGTGTTATCTCTACCTTGCTCCAAAAATTGGGAATTAATGAGGAAGAAGAACAAGAGAAAGATAGTGAATTTCAGTCAAATGAAAAAATTGTTTCGGAAAGACCTTGGGGACTAAGAACTTCTCCATATGATATAATAGTTCCAGCACTAAGTCGCCGTCCTGAAGAATTACCCTGGATATGTGAAAGAATTATTAGGCCATATGAAGAAGTAATGGAAAATGAAAACTATGATACAGACGGTTTAAAACCATCGGCTAATGGAAATGATTTGCTTGCTTCTCTTCGTGGTGGCAAATATAATAAAATTCCTCTAGCTGATGAAATCAAGTATTCTGTGTTATACGAATTGTGGTGTGGAGAATCTCAGCAAATTTATACTTTTGCAGAAGGACATAGAAAAGCATTAGAAGTTAAAGATTCTGAATACACATTCTTAGATTCTAGGTATCATCCTTATGTTATGCTAAGATTTAATGAGACTCCTGATGAATTTTATCCAATGAGTGACATTGAACCAGCTGAACCTCAGTTACTAGAACTTAATGAGACTCGTTCTCAAATGGTCACTCATAGGAGAAGGTATAATAGAAGGTATGTAACTAGACCAGGAGCTTTTGATCCACAGGCTAAAGCAGATTTAAAATTAGGTGCAGATGGAACAGTTGTTGAAGTTACTCCTACATATTCAGAAGATCCAATTGATTCAATTGTTTATCCAGTTCAAGATGCTCCATTACCTCCAGAAGTTTATGCTGTTGAGTCAAGAGTTAAAGATGATATCTATACAATTTTAGGAACTAGTGATTATGCTAGTCGCGCTAGTGGTGGAGCAAGAACTGCAACAGAAGCTTCTATTATTTCTTCTCAGACACAAAATCGTGTTCAGGAGAGAATTGATTTAATAGAATCTTTTGTTAATAAGATTGTTCGTAATCTAGCTCAGATTTCTCAACGTTACTTAGATGCTGAACAAATTGGACATGTGTTAGGTGAAGATGCAATATTCTGGGTTCAGTTACACAGCCGTAAAGAAATTCAAGGTGAATATTCATATAATATAGTTTATGGTTCTTCTACACCAATTAATAAAGATGTTGATAGATCACAGTTTATGCAATTCTATGCAATGGCTAAAGATGATCCAATGTATGATCAAGAAAAATTAAGATTGGAATTAGTTAGAAAGTTTGATCTTGAGAATCCTGAGACTTGGTTAGTTACAGAATTACAAGATCAGTTAGAACAAACTAGAGTTATGGCTTTAAAACAAATTGCATTAGGGGATGGGGCTTCCAAGGATGCCCTAGGAACGCGTGGGGAGCCCGGACGTGTCCCAAGGCCAGAGGTAGCCCAAAAACTCCCTACGGGGCAACCTCAGGGACTTGGGGCCGCTCGGGCATTGGAGCCAGAAGTCCCCGGAGGCACCGGGGGCACAAATCTAGTATAGGACTATAAAATGCCAGTATATTGTTTTAAATGTCCTAAGGGACATAAGATAGAGAAGGTAAGAGATAAACCCTATAAGAATGTTAGGAGGTTTCGATGTGAAAAATGTGGATTGTTTTGTATACGTGATTATGTTACAGAACATGCTACTGGGAAACATCAATTAAATTTAGACTATGAAAAAGATCCAATTTCACATTTATCTAGAAAGAGATCCTTTAAAGGTATTTGGACTGAGAACTTGACTCCTGAACCTATTTTTATTAAGGATGCAACTCAATACCAAAAACTATTAAAGGATACTCATTCTAGGGAGAAACATTCATAATGAAAACGCAAGCTGAGTTGGACTTAGAAAAAAATAAGACTGATGGTGATAAAGATTCCACAGAAGAAACTACTAAGGAAACTGAATCTACCACAGTTGATAAATCTTCTAAGGAAACAAAGGATGTAGAGGATGAAGAAGATTCAGATGATAGTGAAGATATTACTAAACAATACTTCACTAATCCTGATTCACTTGATCCTAAGTTACGTGGTGCATTTAAGAAAATGCAAGGTTTGTTTACCAAGAGAATGCAGGAAGCTACTCTTGGTATAAAGAAAGCCTCTGCATTCGATCAATTAGTATTAGACCCTGAATTCCGAGCATGGATGGAAGAGCGTCATAACAAGTCAATTGGAGATAAATCTTCTCGTAAATCATCTAAGGAAGATGATGATGAAGATGATGATGAGAATGATGATACTCCTATGACTCGTAAGGCTCTTCGTGCGGAACTACAGGGTTTGTTTAAGAATATAGCACAAGAAGGAACTAAGAAAGAACAGGCAGAAGCAATGAAGAGTGAAGCAGTACAGTTTAAGAAAGATAATCCTGATTGGGAGATATATAAAGATTCTATTCTTAGTATAATTGAAAAGCACCCTACTCTCAGTTATCAAGATGCTTATGATTTAGCAACTAAAGAAGATAGTAAGAAAGAGAGTAAGAAAGAAACTATGGAGACAAAGAAGAGAGCAAATATTAATAAGCCCAATAAGGTTACTGGTAAGACAACTGAGAAGAAGGGTAAGATGTCAGTCAAAGAAGCATTTGATCAAGCTAAAAAGTCTTTAGGACTATAATGGGAGTTAAATATGCATATTACAGGGGTGCAGTTATTATTACTGTTCTTCATGGCAGGTTATTTTTACCTGTCTGTAAGGACAAAATTCTTTTCAACTTCATTAGGTGTTCTGGGTAATCCTAGCTATGATGCATTACTCTCAACTACTATTGCAAATTATCGAGATACTTTTGCGGATGACTTAAGCCAGAGTTACTTCCTTTTATATTGGTTAACTTCCCAAGGTAGGAAGATTACAGAGGATGGTGGTGAGAGTATTGTTGTACCTTTGATGTATGGCAAAAACCAAACGGTAAAAAGTTATGATGGATATGAGGTTTTGGACACAACTCCTCAAGAAGGATTGACCTCAGCAAAATATCCTTGGAAGCAAGTTGCAGGAAGTATTGCAATCTCAAGGAAAGAGGAAAGGCAGAATTCAGGAGAACAGCGCATTATTAATTTACTAGAGTCTAAGATTCAACAGGCTCAGATTAGTATGCGTGATTCTCTTAATGCTATGAGTTTTGCTGATGGTACTGGCAATGGTTCAAAAGATATTTTTGGTCTACAGTTAATTGTTGAGAATGGTGCTGCTTGGGGTTCCTTAGGTGGTATTGATAGGAGTGATGCACTTAATACTTTTTGGCGTAATCAGTGGATTGGTTCTGTCGGTGCTTTTGGTAATACTGTTACTGGTAATGGTATAGTTAAGATGCGTACACTCTATAATAAGTGCTCTCGTGGCAATGAGCATCCTGATTTTGGAGTGACCACTCAGGCAGTATTTGAGAATTTTGAAAACTGCCAGGTTAATAATCAGCGATTTGTTGATTCTCGTATTGCTGATTCTAACTTTGAGTTGCTTAAATTTAAAGGTATGATTCTTGGGTATGATGAACAGTGTACTAGTGCTGCTGCTGATGCACTATACATGTTGAATTCTTCATATCTTGCGTTTGTTGTGGATAAAGAAACTGACTTAATTACTACTGACTTTGTTCGTCCTGAGAATCAGGATGCTAAAGTCTGTCAAATTTTACTTATGGCAAATATGGTTGCTAGCAATTGTGCTCGTCAGGGTGTTATGGATGGGATTTCCTAATAATTAACTAACACCGAAGGAGATTATATATGTTATTTCAGAGGATTAGTAGGAAAGGACCTGAAAGGATTTTTGGTATCTTTCAGAATGTTGATGCTGCTGCAATGGTAGATGGTGAAGTTGCAGTTTTAAATGTTACAGCAACTCCTACAGTTCCGGGAGGGGAAGTTAAGAAGGCTACTTCATTATCTCAAACTAATGTTGTTGGTGTTGTTTCAGGTGCTATTGCAATTGGTGATTATGGACTTATTCAGGTATATGGTAATCATCCTAATGTTAAGATGACTACTGCTGCATTAGCTGCTGGTAGTGTTGTATATTCTAATACTGCGGCAGCAGCAGAAGTTAATGCTGGTGCAATTGCTAGAGCAGATATGGGTACTTTATTAGGAGTAACCACTGTTGTGGGTGCTTCGAATAGAGCTAACGTTTTCATTAAGTGCATGGGTTAATCAAATGATAAAAGACCCCACAGAGATTTCACTGTATAGATGCCTAAATTGTCATAGATTATTACATACTCGTATTATACAGAAATATGGACATTGTAAGTGTGGGGGAAAACGAATCTGTGGGGCATCCTCTATCACACTTTTTGAAAAAATTCAGGTACTTTGGTGGGAACTAACTGTGAGGTAATAAATATGTTTGAGGAAGAAAAAGACGAGCCCGTATCTGTAATAGTTACAAATGTGCATGGTGAGGGTTATGATATTAAGAATATTCCTGGGTTCAAAAGAAAGCAATTAATTGATAGTGGTGATATTACTCTAGAGTCTTTTGTTCAAGCTGATAATATGCCAGGAGCTAAGCTTAAAAGTATACGTGATAAGTTTAAGTCAAATAATAATATGACAACTGGTGATGCTAATACTACTCCAGAGATTGATATTAATAATTTAGAAGTGGGTAGTTTAGTTATGTATAAGAAGGTTGTAACAGAAGTAAAGAAAATTAATGTAGAGAAGGGATTGGTGTATATTAGCCTTCAGGGTGGTAAGAATGGTTGGATTAATGTTGTAAAACTTAAGGTAGTAAATATTCCTTCTAATGACGAGGAATAATTAATGAATTCCTCACTTAGTTTAGCCAGGTTCAATATTGAAATGGCTAATGCTGGAATCATGCGCGTTATATCAGGAGCTTCAGCAACTATATATAATACTAAAAGTGATGGTACTACACCTGTTACTGAATCTGGTGAAGTTAGTGTGGGTGCAGTTAAAGCTACTATATATGCAGATAAACTTGGACTAATAGTATTATCTAATCCAATTATATCAGATGCACAGGGTCTAATTGAGTTTTATGCTCCTATTGGTAATTATCATATTGGTATTGTTACAGTTGATGGTAAGACTTTTGGAGTACCCTGGTATGGACATATAGGAGATGTAACTAATATAGCATCATTTGTAAATGCTAAAGCATTTGGTGCAATTGGGGATGGTATAGTTGACGATACTAATGCTATTTTAGCTGCTATAGCTGCTACTCCTGATGGGGGAAGATTACATTTAGCTAATGGTATATACAAGCTTGCTACTTGGACATTACAAACTATAAATAAGGTTATAAGTTTAACTGGGGATGGTATTGGTAATGTTATTGTTAAAGGACCATCTAGTGCAATTAGTTTTCTTTCACTCACTAAAAACTTTGTGTGTTCTGGGATTACATTTGATACTTGGAATGTAATATTAGATTTTTCAGCAGTATCTACTATTATTGATGAAGTCCGTATTGAACATAGTGAATTTAAAAACTATGTTAAAGGAATCTATGGGACTAATGCTGTTAGTAATACAGGAGTCAGAGGTTTTATTGCTAGATATAATCGATTCACTAATGGATCATCCTCGGCTATATTCTTAAATCTTCCTATAATGGAGCAAATGTATATCTGTAATAATAGAATCAAAGATTGTGTTTCTAGAGGTATTGATTTAGGTGGTAATTCTTTAGTGTATGCAGATGAGCGTGGTGAGTATATAATTCAAAATAATATTGTGGATGGTGTAACTGAAGTTGGTAATACTGCTATAGCAATTATTGCTTATGGCTGGAGAGCAATAATTACAGGTAACATTGTAATGAATGTAAGTATCCCTGCTGATCTTCAAGCAACTAATTGTAATGGTATATACACCAAGTGTCGTTATTCTATAATATCTAACAATATTCTTGTTGATGCAGGACAAGCTGAAGGTTTTATTAATATTAAGGGTGGAGCTAGAGATGAAACAGTAGTCCAACCTTATGGATTTTCTATAGTATGTACTAATAATATACTTCTAGATACCCAGGTAAATCCAGTATTAGGAGTTGGTACACCTAAACGGTCTAATGGAATTAAAATAGCTACTAGTGATGTTAAGTGTTCTGGTAATTATATAGAAGGAATGACTGAGTTAGCTATATACACAGATTCTGATGTATCTGATATTCCTAATCCTGGAGATTTAACTGATTCTCCTTGTCACAATATTTCTATTACTGACAATGTAGTTAAGGCTATTAGAGGTTCAGCTGCTATTATAGTTTTTGGATCGGGACGTAATATTAGAGTCAATAATAACTCTATTGATGGTGTTCTTAATACATATACACCTGCTGTACAGAACTTTGGGATTAAAATTGCTAAAAATGGTGGTGGTGCTATTGATGTTAGTAATAATAGAGTTAAGAATATTGCTGATACAACACATACTCCCGTGGGTATCCAAATATACCCCAGTAAAAATCCTATAGACGATGTTAGAGTAATGGATAATCATATAGATGGAGCTGATTATGGTATTCAATTTCATGTTACTGCTCCTTCTACTATTGATAAGGTATTTGTGCGTCATAATACTTTTGGTACTATTGCTACTACTCAAATTTTGTACAGTACTTTGCCAACCAATTTATTAGAAATTTTAGCTGCTGTTGGTGTAGTAACTTATGAGGCAACTAATAAAGCAGCTGTAAAAAGTGGTACTAATGCTCAAGAATTAAGAATCTATGGTACTAGGGATGGATTAGTTACACCCGTAGATTATGAACGCCTTTCTTTACAGTGTAATTCTACTAATGTTCGTATTGCTTCTCAAATTGGTGGTACTGGTACTCTTAATGACATAGAGATTGAAACTAATGGAGCATCTAGATGGAAATTTACAGGTACTGATGGACATTTTCAACCTATGACTAGTAGACTTACCGATGTTGGTTCTGGAACTCTCTGGCTACGTAGTGTATATGTTAGCACTAATTTATTTTTGAATGAAGCTACACAAGATGCTAGAATATATTTACCATACACAAATACTGCACCTGGAACTACAGGTGCTCAAACTATTAATAAAATATCTGGTCGAGTTAATGCAGCAGCTGGTACTACCAGTTTAGTAGTTACTAATAATAGAGTTACTGCTGCTGCTCATGTTATAGTAGTAGTCTCTACTAATGATGCTACTGCTAGAATTACAGCAGTTGTTCCTGCTGCTGGTAGCTTTACTATTTTCTATGTTGCACCTACTGCTGAGACATCTATGGACTTTATAGTCTTAAATACCAACTAAGGAGAAACACTATGACTATAATCCTTCCATCAGGTGATCCTAATTTTGGATTCACACTTCAAGAAATGATTGATATAGTTGCCAATAATATTCGTAATAAATCAATTAGTATAGATATTACAAATTGGCTTAATATAGCTATTATTGATTTAGCTAGTAAGTATTCTTTTGGTACTTTGCATAAGTACGATTTGAAAAATACATCTTTAGGTATTCCTGACGTAATATTAGCAGATGATTTTTATTGGCTTAAAACAGTAGGAATTCCATCACAAAATAGAAAATTATATCCTGAAGATGAACAAAGAATAGCAGAGGGTTTCCCACAATATAGAAGTTTACAAGGAACAGTATCATACTATTATTTAAATGGGAAAAATTTAGGCTTATGGCAGGTTCCATCAGGTTCATTTGCAGTAGAGTATTCTTATCAAAGTCATCCTATTAAACTAATTAATCCAGCAGATCTCAGTGATTTACCTCCTGAGTGGCATACTCTAGTTATTCAAAAAGCAATTACTAAGGGATATAGTCAAGAAGGCAATGATAGTGGATTCTCTATTTCTTTACAAATGGAAGCAAGATTACTTAGAGAATTACAACTCTCTGCTTATCGTAGACCTGATGAAACTCTTATACTTAGTGGACCTAATGCACGAGGTCGTGTTCCAAGACCAAAATTACCTGGTAATTTTCCAATAGTAGGAAGATAATATGGGAATACAAGCAATAGACTTGGGTCCATTTGATAAAGGTATTAATTTAATTGATGCAATACTTAATCAAGATGAATTAATATCATGTTTAAATACTAGATTAGGAACAAGAGGTTATTTCTATAAACGTCCTGGGCATGGTGTTTATGGAAATGCATCTGCTAAAATAAATGGTGATGCTCTTGTTAATTTTTTATTCAGATTTTATAGCTCTGATGGGACTAAAAAACTTATTGGGGCAGCAGGTGGTAAGTTAAGGTATGGGGATGATACAACAGGTGCTTGGACTGATATTAGTATTGATGGTTCAGGTGCTAGTATGCATGCTTCAAATTTAGTTGATTACATTGTTTATAAGAATCGTTTATATTTAGCGGATGGTACTCGTCCTCAAAGGTATAATGGGACTGATAATATATATGCAGGATTCTTTAGTCATGCTGCTCCTACTCTTGCTGCTACTGCTGGTACTAATTTAGGAGTAGGTGCATATAAATATAGAGTAACCAGTGTAACAAGTGACATGGGTGAAAGTGCGTATGGAGCAGAAGCAACTATTAATATAGTTGGTGGAGCTAATCAAGCAGTTAATCTTAGTGTTATGGCAGCTGCTCCTGCTAAATACAACGAGACTGCTAAAAATATTTATAGAACTAAAGTAAATGGTTTGGTATTTTATCTTCTTACACAAATTTCAACAGCTACTACAACATACGCTGATACCTCAATAGCAGATATTGCACTTGGGCAACAGTATGTTTCTACTCATGTACCACCAGCGGATGCTAGATTTGTTATATTAGGACATGACGATAGAACATACTGGTTTGGTAGAGCAGGAACTAATGCTTCATTAGTAGATGTTTCTGATGTTGGATTCCCTGATAGAATTTTAGATACAGATTTTGTTCCAATTGCAAATAATGATGGAGATGTTCTAACTGGTGGTGGATTATGTCCAGCAGGTATTGTGTTTTTTAAAAGAAATTCCTCTTGGTTACTAAGAGCTTTTAATTCCCCTTTAACTAATCTTCAACCTAAAGGTAAAAGGGGTTCAGGAATAGGTAGCACTTCTCCATTTAGTATTGTAACAACTCCAATAGGTTTAATATTTATGTCTCAGAGAGGTGAGTTTTATAATTTTGACGGAGCTAATATTGAAGAGATTGGAAGGAAGGTATTACCAGAATTTGCTGGTATGACTCAAAATGCAATGGGCATGGTTATGGCATGTTATCATGACTATAGGTATATTATAAGTTATGATTGGAGGGGTACAAGAGGATATAATTGGAAAACACTAGAGTATGATATTAGAACAGGTAAGTGGGAAGGTCCACATTATAATGCAGATTTCTATACACCATCTTACTATACTGTATTTGACACAATTTTAGATAAAGGTGAATTATATTGGGGAGAGGCAAAAACAGCAACTGGTAGTTATGTTTATGGAAGGACTGAGTTTACTAAAACAGATAGAGAAAATAAGTTTATTTCTATTTTTAAATTCCAAATTCCCTCCAGTCATTCAGGAGATATAAAGACTAGAAAGATTTTTCTTTTAGGACAGGTTTCACAAGATGCTAGTTTATCTGCAAAACATACAAGTGAGTCAGGTGCAATTGCTAGTGTCTCATTAAACACTACTAGTAATATAGTAGGTTCTAAGTGGAATGATGGAAGTAATTTAGGACCTGGTTCTTCTGTTGCTAAATTTGGTGGTAGAACAACTCAAATATTTGAAGGTTCATTTGGTCCAGAAGCTAGAGCAAGTATACCTATAATAGAAATATCAGATGGTGGAACCTCTACTGATACAGAAATTAGAACTATTTCAGCTTTAATAGAAGTTCTGCCACTTAAATAAAGAGGGTAAAATGGCTATTATAACTAGACCTGTTAAAACAGGTGGTGGTACAGATGTTGTTGCTGGCAATGATGTACTAGCTCAAGAATGGAATAGTGATCTTAATACTATATACACTGATTATGACGGAAATATAACTAATGCTAATTGTGCTACTGGTATGGGTTTACAGGGGTCTAAATTAGCAGATGCTCCTGATGGTGTTACTACAACTAAAATTAATGATTTAGCAGTTACGCCTGCAAAATTATCTCCGGTTCCTTTAACCAAATTTAAAAATCTAGTTATAGAGTCAGTTGCTTTTACCAATAATTTTGGTGTTAATGTTAATGCACTATTAGCTATACCTTATCGTTTTACCTCAGCACCAAATTATATTGGTAAAGTAATTGTTTGGGGACAGAATACTATTAGTAGTCTTCTTACAGGTAATACTTTAACTGTTACTCCTCTTACTGCTATTCCAACAGCAACTAAAGAACTTGTTTCAATATATCTTGAAGGAGTTACAATTGCTGGAGCTGTAATTTCTGGGAATGTTATTTTTATTTCTGCTGATAAAGCATAAGTATGACTACATCTGATATTAAATTAGCTCGTATAGATACTCCTAAATCTTGGACACCACAAGAACTAGAACTTTTAAATAGGAATTTTTCTGATATAGAAGGAAAGCTAAAACTCGCCACAATCGGCCCTGTTGGCCCTCAGGGTCCGGCTGGGCCTCCGGGCGCGACAGGTGCCACGGGCGCGACTGGGGCGACTGGTGCAACCGGAGCGACAGGTCCGGCAGGGGTCTGGCCAATCGGAGCCGTGTTTATTGCAGTAGTATCTACTAACCCTAATACTTTATTAGGTTATGGTACTTGGTCATCTATAGGTGCAGGAAGAGTATTAGTTGGACTTGATAGTGGAGATACTGATTTTGATGCAGTAGAAGAAACTGGTGGTGCTAAAACTTCTACTCCTTCCGCACATACAGGTACTGCTGTAGCAAATCATTCTGATGCTACCGCAGAGTATAATTTAATGGATGCAGTAGGCATAGATTTTGCATATGCTCCAATAACGGCTGTTTCTACAGATAATCATACTCATAATGTACCAATTTCTGCTCACTCAGTTACTCAACCTGCTACTCACTCAGCTATGAGTATAGTTCAGCCATACTTTGTAGTCTATATGTGGAAGCGTACTGCTTAGAAAGAAAGGAGAGAAAATGTCTGTTGCACTTCCAGCAATTCAAACGGCATTAGGTTTAGGACAAGCTTTATTTGGGAGAAAGCGTAAGTTTAGAAATCCTAATATATCTCCATTTAGCTTTACACCTGATCCTAATGATCCTGAAATTGTTATGCGTAGGAGAGCAGCATTATTAGATCTTGGTAGAACACATGATAGTATAGTTAATGAAATTGGTAGAGCAGGTTTATTAGGGTCTAGTGCAGCATTTAATGTTCTTAATCGAGGTGATACAGAAGGTAATGCTGCATTAGAAGATATACCTAATAGTGTCTATGCAAGACAAAGAATGGATGCTTTATCTTTGTATAGAGATAATGCTAATTTTCAAAGGCAATTAGCTTTAGGCGATCAAGCAGGTGGTCAACAGGAACATATGATGGGATTGGAAGCTTTAGGTGGTGTAGGTGAAGGTATAGGTTATTCATTTGATGATCCCTATAGCAGAGCAGCTATGAGAAAAAGACTTTTGAATAGTAATACTGACTATGAGAGTAGATATTATGATTAAAGGAGAGGCCAATGGGAGTCCTTGATGCTTTAACTATTCTAGGTTCTGGAATAGGTCGAGGATATAGAGGCTCACAAGAATTACAAAGACAGATAGCAGAACAGAAACGTAAAGCATTATTAGAGGAACGTGAACAGATAGTTAAAGAAACAACTGCAAGGTCTCAACAAGCATTAACAGAAGCACAAATACAAACTGAAGCTCTAAATAGAGCTATTGGTCAATTTGGATTAGATGTAAATAAAAAGAAAGTTGAAAGAAGTGAAGCACCTATTACACGAGGTGGTACACCATTAAGAGCTAGTTTATTAGGTAATGAAATTAATTTACCAGGTACTATGCAATCTTTAACTGATCAAGGTGATTTACTTAGGCAATTATCTGAGGAAGAGTTTAAGTCTAGCCATCCTGGATATTTTACTAATTATCCTCCTGTTGGTACTGCTGCTGCACAAATTAAAAATTCCCCAGAAACAAGAGGTAGAGATTATATACATGAAATATTATCTGGTAATCCTCCTGCTTTATTGGGAGAATCTGGAGAAGAGTATACAACTAGAACAAATGCAATGATGCGTAATAAACTTAATTTCTTATTAGAACAAGATCCAGATGCTATAGATGCCTTGTTTGGTAAAGAGAAATCTAAGGGTGCAGAATCGGATACTAATTATTTAGATGAGGAAGCTATTGAACCTAAATCCGCTAAAACTAAAAAAAACAGATTTACAAATGTTAAAGTGAAGTGAGGATTATATGGATATAATTGATTTGGGTGAAAAAGCTAGAAAACAGTATCCCGGTCAATTTGATGACTTGAGTAATTGGGAATTAGGTAAACAGCTTAAACTTAATAATCCTGGTGATTATGATGAGTATGATGATGTTCCAGTTGGTGTTACTCATAAAAATGTTAAAGCAACACCTAGAAGTGTTATATCTAAAATTATAGCAGGCGCTGGTAGTGTATTAGGTGTTGGTGCTAGTAATCTAACTAAGAGAGTAGCATCACCAATAGCACAAAGTTTAACTAAGGATAGTGTAGTTAAACAAAAATTAGAGGCACTTAGTGCTCCAGAAAATAAAGATACTGCTTATCTTGGAGATGTTGTTGAGCAAATATACCCAGACATATTTAAGTATAAACCAATACCAACTGTATCCCCAGAAGAGTTAAAGAAGCGAACTCCTGCTCAGGCAGATTTTGCATTCATAGCTAATACTACAAATGCTTTAACTAATATAGGTAAATTTGCTGAGAGAACTGCAATAGATATGGCAGGTGATCCAGTAAATTGGGTTAGCTTTGGACAATCTACTAGATTGGGCAAACTACTTCGCATGGCACATGAGGCAAAACAAGCTGGGGAAGTTATACCATTAAGTTCTCCATTAGCTAAAGCTATTGCTAAAGAAATAGGTCAAGCTAAACCTAGTGCCGGTATGATACAAAAGATTTTAAAGCAGATACCAGCTAAAGGATTTTCAAAGCAGATAGCTAGTGGAGAAAAGAGTTTATTGTCATTAGCAAATCCAGTTGGTGAAGGAAATATTCCATTACTTACTGGACCTAAGGTTTCTAAAGTATTAGCTCCATTAGATGCTATTGGTAAAACTATTGCTTATGGTAAGATAGATAAAATGGTTAGAACTATATTCTCAAATGAAAGTGGTAATCCTGACTTTGATATTCTAATTAGTAAAGCTAAGAGTGTTGCTGCACATAAAGCAGGATTGGAGATTGAAGATGCTTCTATACTTAATAAAAATATGCAGGATATTTCCAGGGAATCTGGGATACCACGTGAGGAACTTGATAAGCAATTTAATCAAATAGGAGAACAACTTAACCCTACTACTAAAGCACTTTCTAAACAAAAATATGGTGCTGCTTATGATGCTATGAATGCACACTATACAAATAAGTTAGTAGACGCTAAAATTAGTCTTATTAATGCACATAAACTTGGTGATGCTAATGCTGTAGATTTAGCTTCTAAACAAGTTGCAGACTTTAATGGAGAATTAAATAAACTTCATGGAAGGTATACTCCACCTACTGGAATCAATCCTAAATTGGAAGCTGAAGTAAGAAATGTTAAAGATAAGAGAGCTAGAGAATTATTAAATAGAGAAGCTGTTGGATTACCTGCTAAACCTTTAATGGCTGATATTGAACATTTAGAACATGTAATGACTAATGAAACTAGGCAATCTATGATTGCCCAAGCAGAAAGAGAAGGCAAGCCTTTACCTAAGCAACGTGGTAAAGAAATGAGTACACAGTTAGGTAGTATTATTAGGCGTCAATTAGTTCAAGTTAAACCAATAGTTATTGATGCTTGGAAAGAAGCTGGTATAATTTCTAAAAGAGATGCTAAGACTATTAAGGGTAAGAATGGTATAGATAAGTTAGATGAATTACTTGATACAGGTGCAATAACAGAGGCACAGTATCCTGATGCTGTTCATACATTAACTAAAGAAGATGTTCAAAATTTACCAATAGAAATGAAGCGCAAGATATTTGGTCAGGATATTAAACCAGATACTCAAATATTTCACACTGATCCAGTATATTCATCTGCTATTAGAGCGGTACATGAAGCTAGAGCTATTACAGGTGCAGAATTCTTTAATGCAATGAAACAAAGAGGATTAGCAGTACCGGATGAAATTGCTGCTAAGAATTTTCCAGATTGGGTTAATGTTAAAACAGGTGAATTAGCAGGGCATAGAGTTGACCCACAAATTGCTAGAGTTTTAAACAAATGGAATGAATTTGTTACCAATCCTAAAGAATTTCAGGATGCCTTAAATGCTTATGATCAGTTTCATGGATTAACTAAAGCATGGACACTTGGTATATTCCCAGGATATCATACTAAGAACATGGTTGGTAACTTCTGGAATAACTGGTTAGCTGGATTAAACAATCCTGATAGATATAGAGAAGCTGCTGTTCTACAGAACTACGATAGAACTGGACAAGGTAAAGTTAGATTTGATAATGTTCTAGGTGGACAATGGAATGAAAAACAATTAGTACAGAAAGCTAAAGAATTAGGTGTTATAGGACAGGGACAGTTTGGTGGTGATATTCAACGTACAATGAAACAGCAGATAGAAAATGGTGAATTCAGATGGAAGGATTTAGTTACACCAAGTCAAAGAAACCTATTTCTTAAGACTGGATTTAAGGTAGGTAAAGCAGTTGAGGATAATGCTCGTCTTGCACACTTTATTGATAGACTAAGAAAAGGTGATACAGCAGAAGCAGCAGCTATGTCAGTTAAGAAGTATCTATTTGATTATGGTGATCTAACTGATATAGAACGTAATGTCCTTAATAGAGCATTTTTCTTTTATTCATGGACTCGTAAGAATCTTCCATTACAACTACATTCATTAGTTACTACACCTTGGAAATTTGGAGTACCATATAAGATTAAGCATGAGTGGGAAAAGAATACTCCTTCTGCTCCTGAAAAATATCTTCCTGAGTACATGAAGGAAAACTTCCCACTTAGAGTTAGGTATGACTCTAAGACTAAGCAATATGAATACTTCATGCTTAACAATTGGTTACCTGCTGCTGATTTACTTAAAGTAGTTCATATACATGATATAGCTGCACAATCTTTAGCACCCTTACCTAAAGAACTTATCCAACAGTTATGGAATTATGATTTATATTTTAAGAAACAAATTTCTAATGTTAAAGGACAGAACTGGAAAGATAAACTTTTAGGTACAGATAAGACTAGAATGTTTAATAAAGATATTCCAACTAAACTTGCTCA
>WNFY01000792.1_pt1 | contig 29125 bp, 32 predicted proteins | sample 5400091 | NCBI WGS metagenome assembly WNFY01 (sample SAMN13153364, study PRJNA577476) | soil metagenome | isolation source: 60 cm soil or saprolite under grassland replicate 1 | place: USA:California | collected 2016-06-15 | reverse complement strand
CTATCCAAGGGATATCGGCAGAGGGTGGGACTCGCGGACGCGCTGCTCGCTGAACCGGACCTGCTGATTCTGGATGAGCCGACAATCGGCCTCGATCCAAACCAAATCCGGCAGGTGCGCGAGCTAATCAAGAACCTGGGCGAGCAGCATACTATTTTGCTTTCGACGCACATCCTGCCCGAGGTGGAGATGACATGTAACCGCGTGATCATCATTCACAAAGGACAAATCGAGGCATGCGATACTCCGGGAAATTTACTGGGAAAAATCAGGCAGGCCGGCGGTGTTGTTCTTGAAGCAAAAGTGGGAATGGATAACGGCGCGGACGAGCTAAAGAAGATTTCAGGTGTGCGAGAAGTGATCACCGATGGGGAGGATGATTGGAAGAGATTTTCCCTGCGGGTGGAATCAGGAGTCGATGTGCGCGAAGAGATTTTTCGTCTCGCCATAGAGCGCCACTGGGCCGTGCGCGAGCTGACTCAGCGTCGAGCGACGCTGGAGGATGTGTTCGTGGAAATCACGCATTCGGACCAAGTTTAGCAATGGAGTGATGGAGTAAAGGAGTATTGGAGTAATGAGCCACTACGAAACGGACCTTCGGAATAAGAATCGCGGCTACATGAAATTGATCGTCTGGCAGAAGGCCATTCAACTATTTGAGCTGATTTGGAAGACTCTCTTCATCGAAACGAAAGTTGATTTCAAGCTTCGATCGCAGTTGGCTGATACGGCCCAATCCGTCTCTGCAAACATCTCGGAGGGATATGGGCGGCGCTCGCTCAATGAATACATTCAATTTCTTTACTACGCGCTTGGATCGACGCCCGAGACGATGACTCGTGCAATCGGTTTGAAGCAAACAAACCAGATTTCCGATGAACGCTTTCACGATTTCGATCTGCTGCATTATGAAGTCGAAAACAGGCTTTTGCGTTTAATCGACAAGTTGGAACAAAAACGCGATGACGAGGATTGGATCGTGCGTATCGCGGAGGATTCTGAGGAATACTCCACTACTCCATCACTCCAACACTCCATTACTCCGGTCGGAAGCCATGCGTAAATTCTACGCTCTCCTTTCGCGCGAAGTACGCGGCTATTTCCATTCTCCGATCGCCTACATCGTGCTCATCTTTTTCCTGATAGTCAGCGGGATCGATTTCTATTTCCAGATCTCCTTTATGAACCAGCGCCAGGTGCAGTATACGGTGCAGGAGGCATTTTTTAACTCAGTCTTCTTCTGGTTTGCCTTTGTTCTAATTTTTCCGCTCATCACGATGCGTCTGTTTGCCGAAGAATTTAAGCTCGGCACGATTGAGCCATTGACGACTGTCCCGGTGCGTGACTGGCAGGTAGTACTTGCGAAATTTTTTGGCGCGCTGGTTTTCTACGTGATTCTCTGGATCCCGACGCTGCTTTACTTTGCCATCTTCCTTAAGGTCACCAACGAGCCGGCTGCCCATTCTGCCGGGGCATATGCCGGGTCTTATCTGATGCTCTTGTTACTCGGAATGTTTTATCTCTCGATCGGTTGTCTAACATCCGTTCTAACCCGAAACCAGATCATCGCGGCGGTCATCTCTTTTTGCGCAATTACCCTGCTTTTTTTCCTCGGTCTGGTTCAGTTCATTCTGCTCGATGTGAGCTCCGAAACGCGCGACCTGCTGGGGTACTTCTCTGCGATCGAACATATGGGGACGTTCTCGCGTGGAGTGATCGATACACGGCCAATCATTCTCTACGTGAGCATGACCATCGTGATGCTGGTGCTCACGTACCAGGCATTTCAATCCCGCAAATGGAGGCTTTGAGCGATGGCTGAGGAAACAAACGCGCGCCAAACACGTCCCCGGAAAAAAATTCGTCGGGTTCGAATCGGTTTCAACGTTCTCGCGCAAATCGTGCTCGTCTTATTTCTCGTCGCGATGGTGAACTCGATCGCCTTTAAACACTACGCTCGCTGGGATTTTTCCCGCGATCAAAAATATGCGCTCTCAGATAAGACGAAGCGTTTCCTCGATACACTCAAGGGCAAGATGCGCATCACGGTTTTCTTTCCGCCTAGCACGCCGATTGCCACGGATGTTCAGAATTTGCTGACGGAATATCAGTATGCCGGTAAAGGAAAAATCGATATTGAGCACATTGATCCCGAGCGCAATCTTTCCCGGGCAAAGGAGTTGTTCGACAAATACAAGGTCGTTGCCGACGAGCCTCTTCTGGTAGTCGATTACGAAGGACGTAACAAAACGGTCAAGGCGTCCGAGATGGCTGACATCGACCAGAGCGGAATGGCCTTAGGTGAAGGCCCTCGTGTAGCCGCGTTCAAAGGCGAACAAGCCATCACCAGCGCAATGATCGATCTTGTGGAGGGTAAAAAGAAGACTCTTGGTTACGTCCTCGGTCACAAGGAACCACCACTCACGGAAGGCAGCGCGATCTCCGTCCTCAAGACGTTCATCGAAAACGAAAACATCCAGTTCAAAGAACTGAATCTTCTCGATCTGGATGCGATTCCGGAAGACGTAAAAACCGTGATGATAATTGGGCCGCAGTACGATTTTTCGGACCGTGAAATGAAATTGCTGCGCAACTTCTGGGATAAACAGGGGCGGATCTTGCTTCTCCTCGATCCGGCAGCGAAAACGCCGAAGTTAGGCGCGTTTGTCAGCGAGCTGGGCGTAAAGGTGAATGACGACAGATTGATGGTTTTTCTGCGAACTGGGATCCAGGAACTGGCACTGACACGAGATGTTCAAGCGCGTTTCCTGGGCGACAGCCCGATTACAAGACGACTAGCCGATGTGCGGGCACTCTTTTTAGGTGGCACTTCCTCTCTCACGCTCGAAGCCGACCGCGGCCGCGCTGCCAACATCCGGGTCGAACCGCTAATCCAGGCGGAAAAAGGCTATTTTGCCGAGACTGATTATAACACAGACAATCAGGCGAAATTCCAGGCCGACGCGAAACGGGACGACAACACGCCAATAACAATAGGGGCAGGCATTGAAAAAGGGGGTAGCGCCGACGAACGAGTACAGCTGAACTCATCGCGCCTGGTAGTTGTTAGCAATGCTACGTTCGTTCAGGACAACGCAATCACGCAAGATCAGCAGGGACTCGATTTCATGTCCGGCAGTGTGAACTGGCTGCTGAGCCGGGAACAGCTGATTGGTATTGCACCAAAAGTTTCTAAACCTCTCACCTTCAGTCTGAATGCCGACGAGTTGGCTCGTCTGCGCTGGATCATTCTCATTTTCATGCCGTTGATCCCCGCAGTGATCGGAACGGTGGTTTGGTGGCAACGGCGCGTGTAAGCCTTTGTTGTCATGTTGAGCGAAGCGAAACATCTCTGGCTATTGTTTGGCTGCGCCGCAAGGAGAATGATCCGAGATTCTTCGCTTCGCTCAGAATGACAAGAATCGAATCATGAATTGGAGAACTACGCTAATTCTCGCCGTGGTTGTGCTCGGCGTGTTCGCCTACCTCAGGTTCTTTGAGATGAAACAGCCAAGCACCGGAGAAGCGAGACGGCAGGCGCAAAACGTAGTGAATTTCGATCGAAATAAGATCGATGTGGTTGTCATTCAAAATGGCGATGAAAAGATAGAAATACGACGCCACGACAACAAATGGCGGCTCGAAACGCCATTCAAGGATCAAGCAGATGGTGCCTTGGTCGAAAATTTGTTGTCGGATTTGGAGACCTGGCAGAAAGAAGGAACAATCCCGGCAAAAGATATCGACGCCGATAAGAGCAAGCTGAATGAATACGGCCTGAACCGGCCAAAGCTTAAGCTAAAACTGATCGGCTCTGAAAGACCGCCTGAAATCCTATTCGGAAAGGACGCTGCGTTGGAAGGCAGGATGTATGTCCGCTTTGAGAATTCAAAGGAAACGTTTCTCGCCAAACAATCGGTCAAGAAGAACATCGACAAAAAGGCGGAGGAGTTCCGCGACAAAAAATTAACTGATCTAACCACTGCGCAGATGCGCCGAGTCGCGTTAAAGACGCCTGCTGGTGAAATGGAGTTAGAGAAGAAGGGCGATCATTGGGACATCGTGAAACCGCTTCGCGCACGGGCGGATGACGAGAAAGTCGGCGATTTGATTGCGCAAGTCACAACGGCGCGCATTCAACAATTTGTGACCGACGATCACGGCGACCTGCGACCTTACGGACTGGCCGAGCCACGCGGGGCGATCACCTTATTTAGCCAGGAAGGAAAAAAGGACCAAAAGGTTGAGATCGCTGACTCGATTAAAGTCTTTGGCCAGGAGGACAAAGGTCAAATGCTGCAAATCGGCAGCGTGCCTGAGAAGGAAAAGGATCAGGTATGTGTCCGGTTTGCTCCTCGCGGGGCCGTTTACACATTGCCCAGGAAGATTGAAGAGGTCCTCAACATTAAGCCAGCCGATCTGCGCGACTATCATTTGGTCCGGATTGACACAAACGTTCTCGATCGGATCACGATCGATGTTCCAGGTAAGGGTAAGACTGTTCTTGCGCGCAAGGATGGAAATTGGACCATCGCCAGCCGAAATAATGCGCCCGCAGATTCGGGCGCCGTCCGACGCTTAATTGATACGTTGCAAAACCAGCGAGTGACAAAGTTCGTGGAAGACGTCGCTTCAAATCTAGCAAAATATGGCCTGGACAAACCGCATCTGCAATTAACGTTCAGCTCGTTCGCGTCGGAGAACACTGCCGAAACCAAAGCGGGTGAGCAGCCGTTTGCTACACTTGCCTTTGGCAAGGAAGACGGAGACAATGTTTACGCGCGACTTACCGATGAGCCGTTTGTCGTGGCAGTCCGTCGTGGTTTGCTGGACCAGATCTCAGCCGAACCTTTGCAATGGCAGGCGTTATCGATCTTTAAGTTTAAACCTGACGAGATTCATCGCCTGAGCATAACGACGGACAAAGAGCTGTCGCTGGAACGCGGCGAAAATAACCAGTGGCATTGGCTAAAAGGCAGTGGTGAGATCGATAGGACAAATGTGCAGTCGCTACTCAATACGTTCTCGACCTTGCATGCAGTGCGTTGGCTCGGAGCAACGAAGCCTCAAGATGGCTTGGAAAAGCCGCAGCTGACTCTTGCATTCACAACTTCGCCTGACAATAAGGCATCACATAAGTTGATCATCGGCGCTCCGGCCAGCGACGGAACGTGGTGCGCTCATGTAGACGGCCGCGAAGGCACCTTTGTGATTAGCAATTCGGATTTGAATAACTTGAGGGTACCTCTCGTGGCACAACCGTTGCCCATGCCAAGTCCGACCCCGAGCGTTACCCCGTGATCCTGTAAGCAGCTTCGCTGTCAGAGACTCTGCGCGGTGTAAATCGTTACGATGCCGTAACTCAACGGCTGAAGCGTCGCGTGCCGAAAGCCGCTCGCTTCGATTAAATCGATCATTGCACAGCCACTGGGAAATTCTTCGATCGAATCCCCGAGGTAGCCGTAGGCACTTTTCCTTCCAGTCAAAAAAGAGCCCAGCATTGGCAGACAGCGATGCAAATAGAAACGATAGATGGTACGCACAATCGATATTGTTGGCAGCGAGAAATCAAGCACTAACAAATGGCCGTCTCGCCTAAGCACCCGCGACATCTCAGCAAGCGCGCCTCTCCAATTCTCCATGTTACGCAACCCGAAAGCGATGGTAACGCAATCAAAGGAATCATTGGGAAATGGCAGCTTCATCGCATCGGCCAGGATGGTTTGGCGCACTCCTTTCCTCTGCGCCAGTTCCAGCATTTCAGGCAGGAAATCCACGCCCGTGACTTCCGCATCCGGCAGCTTCTTCTGCAGCGCAAGCGCCAAATCTCCTGTGCCGGTAGCAAGATCGAGAATTTTGCACGGGCGCCAGCCTGCGACCGTGTTGGCAGCACGTTTTCGCCAATAAAAATCGATCCCGCAGCTAAGGGTGTGATTAGCCAGATCATACCGTCTGGCAATGCCGCCAAACATTTGCCGAACTCGTGCAGGCTCTGTTGCGGTGCCGGATTTTGTCATTTTAAAGGTGGATAAAACGTGAGCTCACGATTCTATAATAGCTCACTTCTTGTTTACCACATGGATGTAACTAATGCGCGGGAGAACCACGAGTCAGAAATGTTAGGCATAAAGTTTGTTATAAAAAAGGATTGCCAATGCGACGAACCCGGCTATGTCACAAGCATGGATATATCTGTTAAAGCTTTAGAAGAAGCAGTTTCAATACGCCGGCAAATTGACAATCTGGAAAGCCGTCTTTCCGCAATCCTGCGAGGTGCGCCTGCCAGGCCCACAACAGCCGCCAGGCCCACAACAGCCGCCAGACCCACAACAGCCCCTAGACAGTCAGGGCGTTACTTTTCGCCTTCGACCCGAGCCAAGCTTGCAGCCGCGGCTAAGGCCCGTTGGGCGAGATTAAAGGGCAAGACGAAACCAGCTCCTACCCCTACCAAGAAGAAAGGCGCACTGACGCCTGCTGGTCGAAGAAAGCTCTCGGAGCTCATGAAGGCGCGCTGGGCAGCAAGAAGAAAGACCGGAGGAACGAAGGCTGCACCTTCAGCAAAGAAAGGTGGACTCACACCTGCCGGACGAAGAAGGCTGTCGCAGTTGATGAAGGCTCGCTGGGCGGCTCGACGGAAAACTGCGGGGCGCAAGTAGTAGATCAATACAACCGGAATCCGAAGCTTACCGATAGTCTTCGCTTCCAAATAGGTTGCGGAGTCAAGCACTGCTCGCGAGAGGACTCGAACCTCCACGGGTTTCCCCATACGGTCCTGAGCCGTACGCGTCTGCCAATTCCGCCACGCGAGCAAAACCGGTGGCCCTTACAATGCGCGCGTGCCAGTCGCCTGCAAGGCCAAACCGGCGCAATGCAAAGGACGAAGGCTGGATAGTCAGAAGTTAGCCCGAACGTTTCTTCCGTGCGCGAACTTCCAATTGGTGCGCTTTGCGTACCTGGCCAAGGGAGCGCAAAAGGTCGGCATAATTGGATACAACGATCTCGTAATCCTTTAACGGTTTATCCTTCACCTGCTCCCACATTTTGAGAGAAGCCTGATAAAGCTCTGCCGCTTTGGCATAATCGCCGCGCGAATGATAGACGACCGCCAGATTGCATTTTGACTGCGCAATGTCGGCAAGCGGAGGTGGGTCTAAATTCTCGCGAATGGCCAGCGCGCGAAGATGTATTTTCTCTGCTTCAGTGAAACGGCGTTCATTCGTGTAAAACACGGCGAGGTTATTCAGCACTGACGCCACATCGGCATGGTCCGGCCCGAGTTGTTTCTCGTAAATGTGCAATGCGCGCAAGTAGCACGGTTCAGCTGCCTTTTGTCGTCCCGACTTGCGCAAAATCAGAGCAACATTGTTTAACATGGTGCCGAGATCCGAATAATGAATATCTTCGATTTCGGCACCGGCGGCGATTGCCTTCTGATAGAAATTAATGGCCTCTTCAGACTGGCCAAGACTATCGCATAGAAATGCAAGACGCCTCGCGGAACGGTAGATGGCACGCTGATCTGGCGGGTTTACCTTTTCGAGAATTGTATGCGCCTTGAGCAAATATCCCTTGGCCGCCGCGCGATCTCCCTTTTGATCGAGAAGCTGTCCTAGCTTCTCAAAACTGGTCGCCAGCGAAAGGTCGGTGCCGCTAAAGGCGCGCTTGGCGATTTCCAGCGCTGTTTCGGCAACGCGAATCGCCTGGGGCAACCGGTTTGTAGCGCGCAGCGTATCGAGTTTGTCGTTGAGGATGGTCCAAAGCTTTTCTTCACCTTTCATTACTCATCACCAACCCTCGCTTATTTGGGTAACCAGCCGGGTGGCGAGGTCCTCAGTCGCAAGGGGCAAAGCCTGACGCTCATCACTAGTCACGTCGCTGCTCACAAAGAAGGTGGTCGTTCCGATCGCATTATTCGGCGATACCAGTTGTTTGCCATCCCGTCCAGTCAGCGAGTAGTTAACGACTAGTGCTAGGCTAAATTCGGTCGTGGCAAGTATGTTGCCACGCACCGAGCGCGCCGGCGCTCGCGTAATGCGAGAAATTTCCCCTGTCAGGGTAGCGTCTGCTTTATCCCCACTAGTAATCTGGAACGTCCCGTCTTGTTGTAACTGCTTGATCACAGTATCGGTAACCAACACTTCGATCCGAGGGACGAGTGTGCGATTCTTAAAAGTCGGTACTGCGACGGTGTGAACATCGCGAAGATAATATGGCTTTACTGGACCAATGTGATAGCCAAGGCAACCACCCAGGGCGAAGCACAATAGGGTGGCAAATAAGGCTTTCAAGGCGCCGGTGAGGCGGACGCTCCGGGAGAAGCCGATGCCTCGGAAGTGGGCAACGTACTGGAGCTTGTACTTGTACCCGGCGGAGCCAGTAGTGGGTCAGGTGCGGTAGTGGTATCAGGAGCAAGCGAAGCTGGTGGCGGAAGCGAATTATCGCTCTCCGACGTCGGCAACGGTGCTTCGTTATTTGCCGGACCTGGTTTCGCCGACCCGGTTTCGGCAGTTCGCGCGCCGTGCATGTCACTCTTTTTCTTGCTGGCCTGACCCATAGGAAGCGCCGGCTGAAGCGCCGCATCTCCAAATTTTGCGCGTAGTTGATCAATCCGTTTCTTTGCCTCGTTGCTTTCCTGAGAACCTGGCTGCTGGCGAATCACCTCGTTGTAGTAGATAACCGCGGCGCGATAATATTTCTGCTTATCGTAGAATTTTGCGACCTTGTATGAGTTAGCTGTTTGCTTGTGCTCGAGAATTTCGAGGTTAGCGCGCGCCTGGGTTGCCTTCTCACTCTTGGGATAATGGAAGAGGAAATCTTCAAACGCAGTCTTGGCGTTCGTTGCGGCGGCGGCGTCCTTTGCGCCTAATTTCGCAGCGGTAAACCAAATGTAGCCGATTTGGTATTGGGCATCCACGGCGATAGGCTCGTTAGGAAACTTGTCCACAACAGCCTGGTATGCCTGAATGGCTGCGTCATTGGCGCCTTGTTTCTCGCGAGCCAGACCGATATCGAATTGCGCCCGGGCGGTATATTTTCCGTAGGGCGCGGTTCGGACCACGTTGGCGAAAACAGTTACAGCACGATCCAATGCCGACGCAACCGGAATGCCAAGGAACCTCAACTTCTTCCCGTTAAGATAAATTTCGCCGATTCGGAACTGCGCCTCGATTGCTTCATCGAAATGCGGACTGCCGGGATATTTTTCGACTAACTGCGAAAATGAATCCGCCGCCGCAAAAAAGTTATGTGCTTGTTCCTGTAATTGAGCGGCACGATAAAGCGCATTCGGGGCCACCTTGTCTTTGGGATGGCGTTTGACGAGACTTTTGTAAGCTCTGATTGCGCGCTTGGTGTTGCCTTCTTTTTCGGCAGCCTGACCAATCTGGAATAAGTCCACAGCATCGCCGCTCAGTTCTTCTTCTACTCCGTCCGGGCCAACGTACTCCGGTTTTTTACCCGGTTTGAAGACAACAGAGGCCTTGCCGGATTCGGGCAAAAGAAATGCGGCAACGCCCAAAACTAGGAGCACACGAATAGCAAAATGCATGGGTGTGGCAGGGTAGTTGACTTATGCGCTCAGTCAAGTTTTGGAGGCCATCGTCGCACGCGTGGAATATTGACCAAGTTTTCCAAAAGTGAACCCTTTTCGAACGACAGAAGATTGGCTAATGTTGCAATCTCGTTTTGAATCTGACCGATCAGCAGAAGATACGCATCGGCTCGTGCGCATGGAGCTTTGAAGACTGGCGCGGCGTTTTTTACCCGCCGGATTTGCCAGAGGCTCGCTGGTTGGAATTTTATGCCAACTATTTCACGGCAGTTGAAGTGGATTCGACTTTTCATGCCGTTCCGCCCGAGAACAGCGTTTGGCGTTGGCTCCAGATGACCCCAACTGACTTCCGTTTCACCTGTAAACTTCCCCGTCAAATCACACATACTTCCCGACTACACGATTGCACCGCCGAGCTAAATTCGTTTCTCCGCGCCATCGAACCGCTTGGACCAAAACTCGGCGTTATCCTGATCCAGCTTCCACCTTCCTTCGCGCCAAAGGATGGCAAGCTGGCGCTGCGCAATTTTCTTGGCCAACTGCCAGGGGATTTCCGCTTCGCGGTTGAATTTCGTCACGCCGGATGGCATCGGCCGCAGTTTATCCGGCTTTTGGAAAAGCATCGCATCTGCTGGGTCTGGGCGGACATCACTCCACTTAACGAGCGAAACCTTGCACCTTTCGAATTCCTACCACGCACTTCAGATTTTCTCTATCTGCGTCTGCTTGGCGATTACACAACCAAATACGATGTCGATGGCGGGCACATCCATCGTTACAAAAAGTTGCTATGGAAACGCGAAGCTGCACTTGAAAGCTGGTCGCTTAAGATTGAGCGGCATCTTTCCGAAGTGCGCAATGTCTGGGCATTCGTTGGCAATCATTTCGAAGGGTTTGCGCCTGAAACCTGCCAGCGCCTCGCCGACCGTTTGGGGCTTAAGGCAAGCCTGCCTTCGGAAACGGAACAAGCGACCTCAGCGCAGAAACAATCGCAGCTCGATCTTCAGTTATAGCAGCGGTTCGACGCAAACGGCGCGCATAACACGTCGGTGGTTTTCGAAAATGCTGATCTGGCGAACTCCAAAGGCTGCCATCTTTTCTGCTAGCCTTGGGTAATTGTGGCCCAGTTGCGCATGCGAGTGCGCGTCAGAGGCAATCGTAAAAGGGATCTGCTTCTCTATTGCCAGTTCAATGATCTGGTCGCCAGGATAGAGTTCGTTCACCGGCTTGCGCCATCCAGCGGTGGAAAGTTCAATTGCGAGATTTCGCGCGCGAATAAAATCAAGCGTTTCATTGACGATGGCTCTGATTTCCGCTCGGGGGCGATGACCATGAATCTTAATAAGATCGAGATGAGCAAGGCAATCGATTAAGCCCGTTGCCGCCATTTCGCGAACACGGCGCAAATAATCGGCGTAGAGCGCATCGATGTCTTGGCCTTCGAATTGCTGTGCGCCATCTGGGACACTATCGAACATTTGGTCGTCGCGATTAAGGAAGTGCACCGAGCCCAGGACAAAATCGAGTTTGTCCCAGTGTTTCTCAATCCATTTTCGGCCGGCCGCCGAGTGAATGGGATCGTTATCGAGCTCAATGCCAGCGCGGATTCTCAGATCGGGATTTCTCTCCCGCAAACGATCGATTTCATCGAAGTCGATCCCGGCGTGATAACGATCGTGATCGGTAAAAGCTATGTCGGTCAAACCGAACTTACGCGCAGAATCCCCCCAGGGCTGAAGCAACGCCGGCGTGTAACACTGCACCCGATGTCCCTGTGGATGAGTGTGGTAATCGGAGAAGAGTTGATAGTTCGAAGTTGATAGTGGATTGAGGGACACGATTCAGCTCTATCGACTATCAACACCGAACGCATTCGGGGTCAACTCCTCACGGCACAGCCAGGAATTTTTGCCGAACACGCAGCTCCGGGTACTGAGGAAAAAAGACCTCGGCGATAAAGACCTTGTTTGGCGTCAGGTCGCGCGTTGCGATTGTTTCGTTATACTCAATCCGCTCCTGCGGGTTAATCAAAATCGTGGCGGGTTTTTCTCCGATAGCGTGGTTGTCGGACCATTTTGTGAGGATATTTCCTTCGGAATTCATTAGATAAATTTCAATCCGCTGGTTGGTCGGAAAATCGAGGGTCACCGGGCGCTTGGATATGTTTGCCAGTGTCAATTTTATCCCAAGCTGGCGCACTTCAGACAGCTTGATGCTTTGCGGTGTGATTTGCAGATCAACTGTAAGGCCGCGAAGTCTGGCATCCTTGTATTGGGGAATTGCCTCGGGAGAAAATGGGTGGAGGAGGCGGCCCAACCAACCGCGCTTGCGCGGGGGTGTGGACGTCGGCAAGGCGTCCTGAGCAAATATGCTCCCGACGAGGAAAAGCATCAGAATGTGCAAAACTGCTCGTCCCTTCATGGTCGGGTTAAAACAGACCCGAAAGCTTTCGAGGTTGCAAAAACCCTGTCAAACCCTTTATCCAATCCGCATGAAAACTCTCTGTGCATTCGCGTTTTGCCTGTTTTTCGCCGCTACCGAAGGCGCGGCGAAACAACGACATTGCACGTTCCGGTTGCATGCACAAGCAAACCCTCGGGATACGGAGGTATTCGCGACATCTGTTCGCGCCCAAGTGTCGGGTAAAAACGTGGCAATCGAAAAAATGCCGTGGATTTCGGAGCGCGATGTCATAGCGTTTTCCTCGTACCAGGCCGCAAACGGGACTTATGGCGCCCTGCTTCAACTCGACGAGCATGGGCGAGTCGTGCTCGACACTTTAAGCGTTGAACGTCGTGGCAGTCTTCTTTTTGTGTTCATCAATGGCCGCCCGATTACCGAACTCCAAATCGACAAGCGCGTTTCCGACGGAAAAATCTACATCCCTTCCGGGCTAACTTCGGCGGATATCGAATTAATGAAAAAGGACTGGCGCATGATTGGACAACGGAAGCGATAACATGCTACCGGGAACTGACTGGCGTCTCGTGTAACACATGAATCGTCTTTTGACGGTGACTTTTTTCACGTTCGCTTTCGCTTTGGCACGCTCCACAGCCATGGGAGAGAATCAGGCTGTCGATCTCGGCCTGCCGACTGACAATGATTCCCTGTTTTCAGGCGGCGGAGCTGCCTTCTACCAGTACATCGAACGCAACTACAACGGCGTGAAATCCACGCCATGGGAAGGCGGTCAATACGGTTTCGTGCGTGATCCCACGGACACGGCAGGGGGCGTCGTTTATACCCGTTTTCATGAAGGGATCGACATTCGCTCCCTGCACCGTGATGCACATGGTGAACCGCTGGATGAAGTGCGCGCCATTGCCGACGGGAAAGTAGTACACACCAATCTCGTGCCCGGCTACTCGAACTACGGGAAATACATCGTGATCGAGCACCACTGGGACAGCTCAAATTACTACAGTTTGTACGGCCACCTGAGTTCGATCGCAGTGCAATCCGGCGACACAGTGAAACGCGGCCAGCGAATCGCCGTGATGGGGTACACGGGAACGGGACTAAACCGGGAACGCGCGCATCTCCATTTGGAATTGAACCTGATGCTCAGTCATCAATTCGAGGCCTGGTACAACACATTCTTTAGAAACGATCCCAATCACAACGGCATTTACAATGGCATGAATCTAATCGGGCTCGATATCGCGCGGCTGTATCTTGCGCTACACAAGAATCCTTCGCTGACTATTCCTCAATTCCTCAGTCGCGAAGAGATATTTTACAAGGTGACCGTTCCCAAATCGCGACATTTCGAGCTCCCAAAACTTTATCCCTGGATGCACACTGCAGGAAACCCAAGCGAAAAGTCCTCCTGGGAGGTCTCATTTGCACAATCCGGTGTGCCTCTGAGAATAGAATCGAGCGATAAAAACGTGACGCAGCCGGAGCTCAGTTATGCCAAAAAAAGTTCGGTTGATTATTCCCATACGACCCGAGACGTAATTTCCGGCCATGGCGCAAATGCGCACCTAACAGATTACGGCAGGCAATTGATGCGGCTGCTGATTTGGCCAGACTAAAGTCGGAACCGTGCGGAAACTTGACTGCTTAAAGCAGTCGAGTTCCAGGCTGGTAATGATTAGCAGGAAGTAGGCGTGCCTTGCGCGAGCGCAACTCCGTGCGGGATCGCTCCCTTCACGAAGCCGAGACACTCGACGGCGCCGCTCGGCTTTCCCGGAAGGGCGATCACGAGCGAAAGGTCGACGATCGCTGCCAAACTGCGCGAGAGAATGGAATTGGGCGTGATCTTCATGGATTCAGCGCGCATCACCTCACCAAAACCGGGCAACTCCACGCGCATAATTGCGCCAATCGCTTCGGGCGTGACGTCCCGCGGTCCGACGCCCGTCCCACCCGTCGTCAGGATTAAACCACAGCCTTGTTGTGAAAACGAACGGATCGTCTGCTTAATCCGTTCCGCGTCATCGGGAACAGTTGCTTCCGATAAGACTTGCCATCCCTCCTTTTGCGCCGCTTCTCTGAGCGCTGGTCCGCCAAGATCCTCATAATGACCTGCACTGGCGCGATCCGAGATCGTGATGACCCCAACTTGTATCTGCATGCCTTAACAATCGGTGCACATAAAAGCATTGTCACGCTGAGCGCAGGCTCGGGATGACAACGAAAAAAACTTCGCGTTACACATCGTGCTTGGTCTTGCTGAGTAGACGCACATCGGAAATCTGCATCTTTTTATCGACTGCCTTGCACATGTCGTAGATCGTGAGCAGGGCAACCGTCGCGCCGACGAGCGCTTCCATCTCTACTCCGGTCTGCGCAATGGTTTGTGCCGTGCATTTCACTTCTGCGCCATCGTTCGAAGTAACAATATCGACTTTAACTTCACCGAGCGGCAGAGTGTGGCAGAGCGGAATCAGCTGCGCGGTCTGTTTCGCGGCTTGAATACCGGCGATCCGCGCGGTGGCTAAGACGTTCCCTTTCGCGACTTGATCGTTCGTAATCAGCTCGATCGTGTCGCGTTGAAGCTGAATCTTTCCACTCGCAACAGCTTTTCTCTTACTCATTGGCTTGGCCGATACATCGACCATCTGCGCGCGACCATCAGCGCCGACGTGACTGAGTTGTCTCATTTTCATCACGCTTGTCATTCTGAGCGAAGCGAAGAATCTCTGATCATTCTTCTATCAGGTACTAAGGACTAATCAGAGATGTTTCGCTTCGCTCAACATGATAGAAAAGCGTTCAATCTCCTAATGCTTAACCGCCGATGGCGATCATCCTGCGGTTTGGTTGGTAGTTATTGCGAAAGTCGTGCTGCTCCGGTTTTCGATCGACCACGTTCGAGAAGAATTGCTTTAACTCCGCGTCGCTAGCACCGGTTCGCAGCGGTTTCATGATGTCGAACTCCAGATAGCTGCCGAGACAGGGACGCAATTTACCGTCGCATGTGAGACGCAGCTTGTTGCAGCTTTCGCAGAAATGAAGGTTTGTCATTGCTCCGATAAAGCCGATGCGCTGTGGGCGTCCGGGGATTTGGCAGTAAGTGGCCGGGCCATTGGTTCGAAACTCAGCTTCAGGAATCAAAAAACCATAACGCGATTCGATGATCCTCTTCGCCTCGCGGATCGGCATGAAGTTTTTGTCATCGAGCACTTCGGTTGTGCTAACCGGCATCATCTCGATGAAACGAAGAATCAAACCCCGCGAGGCTGCGAATTCTATCAACGGAATCAGCTGATCCTCATTTCGGTCGCGCATGAGGACCGTGTTCAACTTAATTTGCTCGAAGCCTGCGGCGATGGCTGCATCAATCCCACGGAGAACCTGTTCATGGAAATCGCGTCCGGTAATTTGCGAATAGGTCGCCGGATCTAATGTATCAAGTGAAATATTGACTGATTGCACGCCGCCCCCTCGCAGAGCGCTAGCCATTGTTTCTCCAGAGGGGATTCCGCGCGCAAGCAATGTTCCATTTGTCGAAAGACCGATGCTTCTGATGCCGGGAATTCCAGGGATTTGCCTGATGAAATCGAGCACATCGCGTCGCGTCAACGGCTCGCCCCCGGTAATTCGCACTTTGGAAACGCCCGACTCTGCCGCAATGCGAATAAGGCGGAGCGTTTCTTCGAAGGTCAGAATTTCCTCGCGCGGTAACCACTCCTGTAATTCCTGCGGCATGCAATAGGTGCAACGCTCATTGCAACGGTCCGTGATCGAGACGCGCAGATAGGAAATCCGATGACCGTAGTGATCTTGCATGCAGCAAAACGTTACCGGCAAGCAGATGTTGAATCAAGAATTCACAATCGTTGACTCGACTTCCAAGGAACGTATGGTCGTAGCGCTATGAAGCGTCGAGTCCCGTGGGTCGCGCTGACATTCGGGATAGCAGCTACCGCGTTGCTTTTCACCAGTTGTGGAACCACAGGCCAGCGTATTTCCCAACATCCGGAAATCTATCAGCGTCTTTCTCCGAGGGACCAGGCGCTGGTCAGTCAAGGACAGATCCGGCCGGGTATGACCATGGACGCGGTATGGCTGGCCTGGGGTACACCAGAGCAAAAGATCCCGGGCTACGGGCGTGGTCGTCCCACCGAGACGTGGGTGTATCTGCGTTATGAAACACCTCCCAGCTATGGGGGGCCTTACTACTACGGGCCATTCGACTGGTCGTACATTCCGCCGAAGTTCCCCTACCCATCCAAAGGAGTCACTTTCGCGAACGGCAGAGTTGTTTTTTTCCGGCACCTGCCGTCGCCACCGCCATTAGGCTGGTAAACAATTTCGTTCGCATTCCGCCAGGAAACGAATCAGTGTAGCGTGACGCCTCAGCAATGGCTTACCGCTCATTCCGCAGTTTCCTCGACGCTCTTGAGAAAGCGGGCGACCTGAAACGCGTCGCAGTTCCGGTCGATACCGATCTGCTCATCGCAGAGTGGGCTGATCGCGAGATGAAATCACCAGGTGGCGGAAAGGCGCTTCTGTTCGAGCAGCCGATTGTCGATGGAAAAAAATCAGAATTCGCCGTTGCAATTAACACGATGGGATCGCGCCGCCGCATGGCAATGGCGCTTCAAGTTGAAGAGATCGAAGATGTCGCCCGGGAAATTCAACTCATCCTGAAAGCAAAACCGCCTACCGATCTGCGCGAAGGCTGGAACTTGCTCAAACAGGGAATTCATCTCCTGCATGCGCGCCCAAAATCCGTACGCGATGCGCCGTGTCAGGAAATCGTCCATCGCATGGAAAATGGAGATTTTTCCCTTGAAGACCTGCCGATCCTCAAATGCTGGCCGAAAGACGGCGGACGTTTCATCACGCTGGCAAATGTGCACACGCGCGATCCCGAGACCGGGGCCCGCAACGTCGGCCTTTACCGGATGCAAGTTTACGATGGACACACGACCGGAATGCACTGGCAGCTTCACAAGGTCGGCGCGCGACACGGCAAACGATATTACGAGCGCGGGGAACGTATGCCGGTAGCAGTCACATTGGGTGGCGATCCTGTATACATCTTCGCTGCAGCCGCACCATTGCCGGACGGGTTGGACGAGCTTCTGTTCGCTGGTTTTCTGCGAAGAAAATCGATTGAGCTTGTCCGCTGCAAGACGATCGACCTTGAGGTACCAGCGGACGTTGACTTTGTCTTGGAAGGATACGTCCAACCTGGCGAGCTATGCCCGGAGGGGCCGTTCGGTGATCACACCGGTTATTACACTGCCATCGAGGATTATCCCGTGTTCCATCTAACGGCAATCACCCACCGACGTGACGCAGTTTATCCGACAACAATCGTCGGTATCCCGCCGATGGAAGACTATTACATCGGGGAAGCGTGCGTGCGTATTTTTCTGCCGGTTTTCAAAATGAATTTTCCAGAACTTGTGGACATGGCGCTGCCGCCCGAGGGCGTTTTTCACAACCTGGTCTTCGTCAGCATCCGGAAGCAGTATCCTTATCAAGCGTTCAAGGTGATGCACGGCCTGTGGGGCATGGGCCAGATGATGTTCAGCAAATACATCGTGGCCGTGGACGAAGATTGCGATGTGCACAATACAAGCGAAGTGCTCTTCCGGTTGTGCGCCAATACCGATCCCGCGCGCGACACAACTGTCATCAAGAATCCAAGCGATTCGCTCGACCACGCCCCGAGCGAACAAAACATCGGCTCACATATGGGGTTTGATGCGACGCGCAAATTGCCCGGCGAAAATTATCGTCGTCCGTGGCCGGAATTGTTGAAGATGACCGATGAAGCGAAAGCGCTGGTGAATGCACTGCAGGCGCAAGCGCGCTGATCCGGTCTTTGGCAGTCTGTTATGGTTTGCGAAAAAGGCGGCCGGTATCTACGTCGCGCGTAAGTCCACCGGGTGGAACTCCTCGAAGGTCATAGACGCGTCCCGTATAAGGACTGTAATAAAGACCTGGCGTCCCCGCCCAGCGCGCGTATGGAAAGCCACCCGGCGGAGGCGGGCCATAACGCGCAGCTTGATCCTGCTCAATGGCTGCGCCGGTTAACGCACCTGCTGCGGCTCCTGCGGCGGCGCCAATTGACGCGCCGCGAACATGGCCTGTGGCGGCGCCGCCGATGATCGCCCCGGTCGCGGCGCCCCATGCCGCGCCCTGACCAACCGGAGTGTCGCACGAAGTGAGGGTCCAAGAAATCAGGGCGACGCCCGACGCAACTGCAACGATTTCCCTTCTCATGATGCAAATCCGTTCGCGCATTAAACCGCGCTGTCCACCGGATGTTGCGGGGACAGTCTCAAGACAGCCTTTGTCTAGCCGAACCCGTGCTAGGGATATACAAATACGTGCTTTGCACGCACGTCCAGGACAAGCCCGCCATGCCCAACCTTCGAGCAGTCATACTGTTGATATGGCGGATATGGACTCGTTACAACGCCCGAAGGATCATGCGGGCTACGGGTCCCAGGTGGATAGTGGCCGCCTGGTGGCGGGTATTTTTTTTCCGCATCTGCTTTAGTGATCGCGGTCGCCGTCATGACCGGGTGGCTCGTTCGGGAATCAACTGCATCCCTTCCTCCTTGCGCGTACATACTCGCGCCCAGCACAAACAGCCCAGTTACAACTGCTGACAGAATTTTCAGTGAATTTGCTTTCATATTGGTAAGTTAGGTTCGCAATCGGGAAGTCAGACGGATGTTTGCCGCAGCGGATTCAAAAAAGATTTGAAAAGTTCCGCGACGATCCGACCTGCCTTCTCCATCTTGTTTAGCTGGTAATCTTTTTCAAAGACACGAAACTTGTCCAGCTCAATTCGCCGGAGCAAACCGCGGTAAACCGAGCCCATGATTTCCGCCGGCGTCATGGCTTTCCGGTCTTCAGCGGGTAGAGCCGCGGCTGCGTTAGCGAAAAACTGACGGGCCCGCCGTGCCTGGAACTCCATCAGTTGAACAAAGCGCTCGTTGTAACGCCGCTGTACCAGCTCGCTCTCGGAATAATGAAACCGCGCCAGGTCTTCCTGCGGAAGATAGATCCGGTCATTCTGCATATCCTTCCCGACGTCACGGATGATGTTCGTCATCTGTAAAGCCAGCCCCAGCTCGATTGCATATTGTTTACAGCGCTGGTTCCGATAGCCAAAAATCTCGATGCTTACCAAGCCGACTGCGCTGGCGACTCGATAGCAATAAATCCGGAGCGCTTCGAAAGTGGAATATCGCAGCGTGCCTAGGTCCATTTCTACGCCAGCAATGATTTCCTCCAGCATGTCTGACGGCAGCGAGTATTTGGCGATCAACTGCCTTACGTCACGAGCAAGAAGCGGCTCGTCCTGGGTCGTGGCGTGAAGCATCTGGCGCCATTTTGCCAGACGCACTCGCTTTTCTACCACGCTTAGCTCTGAGGAATCAGCGATATCGTCGATGACGCGGCAGAACGCATAGAAAATGGTGATATCGAGTTTCCGCTCGCGACCTAAGGAAACGAACGCTAGTGCGAGATTCGATTTGCTCTGGCGTGTAATTGTCGCCGCGTTCACGGTTCCCCTTCCAAAGCCTGGTTTTCTAATACTGAATCCATTTCTCGCCGCTAATGCGGCCAGTTTCGCACTGGCGAAACAAACAGACCCACGAAGCTAAGAGCCAGCCGGTGATTACTCCCCGAAGAAAAGCGAAACTCAATTTCCAAAGGAACAGTGCGCCTAATCGATCAGCAATTGCGCTGCGCACGATGGCATCGCAGACCATGATACAAAAAAAATGGATGCCGCAGATAACTAAAAACCACCCAAGGCGAACGGCGTTTCTCCGGATAAACAGACTGTGGGCCCGCATTGCTTCGATGACCGTCTCATTATGGAGAGCCAGAGAGATTTGGACCGAGCAAAAGGCAATAATCAAAATACTCATCAGCACTCTGGCAATTGGCAGATAATCAAGGACACCGGGAATGTTAGTGAAATAGGCAAGAAGCAAGGGCAATCGGACGATCAGCATGCTTACCGCAACGACAATCCCAGCCCATTCCAAGACATAACTGAAGCGGCGCATGGCAAAGCGGAAGAGTTCTCCTTCTTCGAAGCTGACTCCCTTTATCCAGGCCAGACAGACGGTAATGAGGTAGACTTGGATATAGACTCCCAGAAGATATTCGAAAATGAACGCGGTCGCATCGACCGTGGCTGAGATCCGCAGGAGCCCGGCAGCCGAGACCAAACCACTCCACTCCGGCAATTGCCAGAACACAATTGGCTTCAAGAGCGACGCCAGCGCGCTCAGCAACAGAATCAAATAGGTAAGATGACCCCAGAAACCATAACGCTTCCACAGTGCTCGAAGCAATGCGCCGTGCAGTCCACGCCAGTTAGCCAGCATGAACACGGCGGCCACCACAGAAAGCGGATAAGTTGTCGTGGCGTTATCGAAAATGCCTGCCACTCCCTCGAGAGCGGGCAACGGCGTTTCGCGCCATATCTCCAAGAATCGCGGCCAATACCAGCGCGGTAGAGAAATGATCTGGTTTAAATCAAGATCGGCCCAGCTTCGGATCGGGGTAAAGGTGACAAACTGGAAAAGGAAATAACCAAACCCAAGGAGCGCGAAGGCAATCCAAATGCGTTTATAACGCCGAATGCAACGAAACCCGTCTCCCAGTGCCCGCCGCACCGGATTGAAGAACATCACAATCGCATAGCCAGCGCAAAGTCCAAGCAGCGGATACAGTGGCGGCAGGTGTCGCCACATTGCGGCGAGAGTCGAAGCCGGAGTGATGGAGCACTGGAGTAATGGAGCAATGCGAATCAGATCAATCACTCCACCACTCCATTACTCCATTACTCCATCCCTAACGGATGAGCCCCCAGTGCGGAGCAAACGGCCAGTAAACTAACAAACCACGCCCCACGAGGTTTTCTTCAGGCACTGCTCCCCAATAGCGGCTATCATAGCTGTTGTAACTGTTGTCCCCCAAAGCAAAGGAACCATCCTGTGGTACGGTGAACGTACGATCTGGCTGCGACAGGTAATCACGGCCTAAGGCATAACCGCGATAAGGGGGTTTCGCCGACATGACCCGCTCAAAACCGTAACCCTCTGCTTTCTTGCCATTCACGTAGAGAAACGGCGAGTCGATTCTCAAACGATCGCCGGGCAGTCCGGCCAGCCGCTTGATATAAAATGGCGAGCCGGCCTCAGGATCTTCGCGAATACCCGGAATGTGATTTGTCCGAAAAACAAAAACGTCGCCACGATGCGGCTTAACAAAGTTGTAAGTAAACTTATCGACGAACACCTGGTCGCCAGTATCAATCGCGCCTCTGGCAATGATGTCGCCACGATGATAAATGCGGCCTGGGAAAACATTGAAATCATGGCTGAGCGTGTCGGGCGGCGCATAGACCAGATATTTTTGCCGCTGGCAGATCAACTGTGAAAGCGTAAAGAAAAAAAACATTTTCTTTGGCTGAATTTCAAGAAGCTGATCATCCTCGCGGGAAACAACATTGATGTAGTTGCGACCCCGGACGATGAACTCGCCAATCTGTCGCAGAAGGTTCGGCCCGGGAGCTGTGCTCGGATAACCAATAATGCCGTTCAAGGTCGGCTGCATCGAGCCGGTTGGAATCTTAAACGGCTGCAAGAAATAGGAGCGAATGCCCACTGCCACAACGATGGCCACCAAAATCACCTCGCAATTCTCCCGCCAATGCGACTCCCACGTCACCGGCGTCAGCCTGTGAAGAGTTTTATCCAGCGCATCGGCTGTGCTGTGTATTCTCTCGCGATCTCTCTGCCATAACGCTTCGCGGAGATCCTTCATGCCCGCAGTGATTTGGTCGCGGTCCGCGCTACTGAGCTGATCGTCCTTATAGCGCAAATACTTCCGGGCGTGTCGCAGGAGTAGCCTGCTGTGTTTCACTTGGCGCGATGTAAACATGAATTAGAAAATGACGAAGCAGGAATGTCGAATGACGAATGAATGTTGAAGCCCTAACAGGTGAGGCAACAAGCGAAATAAACGGGCCGACGTTTCACATTTGTCATTCGGATTTCGTCATTGTGCTTTTAGCACTTCAATAAACGCCTCCTGAGGAATGTTGATCTTTCCAATGCTCTTCATCCGTTTCTTTCCTTCCTTTTGTTTCTCCAGCAGCTTCCGTTTGCGCGTAATATCGCCGCCGTAGCATTTCGCGGTTACGTTTTTTCGCAATGCCGAAACGCTCTCACGCGCAATAATTTTTCCGCCGATAGCTGCCTGAATCGCCACCTGATAGAGCTGTCGCGGAATTACTTCCTTTAGTTTGGCCGCCAGCTGGCGTCCCCTCGCCTCCGCGCGATCTTTGTGCACGATCGTAGAAAACGCATCCACCGGCTCGCCATTAACGAGCACATCCAGTTTTACCAATTTCGCCGCGCGATAGCCGGCGTGCTCGTAATCCATGGAACCGTAGCCGCGTGTAATGCTCTTAATCTTGTCATTAAAGTCGACGAGAATTTCGTTTAGCGGCAATTCGCAATGCAACATTACCCGTCGTGTATCGAGCGATTCAGTGCGCTCCATGTGGCCGCGTTTCTCCAGAATTAATTGCAGAATGTCGCCGATATTTTCATTCGGGCAGAGTACGTACGCCTTTACGATCGGCTCACGAATTTCCTGGATCATAGTCGGATTAGGCAGGTGCGCAGGATTGTCGATCAACAATTTTTCTCCGCCTGTGGTGATCACCTCATAGATGACGCTTGGACTCGTGGCGATGATGTCCATGTCATACTCGCGCCGGAGCCGTTCCTGGATGATCTCCATGTGCAGCAATCCCAGAAATCCGCAGCGAAATCCAAATCCGAGCGCAACGGAACTCTCCGGTTGATAGATGAACGCGGAATCGTTCAGACGCAGCTTTGCGATTGCCGTCTTCAAATGTTCGAAGTCGCCGGTATTGATGGGATAGATCCCACTGAAGACCATGGGATGAATTTCCTGGAAACCCGGAAGCGCTTCGCGCGCGGGATGACGCTGATCGGTGATGGTATCGCCGATCTTCATGTCTGCAGTCGACTTAATGTTTGCGATGAAATAACCGACATCGCCAGGGTTTAGCTTTTCCTGTGCGAGCATCTTCGGCGTAAAGACGCCCACCTCTTTGATCTCAAAGCGCGCATTATTATTCATCAACGTGATTGCGTGATTCGCTTCCATTGTTCCGGAAACGACACGCACATAACCGACCACGCCGCGATAAGCATCAAAGACCGAATCAAAAACTAGCGCGCGCAATGTCTGGTCTAACGGTGGTCGCGGCGGGGGGACGCGTTTCACGATTGCCTCAAGAATTTCCTCGATGCCGATCCCCATCTTTGCGCTCGCATCGATTGCTTCCTCGGCAGGAATCGCGAGAATTTCTTCCAACTGGCGATGGACCGAGGCCACATCGGCATTCGGCAGATCAATCTTATTGATGATCGGCACAATGGTGAGTCCCTGTTTGTGCGCGAGGTGAACATTCGCCACGGTTTGCGCTTCGACTCCCTGCCCCGCATCGACAACCAACAGCGCGCCCTCGCACGCTGCGAGGCTACGCGAAACTTCATAGCTGAAATCGACGTGCCCGGGAGTATCGAGCAGGTTCAATCGATATTTTTGCCCGGATTTGCTCGTGTAACGCATCGCCACTGGATGCGCTTTGATCGTGATCCCGCGCTCCCGCTCCAAGTCCATTGAGTCAAGAAGCTGGTCCTGCCTTTCCCGCTCGTGAATCGTGCCGGTGCGCTCGAGCAATCGGTCCGACAACGTCGTTTTGCCATGATCGATGTGCGCGATGATGCAGAAGTTGCGCGTAAACTCAATTCCCATTGAAGTGGGCACTATGCGGGCGCGGCTGGGCACGGTCAATTAGTGCACAGTGATCTGCTAGCCGAAATCCCAAAGAAAATCGCTCGACCGCGCAGTCGGTGTCGATGTACGTCGATGTGCGCAACGTCTCCCTTCCGTCGAAATCGTGACAATTAGAATCTAGACACCGTCGCAGGTGAGCGCACAGTGAGAAGCGAGCAAACCCGCACTGCAAACGGTCGTCAATTACCGCTAAACTGCTAAGAGTCGGCGCTCATGGCTTCCTGGCCTTCTTTTGGAATATCTTCAGGAACTTCGCTTCCCGATTTCCGGAGAAGAATGTTGAAAGCAGGTACGATGAAGTGTGTAGCAATGTTTCTGATCGTTTCTTTTGTGTGCTTATCGCACACATTCGCGGTTTTACGGCCGCTGTTTCCGATCAAGCCAGAGCCACCATTTGCAAACACAGACCGTAAGCAATGAACCGCTCCGCGCGTAAAACCGACTTCTGGATTTTGCCGCAGGGAACGCTAACGCTCGTTAGGCCGCTCACTCAGAGGGCGAGTGAATGGATTAGCCAACACGCTCAGGATGATTCGCAGTGGTTTGGCCCTGCCCTCGTCATCGAACGCCACTATCTCGCAAACCTACTCAACGGAATGGTCCAGGACGGACTGCACGTAACGCAATGATCTGGAAGAACCATTGGGTCAGTGGTGGCAGATACTGCGCGCAATCCGAGCTTACTCTTGCTGATCAGCGTCGACGGTAGGCCTCACACCATCCTAACTCCTGGAGTTTCGCCCTGTTCGGGCTCGCAGTTCCAGAATCCGCCTGAGTGTGATCAGGGCAGCTTGGCCAGGATCTTCTCCATCTCGGACGCGGTGAAAGCGCGCAATGTCTGCGTCCGTATGTTGCCCAGCATATCTCCCCCCAGCAACACGCTGGCCGCCGTCTCGTCGTCGGGAGCATCGAAGACGCAGACTTGGTCATATTGCCCAAGTGTCCAATACATTTGCTTAATGCTTACTCCCATCGACTCCACCTTGGAGGCCCAGTCAGCTACGCGCTGGGTCGTTTCCTTTGCGGCCTGGATACCCTTGTCAGTGAATTGCACCAAACTGATGTACGTCGCCATACTGTTATTCCTTTATTCTCCGAGTTCGTTTCGATCCGACTGAGATAAAGTCAATGCTAGGGCTGCCGACTCCGAGGGTCAAATGACAGGGAATACAGACGCTCAATTCCGTTGCTTCCGGACCGAAAGAATCGCTCGACCGGATGCCAAATTTCCAGATAGATTCGAACATGCCAAAGCTCATTATCAGCGGGACTACGTATGAACTTGTTGACGACCTGATCACAATCGGGCGCGGTCCGGACAACACGATAGTGATTAATAACCCTTCGGTCTCGGCGAGGCACGCGCATTTGCAGTTGGCCGGCGAAACATACCGGTTGAAAGATCTTGGTTCGACCAACGGGACACACGTTAATGGTAAGCCGGTTACCGAAACGCTACTAAGCTTTGATGATCGGATCCGATTTGGCGCGACTGAAGCCCGCTTCGAATCGGACGCGACCGGATCGCGAGCGCTTCCTGAGCTCGAGGAGATCAAAGCAAGACCAGCAGAACTGAGCGCCGCCCCTGCGGATTTTATCAATGTTTCTCCGTTTCGGCGCCAAAAACAGCAGACCGACCCGCTTCGCAATGGAATTTTTATCGGTTTGGCTGTTGTGCTGCTCGTGTTTCTAGGAAGCATGATTGCAGTGGTGATGATGCACGCCCCGGCTCTCTGACGCATTTCGCCAAAGCACCAAATCCCAAGATGCGTGGTGCGCAAGCAGGTTTGAATATTAGAGCTTGGGATTTCCTTGGATTTTGGAGCTTTAATCCGGTTGATTGTTTTCACCCGCCATCTCGCTAAGACATATCCCGATTGTGCTTCATAATGAGCAATTCCAAGCGCCTGCTACTTTTCGATATCGATGGAACCCTGATTCACTCTGGCGGCGCGGGTGTGCATGCGCTTAAATCGGCTTTCAAAGAACGTTTCGGTGTAGCTGACGATCTGCACGACATCGAAATCGCCGGCATGACCGACTCGGGCATCGTCGTCAGCATCTTGAACAAGCATAAAATTCCGGCGACGAACGAAAACATGAGCGCCTTCCTGGATAGCTACGTGCATTTTCTTTCGCTCGAATTGCCGCGTCGCAAAGGCAAGCTGCTTCCGGGCGTTCTGGAATTGCTTCGGCGCCTCAAGTCGCGGTCGCATCTCGTGCTGGCGCTTCTTACTGGCAATGTATCCCGCGGTGCGCAGCTCAAGCTCGAGCATTACGGTGTCTGGCACTTTTTTGAATTTGGCGCCTTCGCCGATGATCATCGAGATCGTAACCGGCTCGGACCGTTCGCTCGCGCGCGCGCAGGCGAGAGACACGGCCGAGAGTTTGCCGCCTCTGAGATTGATGTAATCGGAGATACACCGCGCGACATTGCTTGTGGCAAGGCCCTAGGCGCGCGCACCGTCGCCGTGGCGACCGGCACCTGGAGTCGCGATCGACTTGCCGAATATCATCCGGATTTTTTGATCGACGACCTTTCAAATGTGGAAAAAGTGATCGATACGCTCGGATGGTGATCCATTGACGAATGAAGGGTTGAATGAAAAAGAAGAACGCGTCCCCACCCCCTCCAAAGCCGTATCGAGACCGGCCCAATGTGCTGCCACTCAAGGGCGAAATCGATCTTCACGTTTCTCCAGTCGTCACGGCATCACTCACCGCAATGATCGAAAAAAAACCGGAACGCATGGTGATCGATCTTTCGGATGTGACTTACATCGATAGCGCAGGTCTGGCGGCTCTTATTCAGGCAATGCAAAAAGTGGAAGCGTACGGTGGAAAATTTTCGCTCGCTGGCTTGCAGGAGACTGTGCGCTCAATTTTCGAAATCTCGCGGCTCGATCAGGTGTTCCAGATCTTCCCGGACACGGATACCGCGCTGGCCGCCACATGAAACGGCCTCAAGCGTAGAACCAAGACGGAAAGATCGCGCCTCTCCGGCTGCTATACGATGGGAGTCCACGCATATTCGTCGGGACTCGGGGTCATTCGTGTCTGTTGGATAATTTTCATAGTAGTCTGGTTGGTGGGAGCCATTTCGACCAAGCGCACGATCTATCGCGAAAGCAGCGCGGAGCGAGCCCGTTACTGGCTAGTCCTGCTAATCGGCTATTTTCTGGTGATCAAATCGAGCGTTTTGCCGGCCCCGTTCAATTGGATCATCATTCCGCACACCACATTAAGCGCCTGGGTTGGTGTCTTTCTGTGCGTTAGCGGGCTCGTATTTGCCATTTGGGCAAGAGTGATACTCGGAAGAAACTGGAGCGGCGTGATCACGTTGAAAGAAGGACACGAACTCATTGAACGCGGGCCTTACCGCGTCGTGCGTCATCCTATTTACACAGGAATCCTTGCCATGTTTGCCGGCACCGCCATCGCCATGCGGTATTTCGGCGGATGCTTAGGCTTGCTGTTCGTGTTCGTGAGTTTCTGGCTGAAACTCAAGCGCGAAGAAGATTTGATGCTCAAACGTTTTCCGGACAAATACGCCGTTTATCAGCGCAGAGTAAAACGCATCATTCCGTTTCTTGTTTAGCCACGCTGCATAGGATCGCGAGCGTCTCGTTGATGTTTTGTGAGATGTCGAATTGCGCTGCGAGCTGGCTGTTTGTCGATCTCGCTGCCGCGCGCCGCGAAGGATCGGACCAGAGTCGAATCGCATCGCGCAAAGCGAGAAGATCCCGTGAGTGATCGACAATTGATCCGTGGACACCATCCTCGATGATTTCGCTAAAACCGTTGGAACGCGTCGTGATCACGGGCAAACCACAGGCAAGCGCTTCCAGACAGGCATTGGAAAATGGATCGTAAATCGTAGGCAAAATAAAAATGTCCGCGGCGGCGTAAATACGCAGCATATCAGCAACTTCGCCGAGAAATTGCACCGGCTCTTCGCGCCAAAAACGCAGGCGCTTCTTGTAAAGCCTTGCATTTCCGCGACCAGCAACGAGCAGCCGGATCTTGCGCTCCTTGCAAAGCGCCGCTGCCTCGATAGCAAAAAGCACCCCTTTGCGTTCCCATCCAGAGCCAGCAAATAACAGTGCGATTTGATCTGGCTTCAAATTCAATTCCTCGCGCGACTTTTCGCGAAGCTCCGGGCCGAACCGAAATTTCTCCACTGGGACCCCGTTGTGAACAATGTCGATCCTGTTTGTCGGATAACCATAAAGATTCACGATTTCATCCTTGACCATTAGCGAGCCGGCAATCACGCGCTTGGTGTTGCCACCGGAAAAAAGCGATTGTTCCAGACGTAACAGATCCTGATGCTTGGAACTGAGGCTCCGGACAAATCGTTTCAGAGGCAGTTCGAACTTTCTTCTCCGCTCAAGCCAGGCGCGATGGACTCCATCGCCAGCCCGATAAACGTCGCAGCTCCAGACGCGCTCAAGACTGAACAGGATATCGACCCGAAGTTGGGCGCGCATTCGTTCCAGCTCGCTGGCAAATTCGATCGGCGATTTAGAACGCAAGTGCGTGATCGATCCAAACGGCCACTCACTGTCCGGCCAGTCATTAGTCGCTACAAGCTGCAGGTCATTTCCGGCTTCCATCACCCCACGCGCGAGGCGTTTCAAGTACGCCTCCGCGCCGCCAGTCGGCGAATAACCGCGCCGGACAAAGGCAACGCTGAGATTTTTTTTCATGCCACTCAAAACCATCTGGCCATTTCGGCTCGCGTAAAGCCGGGTCCGGCACCGAGTGACGAATGACGAAGCACGAATGACGAAAGAAACCCGAATGACAAAATCCGAAACCGCGCCGACGCCCCCGCATAACTCTTCTTTATTCGAGCTTCGTCATTCATTCGGCATTCGTGCTTCGTCATTAGCTAAGACCTGTGTCTCTCAAAAATGAAGGATATGTCCAGTCGGCTCCAGACGAAACAAGCGCCACTTTACACGCCTCATGTTCGCCAGAATAGTTGTAAGCCGATGCTGGGTGAAACCCTAAACGCTACTCAGTCATTACGTTCCGCTTCACCTGCAGTTCGTACTTTACCGAGGCATTTGCTTTATTCGATTTTTGCCCGCATCGGAGGTTCCGGCCTGGATACGGATGCATTTGAGACCCTGCGTGCATCGTATCGCGGGGGATTCCTGGGCAAAGCGATCGCTTATGATAACAGGCAGACGGAAATTCCTGCTTCGTTGATCCATTCTTTGCGCTGGC
>WNFY01002994.1_pt1 | contig 29127 bp, 39 predicted proteins | sample 5400091 | NCBI WGS metagenome assembly WNFY01 (sample SAMN13153364, study PRJNA577476) | soil metagenome | isolation source: 60 cm soil or saprolite under grassland replicate 1 | place: USA:California | collected 2016-06-15 | reverse complement strand
CTGCCCACGGCGACGTCGGGGCTGGCGAGCAGCCGCCGGATGTCGTCGGCGCCAGTGACACGGTCCATGGCCAGGACGCATGGCTTGACGGCCTAGTACCGCCCGCTGGCGTTGATGTCCTCATCGATGCCAGACAGGCGGAGGGTCTCGCTGGCCCCGGTGAACACGCTGGCGCCCTCGGGTATCAGATCTTTGATGCGGGTACGCGCGGCGGCGGCGGCGTCGAGGATTTCGACGGTGAAACCGTGTGCCGTCAGCGCAGCGGCCGTCTGCTCGAGGCGCTGCTCTGGCGCCGGGTCGGCGAACAGTGTTGCCGCAATTGGGGGTAGTCATGGTGCCTCCTGGACTGGTAGTGGTGTGGCGGGTCGCAGGGCGCAGGTGGTGCCGGATCGGCGTGGCCCGGCCCGCGGCGCGGTGACGGCGGCGTCGGGTGTCAGCACGCCGCTGTGCTTCGGGCATCTCCGGCCGCCCGAGCCGCACCGAACCCACGCCGCCGACAAGGCGGGCTGCAACTCATCGCTTGCCACACGGGCCGCTATGGGCCCGCACTTGCCAGCCGCCGTCCTTGATGCCCTGCTGACCCCACTCCGCGACAGCCAGCATGATCGTTCCCACTTGGGCGAATCTCGTTCCCACTTGGGCATACAAGCATTCGAAAAACTAGTCGGGACGGCCGGATTTGAACCGGCGACCCCTTGACCCCCAGATACCGGCAAGGCAAGCGTCATCCCAGATCAGGCCAGGTCAGGCCACGTAAACGGGTCCGCTAACGTCCTCCGCGATCCGCCCGGATACAGGGGTGTTGCTGTACTCCACTGCTGTACGGCCGGGGAGGCCGCCACAGCGCAAAGCCAGTCCGGGTAATGATCTCGATCATCCCAGGTGACACGCTTGTGCTCCAGTACACCATTCCGACCTGATAGACAACTTTCGACGCATACGCTCGCTTTCGGGCGTTTTCGGTGTCGGCCTGTGACAACTTTCCCCACGGCTTCAAGGGCACGCCTTCGGCGCGCCAGCCGGGACGGCCTCCGCCGCGCTCCGGGCGCAGACCGCGAGACACCAGGCAGCCGATCCGGCGCAGCACCCGCGGTCAGCGGCTCAGGTCGCCGAGGTCCGCCGCCGCTGGCGGCGGCAGCGTCGCCGCTTCCTCCGGGCGGAAGCCCTGCGTCGCGGCGGCTGCCTCGCGCGGTCTCCCCGCACCCGGCCGCTGACGGTGCAGGCCGTGGCGCCTGGTGACCGCGCCTGCAAGAGCTGACCGGGCCATCCTCCTCGCGCCAGCCACCCTGTCACCGGGACAAAGATCACCGTCAAGGGCGCTCGCTGCGCTCGCGTCGCTGCCGCGATGGCGCTACGCGCCACCCTGGACACTGATCTTCCCCGGCAAGTTCCCGCGCCTATCAGGAGGACAGGGCTCCTTCTTCGGCAGACTTCGCTTGACGCTTAAGTGTCAAGATCCCGACATGGGCCGGATGACGAACTGAGCGACAACGCAGCACACCGGGCAGTGACTTGAGGGACGCTAACGGACCGCACCGCGCCGCCAACCTTGCGTCTTGCAATCGTGGCGGGCTTGGCTTGGCCTCGTGAGGCGGCAAGCCGGGCAACAATGAAGATCACGGGTCCCGGCTCGAGATCTAGGCGGGTCGGGCAGGGACGATATCTGTAGGTCCATCGCGTTGTGGGAAACGTAATGCCATACTGAGCCAATGCCAGACATCTTCCTCACGGTGGGAGCATCGGTCGTCAAGGCTGCTCTTCAGGTATGGCTTCGCGGCGACACGCCTGCCGCTGATGCTAGCGCTTCGATTGTCGATCTGCTCAGAACAAGACTTTCAGGCGACCTTGATCAGCGCAAAGCTCAGAGATTTTTCGAAGATCTCGAAGTGCCGATCTCCCATCGTCTGAAAACGCTTCGTGACAAAGAGTTTCCAATTCTACCAAATTACGAGCTAAACGCAGCTGTGCTAGCAGCTGGCATAAGTTTTGATAGAGCGAAACTTAATACGCAGAAATTGCTCGTACGGGACCTAGACCCGCTCTCTCTTGAGCAACTAATCCGAGCGGATAGTCAGGCCGCGACCCGTGATCTATCTGCTGACGGCACGGCTTTCTATGATCGCATGATCAGTGAGGGAGCGGCTTATATCGTAGAAATAGCGGACAAGCTGCCGCGCTTTCAGGTCGGTGCCTTCACGGAGCTGCTCCGTCGCGACAGAGAAATTCTGCATCTAATCACTGAAGTGTTAGACCGCATACCAGAGAAAGCATCAGGCAAGGGGCCAGATGCTCGCTTCCGTACAGCATACGTGCGCCACTTGGCGACGAAACTTGACCGACTGGAACTATTCGGCCTTGACTTCGAATCATCGTGGTATCAACTGAGCATAGCTTACATTAGCCTCCGCACTAGCGACACCGAGCTAGCCGAGGCACAGAGCATCGAGGATTGGTTGGCAGCCCATCAGCGCGGTCTGGTAATCGGAAGAGCAGGCTCTGGGAAAACTACGATACTCCAATGGCTCGCGGTGCGTGCGGCACGTGCCGACTTTACGACCAATCTGGCGCTTTTCAATGGTTACGTGCCATTCTTTGTCCGGCTGCGCGAATATGTCAACAAGTCACTTCCGACCCCGGAAGAATTCATTGTTAACGTCGCCCCAATGCTAGTATCGGAGACTCCGGAGAGTTGGATTCGCAATCGACTTCGAAATGGACAAGCCTTCGTGCTCATCGATGGCCTCGATGAGCTGCCCAATCCTGAGCGGGACCGTGTTGCAAGTTGGCTAGCGGACCTCATCGACCTTTTCCCATCAGTACGCTATGTCATAACGGCGCGTCCAGCTGCCATACATCCCGACCTGCTATCTGGCCTCGGGTTCTCAAGTACCTCGCTGGAAGCCATGTCACCGTCGCTCGTGGCGGCCTTCATTCGCCAATGGCACCAGGCCGCCCGACACACCTCAATCGATAATGAAGATCGCGAGAGGCTAAGCAGATATGAGACTTCTTTGCTGACGGCTGTCGAGGATGACCGATACCTCCGTGATCTGGCTGATACGCCGCTGCTCGCTGGCCTCCTTTGTGCTCTAAACCGTCACCTTCGTTCACAGTTGCCTCGCCGACGAGGTGAGATCTATGACCGCGCTTTGACTATGTTTGATCAACGTGACCGAGCCCGGGACATCGGAACGGGCGTGGCCGTCCTTGACCTTGCTGCCAAGAGCCACCTACTTTCAGAGCTAGCACTTTGGATGATCCGAAACGGTAAGTCCGAGATCGACTCGGAGTCCGTGATCGACCTGCTGACGCGTTCATTGACTACGTTGCCTACATATTCGAAGTTCGCTGGCGCTGATGTGTGTCGTTTCCTCCTGGAGCGCAGTGGCCTTCTCCGCGAGCCGGCTGCAGATCGAATCGACTTTGTCCACCGCACCTTTCAGGAATATCTTGCGGCCCGAGCAGCGGTCCATGAGAATGCTATCGGTGAGCTTGTTCGGAATGCAGGCGATGTGCAATGGCGAGAGGTTGTCGTCCTTGCTGCCGGGCAGGCCAACCGACCGCAAGCCACACAACTTATTCAGGGGTTGCTAGGCAGGCCTATCTCAGGTTCACGAAGGGTGCGTCGGATTCTTGCTGTCGCTTGTGTGCAGGAGATCGACAGTATTGACCTCTTCTTGCGACGTTCTGTGGAAGATGTGATACCAGGCCTCCTTCCACCGCAGACGATTGAACAAGCCGAACAGCTGAGCGGAGTCGGCCTTCGTCTGATTCCAGTGCTATCTCGACAATGGAAGAGGGACCAGAAAAGGGTACCCGAGACTATTAGAGCAGCGAGCCTTATCGGTGGCCCCGCAGCGCTCGACCTCATCGAGATGATTGCAGCGGCATATAGCGGACGCGGTGTTCGCAGGATTCATTCGGAGGCAACACGTGCATGGCAATACTTTGATGCCGAAGACTATGCGCGCCGGGTTCTAGGACCTTTGGGCGCTGATAATCAACTCATCGCAGACCTCCGGCAATTGAAAGCGGCTCGCCACTTGACCTCAGCAAATGCAGTATTCCTGGAGCCGCCTGCGGCAGATGGATCAGACCTATCGAGCCTGGCGGCATTGCCCCAGCTTGGAAATTTGACTGTAGCAGGCATGGATAATCAAGGTCTGCGTGCCCTTGCCGTGCTGAGCAACTTGAATCACCTAGGCCTGTGGTATTTTACGTCTGGCGATTTGAGCAATCTTCCGCAGTTGCCGGATGTCACAACCTTGTCGATAATAGACCCACCACGACTGACGAGCCTCTATGGAATTGAGCGGCTTCCTAGGCTTATTCACATTGAGCTATCCGGTTGCGCTAGTTTGCAGCATCTCGGCGCCCTAGTCGGCTTGCCAGAACTAAAAAGTATCAAACTACACAGGTGTGGCAAACTGGACGTCCAATTGCTGGCTGACCGACCAGAACTTCAGATCGCTGTTGACGACGATACATTTTTGCTTCATTCAGAGATGCTTCCTCGAGGCGCACTTTTGCATGCCATTGAACCAAGAGACCGTGAAAAGTAAAGACGGGCCCAGCCAATTGCGATCTGCGTGACGGATCGTGAAAGCTGGCCAGTCGTGCCCAGCCACGTGCCCGATGAGCCGGGCAGCGACCGTTCTTCACGGGAACTCACGGACAAGCGGCACAGCTGCCCTACCTTCAGCGCAGTCGACGAGTGCTCACATGCCCAACACCCAGCCACCTGGTGAGGCGGAAGATGCCGAGCCGACCAACGGCACGTGCCCGTTGCGTGCCCGATGAGCCGGTCAGTGGCCATGCCTCGCGGGTGCTCACGGACAAGCCGACAGGACCGGCGAGCTGCGGGTTAGCTGGTGGCAGCCAGCCTGTTCGCTCATTCCCAAGCTGATAATCCGGCGATGGTCCCGCCGTTTTAGCCCTTGCTGGCTACCCAGTCAGGCTCGCGCTTGAAGTCCGATCCGCCGATCACCAAGGTCAGGCCGGTGCCATCGGACCTGATCACGTACAAGCCGTTCGCCGGATGGGTGAACTCATCAGCGGACGGATCAAGCGCGAACATGACATAGGCGCCATCGGGGGACCACGTGGGCGAGATGGCGAAGCGTCCGCGTGGGTCCGCGAAGAGCCTGCTGAGGTTCGACCCGTCCGGGCTCACAGTCCACAGGTAGCCGTGCGGGAGGTTTCGCGCATCTTGAAAGAGGATCTTCGTTCCGTCAGGTGACCATCTGCCGGAGCCCACAGCCATCGAGGGCGGCGTGATCGGGTGAAGGCCGGTTCCGTCCACGTTGACCACGAACAGCCTTCCCACGCCCTGCTCATCCGGCCGCTCCCTGAAAAAGGCGAGGCGCTTCCCATCCGGCGAGAAGTCGCCTGGGAGGTCCGCGCCGCCCTGCGTATTCCTCGTCACCCGCCGCAGGTCGCCTCCGTCCGAGGCGCGCCCGATGTAGATGCCAGCACGCGAAGGGTGTGTGTCATCCCAGCCCTGGACGGCGATCCGTGTGCCGTCGGGGGCCCAGGCACCTGGGCCGAGGTTCAACGTCTTGCCGGGCAGGGGGATCTTGCGCTCGTGCGAGCCATCCGCGTCGATGATGCCTGTCGTGAGTCTCTGGCCGTCGGGCGCCGACGCGGACATCAGGATATGAGTTCCGTCCGTTGACCACCGAGGGCAGCAGCCGGGCTCCGTAATGCGTCGCTGATGGGTTCCGTCGGCATTCGCGGTAAAGACGGTATCGTCGGCAAACTCGCCGCCGGCGCGGGCGAACAGGATCTTGCCCCGAAGCAGGCTGATCGCGATCGGCGGTGACGACGAGGCGGAGACGGGTGACGTGGAGCTGGGGGACCGAGATGCAGACGAAGGCGGCCTTCCCGAAGACGTGCACGCCGACGCGATCACGACGACCGCGACCGCAGCAAGCCCGAACCTTTTCATTTGTGTTGTCCCTCCGGCCGCATCAGCGACGTCCAAGAGCTATCAGCTTCGACGAAGGAATTCTCGCGCCGGGACCTAACAAAAGGCAACACTGCTGTCCAGGGCGGACCGCGCCCTGCCCTGTGGCTCTCAACAGTCTTGTAAACGGCAGGACTGCCGTGCCCGCTGCGTGCCTGATGAGGCAGTGAACCGAAGCGAACAGCCGTCACTCCCGGACAAGCTGACATGGCGGCGAACCTGGGCCCATGCAGGCAGCTTGGGCGGCCTGGCGAGCTGCTAAGGAGCATGTTGTCGCGAACGCGGGGGCGCTGCCCCCGAACCCAACACCGCGGACTTAAGGCTTATCGGGGTCACAATGATGCCTTGACCTGTGGCTTTTCCGTGTAGCGTATGGCGGTTTGCCCGCGGCGGGGGCTCCTGGTAGGCGTTTGGGTGTCTAGTCCACACCATCCCAGGAGCCCTTGTGCTTTCTTATCTGCCTGACGTTGCCGGTGCAAGCCGGACATCGGAGTCCCTGGATGCGGGGACTCCTGCGGGAACGGTCGTGGTGCGGGCCGCTGACCTGCGGGTGCGCGGCGGGGAGACGGTCACGGCTGGGGATGCGGTGCCGTCGGCAGGCGAGCTGGCGGTGTTCTGCCGTCCGGTGGTGACGGCCCCGGCCGTGGCCCGCCGCGACGGGCGCGTGCTGGCGGGCGGGTGGCTGCCGGATTTCGTGCGGCTGGGCGAGCTGGAGCGGCATCTCGGCGACGGGGTAATCGAGGCGATCGCGGACGCCGCGATCGCGAAGGGGCGGCTGAGAAGGCGAGAGCGGCGGCGGATCATGTCGTATCCGCTGGTCATCCGGCTGATGGTCGCGATGACCCTGATGCCGGACGGGTCGTACTGCGAGTCGCTGGCCCGTCTGGCGGGGCTGCTGGCGGACGTGCCGTTCGCCCTGGACTGGCACGTGCCCACGGAGAAGGTCATCACGGACTGGCGGGTGCTGGTCCCGGCGGATGTGATGGAGTCCGTGTTCTGGGAGGCGGCCGGGCCGCTCATCGGCGATGACGAGCCGTCGGCGGTGCTGCTGGCCGGGATGACGGTGTGCGCGGCCGACGGGATGCTGGTGAACCTGGCGGACACGCCGGAGAACCGGGCGATGTTCGGCTGCACGGGCACCGCGGAGCAGGACGGCGAGGGCGCGGCGCCGTTCCCGCAGCTGCGGATCGTGGCGCTGACCGCCCGGGCCGGCCGGGCCATGCTGGGCGCCATCCCGGGAAGCTCCCGGGCCGGGGAGCAGACCCTGCTCAGGCGGCTGGCCCGTCGCCGCCCGGAGCTGTTCGCCGGCCGCGTGACCTGCTTCGATCGCAACTTTCCCGGTCATGAGCTGATCAGCACGATCCTGGATGCGGGCGGGCACGTCGTCGCCCGGGTGAGCGCCACGGTCGCGCTGCCGCTGGAGCCCGGCGGCGGCTGGCTGCCCGATGGATCCCGCCTGACCTGGCTGAACGCCCCATCCGGGAAGAAGCAGGACCGGCTGCCGGTCCGCGCCGCCGAGCACAACGTGGTCCTGCCCGGCGGCGACGGGCAGGAAGTATCCGGGACCTGCACCGTGATCACCACTCTCCTGGACCACGAGACCGCGCCCGCGGACCAGGTGCGGGACACGTACCTGACCCGGTGGAGCGCATCGGAGACCACGTTCGGCGAGGACAAGGCGACCATCACCGGGGCCGGGAACCGCACCTCCGGCCCGGTGCTGCGGTCCGGATCCCCGCGGCTGGTCATCTCCGAAGCCTGGGCCTGGCTGACCGGCACCCAGCTCGTGCGTGCCAGCGCCGCCGCCGCGCTGCGCAGCGAGGCGGCCGCGGCCCGCGCCCTGCGCCGCAGGGACCAGGAACCGGTCACCGCCGACGAGGAATCCTTCACCGCCACATGGCGTCACGCGGTCCGCTCCATGACATCCTCCCAGGTCACCGCGTCATCCTCGCTGGAGGCGATCGCCGCAGCAGCCCGCGCCGCCGCCCGCGCCGCCCTGCACACCCTGAACAGCCCAGGGCGGCAGCGTCACTCAAAGCGCGCCCAGAAAGCCAGCCCGAAATTCCGGCACGCTACCGCGACCAGGCAAACCATCACCGGGAAACCGCGGGTCACCGTATTCGCGCCCGGCTTCCCGTAACCCGCGGCTGCAGCCGGAACCCGTCAGGAAGGAAAAACCGCCCCGCCCGCCGGGGCCGCGGACCGTGGAACCGCGCGCCATCCCCGCCGCGACACGCGGGCCGAAACCGTGCCCGCACTCCAGCGGCGGCACCACGAAACCAGACTCAAAGACCGACACGGAGCACCAGAGCGGTAACACCCCGGAACGCCACAAACACCTAAAGTCCCTGGTGTTGGCCCCCGAACCCCCGGCCCTTCCTCGGAGATGGGGAGCAAGGGGGAAGGTCATCTCCTCGCCCGGGCAGGCAATGCCCTACCCCGGAACCTCCGGGGACGGCAAGGGCTCGCTTCGATCGACCCTGCGGGCAGACCCTTGCCGTCCCCGGAGAACCCGGGGTAGCTCGGAGAGTGCCCGACCGAGGAGATGACCTGACGCGCGGCGATCGTGCGCCGTGCCATTAACGTGCCATTAGCCAGGGTGATCACCGGTGAGCTACGGCTACCAGCGGCTACCCGAACGCCCACGTCAGAGCCGATGACCGCGAAGTGCGGGCAGCCTTCCAAGCTGGTCATGCAGGTTCTCAGACCTCACAGGGGCCGACATCGGCACAAACTAGCGGCGGGCAGCCAGTCTGACCCGATGGTCGACCGCCGAGGCCGCCAGGTGCTGGTGACCCTTGCCGTGAAACTCAGAGACACACATCAGAAGTGAGCATCAGGGCTGGATGGGCGACCCGATAACTGACAAACAGGCCGAGTAGATGTCTCTATCAGTCTTAGTCTCGGCTGAACAACAGCTGCATGACTTGTCTGACGGCCTTCGATGGCGGTGAGCACTAGTCCAAACACGTAGCTATTAAGATCTTCCGGGGTAATGGCCAGCTCGCGCGCTACCTCACTAACGGAAATCCCTTTGATCCGAAGCGAAGTGAACACCTTCGTTAGTAGTTGTGAACCTTCTCGTTGAATACCATCCGGCTCGTTAGTTCGATACCCGCGCCGACCGAGCTCCATGCAAGTGGTTCTGTAATGCCAGTCAGAAAGCATTCCGATGTCATGCAACCTGTAGGCAAGGGCAAGCGCTGCGACGTTCCAGATCTTCTTTCCCACTAGGATCTGATCCACAAGCGGTGCCGCTGGCATGTGCGCCACGACACTTTCACGAGGCATTAGCAAGGCACTTGCGAAATCGTTGGCCTCCTGTTCAGCCTGCACTCGCGTAAGGTCGTGGCCTTGAGCGTGCATGACAAGGTGACCCAGTTCATGTGCAGCATCGAATCTGCCTCGCTCAGCAGTCTTCATTGTGTTCAGAAAGACAAACGGCACACCTCCATTGTAGAAGGAAAATGCGTCTACATCAGAGTACTCTGGCGCGAGGGAAAAGACTCGAACGCCATGAGACTCTAGAAGATGCACCGTGTTTCCTATCGGTGCGAACCCTAGATTCCACCTTGCGCGCACGATACCTGCTGCGGTTTCAGGATCAGGCTTGTTGAGCGAAGGAAGATCGGAGGCCGGTAGGTGGTAACGCTCATTCATCCAGTCATGAAACTCTGCTGCGAGCCGTCCCACGCTGAGGGCGATATCCCGTTTACGTGCTGACAGTTTGCTACGTGCGCGGAATGAGACCTGATCAGTCGTTATCGGCTCAACCTCTGAGGCATAGAAGAACGGAACCGGGAACCCAAGGAGTTCAGCGAGACTATCCATTACCTGTGCAGAGGGGACCTGCCGTCCATTCTCATAGTTCGAGACACTCTGTGCAGTAATCCCTATGCGTTCAGCAACCTCCACGTGCGTAAGGCCCCGGCGTTTCCGGGCGAGGATCATGCGGGACGCGGTAAACAACGTGACCTTCGGCCTTTCTGTATACCATGACGTTTTTACTTCTCGCCGAACGGCACCTCATATTCGCCTTCTCCGCCGTCATCGTCGTCGTCCGTCCACGGAATGACGCCATCGAAGCGAAGTTCTGGCAGCGGTATGCGCCGTGCGTACCTAGTAATGTATCTAGTCTCTCCGGTTTCCGAGGGCAGGGACAGTTCTGAGCTAATCGTGACGTAGTCGCCAAACAGGCGCCGGTAGCTAATCAGGAACCAGGTCTGTAGCTGCGCGAGATCCTCGGAGTCGAGGTCAACCTCTTGCGGATCGGCCATCCGCGGAAACAAGATCATCTGCTGCTGATTACGGGCAGCCAGTCTGATTTTGCCTTCGCCCACTGGGCGTCTGCTTCTGGGCTGATGAGGGCCAGGCCATCCGGTCCGATAGTCGCCCAGCAGGACACCGATTGCGATGGTCCGGTCCAGATTCACCACGAGGGGGAGCATATTGAGGTCGAGGCGAGCCCAACCGTCATCAGCGATCTTCCGCTCGCGCAGCACGCGGATGCGCCGGAAGTAGTCCACCGTTCCGCCTGCGTTGCGGGGATCGTTGCCGGTCGTAAGCCTCCGTGCCTCCTCTCCAGCGCGAAGGGCATCATGCAGCTGGTCGAGCTTAACGCCCAGCTTTGCGAGCTGTTCCTCGCAGTCGTCGTTCTGTTCAGGCACTGGCAGAGCCACGAGCGCTCCCGGTTCACTTCTAGTTCCGGCCCCTCAGCTGAGGGATCGAAACTATAAGAGCAGTCGTCCTCCCTGGCATGCAAGGCGACGCGCCGAGCGAGCCACCACCACGCCCTTGATCAACCAGTTCGAATCATGCCATAGCTCGAACATAAGTTCTAGCACCTCCGCAGGCGGCCGGTCTGCTGCTAAGGCCATGACCAGCTACGGACGCAGGACGACAGGCATGGAACATCGCCCCAGGGGACAGGCACTCCTGGACAGGTCTGGACAGTCCGCCCATTACTACGGATCTGAGGGTCCGTGCCCGCTGCGTGCCCGACCGGATGAGCACTCGCGGGCAGCCACGGTCACTCGCGGACAGACAGTCAAGATCCCTGCAGGTCACGGAATCAGCAGGTGGCAGGCGAGCAGCGCCACAGACTTCCCAAGCTGACAGTGAGGTGAATGGAAGCGGGAGGCTAGAAGCGACGGTTCGGGGCGCGTCGCCAAGCCTCCACCGCGGCGGCAAGCGTCACAGGCGTCCAGCCGCTGCCGGTTTCGCTGCCCGCCGACACGGAGAGACGCTGGCCGAAAACGCGAGCGCGAAGGATCACCGTCACAGGCGCGCCGTCGCCGACTTCCGCGACCACACGCAGTGGCCCGGACTTCAGCAGACGCACTCGCCCGGCGTCGGCGATCGCGACCGCAGTTCGGTGGACCTTTGGGTCGACACCCTGGCCGCGGACTACATCCTCAACAAGGACCGCCACCGACGCCACTACAGCTATCCCTCTCATACGCGTGCGATAACGCGTGGCTAATGGCGGTACAAACGGGCCATAGCGGTCACCCGCAGGAACCGGCCAAAAGGCACGGCGAGGACGCGTTTGACCACGTCAACGCGCTATGGATCTCATGGTCAGGGGCGGGATCGAACCACCGGCCTTCCGCTTTCAGGCTGGCAGACGTGTCGCCTGACCACGCAGAGCTTACCGCCACGCACAGAGACGGAGCCCGTGTCTGGCCCATCGTTGACATTAAGTGTCAAGATCGCAAACGGGCAGCACAGCTGTGCAGCAACCGGGCCGACGCCCGATGCCGCAACTAACACCGGGTGGCCACGCACCTGCGGATGCGACCGCCATCGACTATTAGGCAGGGCGGGCCGCACGGCCGGGCGCCGCGAGCGGTCCGACGGCCCACTACGATGCCAACGGGTGCGGGCCCCAGTCCGCGAAGTCCTCGAAGTCGGGCGTGTCCGTAACGTTGACCAGGTCGCTGCCGTCGGACCCAGCGGTATAGATGTCTTCCTGCCCGGTCTTGTCGAGGAAGAGCGAGAACACGATCCTCGTCCCGTCGGGTGACCAGCCCGGGGTGCGGGCGAAGGAGAATCCTCCGCCCGTGTCCAGGGTGATCCGCCGCACACCGGTACCGTCGGGATGGACGACGAAGAGCAACCCGTGCTCGCTGGCGAACAAGATGGCGCTCCCATCCGGTGACCAGCTCTCCGCCGCGTTGTCATGGGAGTTCGGCAGACCGTACGGGGTGATCTGACGCAGGCCCGTTCCGTCGGCGTTCTCCACGAACAGGGCGCCGCGCTGGTGACGGGCGCTGGGATCGGCTCCCGGCTTGGCCCTCATGAAGACGAATTGGCTTCCATCCGGCGAGTAGTCACCGGGGATGTCGCCCCCGCCAAACTCGCCTTCTGGCGGGTAGGGGCTGACGGTGAGCCGGGTGAGGCCGCCTCCGTCGGAGGAGCGGATGGTATAGATACCGTTGATCGAGGTGTCGCCCCCGCCCCTGATGACCTGGCAGAGGAGCCGGGTGCTGTCGGGCGACCAGGCCCGGCACCCCATGTCCGCGTCCGGCGGAACTTCGGGGACATCGAGGACTTTGAGGCCGGACCCATCCGCGTTGATGATCGCAGGGCGGCCCGAACCGGCGGGACTGAACATGGTGAGGAGGATCTGGCTCCCATCCGGCGACCAGTGGGAAAGATCGGCGCCATCAGGCAGTAGCTGGTGCTCGTGGGACCCGTCGGGGTTCGCAATAAAGACATGGGACTCGTCGATCGCCGGGTCGTACCGCGTGAACACGATCTGGCCATTCGGGCCCGGGACCTTCGCCTGGGCTGCTCCCGCGACGGCGGCAAGGCCCAGCAGGGCCATCCCCACACTGGTCACAAAGATGATCAAGCGCCTCATGACGGCCTCCCCCCGCTGCGACCTCCCTGGTGACAGCGTGACCGCCGAATCTACGCCGCCCGCCAAGCTAAGGTCAAGAAGTCGAAACCAATGTGTAAAGCGTCGGACTGGACGGGACAGAGACCTGGGGAGCGGCAGTGCGCCGCGATGGCTGACCACCAAACCCGACCACAACCTGAATCTCTGTCCCGGGGCGCTGCCGTCTCGCAATTTCTCACAGCTCTAAACGATCTTGTGGATGCTGGCGAGCGTGGCCTGGCCGCGCTGCGGGTGTCCGCTCTACCGGCCGGACCTCGACGACTCGGGACGCCACCCCCGACGGCTCGGACGCGGCCCTCGACGGCGGGATGACGATGACCGCGACGTTGGGCACCCGGCTCACCACGGCGGCGATCTTGTCTGCGAGTTCCAGGGTTGGTAGATCGTCACCGCCTGGGGCACGGCAGCCTCACCGCAACGAGGTAAGAACAGCGGTGACCTTCGCGGAGCGATGCGCCGCCGGGCACCGCGACGACGGCCCGTTCTTGAACCGTGGCCAAAGCGAGCTGGACCATGACCGCGCCCTGGCTGGGCGCGTACGATACCGGAGCAGGCGAAGGGGGAGGCGTCATGCGACGACTGGCAATATTGGTGGCAATCGGGTTCGCTCTGGCGCTGGCGGTCCCAGCGGCCGCCTTGGCCGGGCCAGAGTACGAACAGGCATATTGGAACGGCACGACCGTCACCATCAACGCGATCGAGGTGCATCAGAGCCAGGGAGCTCTCACCCACGCGGCGGCGGACTTCTATCAGGTCGTCTACCCGACCGATCATTCGCTGTGGCCCGCGCCGCCGCAGTGCAACCCCTGCGACCATCAGGGGAACGGGATCGATTTCACCGACTTCCACGACCACGTGCTCGATTCCGTGCCCGGGACGACCGGTGGTGAGTTCAACCCGCTGTGGCACGTGTTCCTGATCGTCCCGTCGAGCTTCGACGAGGCGGCCCAGGCGGCGTATGCGGCGCACCTGCCGCTCCGGTCCGAAGCCGACGTCGATGCGCTGGTGGACTCGGGTCTGGCCATCGAGATCGACACGCACTTCTACTTCCTCTGCGCGGTTGTGAACGGCCACGCGGCGCGCTGAGGGCTCGCCGGGTGGCGCTCCAGAGCGGACGGGCGCCCGCTCGGCGTGGGACATTCGCGGGATCGCCACCGCTAGCGCCGTGGTGCCCGGAAACAACTGCCCAAGTCAACGCAGAAGTTCATCTGGGAACGTCGATCATCTGTAAAACCGCCGGTCGAGCACCGCATTCGTAAACGGATCTGTAAACGAGACGGCGCGAGACAGGGCGGAACGGCGGAGACACCGCGGGCCTAGTGCGACTTCGGCCTGCCCGTCTGTCCAGGCCAGCTCGACATCAAGAGACGGCCCGAGACGGCGGAGATGCGCGTCGTAGTGCTCATAACCCAGAGGTCGCGGGTTCAAATCCCGCCCCCGCTACCAGGAAGTAGCAGGTCAAGGGCCTGATCGCCGGGAACGGCGGTCGGGCCTTTCGCCTGTCTGTTGGCTGTTCGTTGGCGGGATAGGACCCCGGAGCGCGGCATGAGGCGCGGGGGACTGGCATGGAACGGCAGGGTGCACGAGCGGGCCGGTGGGCGTGGCGGCTGCCGATGCCCATGCCGTCGGGGCAGACGCTGGAACATCCGGTACGGCCCTGCAGCTCCTGGGGCTGCCGCTGGCGTTTACCCAGAACGGTCTTCTGTCGCCGGACGACTTCGTGAAGCGGGCCGGCGAGCGGGCGTGCAGATCTGCCCCGAGCACCTTCTCGAACTGCACCGCAGGCGGGCGCTCGTCCCGCTGCTTCGTATCATGCAGCGCCCGCAGCGGCCGCCCGCGCTCGTTCCGGTCGCGGCGAGTGCCGCGGATGGCTATGGCCAGTACCGGAGTCCGCTGGCCCTGGTGATCGCTGCGGCGCAGCACGGCCATCTCACCGACCCGGGGAGTGCGCCGTTCCGGCGGTGGGATGGCGGGCTCCCGCTGCCTGTCCATGGCGGCATCCACCGGTAACCATTCAGGTCCTGCCCGGCGCGTCGGCGGTGGGGTGGGCTGGTCTGGGTAGACGATGCGGGTATGTCTGTTGCGACGGTGGTTACCGAGCCCGGTCGTCATGCGCTGGTCATGCCGGATTGTGAGTGCGGCACGTGCGGGCCGACGTGGGCCCGGCGGCGCGGCAAGTCCGGGCGGTTCACCCAGCCGGTGACGCTGGTGGCCGCGCTGGAGAAAGAGGAGGCGGCGGTCCGGCCGGGCATGGTGGAGCGGCACCGGGCATGCCTGTCGGAGATGGTCGGCGCGGCAGATGGCGTGATCGCTGCCACGCGGCGGGATGATCCGGGCTGTCCGGGTGTGGGCCTGGCGCTGGTGTTGTTCGCCGGGGAGCTGGCGTCGGCGGTGCGGCCGGATGAGTTCCGTGGCGAGCTGTCGGCGGGGCTGGTGGCAGCGTGCGAGCAGGCGGTGACCGCGGCGATGCTGGCTGCGGCGGCGTGCCTGGCGGGCCTGGTGGAGATGGCGCAGTTGCTGTCCGCGCTGGCGGGGTAGCACCGGCTGCAGCTCGCGGCCGCGGTCGGCTGCGGGACAGCGCGGTCAGGTGGGTGCTGGCAGCGGCGGCTGCCAGGGGCTGCCGGACAGGGCGTCGCGCAGGGCGGTCATGGCGCTAATGCCGCATTTGCGGGCGGTGTCGATGTAGCTGCGGATGTTCAGCCGGTCGCGGGTGACGTCCTCGCTGGTGAGCCGCCCGGATATCTTCTGCTGGGTTTTGGCGGGCCGCAGGTCGCGCTCGCTGATGTTGTTGGTGGGCCAGACCCGGGTGTCGAAGCAGAACCGGGTCACGTCGGCTTCCCGGTCATGGCAGAACTCCAGCAGGTCCCGGCCGGGATGCTGGGCGGTGGAGTTCTTCGGCCCGGGGATCCCGGCGGAGCGGGCGGCGTGCCAGGCGCGGATCAGCCCGCGCAGCGCCCGCTGCGCCTGCATGGGCCAGATGGCGACGGGCCAGCACTGGGCGGCGTCCTCGAAGTCCCTGATCAAGTGGGCTGTGCATGCCTGGTGCCCGGTGATGTTCTGCCAGGCCGGGTTGAAATAGCAGGCGTAGCGGTCGTGGACCGCGATCCCGGCGAAGCCGGGCAGGATCCCGAACGCGGCGAACGAGCCCAGGTCCCGGCCGCCCAGGTGGTAGGCGACGGCGGTCTCGGTGGAGCCGGACAGCACGTATTTCTTCTGCCCGGCCGGGCCGCACCGGATCGTGGTCTCATCGAACCCGGCCACCGCCGCGGTGATGACCGCGGTCTTGATCAGGGCGACGACCTCGCTGAGCACCGCCGCGCAGCGGGACAGCATCCCGTGCGCGAACCCTGCCGACGGCGCCGTCCCGCCGGTCAGGTCGCCGATCAGCTGAACGCACCGCTGCACCGGCACATGCTGATAGATGATCAGATAGACGACCAGCGATTTCAGGTTCGCCCCGTAGCTGGACGGGGCGGCAGGCACATCGGCGGGCAGCGGTGCCACGTGCTCCCGGCCGCAGCCGCAGCGGACCCGGTACACGTCATGCTGGGTCACCTCCACCGCGACCTGCGGCAGGTCATGCACCTGATGAGAGCGCTCGACGCGCACATCAGCCGCCTGCGCCAGGTCCGCCCCGCACCCGCAGCGGCCCCGCGGGCGGTGGCACACCGTCTTGTCCGGGACCTCAGCCCACCCCAGCCAGCGCCCCCCGGTACCAGGCTGCTTCCCCCGCTTCCGCCGCGACGTCCCCGGCCTGCGTGCCGCCGTGCCCTTCGGCCCTCCCCAGCCGGGCAGCACGTCATCGCTGGAAGGCGGCATCGAGGAATTACCGCTGTTGCGGGAGATCAGCCGCTCCAGACGAGCCACCCGGGCTGCCAGAGCGGCGTTATCCGCCCGCAGCAGCGAGATCTCCCGGTCCCGCTCAGCAATCAGGGCCAGCAGCCCGGCCCGTGACAGCGGCTCATACCCGGTCACGCCCCAAGATCAGCACATCAATGATCACCATGCACGCACTCGCCGCCCGGCGTGTCGCCCGTGTCGCGATAGTCCGAATTCCACTTCAGTGATCTTGATAGGTGCGTTCAGCCAGACTCGTTGAAGTCGGAGCATCTGCCCTGATACCGAAGGCGCCGGCAGCGAGGTCTGATCCGCTCGCCGGGAATCGAGGGTAGTGGTGCGCAACGGTTATGTCGAGCCGCGCACGGTGATGACCAGCGCGGGCGCGGTCGAGGTCAGGATGCCGCGGGTGAACGACAGGCGCATCGAGGAGCAGACGGGGCAGCGGTGCCGGTTCTCCTCGGCGATCTTGCCGCCGTGGTGCCGCCGCTTGCCACGCATCGCCGAGGTGCTGCCGCTGCTGTACCTGCACGGCCTGTCCAGCGGGGACTTCGTGCCCGCGCTGACCCAGTTCCTCGGCTGCTCGGCCGGCCTGTCGTCGGCGACGGTGACCAAGCTGACCGCCAGCTGGCAGGACGAGCAGCGTGCGTTCAGTGACCGCGACCTGGCCGGCGTGGATTACGTGTACCTACCTGTGGGTCGACGGCATCCACGTCAGCATCCGCCTCGGGGACAACAAGCTGTGCCTGCTGGTGATGATCGGGGTACGCGCCGGCGGCGCCAGGGAATTGGTGGCCCTGGCCGGCGGCTACCGGGAATCGGCCGAGTCCTGGGCGGATCTGCTGCGTGACTGCAAACGCCGCGGCATGCGTGCCCCGGTGCTGGCGGTCGGCGACGGCGCGCTCGGGTTCTGGTCGGCGCTCGGTGAGGTGTTCCCCGGGGCCCAGGCCGCTCGCTGCTGGCTCCACAAGATCGCGAACGTGCTCGCCGCGTTGCCGAAATCGGCGCACCCGGCGGCGAAGATGGCCCTCACAGAGATCTGGAACGCCGAGGACAAAGCGCACGCGCTGACCGCGGTGACAGCGTTGCTGGCCCTCTTCGGCGCGAAGTTCCGCAAGGCCGTCGCCAAGATCACCGGCGACCTGGACGAGCTGCTCGCGTTCTACGACTTCCCGGCCGGGCACTGGATCCACCTGCGCACCACGAACCCGATCGAGTCGGCCTTCGCGACGGTAAGGCACCGGACGAAGATCACCCGCGGGCCCGGGTCTCGTGCCGCCGGGCTGGCCATGGCGTTCAAGCTCACCGGGTCAGCACAGACCTGCTGGCGAGCCGTGAACGGCGCCCGCCTCGCCGCGCTCGTCCGCGCCAGCGCCACCTTCGTCAATGGCAAACTCGTCGAACGTCCGCAAGATCAACAACCGGCCGAGACACCCACCCCCGGCCGCCGCCTGAATTGCCCGATCCACAGGTCTTGACAATTGCCCGAGCGATGATCAGAGTTGACCACGCATCCGAAGACTGACGCGCCGGGTCAGCACAGCGGCGCTGTCGGTTCATGGATTGCGGTACCCAGTGCCCTGGCTTAGCGCTGGCCGTGGGCACCTGCGCAAGGGGGCGCTCATGGAGATCAATCTTCCCGGCCTACTCCCGAGTGGACGCCTTCTCGTCGCGGTGACGCTCGTGGTGTCGGCCCCCCTGTTTGCCGGCCCGGCGCTTGCCGTCGGCCCGGTGAGCGTCACCTGTGGTCAGACGCTCACCGCGGACACGACCGTGGGCAACGACCTGGTCGACTGCCCGGGTGCCGGGTTGATAGTCGGCGCCGACGACATCACGATCGATCTGGGCAGTCACACGATCGATGGCCTGTTCGACTTCTTCAACACGCAGGTGGGCATCGACAACGGCGCGGGCCACGTGGGCGTACGGATCAGAGACGGGAAGGTACGTCAGTTCTTCGTCAACATCCGTTCGACCGGGTCCGGCACCGTCATCGAGGATGTCGCAACCGAACACTCCTTCAACGGCGGAGTCAGGTTCGAGGGAGTCGCGGGCGGCAAGATCGAGCGCTGCTCGGTGACGGATCCCAACGAGGACAGCGGCATCGTCCTGGACGGAACCGACGGCGTGCTCGTGCGGTCGTGCGCGGTGTCGGGCGCCGAGGACAACGCGATCCGCATGGTCAACTCTCATCACAATCGGCTGGAGAACAACCTGCTGGTCGACAGCACATCCGGCATCGAGATGCACGGCTCGGACCAGAATGCGATTCGGCACAACACCCTGAAGGACAACGGTGTAGCCATCTTCCTCGGGGACTCCGACAGCAATGAGGTGTCGGGCAACACGGTGTCCCCCGAGCCCGGTGGCTCGGGCACCATCTTCGGCGACCCTCTAGGAGTCTTGATCAACGGCGGGCGGGACAACCGGATCACCGGCAACGCGATCACCGCCACCTGCTGCATCGGAGGCATTGACGTGACCGGCTCCGAAGGCACTGTCGTCGACGGCAACACGGTCACCATCGAAGGGAACGGTCAAACCCCGAACGCCGCGATCGTTGTGCGGTCGGCGAGCCGCGACACCATGGTGTCCCGCAATGTCGCTAACTCGCACCTGACTGACGGCATCCTGGTCCTGGACGGAGCGATCGGCACCCTGCTGCTCCGGAACCAGGCGAACCGCAACGGCCTCGACGGCATCCGGGTGCTCGCCATCTCGACCACGATTGCCAAGAACACCGCGGACGACAACGGCAACCTGGGGATCGAGGCCGTGACCGGCGTGATTGACGGCGGTGGCAACAAGGCGAGCGGAAACGGCATCTCCGCGCAGTGCGTTGGAGTGCTCTGCACCTGAACACCTGATCCCGATGTCGGGTGGTTGCCGTCCTCGGCGTTGCTGTCAAGGGATCCACCTGCGCACCACGAACCCGATCGAGTCGGCCTTCGCGACGGTAAGGCATCGGACGAAGATCACCCGCGGGCCCGGGTCTCGTGCCGCCGGGCTGGCCATGGCGTTCAAGCTCACCGGGTCAGCACAGACCCGCTGGCGAGCCGTGAACGGCGCCCACCTCGCCGCGCTCGTCCGCGCCAGCGCCACCTTCGTCAACGGCAAACTCGCCGAACGTCCGCAAGATCAACAACCGGCCGAGACACCCACCCCGGCCGCCGCCTGAATTGCCCGATCCACAGGCCTTGACAATTGCTCGCGCGCAAACCGCAACTCTGTTCCGGCCCAAGCGCGATGACTCCATACGCTGGGTGAAGTACCAGGCAAACGCAGGGAAATGCCGATCGCCTGAACAGCAAGCCTGTGGCCGGCAGCACACAGCGCCTGCGGCGGAGCGCTGTTCCGCCCACCCGCCGGTAGTCGGCGTTTCCTTGCGAGCACAGGCGCACGAACGCCTCGTCAGAGCCAACGCATGAGGCGGCACTGATAGCCCAGACTGCGCGGCAGGGCGCGCCGCTGCAGTTGAGCAGCCGCCCGTCTTTCCTGCCGGTGAGTCTGGCCGGAGGAGCAGCCGGTCACTGGCTATAGATCGTCTGGCAGGATCCTGAACCATTTGTGCGGGGTGAGGGGGCGCATCGCGCGGAAGTCGCGCTGGTCGAGCGTGAGCACCGCGTCGGTCCGGTACTGGGCCGCCAGCGCCACATTGACCGCGTCGGCTAGGTCCAGGTCGAGACTTGCGTACTGCCGCTGGACCAGGCGTGCCGTGTCCAGGATGATGAGGCCGGTCTCCGGGATCTGGAAGCGTAGCTGCCGGGCCTGGGCCAGGATGAAGTCGATGATCGCAGTCCGGGCCCGGGGCCCGAAACGGGCCTTGGCTAGGTGGTCAACCTCGGTCAGCACTAGTGGCGAGATGATCACCGTGCCTGCTTCCTGCAGGACTCCGAGGCATGCTGCTGCCTCGCGCGCGTTGCGGTCGGATGCGGCGATGATGCCGGAGGTGTCGGCGACGACAATCACTGGCGGGCGGCTGCCCGGGAGACCGCCTCGGTGACCTCATCGCTTAGTGCTGGCTCGCCGCTTCCTTCGAAGGTGGGCCAGTCGAGGGAGCCGTCCCATACCCGGTTGCTCATGGCTGCCAGGTGGATGCCTTCCCGGATGATCTGCGCCTCGGGCACGCGCCGCCGGGCGGCGATCTCCTTGATCAGCGCGAGATCCTCGGCGTCGGCGTAGACGTTGGTTCTCTTGAGCGGCATGTACCGATGCTAGCACACGTCCATATCTTGTATCTCTTGCATCTCCGGCGTGAGCACCGCTCAGCCCGGTATGCCGGGCAGTTGGCTGCGAGGGCAATGCCGGGCAAGCATGCCTAGTGCTGTCCCGTGGTGAACAGTGCCGTCTTGGCTCATAACCCAGAGGTCGCGGGTTCAAATCCCGCCCCCGCTACCAGGAAATGCAGGTCAGAGGCCCGATTGCCAGACGGCGGTCGGGTCTCTTGATCGTTTGTTGGCCGTTCGTTGGCGGGCCGGGACCCCGGAGCGCGGCACGTTGCGCGGAGGATCGGCATACATCGGCATCCTGAGTGTCCGATCCCGATGAGCTGAGGCAGTCTCCTGTGCTGATGTTGGGGCTCCGGCGGGCGGCTCGCCTTTCCCGTTGTTTCGCGAAGTGAGCCGTTGCAGGAGGCGGGCAGGGCCGATGAGAGTGATGTATGAGCGGGTCGCCGGGATCGACGTGCACAAGGACATGATCAAGGCCGGGATCCGGGCGCCGGGGCACCGGGCGTGGACTCGCACCTCGGAGGTGCTGGAGTACCGGACGTTCTACGGGGTGCTGCTGATGATGGCCGCCGACCTGCGTAAGCGGGGCGTCACGCATGTGGTGATGGAGGCCAGCGGGGTGTACGCCGAGCCGGTGTATTACGCGCTGGGCGGGCAGGGCTTCGAGCAGGTCGTTGTGATCAACCCGGCGCATGCCAGGGCGCTGAAGGGGCATAAGACCGACCTGTTAACCGAACTCATCTGAGTTCCTGCAGGTCACAAGATCATCGAAGTGCCACGCCTGGAGGCCTGGGCGTGCTTGGCGCCCCATTTGGCAGGTCGCAAGGCATCCATGTTGAGCTGGCAGCTCCGGAAAGTGGACATGCAGCGTCATACCACTTGCCGGCCTTCTCCTTGATGCCGCTTGTGACCTCAGCCAGCATCCAGCCTCATGGCCTCTGGGCGGCCCTTGACGTGCTGATATCCCTGGTGCCCGGCACAGAGGCGTTAGTTCGGAGAAGACGCGAAGGACTGTCTGCGGCTGGCGGAGCTGTCCGGGGTGCGGGCTGCTGCGCGGCAGTTACATCCCGGCGCAGGGTCTGAAGGACCTGCGGGACCTGACGAGGTACCGGATCAAGACCGTGCAGGCCCGCACGTCGGAGATCCAGCGGCTGGCCAAGGCGCTGGAGTCGGCGGGGATCAAGCTTGATTCGGTGGTGTCGGAGCTGACCGGCAAGTCCGCGATGGCAATGGTCGAGGCGCTGATCGATGGGGAGCGGCGCGGGCAGGTGCTGGCGGACCTGGCGATCGGCCGGATGCGCACCGCGGGCAAGCTGGCGGACCTGTCGCGGGCGCTGAGCGGCCGGTTCACCGATCACCACGCGGTGCTGTGCCGGCTGCACCGGGACCGGATCGCGTTGTTCAGCACGGCTGTCGGCGGCCTGGAGGCCAGGATTGCCGTCAAGGCCGCTCCGTACCGGCGCGAGCTGGACCTGCTCAATCGGTTGACGGGTTCGGGGACACGGTGGCGCAGGCGTGGCTGGCCGAGATCGGCCCGGCCCCGCATGAGTACTTCTGCAGTCACGAGAAGCTCGCCTCCTGGGTCACGCTGTGCCCGGGCAACTACATGAGCGCCGGGAAACGCTCCCACGGCCGCACCGGCAACGCCGGGACCTACATCAAGCCGATGCTGGTGCAGGCCGCCTGGGCGGCGATCAGGACCGAGGGCCGGCTGCAGGCCCGGTACCACAAGCTGGTCCGCCGGTTCGGCGGCCCGAAGAACCCGGCCGCGGTGAAGAAAGCCATCCTCGCGATCGCCCGCACCCTGCTGAAGATCGCTTACCAGGTGCTCAAGAGCGGCAAACCGTATCAGGACCTCGGCGCCGATTTCTACGCCAGGCGGGAGTCCCCGGAACAACGCCGGGCCTATCTGCTGCGGCAGCTGGAAAAGCTCAGCCCCGGCTGCACTATCACCATCACCCCCGCGGAGGCCGCCTGACCACCAGCGCCATGCCTTGCCGGGCTGTTGCAGCCGACCCGGGAATTGCCGTCGCGCGCTCTACCCACTGCACACATAACACATCGCACGATCCCTCGCCGACATCACGGGCCAGGGTTCGCTGCCGCGCGCCTGGCAGGGCCCAGTTTCGTGTCAGCTGAGGCATCCGGCGGGCTTGTCCCGGTTGATCTGATGCACGGCTAGCGGCTGCACTGCAAGCCTGTGCTGCCCGCGGGCTGTCCCGCCACGGTTTGCTGGCCGACGTCGCCGCCAGGCTGATTAAGCGAGATGTCTCATGATCGACGGAACAAACCACCCGCTCAAAGTTCCACTCGATCTGAGGCACGCAGGTAGGGAGCCTGCCTTGCCTCACCTTCGAGCGGAAAGGACACTGAGCGGCTGTCAACGCCCGCCTTTTGAACGCAGCTCGTCTGGCACGGTCTCAGAGCCTCAGCTCCGGACGGTCCTCGTGCGGGCTGCCATGGCAGGCCGCAGGAGGAGCAGCTTCGCTCGGGCCGACAGGCCCAGCTCGCGGATGGCATCCATTGCGCCGGCCACCCGATCCCGCCTGCCGTCGTGACGGCCGCCGAGCGCGGCCAGGTCGATCCCCGCTCCAGGCACCGACTAGCCTCACGTCATGCCCTCCCGGTGGTCGCCGAATGACCGGCTCGCGCTCGTCGAGCGCATGCAGGCGCGCGCTGGAGCAGATAGTGAGAGCTTCTTTGACGCGTACGGTCTTGGCGCCGCCTACCGGAAGGCGGGCGACAAGAGCAGCAAGCGCGCGAAGATCAACGCAGCACTGCACGCCGCGGAAGTCAGAGGGGATGTCGATGCCGTCCTCGACGCTGCGAGCCGCTACCTCGCTGGCCGGCAGACCGCGAGTGAGCGTGAGCATCGCGCTGTCAGCGAAGGAGTTCCCGACGTGGAGCCAGACCAGCGTATCTTCCTCAGCCACGCCTACGCGGATCGGGAGCTCGCCGATCTGTTTCGCAACACCCTCATCCTTGGTGGCGTTCCGGAAGATCGCATCTTCTACTCGTCCGCCCGTGCGACCGGCATTCCATCCGGGCAGGATGTCGGCACGTATCTCCGGGTTTCGCTCCGCGAATCTGGTCTTGTCATCGAGCTGCTATCCGAGACCTTCCTGAATCGGCCGATGTGCTTGATGGAGCTTGGTGGCGCGTGGACCCTTGGTACCCCGACCTATCCCATCGTCGTGCCGCCACTGTCGCGGGACAGGGCGTCCAAGGAGATCGGCAACGTGCAGATGGGGGTTCTCGGCACGGACGCTGAGGTGGATGCCATATTCGACGAGCTGCACGGGCGGCTGGCCCGCGACGTCGGCATTCAGGTCAAGGTGGCTGCCTGGAACCGGGCGATCCGCGAGTTCAAACAGCATCTGCCGTCCAAGCTGGCGATCGCCCAGGCATCTGGAGCAACAGGTCCCGCGCCCGCACAGGCCAGCAGGCCGATGGCGTCTGAGAGCGTAGATGAGATAACCGTCGGCAACGCATCCGTGGTTGCTACGGCGCTCGGCAAGGAGCTTCACGCCGAGGCGACCAACCATGACGCTGTGCCGCATTCGGCCACGGTCAAGGCAACCTTCTACGGAGCAGATGGCGGCATTGTCGGCGCCGCTGACGGCGTTGTGAACCAGCTTCGCCCCGGTGACACGAAGACGATCAGCCTGCACGGCGTTCCCGACCACGCGCGCTTCAAGGTCGAAATCGACGCGCTCCTATAGACGGAACCGTATGCCGGGTAACAGCAGCGGCGCAGCGCCATGCAGGCCGACGCGTCAACGTCTCTGGCGAGCCTGGCTCGCTGGTGGAACCAGGTGAGCGGGCTTGATGAAGGCGAGTCCAACCCGACCAGTGGTCTGCGTGGCCGGGCGGCGCGGCGTGGTGGCGAGTAGGCGCCTGACCTCAGGGACGGTCAGCGGGATCATCCCCGGGTCTGGTGGCAGTGGCTGATCAGGCAAAGGTCGGCGGCGCCTTGGAGATCGCCGGACGCGGCGGCTTCGGGCCGATGCGGGAAGTAGGCAGCCAGGTCTCACGGGCAACTTGCGGTGAGATCGCCGCGCCGGTCAGCGTCTGCACCACTCGCTACGGCTGATTGCCCCGACTGCGAACCGCGCGGGCAGCACGGCCACCTTGGGGTGGTCACTAGCCGTCCAGTCGGCGTTAGCGTTAGCCCAGGCCCGCGGAGGCATGCTGTCCTTGGTCGGCAGCCCATCCCAGGATCTCCCCGGCTCGATCAGCGAGAGGACGGGGCGGTTGGATGTCGAGGCGGCCGTCAAAGATTTACATCTTCTCGCCGCTCCTCGATGCGACGCCCGGCCGCTAAAATTAGCTGCCGCAGGTTCGCCTGGACAACTTCTTGGGCGCGGGCCTTTTCCCGGTCGATAAGCCATTGCATGCTGTCAGAGCTGGACCACAGCGCGGGGCGGGGGTCGTCGTCATCGTCGAGCTTTCCGATGGACCGCAGCCATACCTGCCGGGCCGCGCCGAGGGTGTCGGCGAAGACCCACAGCCCGTAAGGGCTGCGGGTAAGGAATACCAGGTGGTAGACGGGCTGGTGGTGCTGGCGGCGGCGGACCGGGACGGTAACTGGCAGCATTGACCCAGCCCGTGCTAGTACTACAGGGCCAGATCGCAGGTGTTTGGCCAGGTCGCGGCACCTTTCAGTCGATCGGGGTCACAAACCCGGGTCGGCGCAGGTCCAGGCCGGTATCGCTGGATGGAAATGTCCCTGTAGTACTAGCCGCTGCGCGTAACCTGCCACCACGGCCTCCGCCGCAGGCTCGAAGTTCCCGGTCGAAGAGGAATGCTGAGCTTCCATGGCGACACCACGCCACCATGGGCCGCCGCAGATGGTATCCAGGCGGGCTATTCCTGCTTCCTCGGTGCGCCCGGCCGCGAGCTGCCCGGCTGTTCGCCGGGTGAAATCGGCGCTGAAGTTCAGGAGCACTTCGGTAGGGGGCCGCAGGCCGCGGCGGGCATTGCCAACCAGCTGGGCCAGGCGCTGGAACGGCAGCAAGGCGCCGCAAGGGTCCAGAAACAGAAACAGCGGAACTCCGCGGGCAGCTTCGATGACTGCATCGAGGTGGTCGTCAGCCGAGCCAGGGAGTGCCTTTGCCTCCAGGCCCCGCGCGGCGTACTCGCTGACCACCACGTCGAGTTCCTGGTACTGCTTTGGATCATTCTCGACAAAGAATGTGGCGACCATCCGTGACCCCCGCAAGCCGCGGACCGCCCGCATGATTAGCTCAGCCGACGCTGGGGTGCCGTCCGGGTAACGCCCGCGCCCTGCAAACCCATCCATTACCACAACCCGGCGGTCCTGTGATGTGCTGCCGGTCATTGCCAGAAACGGAACCATGTAGTGGCGGATAATTGCGTGCTTGAAAACCGACTGAGCGCGGTCGCTGGAGTCCAGCAAGCCCGCCGACGTGCCTGTGGCCATACAGCCCTCCTAGGCGGCCAATCATCCCACTACTCAGAGTGTGCCAGTGACCACAACCCTAGAACGTTTTTCAGCATGCCGGGAAGGGTGATCTGCTCATTCCTACCCGGTCGCTAGTGCGGGCGAGCAGGCCTTCGCCGTTGGCCATGACGACGTGTCATGCACCAATGCGGCCGAAGTGGCGAACTGGAAACGAAGCCGGGCTAGCGCCCACCCCGGGCGTTTCATCCCTGAGCGCTGAGGGGGCTGCCTGGTGGCCGGGCGGCCGATCAGCGCTCTAGTGCTTAGCTGGCATGTGCATGCCAAACCTGTGGGCGGGCGGGCCGCTACGTGTTGGGGTCGGTGTTCACGCCCGTCTGGTCCACTGCGAAGGCGGCAGCCGCGACGCCGCGGGCCGCCTCGGCGTGTGAGAGAGTCGCCCATCCTTGGCCCACCTCAGCCCAGGCCCGCGCCAGCTCAGCGTCCGGACGGCGACCAGGGACATCTTCAGCCAGCACCTCGGCGGCCTTCGCGAGGGCCTTCCTCGCCTGGCGGCCGCACTCGGCAGAGTCGGCTATCCAGTCCCGCTGCATCTGCCCGCGCTCCGCATGCCTTGTAGTGGAGTCTTGTAATGCGTCGGAAGAATCGACCATAGCACCAAGCTACGTCCCCAGATCAGACAAAGAGGATTCATCATGCAAAGACCCGCCCTGATCATCCTTTGTCACCTGGTCTGCTCAACGCTCCTCGTGTGGGCAGTCAAGTCTGGGCAGGAGCCGCGGTGACCCTGATAGGCGCGGCACTTGGAAAGGCCGTCTTGGCACCCACGACCGGGGCTACGCAGCCTCGCCTGCCCCCGGTTTCGGCACGGGCGGGCGACCAGTGACTTCGGCGAAAGCTTCCGCCGAGCTGCACTTGCGGACAAGCAGCTCGACAAACGCGGGCTTGTATCCGTAGTCGTTATGCAGCTCGTCCCAAACGCAGAAATCCGTATTCGTTTGCTCCGGATGCACGGTCCCCCAGGCAGGCCGTACGCCGAGGCTCAGATATGCCTGCTTGAGGTGATAGTTGTTGAAACGGAACGGAATCTGCGCTTGAACCTGCCGCGCCACTACAGTGGCCTTGAGCAAGCCCTGATTCGACACCGGCTGGATGCGGTCGCGAATAACAACCTTGCCCTGTATTACAGTCTCTGTTTCACGGTGAGTGCTCGTTCATGTTGGGTGAGTAGTTGCCAGTGCCCGGTTCGTGGTTACGCGGAGTGATGCCCACGGGGGTGGCCTGGGTGTGAATTACAGAAGTGTGATCTGGGGCGGCCGTGCCGCGTTGCCTGTTATGTGACAAACGACAACGAGAGCACGGCCGCGGTGGCCAGCATAGATGACGTCGCCGATTGCGCGGCGAGAGCAGACGCCCAGGTCAGGAACGTCTTGCAGGGGGTGATGGCGCAGCGGCGCAGCGCGGCGGTGGCGTCGGGTTACGTGGCGGCGCTGTCGCCGGGGACGAAGGCGAACTGCTGGGCGCTGGCGGAATCGGCTGGTCATGAGGGGTGGGGCCGGATGCAGGGCCTGCTCGGCTCGTACCGGTGGGACTGGAGGGACCTGCGCGCGCGGCTGCCTGGCCTGGCGGCCGCGTGGATCCCGGACGCCGGGAAAGACCTGATCGGCCCGGGCATCGCGATCGACGAGACCGCCCAGCTCAAGCACGGGGACGCCACCGCCTGCGTGGCGCCGCAGCACGCCGGGTGCACCGGCACGGTGGAAAACTGCGTGACCACCGTGTTCTCCGCCTACGTGACCGCGAACGGGCAGGCCTGGGCGGACTTCGACGTGTACATGCCCGAGCGCTGGGCTGATGACCTGCCACGGAGGCGGGCCGCCGGGATCCCGGACGATCTGGAGTTCGCCACCAAACCGCAGCTGGCCATGAACCAGCTGGACCGGCTGACCGCGGCCGGGCTGCCAGCCCGCTGGGTTGCGTTCGATGAGGTCTATGGCCGCAGCGAGAAGCTCCGCAAGAAGGCCGCGAAGGCCGGGCTGGCGTATGTGGCGATCATCCCATGCGACTACCAGGTCACCCTGCCGTCCGGCACGGCGATCCGCGCTGACCAGGCCGTCAAGGACGCGGTCTTCGAGCGGCGCTCGTGCGGGAACGGGTCCAAAGGCCCCCGCTACAGCGACTGGGCGATGACCGCCACCGCCATCGGCGGGCAGTGCCTGCTGATCCGGCGGCTGATCTCCCGCCCGGACAGCTACACCTTCTACCTGACCTGGGCGCCGCCGCGCCGGCCGGCCACCATGACCTGCTTCATCACCATCGCCGGGCGCCGCTGGCCCGTAGAAGAAACGTTCAAAACGGGCAAGGACGTCCTCGGCTGGGACCAGTCGCAGACCCGCACCTGGGACGGCATCTGCCGGCACACCACCCTCTCGGCCCTCGCCCAGCTCCGGGCCGCCGCCATCCGCAGCGCGCTCACCGGCCGCATCACCCTCCCCGCCGCCGCCCCCGGCGACGACCACCCCGGCACAACCCCGGCCCGCGGCGGCGTCGTCAGCGACACCGACCTGCGCATACCCCTCGGCGACGCGCCCGTCCCGGCCCGCGGCGGGCAACCCCGCCCGCCCGGCATCACCCCCATCAAACTGTCCATCGCCGAGACCACCCGCCTCGCCAGCCTCGCCAGCCTCGCCAGCCAGCACACCACCGGGCTCATCAGCCGCGCCCGCCTGGCCTTCGCGCTGCGCTGGTCGCTCCGGCGGCGGCTGCACCA
>WNFY01000791.1_pt1 | contig 29129 bp, 24 predicted proteins | sample 5400091 | NCBI WGS metagenome assembly WNFY01 (sample SAMN13153364, study PRJNA577476) | soil metagenome | isolation source: 60 cm soil or saprolite under grassland replicate 1 | place: USA:California | collected 2016-06-15 | reverse complement strand
CGCAATAAGGCATCGAATGACATGCTTTTCTTTGTGCTCTCCACACGCTTTATGCCCTTTGCGGCCATCCTTGTTCCTTTGTACGTGATTATTACGCGTCTGAACTTGCTGGACAATCTCTTCGTATTGGTTGTTATCTATACGGCGATGAATCTGCCATTGATTATCTGGATGGCGCGTTCGTACTTCCTTGATCTGCCAAAGGAGGTATTAGAGGGAGCATGGTTAGATGGCTGCTCGACATTGCAGACGATCGTGAGGATCGTTGTACCGATGGCTGCGCCAGGCTTAGCTGCGGCTGCGCTCCTCTCCATCATTTTCGCGTGGAACGATTTCTTCTTCGCCGTCACCTTGACCTATACCAACTCTCCTACCTTGCCGATCATGGTCGCGGCGTCTACGAGTAACGAGGGCCTCTTCCTTGCGAAGGTGTCTGCGCTGGCGACGATGATCATCCTGGTGCCGGTTGCTATAGGGATTTATGCCCAGAAGCACCTGGTCCAGGGGTTGACAGGCGGTGCGCTAAAATAACAAGAGCGCTTAGAAAGAGACTAATGAAGTATGGCGACGATGACTGGAGCTGTCTTTCTAGGAGATCGGCGCCTGGAACTGAGAGAGTTTCCCGTTCCAGAGCCGGGCTATGGGCAGGTGCTGGTTCGCATGAGGGCGTCGTCGCTCTGTGGAAGTGACTTGCGCGCGATCTACCGGACCAGCAACTGGGGAACAGGTCCCGAATCGTATCAGGGGGTGATTGGCGGGCATGAGCCGTGTGGTATCATTGAGCGTGTCGGTCCTGGTGTGCGACGCTTTACAGAGGGCGATAGGGTGATCATCTATCACATCGCAGGCTGCGGCCTGTGTCATGACTGTCGTAGTGGATGGATGATCAGTTGCTCGCGTCCTGAGCGCGCGGCCTACGGATGGCAGCGGGATGGGGGCCATGCTGAATTTGTGCTGGCAGAAGAGCGCACCCTCGTCGCACTTCCTGATGAGTTAACCTACCTGGATGGCGCAATGGTTGCTTGCGGCATAGGTACTGCCTATGCCGCCTGCCTGCGTGCATCGATCTCTGGAAGCGATACGGTGCTCATCACCGGACTTGGCCCGGTTGGTCTGGGGATGGCGCTGTTGTGTCGAGCGTTGGGGGCGCGCGTCATAGGTGTGGAGGCGATACCCGAACGTCTCGTCCAGGCGCGGGGTCTGGGAATGACGGATGTGGTATCTCCCGCAGAGGCCAACGCACGTGATAGACTGCGTGCGTTGACAGACGGGCACGGCTTTGAGGTGGCCATTGATTGCTCTGGGAATGCCGATGCCCGTCACATGTGCCTGGACCTGGCACGGGAATGGGGACGTGTTGCGTTTGTCGGTGAGGGCGGGACTATCTCTTTCGCACCCAGTCCTTTGCTTATTCACAAACAACTTTCCCTGTATGGCTCCTGGGTGTGTAGCGTGCCGCAAATGGAGGACCTGGCCGAACTTCTCGTGCGTTGGAATGTGCATCCTGAGAGACTGGTCACCCATCGCTTTGCGCTTGAGCACGCAAAAGAAGCGTACGAGCTTTTTGATCGGGGGAAAACAGGGAAAGTAGCCATTACGTGGCCATCATGAGTATCAGAGGAGAGATGCATCTATGAAAAATCAAGCAGCAGTTTTGTATGCCCCGCATGATGTTCGTCTGGAAGAGAGGCCCATGCCACACGTTGGCCCGAACGATGTCCTTGTCGAGGTCAGAGCAGTCGGGGTCTGCGGGTCCGATGTCCACTACTATGAACATGGGAGGATTGGTAGCTATATTGTGCGTCAACCACTCATTCTCGGTCACGAGTCGGCCGGGGTGATTGTGGCTGCCGGTGCAGATGTGAGCCAGAGCAGAATAGGTGAGCGGGTGGCGATAGAGCCGGGTATCCCGGATGGTGTCTGTGAACAGTGTCGCGCCGGACATTACAATCTCTGCCCAAACGTACGTTTCTTTGGCACGCCGCCTATCGACGGTGCTTTTGCCAACTACGTCACCGTTCCCGAACAATTCGCCTACACCCTGCCGGACACCCTCTCCAATGAGGAGGGTGCGATGATCGAACCACTCTCCGTCGGCCTGTGGGCGTGTCGCAAGGCAAGGCTACGCGGTGGTGATCATGTGCTGATAACAGGTGCAGGACCGGTTGGTTTGCTCGCTATGAAGGTTGCTGTTGCATTAGGAGTTGCAACGGTCACTATCACAGATGTTTCTCCGCAGCGGCTGGTGAGAGCAAAGCAACTCGGCGCGGCCCATACTATCAACGTCGCTGAACAGCCGCTCGCCCAGGCAGGCGTCCAGGCCGACGTGCTTCTTGAATGTTCGGGCAACCAGGAGGCGTTGAAGGATGGCATCCGTTCACTGCGCCCTGCGGGTATGGCCGTTGTTGTTGGCATGAATCCTGGTGAAGAGTTGAGCGTGCCCATGTCCTTTATCCAGAATCGGGAGATCACCCTTACCGGGACGTTCCGTTACGCGAATACCTATGCGGATGCTATTGCGCTTGTGGCTGCTGGTCGCATCGATGTCCGCTCCATTATCACTGGCCGCTATCCATTGGAGGAGGCGGAGCGGGCCCTCCAGGCCACGAAGCAAGACCCGACCAACATCAAATCGATTGTTGTCCCTTAAGAGTGATAAAAGGATGGTTCTCCTATGCGTGCTGTGGTCATTGATGCTCCTGGCAGCATTCGGGTGGACAGTGTAGCAGATCCCACTCCTCGTCCAGATGAAGTGCTCGTTCGGGTGAGTGCATGTGGTATCTGTGGCACTGATCTGCACATTATTGATGGTGACTCTCCGTTGGCCCGTTATCCTCTCATTCCCGGTCACGAGTTTGCGGGTGAGGTCGTAGCATTGGGAAGCGACATCGCCCAGAGGAATGGGGGAGCAAATATAACGGTTGGGAGCAGAGTCGCCATCGAGCCAAATCTGTACTGTGGTTATTGCGAGTTCTGCCGCACAGGCCATGAAAATCTGTGTCTCAACTATGCAGCGATCGGTGTTACGACTGGTGGAGCAATTGCTCAGTATGTAGCAGTTCCTGTAGCGAAAGCCTACCTGCTTCCTGACACCATCTCTCTGCGTGAAGCGGCACTGATCGAACCTGTCTCTTGTGCGGTACATGGAATGCATAGTCTCAATCCCATGTCCGGTGATACCTTTCTTATAGTAGGCGCAGGGACAATGGGTTTACTCCTTTTGCAGCTTGCAGTGCGAGGTGGTGCATCACGAGTCGTCATGGTCGATGTGAACGCGCAGCGCCTGGCGCGTGCAGAAAGGCTTGGGGCAACGCATACGTATAACGACATCAAGCAAGCGTTGAAAGATGAGCCTCTCGGCTTCAGTTGTGTCGTCGATGCGACCGGAGTTCCAGCCGTCATGGAAAGCGCGTTTATGGCGGTTAAGCGTGGCGGAAAGTTTATGGTATTCGGGGTTGCACCCCATGAGGCACGTATCTCACTTTCTCCGTTCCGTATTTACAATGATGAGATAACTGTTATTGGCTCGATGGCGGTGCTTTTCTCGTTTCAGGCCGCGCTCGATCTTATGAGCGCAGGGGTAATTGATACTGAGGCGATGCTGACCACAGCACTTCCCTTAGAGGACTTCCCCAAAGCACTCGATATGGTACGGCGTGGTGAGGGTGTGAAAACCCAGCTACTACCGAACACATAGAAAAAGTCCAGGAAAAGTATCATTGTCGGAGAGGGAGAAACAAGTGATAAAATTACCTGCTCTGGATGTCGTTACCTGCGGCGAACTCCTCATTGACTTTGTGGCAACAGAGGTCGGCGTAACGCTGGCTCAGGCTTCCCTGTTTCAAAAAGCCCCGGGCGGCGCGCCAGCCAATGTTGCGGTTGGCCTCGCCCGCCTGGGTCACCATGTGGGGTTTCTAGGGCAGGTAGGCGATGATGAATTTGGCCATTTTCTGGCTGATACGCTCGCTAACAATGCAGTAGATGTCGGCGGCTTACGCTTCTCTTCTCAAGCACGAACGGCACTCGCGTTTGTATCATTGCTTGCGCAAGGGGAACGTGATTTCATGTTCTATCGCCATCCGAGTGCAGATATGCTCTGGCGTCCCGAAGAGGTCGATCGGGCATATGTCGCCCGCACGCGTATCTTCCACTACGGCTCCATTTCGCTCATTCATGAGCCGAGCCGTAATGCGACGATAAGAGCACTTGAGTATGCAAAAGAGAGCGGAGCCGTGCTATCCTACGATCCTAACCTGCGCCTTCCTCTCTGGCCCTCACTTGAGGACGCGCGAGTCGGCATCCTCGCTGGCTGGCAACACGCGGAGATTATCAAGGTAAGTGAGGAAGAATTAAGCTTTCTGAGCGAGGAGCGGACGCTTGAAAGTGGGGCTCGCTCACTGTGGCACAAGCATCTGCGTCTACTGGTTGTGACACAGGGGAAGGCAGGCTGCACCTATTTTACGGCTGAAACGAGTGGTCATGTACCAGGCTTCGTTGTTCATGTAAAAGACACAACAGGGGCTGGCGATGGCTTTGTCGCCGGAATGCTTAGCGGCCTGCTTGCGGCAGATCTGACCTGGGAGAGAACCGTGATCGAACAGGCGCTATTACGAGGCAATGCAGTGTGCGCGCTGGCAACCACGCAGATTGGTGCGATGTCTTCACTTCCTTCGCTGGATACGGTACAGGCGCTCCTTCAGCTCGCAGACAAAAAATGAAAAAGATGACCTGCGGAATAAGAAGGGAAACTGACGATGGAGAACAGTCCTTACTTCATGGGAATTGATGGCGGCACAGAGAGCGTACGCGTTGGTGTCTTCGATCAGGAAGGCACACCAGTAGGCTTCGCGAGTCGCACATATGCATTAAGACATCCACGCCCAGGTTGGGCGGAGCAGAACCCCGACGAATGGTGGTCATCCCTTGTGGCTGCGGTAAGGGAGGTGATGAGCAAGAACAACATTGCTCGTGAAGCTATTGCTGGTGTTTCTTTAGACTCCACGACCTGCACCGTTGTTGCATTAGATGAACAGGATCGGGTATTACGGCCAGCGATCATCTGGATGGATGTTCGTGCTGCTGATCAAGCACGACGCATTGCCGAGACAAGAGACGCGGCGCTCAAGTACAATGGCTTCGGCAAAGTCTCTGCTGAGTGGATGCCCTGTAAGGCCCTCTGGTTGAAGGAGAATGAACCGGATGTTTATGCCGCCGCTCAACACATCTGTGAATACACCGATTGGATGACCCATCGTCTCACTGGAGAGTGGACGGCGAGTGTCAACATTGCTAGCCTCCGCTGGTATTATGACCGCAACAATGGCGGTTTTCCAGTGAGCCTCTATCGGGCCGTTGGGCTGGAAGATCTGCTCGACAAGTTTCCACAGAAGATGTTGGATATGGGGACTGTAGTTGGGGGCCTTACCAGGCAGGCAGCGGAGGAACTTGGCTTACTCCCCGGTACTCCAGTTGCTGAGGGGGGTGGAGATGCGATGGTGGGTACAATAGGCATGGACGTACTGGCCCCTGGCAAGATCGCCCTCATTACAGGATCATCACACGCCATCTTTGGTGAGTCAGCAGAGGCTCTTTATGGCCCCGGTTTCTTTGGGTCCTTCACCGATGCCGTAGTTCGCGGCTTGTATGTAGTGGAAGGTGGGCAAGTTTCCACCGGCTCCATTATTAAATGGTTCCGCGATAATTTCTGTGGCGGCCTCGTTGAGGAGGCCCAGAAGCAAGGATCTGGCCTGTACGATCTGCTCAATAAGCGTGCGGAGCGCTTACCTGCCGGTTCTGATGGACTACTGGTAGTAGACCACTGGCAGGGCAACCGTACTCCCTATACTGATCCAGAAGCGCGTGGTATGATCTGGGGGCTGACCCTCAAGCACGACACCGTGCATATCTACCGTGCGATTATGGAAGGTATCTGCTATGGAACAGAGCTCATCTTTCGGACGCTGCGCAAGTATGGTTTCCAGCCGCAACAGATCGTTGCGTGCGGCGGTCCTCTCAAGAGTCGGTTGTGGATGCAGATCCATGCAGATGTGAGCAATCTTCCAATTACCTTCACCAAAGTACCCGATGCCGCAGTGCTGGGTTCGGCGATACTGGCATCAGTAGGTGCAGGATTATATCCAAACATACAGGAAGCCGCGCGCCATATGGTTCACAGCAGTCATCGTATCGAACCAGATCAAAAACGGCATCAGGAATATCAATTTTATGTAGAGAAGTACATAGCTACATACTACCAGATGCGAGATTTGATGCACGAACTTGTCCGACACGTAGCAGGAGGAGAGGTGTGATTCATGTCGTGACGTTGCAACAGCAGAGCCAGCCGAAGCTCGCTTCGACTGGCATACTCCTTCTCGTTTAGCGATTGCCCGCCAGGTTGTAGAGTTGAACGAGTTCCTTGATGACCTCATCGCCCCTTCCCTGGGCAATACCTTCTGGAACACAGGTATGCAGATGGCTCTCCACCAGCAGCCCTTCCAGCTTCTCGATAGCTTTGCGCACCGCATACGTCTGTCGCAAGATATCCACGCAGTACTTGTCCTCCTCGATCATCTTGCGAATGCCACCCAGGTGCCCTTCGATGTAATTGAGTCGCTTGAGGACGTCTTGTTTATCAGCTTGCATCTGCATGCTCCTTTCTTTCCCTACCCGGTGGGGGTGGGTATATAGCTACTATACCACATGATACTCCTGTGTACGAGTTATACGAGAATGGGAGCACGCATTTTACGAAAGCAATACTTATACCCTCAACGTCCCCCCAACCGCCTCGCTGACGCGCCGGATGATGCGATTGCGCGCACTCACTATCTGCGAATCCTTCAGGGGAGCGTCGATGCCCTCGTAGGTCACTTTGTAAGCCAGGGATTTGTGACCTTCGGGCAACTGCTGGCCCCGGTAGATGTCGAAGAGTTCCACTTTCGTAACCAGATTCCCGCTGCCCTTGCGAATGGCGTCAAGCAATTGTGCGGATGTTATCTCATCGCTCACTACAAACGCCAGGTCCTCCACGATCGGCGGATAGTTGCTGATGGCCGCGATAGGCTGCACCTGCCAACCTGGACGGATGAGCGGCTTGATGTGTATTTGCGCTGCGTAAACCTGCATCCCGGCGGGCAGTTCGAAATTGAGCAGCACCTGCGGGTCAACCTCGCCCATGATGCCCAGCGAGCCGCCTTGCAGCTTAATACAGGCACATGGCGCGATATAGGCAGGGTTGCGCTCACGGACGAACTCAACATCCTTGTCTGAAAAACCCAGGTGCTGTAACAGTGTCTCGATAATGCCTTTGAGGTCGAAGAAATCGAAGATCTCCGCACCCGCCGGGTCAGGGTAGAGACTGGATGGGCGGCGCGGACCCGTCAAGAGGATGCACAGGCGCGGGTCTTCATCTGGCCGCACACCATCGCCAGTCTCAGGCCAGTAGACCCTGCCAATCTCGAAGACGGAGTAGCGCTGCGTGTAGCGATAGTTGTAGGCCAGATTCTCCAGCGCGCTGACCAGCATATCGCGCCTCATCACCTGCCGTTTGGCCGAAAGCGGATTGAGCAGTTTGATCCAGGGAACCTTTTGCTCACCCGACCCCAATGGTACGCGCATCACCCTATCGTGGTTCTCCACAGTCGTCAGCGAGTAGCTGATAGTTTCTTGCAGCCCGCAGCCCACAAGGATATCACGTATCTTTTCCTCGGTCTCTAAGGCAAGGTTGCGGCGCTGCGGTGGCAGCACATCATCCATCAGCGTCAGGGGAATCTTTTCATAACCGATGATGCGCGCCACTTCTTCTGCGAGATCGGCAGGATACTGCACATCCAGGCGATACCAGGGAACGGTGCAGCGCAGAATCGGCTCATCGGCCTCAATATGCAGGCCGAACGTGCCATCTCCCAGTTCCTCGCGCAGGGCTGCTATGTTTTCCAGGCGCTCACACACGAAATCCAGCCGTTCGAGACTGGCGGCTATCTCATGCAAGGGAACATTTATACCGAGCAGGCGACTCACATTGCTTTCTGTGGTATAGACGACGCGCACTTGCTGGGGTACCGGATAGGCGTCAACGATGCCCAGCACAATCTTGCCGTTGGCGTGATCGCGCATCAGTTGTGCCGCGCGCCGTCCTCCGATTGGATTGAGTGTCGCGGGAACCCCGCGTGTGAAGCGATGTGCAGCCTCGCTCGGCAGCCTCAATTTCTGTGCAGTGCGGCGGTTGCTGATATTATCGAAGGTCGCTGACTCCAGTAGCACGTTGCGCGTTCCGTCATGCACCTCGGTCTCCAGACCGCCCATTACACCCGCGATGGCGATCGGCCCTAATGTATCAGTAATCAACAGCATGTTTTCATCGAGTTCGCGCTCGACACCGTCCAGCGTCGTCAACTTCTCACCTGGATGCGCGCGCCGCACGATGATCATCGGCTTCTCCACGCCCGATTTCTTTGCGCGCTCAACGAGCAGATCGTAGTCGAAGGCATGCAGCGGTTGCCCCCATTCGAGCATGACATAGTTGGAGATGTCCACCACGTTGCTGATGGGACGCATCCCTGCTTTCGTCAACCGCTCCTGCATCCAGGCTGGCGAGTTGCCAATCTGCACATCCTGGATAAGCATGCCGGTGTAGCGATTGCACGGATCGGGGTCTTCGATCTGCACCGCCATGTATTTCTCTACGTCTTGTCCCTCAGTGAGCGAGATGTCGTCAGGCGGCAGGTGCAATTTCGCCTCGGTAAGCGCGGCAACCTCGCGCGCAACCCCAATGATGCTGAGGCAGCGCGCCATATCGACGGTCAAACCAGGCACCAGCACTTCATCACCGAGGTAGTCGCGCAGGGGCATACCGACTGGCGCATCTTCCGGCAGCAGCAGAATGCCCTCGTGTTCCTCGCTCAGGCCCAGTTCGCGCTCGGAACAGACCATGCCATTCGAGGGGATGCCGCGAATCTTGGACGGTTTCAGCTTTTTCTTCGGACGTGGGCGCGCTTCGCTGTAAGCATCGATCAGCACCGCGCCCACGCGCGCGAAGGCAACCTTGAGTACGGGCAGCTTCTCCACGCCCTTGTACTGAAACAAATTTGGCGCGCCCGTAACGACCTGCTCGGGCTTGTCCGCGCCGTAATCCACATCGACGAGGACAAGGCGGTCCGCGTCGGGATGCGGCTTAACGGCCAGGATTTGCCCGACGAGGATAGTTTCAGGGTCCCACCAATCGCCGGTTCGCTCGATGGTCTCGACCTCTAAACCGGCCAGGGTTATGCGATCAGCCAGTTCTTTGACTGACAGATTCAGGTCTACGTATTCTTTTAACCAAGAGATGGGTACTTGCATTATCTATCTTCTCCCGAAAAAAAGGTGATGATAAAATTCCATCGTCACATCCTTACAACCGCTCCAACAAGCGCGCATCGTTCGCGAAGAAGTAACGGATGTCGTTGATACCATACTTCTGCATGGCAGTGCGGTCGGGACCCATGCCGAAGGCGAAGCCGCTGAACTCAGTAGGATCATAGCCGCCGTTTTCCAGCACGCGTGGATGAACCATGCCAGCTCCCAGCAATTCGAGCCAGCCGCTATATTTACAGACGGGACAGCCTTTGCCGCCGCAGAACACGCAGTCGATATCCATCTCCACGCTCGGTTCCGTGAACGGAAAGTAGCTCTTGCGGAAACGCGCGATACGGCCTTCGCCGTACATCTGGTTCGCGAAATTCAACAACACACCCTTGAGATCAGAGAGCGTGATATGTCTTCCGACGGCCAATCCTTCCACCTGGTAGAACATCGTCTCGTGCGAAGCATCCACTGCTTCGTAGCGATAGCACTTCCCCGGCAGAATAATGCGAATCGGCTCCGGCGCGTACTGGCGCATGGCATGTATCTGGCCCGGGCTGGTATGCGTGCGCAGCAGCAAACCCGGCGTGGTGGTATAGAAGGTATCCCACATGTCCCTGGCGGGATGGCCCGGTGGTATATTGAGCAGTTGGAAGTTGTACTCGTCGGTCTCCACTTCCGGGCTGTCGAAGACCTGGAAGCCCATCTCGGCGAAGATGGCGTAAATCTCACGCAGGACGCGCGTGGTGATATGTAGCTTTCCGATCGTCTGCGGGCGGCCCGGCAGTGTGATATCAACGCTTTCAGCCCTGCGCCTGGCCTCGAGTTCGGCCTGCGCGGTGACATCCTGCCGGGCCTTCAATGCCTGTTCCAACGCGCTCTTGACTTCGTTGGCAACCTTGCCGACCTGGGGACGCTCATCGGACGATAAACTGCCCAGGTTGCGCAGGATGCCCGTTAGTTTGCCCTTTTTACCCAGGTATTCGGCATACCATGCCTGCGTCGTCTCGGCGCTGTCGGCCTGCGCGAGAGCCGCCTCTCCCTCTTCGCGCAACTGCTGCAATTGTTCTAAGAGGTTTTGTTGCACCGTATTTCCCATGTATATTGTCCTTTTCTCATTGTGACGATAAAGACTTATGACAATGTCCAGAGAATCAAAAAGCTGACACACTTGTCTCGGGACGAAGTTGTCAGCATAGCACTCCGCGGTACCACCCATTTTGAACCGGCGTGCCTGCATGCACTAACGAGAGCAGAAAGCACGCGCTTGTGTTCCTCTTGGTTTGCCGGATAACGGTGGCTTCCGGGGCTGTCTACCTGACCGAATATGATTTTCAACAGCCAGCTCTGAGGCGAACTTCGGCACGCTCGGAAACGAAAAGGCTTGCAGCCGGAGGCCCTTTCTCTCTGGAGTTCCCTTGCCCGCGTACTTTTCCCCATCAACGCTTTTACGTTGTGAATCGATTGGCTATAGTATGCCAGATTTCTGGCGTGTTGTCTAGCACTCAGTCCAGTGGGGTTTGCTAGCTAAGTTGCGACGTGAGTTTTCTGAGCTTTCTTTGAACGTTTATTCTCCTGATTTCCGGGCCTCGTATGTCCGAGCTGCTCCAGAAGCGCAAGCTCCTGTTCTCCACGCGCCACTAATTGAGCCTGCCATTCATCCTTATACTGGCCTAGCGTGTGAACGAGTGTCCGTGCCACCAGCAAATTTCGATACCACTTCTGGTTTGCAGGAACGATATACCAGGGAGCTTCATTCGTACTGCACTTAACTAAAGCCTCCTCATAGGCTTCTTGATAATCGTTCCAGTACTTCCGCTCAGCCCAATCGGCAGTGGAGAGTTTCCATGCGTCCGTTTGATTCTTCTGCTGGGCCAGCAGGCGTCTTTCCTGCTCGTCGTTGCTCATATGCAAGTAGAACTTGAGAAGAATCATGTCATTCTGAGTCAGTAAGCGCTCAAAATCGTTAATGGCGGCGTAGCGGCGACTCCAGACCTCTTGTGGCACCAGGTTATGCACGCGCACCACCAGCACGTCCTCATAGTGGGAGCGATTGAAAATGCCGATGACACCTCTGCCTGGTACAACCCGATGCACACGCCAGAGGAAGTCATGGTCCAACTCCCTGGATGTAGGTACTTTAAACGAACGCACCTCGCATCCCTGCGGATTGACTCGGGAGAGAACCTGGTGAATCGTATCAGCCTTGCCACTGGTATCCATCCCCTGCAACACGACAAGCAGGCTATGATGGTGGGCCGCTGCCAATAATTCCTGTAACTCACTCAGTTCCTTGCCAAGTTCTTCCAGTTCTGCCCTCGCCAATGCGGGATTAATATACTCATCAACATAGTCGGGATCATAGTCCTGCAACTTAACGTTGCTACCGGCTTCAACTTTCCATGCATGTTGCATCATCCTTCTCCTTTCTCGATGTCGTCTTCTAATGAGGGTACTGAAACTAGCTGCGTAGTATAGCGTTTGCTTCAACAGGATTATCCTCCGCCTGCCGCAACTTCTCTATAAGCGCAAGTTCATGCTCTCCTCGCTCCACTAATTTGGCTTGCCACTCCTTCTTGTATCGACGCATGGTAGAAACGAGGGTACGTGCCACGAGCAAATTGCGATACCATTTACGGTTTGCAGGTACGATATACCAGGGAGCTTCATCCGTGCTGCACCTGGAGAGCGCGTCCCCATAGGCGTCTTGATAATCGTTCCAGTATTTGCGCTCGGCCCAATCGGCCGACGAGAGTTTCCAGGCTTTGGTTCTATCCTCCTGACGAGCCAGTAAGCGTCTTTCCTGCTCGTCGTTGCTAATATGCAAATAAAACTTGAGAATAATCATGTCATTCTGGGCCAGCATGCGCTCAAAGTGGTTAATGACTGCGTACCGTCGCCGCCACACCTTTTCTGGCACCAGATCATGCACACGCACCACCAGCACGTCCTCATAGTGGGAGCGATTGAAAATGCTGATCATGCCTCTACCTGGTACGACCCGATGGATCCGCCAGAGGAAATCATGGGCCGATTCCCTGGATGTAGGTCCCTTAAACGAACGCACCTCGCATCCCAGGGGATTGACTTGCGCCATGACATTGCGAATCGTGCCATCTTTGCCGCTCGTATCCATCCCTTGCAGCACGATGAGCAGGCTGTGATGCCGCGCCGCTGCCAACAACTGCTGTAACTCGCCGAGTTCTTCGCTGAGCTTTTCCATCTCTGCCGCTGCCAATGCGCGATCCGTATACTTATCAATAAAGTCTGGATCGTAATCCTTCAGTTTGACTTTGCTGCCTTCATTAACCTTCCATGCAAGTTGCATAGCATCTCTCCTTTCGAATGGTCGTCTTCGCTTGCTCAAGTGACAGGAACTCCTCATCTGCTGATGCGAGCAGTTCTTGGATCTCCTCTGTGATCAACGTTGCCGTCGTTGAACCCTTTCCGAGAACCATGATGTGTTCACACCTTTTCTAGACACCGCCGAAGGAGGAGAAGCCTCCATCGACCGGTATCACTACGCCGGTGACAAAGGCCGAAGCAGGACTCACGAGCCAGAACAGCGACCCCAGCAAATCCTCCGGTGCGCCTAATCGACCCATAGGTGTATGATCGATAATGGTCTGCCCGCGCGGGGTGAGGGCTCCGCTGTGGGCATCGACCATCAAATAACGATTCTGTTCGGTCAGGAAGAAGCCGGGGGCCAGGGCATTGACCCGGATGGCCGGGCTATATTCCTGAGCCATATGTACTGCTAACCATTGCGTGAAGTTGACGATGGCTGCCTTGGCCGCACTGTAGGCGGGCACACGGGTCAGGGGTCGCAGACCACTCATGGAGGTGATGTTGAGGATGCAGCCCTGCCCGCGCTCGGCCATGCCACGTCCAAAGACCTGGCAACTCTGGAAGGTTCCGCTAAAATTCAGCCCGAAGACGTGATTGACGGCCTCGGCGTCCAGGTCAAAGAAGCTCTGTTCGGTTGAGGTGGTCGCCGCAGGGGAGTTACCTCCCGCGGCGTTGATCAAGATATCCACCGGACCGAAGGCGCTCGTGACCTGCTCCTGGCTGTGCTCAAGTGAGGCGCGATTCAACACATCGCAAGCGATACCCAGAGCCGAGCCACCTTCGGCCTGGATGGACGTGGCCACCGTTTGCGCGGTCTCGACATGACGGCCCAGGATAGCAACCTGTGCGCCTGCCTGTGCAAGGGCAGAAGCCATGGCTCGTCCAAAGTGGCCACTGCCGCCCGTGATGACGACGGTAAGGCCGCGCACGTCGAAGCGTGCTTGCACATCGAATCTTTTATCAGGCATATCTCCTCCTCTCGCTGCTGTTCAACGGTCTCCCACCGCTCGCTATCCCATGAGCGGATGATCGCCTGCTGGACATCCTACACGCTTCTTTATACCACACAGAGCTTGCCTATGGACACGACAGAGCTATATTCAGGCTCAATTTCCTTGTTCGATGATCCCGTGCGTCAAGCCATCCAGCAAGGAAAAACGTGACACCTCGCTATGACCTCTTTTCTCATATTTAGCCGAGCTCCACATCAACGGCGCGAAACTGCATAAAACTAATGACCAGCAACACAATAGCTACGCCAGTCATGCCCAGAAAGTTGCCCCAATTCATGCCCTGGAAAATCGGGTTGCCATACAGGTGGAAGATGGAGAGCGACCCGATCCATGAGGGCATTGGAACGATCCCTTCGAGCGTTTCCTCCAGGAAAGACAGGGAGAGATACGCGGTAAGGATACCCAGCACGGCTCCATAGCGCAGGCGTCCGGCCAGAGCGTAGACCAGGCCCAGGGTAATCAGCGCTGGAGGGAGCATGCTGAAGCTGGCGGCTATCACCAGACCCTGATTGACGTTCAGATTGACGAGCTGTGCTCCAATCATGAGCGCGAGCCAGGTAAGGACAGGGGCCAACAGAACTATGAGGACAGTAGCGCCAATGCGTTCCAGCAGGATGCGTGGTCGCGATTGCGGAGTGCTGAAAATCAGTTCCAGGCGTCCGTTTTCCAGGTCTGCGGACCACCTCAAGGCCTGTGTCAGTGCAAGGATCACAACCAGCGCTGGCATGAACGAGAAGAGGATGGTGCCCAGCAGGCCGGTGTTGGTGTTGGTGGGGGTGTCGAAAAAGAGTTGTTGCAACCAGGGTGTCTCTTGCACGAGTTTGTAGAACTGCTGCTGGATGCTGGGAGCAAGGAGTGTGCAATAGGCACAAAAGAGCACGATGCCCAGCAGCCACCAGAAAGCAGACCAGCCAGAAGCAAAGAGTGTGTGCAGGCTCACGCTGCGCGTGGAGATAGCACGCTCGGCCCGGCTCAGACTGTCCGTCGCCTGCTGCTTGCCGTTTGCTCTCTTTCGCTGCCACGAGAACGCCGCCCCACCGATATCGCGCCTGGCGAAGAGCACAAGACTCGTCCCAGCGCAGAGCAGGGAGAGACCTACCAGGAGCAGCACCGCCGCAGGTTGGTCCTGGAAACTGGGAATGAGTGGCCGGTTGAGATTGTAATAATGGAACGGTGAGAGATACTGCACCCAACTGCCATGGACCTCACGTCCAGTGATATCCAGCAGCAAGGCCAGTAACAGCAGGCCGCTCGCTCCACCTGCTGCCGTGCTGCGGCTGGTGGTACATTGGGAGAGCAGCAGCGCCACCATACCAAAGAAGAAGGCAAACAAGCTCAGGTTCAGTCCCGCGAGCAGCGCCCTGACAAAGTCGACATGCGTACCAAGACGGGCTTCGCCAGCTACAGCACCCAGAGCGATAAGCACCGCGATCAGGATCAGCGCGCTAAAGAGCGCGCCGATCTTCGAGAGCAGCAGGCGTGTGCGGTGCGTGTTTGTGGCGTAGCCAGCAATACATCCAGCGTGCTGCGCTCCTCTTCCCCTCGCACCAACTTCGCTCCGGCCAGGATGGGCCAGAAGCTGAGCAGGAGTGGCAAGACGGTTCCCATATACCGAAAAGTGATATACCCCTCAGGGGTCTGGAGAGCATAGGGATTGCCGAGAAAGCTCAAGAGGGGCGCGAGGCTGACAAAGGTTGCAATAACAGCCGGTGTGGCCGTTGCGAACCCCACGACCATGAGCAAAGCCAGTCCATAGCCCCAACCCAGGATCGGTACCCGGTAATCTCTGAGTGATTTACTCCAGATGCTGCGAAACATAGGATCACCTCTCTCCGGCGAGCGCGGAAGACACCTGCTTGGGCTCATAGAAGCGCAAGAAGACCTCTTCCAGCGAAGGCTCGCGTGTTGCAATATTGGTCGCGCTATGCTGGCTCGCGATGTGAATAATCTCGGTCAATTCACCCTGGATGTTCAATTGCAAGGTGTGCTCATCCGCTCCTTGCGCCACACTGACCACGCTCGCGACATTTTTAAACCACTCCACGGAGGCAGGACCAGGAAAGCTGATCTCCACATCATGCCGGCGGATCTCTTTGAGCGCGGAGACGTGGTCGGTCTTGACCAGTCGTCCTTCGCGGATGATCGCGACGCGGCTGCAGGTATGCTCTACTTCCGGCAGAATGTGCGAGGAGAGGAAGACCGTCCTTCCCTCAGCGCGCACCTCACCTACCATTGTGTAGAATTCCTGCTGATTGAGCGGGTCCAGTCCGCTGGTGGGTTCGTCCAGGATAAGCACGCGTGGCTTATGCATGAAGGCTTGCACGAGTCCCAACTTTTGTTTGTTGCCATGCGAATATTCGCGGAACCGTTTGCTGGGATCGAAGCCCAGGCGCTCCACCAGTTTGCGCAGGTAGGTCTGGTCCACGCCACCGCGCAGATGGCCCAGATACTCGATGATCTGTGCTCCACGCAGACCGGGATCGAAGTTGAATTCTCCGGGCAGGTAGCCGATCAGCTTTTTGATCTCGGTTGCCTGTGACCAGCAGTCCAGCCCGGCGATGCTGGCCTGGCCAGTCGTCGGACGCAGTAACCCCATCAAGGTGCGCATAGTCGTCGTTTTTCCCGCACCATTCGGTCCCAGGAAGCCAAAAACCTCACCCTCGGAGATTTCAAACGTAACATCGATGATACCACGATGAGAGCCATAGTTTTTGGTCAGTCCATTGACCTGTATAATCGAACTCATGTTTCTAACTCCTTCTGAGTTTGTTCCCTCACCTGATTGAGAATCTGGCCAACTGTAGTAGAAAACTCTTCCTGTTCTGTTGGCACAGGATCGCGTACTTCAAACGTTCGCCGCACCGTCTCTGCCGCCATATTTGCTATCTCTTCGTCGGAAATCTGATATGCATCTGGTAAAAATTGATTCACAGTCAGGAAACCAATAGCTATTGTGATAAACATTTGCACCTGCGCATGCAGGTCGATATCGGTGCGTATCAGACCTCTGCTGCGAAGAAATGTGAGAAATGACTCCGTTAAATTTAAGCGCTGTTCGAGATCTTTTTTGCCAGACTCGTTATGTACCAGCTCTCCAAGTATCTCGCTATCTCGTAGCATGCTGGCTTTTAAGAGCGGACTACGCATTGAAGCAAGGAGAATATGTTTGATCATGCCGTGCAGGGTTGTTCCTTCCGGGTCCTCAGCCAGGCGTTGCTCCAGGTTCTTACTTGCTATTAGCCGCTCACGTAGCAGAACTGCGAGAAAAAGATCTTCCCGCGTTTTCCAATGCAGGTAGATAGTTCCTTTGCCTACGCCCGCATATCTGGCGATATCCTCAATGGTTGTTTTACGATACCCCCAGCGCAGTATCAGTTCAGATGCAGCGCTAAGAATACGTTCAGCCCGCTCCTGTCGCTTTGATTGCTCCTCCTGTAATTTGCTTGTTTCGTTGTCATTCTGATTAGTCAAAGTCTCAGGCTCCTCGATATATTTGACCAGGTGACTGATTTTCAAAAATGGTCACACGTCCATCTGATTACAAATGTAACCTGAAGATGAGGAAAAGTCAAGGGTTTTTGGGAAGTTATCCATGAGTAGATCCAGTCAGAGGCGTAATGACAGGCAAGGGGCAAGCAGGGCGGGGGCAAGCCCGGCCCCTACGAAGACGTGTACCGTGATTTCCGTAGGGGCCGGGCTTGCCCCCGCCCTGTGAGCCGATGCACGATTAGTTTACAGATGATACATCCGATCGATGCTGTGCGTACTCTTCAATAGTCATATGATTATGCCGGGCATATTCGATCCGTTCGATCATGTCTCTAAGGACGCTGAGGCGGTACTCGAACTCCTGAGCCTGCTGGTGCAGGGTGCGCAGCTCGTTGGCTAACTCATGGAACTGTCCATTTGCTATCGGGTTCCACTCGTCTGTTTGCGGATCTTCTGGACCAGCTGTGAAGTCCTCGGTGGGCACTGGAGCAGTCTGTGCTGCTACTGATGGTTTGCTGGCAGACGTCTTCTGTGTTGCTGGCTCATTCTGTTCGGCTGCTAGCGGCCTCGGCGATGGAGCGCTTGCTGCTGCATTTGTATCCGGTTCGCCACGCAAGACAAAGATCATAACAACGATGGCGAGTACAGCGACAATGAATAGTCCTCCGACAATTAACAGGTTCACAATACGTTCCTTTCATTGTTGGGAGAGCTGGTGTGCTCTCCCAGGACCGCTGTACTTTAGTGGATGTGAATAGTCGTTTCGGCGCTCATGCCCGGTGCAAGGCTCTTACCAGCAGTGCCATCGATGTTGATGATGACCGGGATGCGTTGGCTCACTTTGGTAAAGTTGCCACTGGCGTTATCCTGTGTAGGTAACAACGAGAACGTGCTGGCAGCAGCCTGCACGATCTGCTGAATATGACCTGTGTAGGTGTCGCTGAAGGCATCCACTTTCACGTCGACATCCTGACCAACTTTGACATTGTTGATCGATCCCTCGTCAACGTAGGCCGTGATAGTGAGAGCATTTAGATCGGTCAATTGAACAAGTGTCAGACCCGCACCGACCGTCTGCCCCTGGACTGCGGATGTCTGCAAGATAGTACCATTAATTGGGCTGGTAATGGTGATCGGCTGTACTTTTACCGGTGTTCCCGTAGGACTCACGCTCGGGGCAGGTGTGATCGTTGCGATAGTTTGACCCGCGGTAACTTTATCATTGACGTTGACGCTTAGTGTTGTCAGTTGTCCATTGGCAGGCGCACTGATGTTGACAATATTGCCAGAGACCTGGGCATCGTCAGTGCTGTAGTACATGTAGCCGTTGTAGATCCAGTAGGCAACGCCGCCGACAATGGCGAGCAAGGCAACTACAATCAGTACTGGAACCAGAATGATGCGACGCATAGGTAAATTTCTCCTTTATCTTGAGTCTTTATAGCTTCTTTTCAGGGGAGACGCATAGTGAGTGTATCTCTCCTGACTATCTACTCCGTGAATACCATTGGGCGTGTTTCTTCCTGGGTCCCGGTGTCTCGTGGTGTTCCGGGTGTTTCTTCAATGCGTGCTGGTCGGCGTTGTCCTCTTACGAACAAGACGGCGATGATAGCCAGGGCGATCACGAAGACCGTCACAGTAAATGCATTCTGGATGGCGAGCACGTATGCTTGTGCTCGCAATATGCCTGAGATGACTTGCAATGCAGCACTCAGGGCCGATTTGACATCTGCGCCACGGCTGACAAAGAGCGCCTGTAATGCCGGTATCAGCTGTCCAAGGCGAGATGAGGGTGTTACCTGCTCGGCAAGATGTGTGTAATGTACTTTGCTCTGCGTCTGTACCAGGGTTGCCAGAAGAGCGATGCCCAGTGAGCTTGAAACTGCACGAGCGACGGTATTCAAAGAGGATGCCTGTGCCAGTTGCCGTGGTCTGATCTCAGCCAGTCCTGCAACTGTAAGTGGTTGTATGCTTGCTCCAAGTGCCAGTCCACGCAGTACCAGCATCAGTTGTATCCAACCATACGGAGAGTAGATGGTGATGTAGGATAGCTGCCACGTGGCAATGGCGAGCACAAGCAATCCAGGAATCATGATTGCGCGCACACCAAAGCGATCTACCAGGCGTCCTCCAACCAGTACCGCAACCATGGATGCCAATGCCTGTGGTAATAGTATGAGACCTGCCTGGAATGCACTCTCCCCGCGAATATTCTGTAAGTAGATCGGGAAGAGGAAAATGCCACCAAACAGGCTAAAGATAACGAAGACGCTCGCAATGATGCTCGCTCGGAATGGACCATTGCCAAAGAGTCGCAGGTCGAGCAGTGGCTGTTTTTCCTGGCGCACAGCCATAATCTCCACGACAACAAAGATGGCGAGAGAGATTATACCTGCTGCAAGGAAGCCGATAACCTTTGCTGATCCCCAGCCATCTGTAGTAGCGTCAGAGAGCGCGAACAAGAGCGTTCCCAGGCCCACGGCTGCGAAGAAAAAGCCTGGGAAATCGAAACGTGTACGCAGCTCAGCAGCGGCATCGCGCAGATAGATGCTCGCCAGGATCACTCCGATGATACCAATCGGCACGTTGATATAGAAGATTGCCTGCCAGTCAGCATAAGTCACCAGGTAGCCGCCAAAGGTAGGACCGAGCGCTGGTGCGAGCAGGGCAGGAATGCCGAAAAAGCCCATCGCCGTACCGCGTTCCTGCGGAGGAAATTCGCGGAAGAGCAGCGTGATAGAGAGCGGGAACAGCGCTGCACCGCCAGCTCCCTGGACGATACGGAAAAAGATCAGCACCGGTAAGCTCCATGCGATGCCACACAGCGCCGAGCCTATGGTGAAGGCTGCAAGTGAGACAATATAGAAGCGTTTGATGCCAAATCTCTCGGAGAAATAAGCTGCCGTCGGGGTTACAATGCCTTGCGTGAGAATATAGGCTGTCAATACCCACTGCACGCTATGAATATCCGCGCCGAACGCTGTTTGCAGGCGTGGAATAGCGATATTGACGATCGTCTGATCCAGGATGCTCATAAACACCCCGATGATGACGACCCCTGCCACAACCCACTTGTAACTTATTCCACCCTGTCGTACAGCCTGTCCGTTGACTTGCATATGGAAAGACTCCTTATTGACGGAAAAATGCTGCTTTAAAATGTTATCCAGTACACGACCAACTGGTAATGGGCAGCGAACATCAGACAGAGCGATTGAAAAGTCGTGCGCGTGGACCCGTAGTGGCATGCCTTGCGTGTGCCGGGTGGCTCGGGAGGACTCCCCCGACGCTCAACGTTGTTGCTTCCCGTCCACCCGGCACACGCAAGGCATGCCACTACGGGTCGTTTGAATCGCCCTGAATATAAGACAGCCATTTATGCCTCTACTGTATCTTTAGCTGACAAATCGCCTGTTTTAATGCCATTAAGAAGTAAGGAAACGAGCTGGTTGATGACTTCCTCGCGCGAAAGATGTGCAAAAGGTAAAAGATCGTTCAGTCCTCGTCCAATAGCACGCATCGCAAACGTCATCGCCATTACCTGCACAAAGAGTGCGGCATCAATGTCCTTACGAAAAATACCTTCTTCCTGTCTTTTTTTGATGTACTCAGTGATACCTTTGCGACCGCGCGCGATCTTTTCTGCAAGAATATGCGCAGCTTCGGGATGTGTATGGACCAGTAAAATACTTAGACGTGTAAGGTCGCCCTGGACCGAAAAAGCTTCGTAGAAGCCTCCTGCAATGCGCCGTAAGATAACTTCGTCATCGATTGGCATACCGCTTCGTAGCTCTTGCTCCATCTGCTCTATTGCAGCTCGCAGAGCTACGAAAGAACCTTGCCGCTCAATGATTGCACTGAGTAGATCGTCTTTGCAATGAAAGTGCCAGCAGAGCGCGCTACGTGAAACTCCGGCTTCGGCAGCAATATCATCGAGAGTCGCCGCCGAAACTCCTGCGCGCGCAAAGACACGCAGGGCAGCATCAAGCACTGCTTTGCGTGTATCGGGCGTCGGCGTTGCATCGATAGAGCCGCTGCGTACCAGTTCTGCTCGTAGCTCTTCTTTACCGCCAGCAAAATGGTAATAGAAGGCAGGACGTGAGAGATCAGCAGCTTTGACAATCTCATCGACGGTGATCTCGTCAAAAGAGCATTCCTGTGCCAGGTTTTGTGCAGCCCATATCAGACGATCTCTTCCCTTACATTTGACCTTGTCGAGACGTTCTGCCATGCTTTGTGGTCCTCAATGAGATTCTTGTACTATACAGACAATGCCGACTAGACTGTCTAATACTTGCTACTAGTTTAGTCTCAAATATTGGAATGTGTCAATACCAATGGGACTCTTGCCAGGCCATTTAAAAGTCGCCCGCGTGGACCCGTAGAGGCATGCCTTGCGTGTGCCGGCTTGCTCAGCGGTGTTGCTCCCCACCCACAAGGCACACGCAAGGCATGCCTCTACGGGACTTTGGAATCGCCCCGGACTCTTGCTGCTTTTGTGCGGGCATGAGTTATCCCGGTAACTCTTCAGGAGCCCTTTTTGACTCCTCAGCGCCTCTGGCGCTTCGCAAGCTGTTTTATATGGATGATGCGGGATGGGTGGCCGAGGCCACCCATCCCGCATCATCCATATAAAACGAGGCGAGCCGCCGCAGGCGGCGAGGAGTCAGGGAGAGACAACTTGAAGAGTTACCGTTATAGGGATTGATAAAAAGCTTGTTCAGACAACTCTCTCGGTTGTTTAAGGCAGAAAGTCAGTTCATATTCACCAATAATGATATAGTCGCCGTCCTTAAGCTCATAACCTGTCTCGACCGCAATCTGCTGACCATTTACAATAACTCCATTGGCGCTGCGCCGATCATAAATACAGTAGTGATCCCCTTCCTGTTTCAGGAGAGCGTGATGGCGCGACGTAAGAGTACCCTGGTCCAGTAAAATATCGCTCGAACCGGCATGACCAAGCGTTGTTTCTTCACGTTCTAAAATAATCTCTTGCGGCTTCTCTGTGTAAGCTGATGTGATGATTACGCTGGCCTGGAGTGGAAGCTCCTCAGGCTCTTCTACTTCATTGAGAGCAGTATCTTGATAGAGCGGCGACACATTATTTTGTGCAGGCTCAGCAGGTGGTATTGGTTTCGGCTCAGGTATAGGCTGAGGGATATCTGGGGCTGGTGGAGGCAGGATATCGGGATCGGGTTTTGGTCCAGGAGCAGGCTGTTGTGGCGTTTCAGGCAAAGGCTCAGGAATAGGAGCAGGGTCTGGCAGAGGTTGTGGAACATCTGGTACAACCTGGGGAAGCGGCTCTGTTTGTGCAGGCTGCATTGGCTGGGTAGGTGGCACGGGCTGGGTAGGCTGTACGGGTTGTGGCTTTGGTTCTGGCTCTATAGCGCCCGTTGAAAGGAGTTCAAGAAGAGATAGCGGGCTTTCTCGGAAAAACTGGTCGACTTCAAGTGCCCACGTATATTGCTGATCTGCTCCGTTTCCAGAGGAATGCTCATTCTGCTCGGAAACTTCTTCACTGTTTTGTTGCGCAGGTACAAAAGCTGGCTCATCCTGCAGGCTGGCTTCCACCTCGATCTCTTCTCTCTGGACAGTTTCCGGGACAAATTCGGTCGAGGTTTCGCTCTGCTCAACTGGCTCTGGTGTCTTCTCTGCAATAACTTCAGTTTGTATGATTATAACAGGTGTTGATGCTACCGGAATCGGGTGGGCAATTGAAGCTTGCAGCATATCAGCAAATGTCAGGATAGATGGATAGCGCTCCTCCGGATAGACACTCAGTGCGCGACGTATGATACCTTCCAGTTCGAGTGGCACGTTGAGATTCAAGGCGGTGAGTGTAGTGATGGTTTCCGTAAGTTTGAGCTGTTCGATCTCTTCAGGCGTTCCCAGGAAAGGTGGGCGTCCCGTCAGCCAGAAGTACAGAATAACTGCGAGCGCATATTGATCACTGGCGGGAGTAACACGCTTGCCGAGCTGTTCGGGTGCTGCAGTGATCGGCAAAAGCGTGTTCAGGGAGCGACCAAAGCGTCGTACGAAGTGTGTAGTGCCAACGTCGGCAAGCAGGAAGGGAGCAAAGTCGGGGCCTTTGCCTGCGCTGGCTCCACGCAATACCAGGATATTGGCAAAGGTCAATGCTCCGTGCAGGTAATTATTGTTGTGGATGTACTGGAGCGCTTCTGCAAGCTGGTGGCTATAGTGAATGGCATCTGAAATATCTAATGGGGGACGGAACCAGTATCTTCCCTCACTACCTAACAACGAGCCTGGAGTGACATAACGACGTGCAATGTAAAGCTGCCCATCAACTTCTCCATAATCAAGGACAGTTGCCAGGTATGGATGAATCAGTGTGCTGATACCTTGCATTTCGCGAAAGAACTGGCGACGGGCCGCATCTGGGAGTGTCGCCCACGGGTGAATAAGCTTGAGGGTTACTTTGCGCAGCAGGAGTGTATCTTCGACCTCGTAACTCGTGCCTGACACACTGCTACTTAAGCAACGCTGTATACGATAACGTTCGAACCTCTGACCTTCTTGCAATACCTGCATACTACACCTCGTATCCCTTAACACAGTCTGTTTTGCTGCATGCTATTGTAGCATATTGACCTGTACCGGGCATATTATACAGGACCAGTAGACAGAATGGATAGCCTGTCCTGGGAATGCATGATGAAATCATAGACCGTTGTGGATCGTTATATATGCGAATGTAGTTGTTGTAGTATAGCTGAAAGTAAGTATTTTTCGTGGGCCTATTGACAGGCCGTGAAGGATATCCCTATACTGTCCTTTGCAATTGTCTTTTTGAGTTTAAAATTACGAGATTTTGATGAATGAATACAAATACTAAAGTGGAAGAAACGAACGACACAGGTGTGTCCAGGTCAGTGAAAAATAAGAGACTTCCCTATTTGCTGGATGCTGTTATCATTGTGGTGATGGGTGTACTGATGTACTGTGGAGCCTCCTGGCAGATCTTCAGGCCCTACACCGATGTCGCCAAATATCAGTGTTATGCTGCTGCATTCTTGCACGGTATGTCATCTGTAAAGTCTTATCCCGCGTCACAATGTAGCTTTATTTTTCATACTTATGGTCAAACATATACGAATGCCAGGATTGCAAACAGTTTGCGCGACAAATACCATGCTCCAGATGTGCTCGTAAATTTCGTCGCTTCGCAGGACCTTACAGATAGTTTTCATGCTTTGCCTCACGAATACCCGATTCTTACCCTGATACCCTTCACGCTTGCGCTGTTCGCACCACAGCACTGGTACCAGGTGGCTTTTGCGCTCCTGATGATCCTGCTCGCGGCTGGCATGTATATTGCGTTGTTGCGCTTCAAATCGCGCAAGACAGCTATCGCTGGTGCAGCTTTACTGGTAATCGGTGGTTGGGCAACCGTCGCGGGTCGCTTTGACCTTATACCGTCTCTGCTCACACTGGCAACTCTCATTCTGGCTGAGCGCAAGCGCTGGAACTGGGCTTTTATCGCCCTGGCCCTGGCGTTTTTGATCAAGTTCTATCCTGCCACTCTGCTCATTCCTCTCTTGTTTGCACAGCAATTGGACTCACATGAAAAGTGGCTCTCGTGGCGCAGGTGGCAGCCGTTGGCGACGTTTATCGGCGTGTGTATTGTAGTCATGGCAGTCTCTTTCCTGTTGAATGTTGAAGGTACAATCGCGCCTTTGAGCTACTTCCAGACGCGTCCGATTCAGGTAGAGTCGTTTGGGTCATCATTGATCTGGCTCTCGACTTTTGTGAAATACCATCCTATGACATACATGTTCACTTATGGTTCCTTGAACGTGTCGCATGTCTACTCCTCACTGATAGCTCGTGGTGAAACTGTTCTAACGGTTGTTGGTCTGCTTTACACATACTGGTTGCAGTGGCGTAAGAAAATCGACCTGTCTACTTCTACGCTTCTGACATTGCTGATCGTGATGGTCACCGGGAAAGTATTTAGCCCGCAGTACCTCATCTGGGTTGTGCCGCTGGTCGCCTATGTTGGTGGTTCTGATATACGCTGGTTCATTACATGGGTCGCTATCTGTGGCCTGACCACCTTCATCTATCCGTTCATCTACAATATGCCTGCCTCTGGCTCTATCATGGATGTTCCGCTGGTGCCCTGGTTCTATCCTATCGTGACGCTGCGCAACTTTATCCTGTTTGGCTTTGTTGTATCTCTCCTGGTCTACTGCACACGCAAGCAGCCGCAACCAGCTCTGGCTGTTATCCCAGAGAAACCTGAACCTGGAGCATCGGAAGCGGTTTCCGTTGACGGCGCGGTGCCGGACTGAGGTGATGAGCGGAGGAAACTCCTGGCTTATTTTGATGAGGCTCTGGTTTCTCTTTCTTGATGAAGTATACTCTACATTCGTCGTCTCCATCAAACCAGGACAAATCTACCTGGCGCGAGAAATTGGGAGGATCAGGAGCGTCACCAGCGTAAGGATGGGAGGCCCGATAGTCGTTAGGAATGTAAAACCGATCCAACTTCCCAATGGAGGAACACCGCGATAATAGAGATAAATACAAAATGCCGATGCCGAAAACACCAGCGTCGAGCATACCAGCGCTCTTGCCACGCGGTCATGCATGATCGGTACACAGATAGCAGCCAGGCCAACCAGCCAGATAACATACCAGGGAAAGAACCAGGGCGTCACAATGAGCAGAGCGCCTAACACGCCAAGGCTGGCGAGCGCCAGCGTCCGGGTGGTAGGCAAGCGCCATATCCAGAAGCTGCCCACACTCGTTGTGACGATCACTGTGAGCAGGTTGATAGCGTTCCATGTACTGTGTAAACTCAATACGTACAGTGATTTCGCTAGCCAGCTCTGGCCGGGCAAACCGTGAGCCCATATCCACTTAAGTATAGCGAACATAATTGAACCGTAAGCCTGATTCGCGGATGGCGGCGAGGTGAAACTTTGTAGGATAGCTGGAATGCTATGACCGATCCAGAATGGCGCGTAGAACGCCAATGCCAGTACTCCACTAAGCAGACCTGCTGAAACGACCATCAGAAACGTACGACGCCATTCTAGATGAACACTGTTTTCTGTCGTCGGGTAGAGAGTTTTACGAGCCATCCATACCAGCAAAAGCACAATCAGTGGTGCAGCAGTAAACTTGATCAGAGTGGCCAGGGTGAAGGCGACGAGCGGTGGGATAAAGTAGCGTAGATCTGAAAAGCTCTTGATCATCTTGTGCTCCGCACGTACACAGTAAAGTATACCCAGAAGGATCAGTGTCACCATAAACGTATCATTATGACCACCCAGACAACTCTCCAATAACGCGAGCGGGTTCCATGCGTAAAGGAGCGTTCCCAGCGCAATTGTGCGCGGTGAGCGTCCCATTGTGCGTAAGATATTCATTACGAGCAACGTATTCAATAGATGTGCTGCGAATCCAAGCATACGATAAGTAAGCAGGTACTGTAAGGAATTAGCGCCCGGAGACAATGAGCTCAGCGCACAAATAATTAACCAGAGCGGCCCATAAGCCGCAGGTGCATTTTTCCAGTCATCCAGCGTCAGAACAGGATCGTGAGGATATGTCGTGAGCGGCACAAAATAAGGATTGGCCCCGTGTACAGTAAGTACACGGCCATAGCCTGCGTACACAAATGCATCGTGGGATAGCATGCCGGGAGCCAGTATAAACACAAGTCCAGCAATACATGTTCCTGGCCAGATCAATCTCAATGTACGTTTATAATTGTCTTGTAGAGGTCGTCGTTGTATAGACCAGGCGCACAGGCCATAGATGAGGAAAGCCAGGGCAATAAACGCGAGGAGCAGTACGAGGTGAGTTGTAACCTGTGAGTCGTGTGCATTACTACTGAAACCAAGATCGATTGGTAGCCAGGTTCCCACGCTAATAAGCAGTGTATTGGTCGGTAACGCCTGTAAAAAAGTAGCACCTGCCAGCCGATTAAGTGGAGCTATACTCAGCAGGAAACAGAGAATGAAGGCAAGCATATAAAGAACCATGCCAGTATCCGCTTTAAAGCGTGTTGAGGGCGATTTAGTGCTATCTGTAGAAGATGGAGCGGTTCCTGCAACTTTTTTAGCCATAACTTTCTATACCATCCAGCGATTCATCACAAAAAGAAGACTCAGCGTCGCAAGCAGGGGCGGAAAGAGCAACATAAGCGTCTGGTGCAATCGCGGCTTTTGTATGCCGAGCATTGCCAGGGTGATGAAAGCCGGAAACATCTCCAGCACAAAACGCTGATTGGATATGAGCGAGTCGTGCTGATCGATGCTTGGAGTCAGGATAATATAGAGCAAGAGAAGTGCTATCCACAGGTTATAGCTCACGCGTAGCTTGCGCCATCCCAATATTGTTAGCGCAATGAAACCCAACGTTGCACTAAGATCCAGTAGTACATGGACCTCGTTAAATGAGCCAAACGGTTGATTCCAGAACAGCTCGAAGAACGCCTGCCATAGTCCTACCCAGGGCCAGGAGAGATGTCGCGCCCAGTGATCCTGTACTGAAGCAAATACCAGCGGATTACCGGTCATCTTCCAGCAATACAGGCTGTATAGAAGTATACCCAGCGGGATTAGCAGAATCGGTGCCACTCCAAACACAATATTTCGCCATCTCATGATCACACTTTCACGTGCCAGCCACAGCTCATAAAGGTATGGTACAACCAGTATCAAACCAGCCGAGCGTGTCAAGGTAGCAAAGAAACCAAGCAATCCCGCCAACCACCAGCGTTGCCGACGCAAAGCGAGAAACGCACCTGTGATCAGCAGCAGGAACAGCGACTCGTTATAAGCCGCAAAAAAGAAGAACGCCGTTGGAAAGATGCACAGGTACAGCAAGGTCCGCCGTGCCACCAATTCACCGCCAATATCGGCTGCAAGCTGGTAGAGCACAACCAGCGTCCCTAGCAGTGCAGCATTGCTGATCAGCATACCCACAGCCAGGTAGCTCCAACTCCCTAATGGAGGCGTTATAAGCGCTGTCAGCAGCGGAAAAAGTGGGAAGAAGGCGAAATCAAAAGGCGTCTTATAGCCATACTGAGCGATGGACAGGTATCTAAGGGCATCCCAACGGTCCCAGGAAGTGAAAAAAGCTATCAGGTTAACCGGCGTGCTCGAATATTTTTCCGCCGTCAACAAAATATAACCAAAGTACGTCACCAGTACCAGGAGCAGGCGCGTAGCAAGGAAGAGCCATACAATCTCGCGAATGGGAGCACGTTTCATGATTAACCTTAAAAATGACCTTATAGTTTCTTCCTGGCTATTCTAGCGGAGCCAGCGATAGAAAGTCAAGTTACTGGACCCGTAGAGGCGTGCCTTGCGTCATTGAATCCAACTCATTCATTTGTCGAGTTGCCAATCGGCGAAAAATGGAGGACAATCCTTTCAAAAGTTCAAACCTTCCAAACGAAAGGATTGTCTTCTCATGAATCATACCGTGCAACCTACCTCGGAACAAGTGCAAGCCCACATTCGGTTGTTTGAACCCTTCGTGCTCGCGGCCTTGCCCGCTGATCCCCCACGTGTCAAGCCAGGACGCCGAGGAGCGCCCCAACGCCTGAGCTGGGCACATTTGTGGTTCCGTCTGATCTTTGGCATGCTTTGTGGCATGCGCAGCTATCAGGATTTGAGACGCGATTGCGCCGAGCAGCCTCTGGGGCCTTTCCCAGCCGTGAAGATCACCGATGATGGCATCCTCAAACGCCTGAACCAGGCTGGCCTTGCTCCCTTGCAAGAGCTTCTTGCACGCCTCTCGGACACCTTGGGACGCTGGCTTCCCACCCAGTGCCCCTGCACCCTGGCTTCTTGGGCCAGTGCCATCTCCGCGCTGGACGAAACTACTTGGGACGCTGTCCGACGCCATTTGCCCATCCTGCGCGCTCTTCCCAATGGAGATGTGGGCTTG